>Ga0207933_1003114_pt1 | contig 10079 bp, 7 predicted proteins | sample NGESurdeep092012_4_FD_184488 | JGI IMG/M metagenome (GOLD analysis project Ga0207933, IMG submission 184488) | Arctic peat soil microbial communities from Barrow, Alaska - NGEE Surface sample F53-3 deep-092012 (SPAdes) | ecosystem: Environmental > Terrestrial > Soil > Wetlands > Peat ...
CTGGAGCGGCTGAAGGGCGCAACCTAACCTTGACAGGGCCGGGTGCGGGGTCAGTATATCCGCGGGCAGTTCAATGGGGGTTGAGGATGCGTGGCGTAATTTCCGCGATCGTGCCGGACGGGACTTATGGACAGGTCGTGGCCACCGATGGTCAGCGTTATAGCTACTGGACCAGCGAAGTTCGCAACGGCCAGGTCCGGGTCGGACAAATGGTCGAATTCCAGATGTGGGAAGGCCAGCCGATCGACATTTTCGTCGTCAACAATCCTCCGCCGCCGAATGCTGCGCCGCCGCAACGTGCCGCGGCGCCTCAGCAGCGGGCTGCCGCCGGCGCCCCGGCGGGCAATGCGGCCGCCCCGCGGGGTTATGCAGCTCGGACGGCGGGCATTGGCGCCGCGATGGCCGGAGCCGGTGCGATCCCGTCGTCGAACAATTATTGGGTCAACCTGTTCACAACGGCCGAGGGCCGGATCTCCCGCAAGGAGTTCTGGCTGTATGGCGTGCTGCCGCTCATCGGCGCCAGCATCGTTCTGCGAATATTCGTCTACATCGCTTTGTTCATCATGCCGGTGACGTTGATCCTGTTTGCCGACCTGGCGATCTTCCTGATTTTGCTGTGGCCGCAGTTCTGCATCAGCAGCAAGCGCTTCCACGATGTCGGCTATCCGGGCTGGTATAACCTGATCTGGATTGGACCGCTTTTCCTTGCGCAACTGCTCTCAAGCCTGGATCTGTTCTTGTACAATTTCGCCTATCTGCTTGGCGTGATTTCATTGACGCTCACGGCCATCGGCGCGCTGGTCGCGCTCGCGGCCGTGATCTTCGTCTACATCCGCGCCGGGCAGGAGGGGCCGAACCAATTCGGGCCAGATCCGCTGGTGAGCGCATAAACGGCGCCGCCGTCGCGCGATGGCGGCACACGTTACCGGAACGGCTTGCTCAGGAAGTTTGAGTCCTTCAGCCCGAACCGCCAAGGCTTCTCCGTCGCCTTGGTAATTCCGATGCGCACGCCACGCACGACTTTTATGTCGTCCTCGCGTGCGCGCAATTGAAAGGGCGCCCGGTCGAGCGGCAACCCGTTATGCCGGTGCGTCACGCCCAGAGCTTGGCAGAGTTTGCCCGGGCCCGAGCAGAGCAGGCGCTCGTCGGAAAATTCCTTAAATTGCCCGCGCCGGCGGCGCATCAGCGGCAAGCCCTCCATCGGCTCCAGCGCCCGGATCAACACGGCGGCAGCCGAGCCTTCTTCCTCGCAAACGAAATTCACGCACCAGTGGATGCCGTAGGAGCGATAGACGTAGGCAAACCCCGGCGGCCCGAACATGACAGCATTGCGCGGCGTGGGGCCGCGGTAGCTATGCGCCGCCGGTTCGGTGTGGTGATAGGCCTCGACCTCGACAATCCGTCCGCCCACGCCGTCCACCAGCAAAGTCGCCCCGATCAGCTCCGCTGCGACATTCAGGACCGGCCGGTCGAAAAAGCTGCGCCGCAGCAAAGGGGGCAGGGGCATTGGACGTCCGGGCTGTGGCTAGACTGCAACACGTTTAGAACATTTAAGTTATACGAGCCCATCATCCCCCTGATGCCGCGATTTGGCCATACCCTTCCACGAAATGAAGGGCCGTCGAACATCGGCGCAAGCCGTTGCGCGGCTTTAAGGATTTGCCGCTAAGCGGGCAGGTATAGGCGGCAAAAACTGGGGTCGGGGGGCCCGAAAACGAGCATGGACGCCAAGGTCGACAAAAAAAGCACTGCGGCAAATCTCAAAGCTAGGCTTCCGAGCCGTCATGTGACGGAGGGACCAGCCCGCGCACCGCATCGTTCGTATTATTACGCGATGGGTCTGACGACCGAGCAGATCCATCAGCCCTTCGTGGGCGTGGCGACCTGCTGGAACGAAGCCGCCCCCTGCAATATTTCGCTGATGCGCCAGGCGCAGGCCGTGAAGAAGGGCGTGTCTTCCGCCGCCGGCACGCCGCGCGAATTTTGCACCATCACCGTTACCGACGGCATTGCCATGGGCCATGCCGGCATGAAGTCGTCGCTGCCTTCGCGCGAGGTGATCGCGGACTCGGTCGAACTGACCATGCGCGGTCACGGCTATGACGCCTTGGTCGGGATGGCCGGCTGCGACAAATCGCTGCCCGGCATGATGATGGCGATGTGCCGGCTCAACGTGCCGTCGATCTTCATTTACGGCGGCTCGATTTTGCCCGGCACCTTCAAAGGCCAGCCGGTGACCGTGCAGGACGTGTTCGAAGCGGTCGGCCGTCATTCGGTCGGGGCCATGTCGGATGCCGACTTGGAAGAGCTCGAGCAGGTGGCCTGTCCGTCGGCCGGCGCCTGCGGCGCGCAGTTTACCGCCAATACCATGGCGACCGTGTCCGAGGCGATTGGGCTGGCTTTGCCCTATTCGGCCGGCGCGCCTGCGCCCTACGAGATGCGCGACAAGTTCTGCATGGCGGCGGGCGAGCAGATCATGGATCTGATCATCAAGAATATCCGCCCGCGCGACATCGTCACCCGCAAGGCGCTGGAGAATGCCGCCGCCGTGGTCGCCGCTTCCGGCGGTTCGACCAACGCCGCGCTGCATCTGCCGGCGATCGCGCATGAATGCGGCATCGAGTTCGATCTGTTCGATGTCGCCGAAATCTTCAAAAAGACACCGTATATCGCAGATTTGAAACCGGGCGGCCGTTATGTCGCCAAGGATATGTTCGAGGTTGGCGGCATTCCGCTGCTGATGAAGACCTTGCTCGATCACGGCTACATGCACGGCGACTGCATGACCGTGACCGGCCGCACCATCGCCGAGAACATGAAAAGCGTGAAATGGAACCCGAACCAGGACGTGGTTCTTCCGGCCAATAAGCCGCTGCTCGCGACCGGCGGCGTGGTCGGCTTGAAGGGCAATCTCGCCCCCGAAGGCGCCATCGTGAAGGTGGCGGGCATGAAGAAATTACAGTTCACCGGACCGGCGGTCTGTTTCGACGGCGAGGAAGCCTGTTTCGAGGCGGTCAAGAACAAGAAATACAAAGACGGCGACGTGCTGGTCATCCGCTACGAGGGGCCGCGCGGCGGTCCCGGCATGCGCGAGATGCTGTCCACCACGGCGGCACTTTACGGCCAGAACGCGGGCGACAAAGTAGCCCTCATCACCGACGGACGGTTTTCAGGCGCGACGCGCGGTTTCTGCGTCGGCCATGTTGGTCCCGAGGCCGCCATCGGCGGACCGATCGGTCTGCTGCGCGACGGCGACATCATCGAACTCGATGCCGACAAGGGCACCATTAACGTCAGGCTTTCGGCCGAGGAACTCGCCAAACGCAAAACCCAATGGAAGGCGCGCGAGCCCGAAATCGGCTCGGGTTACTTGTGGAAATACGCCCAGCAGGTGGGACCGGCCGTCAAAGGCGCGGTCACCCATCCGGGCGGCGCTGCCGAGAAGGAGTGTTATGCGGATATCTGAGGCCCTGTTGCGCGTTGTGGTGATTGGCGCCGGCCTCTTGGCCTTGGCCTCCGCCAATACGCCGGCATTGGCGTTCGACGGCACCAAAACTGACGGCGCCATGGCCGCCGCGCCACCAATGACCGCAATGGATGCCTTTCGCTCGGGCGCACGCTGGCTGAAAGAGGGCGACAAGACCAAGGCCGTCCACTCGCTCGAATACGCCGCCGAGAACGGCCACACCCTGGCGCAGTGGAAACTCGGCCGCATGTATGCCGAAGGCGACGGCGTCACCCAGGACGACCTCAAGGCGTTCCATTATTTCAGCGGCATCGCCGACCGGCATGCCGAGGACAATCCGGATACGCCGCAGGCGCGTTTCGTCGCCAATGCCTTCGTCGCGCTCGGCCACTATTATCTCGACGGCATACCCAAGACCGCGATCAAACGCGATCCCAATCGCGCGCGCGAAATGTTCGGCTATGCGGCCTCGTATTTCCGCGATCCGGAAGCGCAATATTATTTGGCGCGGCTTTATCTGGACGGTGTCGGCGCTCCGCACGATCCGCGCCAGGCGGCGCGCTGGTTCGGTCTCTCGGCTCAGAAGGGCCTGTGCCAGTCGCAGGCCATGCTCGGCGCCATGCTGTTTGCCGGCGATCATGTGCCGCGCCAAGCGGCGCGCGGGCTGATGTGGCTCACCGTTGCCAAGGAAAACGCCAAGGACAGTGCCGTCCCCGATCAGGAATGGATCAGCCGGCTCTACGACAGCGCCTTCCAGCAGGCGACCGAGGACGAACGCGCTTTGGCGGGCGTCTATCTCAAGCGTTGGATGGAAACCCGGCGCGAGTAGATTTTATTTTTTCTCCCCAATTTTGGGGAGGCGGCGCTAACGCCCCTCGATATCCAGATCGATATAGACCGGCACGTGGTCGGACGGCTTGTCCCATGAGCGCACGTGGCGATCGATACCGGCACCGACCAGCCGGTCGGCAGCTTTCGGCGACAGCAACAAGTGATCGATTCTGATGCCGTCGTCTTTCTGCCAAGACCCCGCTTGGTAGTCCCAGAACGTGTAGAGGCCGGAGGCGTCGCTAGAGGCGCGCAGGGCGTCGGTGAAACCCAGATTGAGTAGCGCGCGGAACCGCTCCCGGGTTTGGGGCAGAAACAATGCATCGTTCACCCAAGCCTCGGGGCGGTGGGCATCGGCGGCGGTCGGGATGACGTTGTAATCGCCGGCCAAAACCAGCGGCTCTTCCAGTTTCAGCCGCTCATGCGCGAAAGCAATAAGCCGGTCCATCCATTTGAGTTTATAGGGATATTTCTCAGTGTTGGCTGGGTTACCGTTGGGCAAATAAAGGCTCACCACGCGCAGCGCGTCGGTCTTGGTTGAGACAATCGCCTCCAGGAAGCGCGCCTGCACATCGTCCTTGTCGCCAATGAGCCCGGGCGCCACTTCATCGAACGGCAGCTTGGAGAGCAAAGCCACGCCGTTAAAGGCCTTCTGGCCGTGCACGGCGACGTTGTAGCCAAGGCTTTCGAACGCCTCGCGCGGGAAAGCCTCGTCCACGCATTTGATTTCCTGCAGGCAAACGATGTCTGGGGCACGCTCCTTGAGCCACGCCAGCATGTTTTCGAGCCGCTGGCGGATCGAATTAACGTTCCAGGTTGCAATGCGCATCCACGGCTCCGGCGGCCTAATCCGAATAAAATAAGGGTATTGCGTGTTTACCAGTCGCCGCAGGGATATGCACTCGGCAACGTTTATATGCTAGAAGGCGGCCAACGCGGCCCCTTGGAAACAGTGGGAAATAAAATCCAGTTCCGCGGAATGAGGGAGCGCCTGGGCAGGGCCCTAAACAGCCCAGGCCGACAATCAACGATGACGAAGCGAAAGTGGCTCCTTGGGGTGGCGGCGCTCGCCCTGATCGGCATTGTCTTGCTCGTGCGCGGTCTATGGACCAACGATGGCGCCGCCGCGCGTGCGCCGCAGGCGCGCGTGGTGCCGGTTGAAGTTGCCACTGCCGCGCGCAAGAAAATGCCGGTGCGGGTCGAAGCGCTGGGCAACGTCACTCCGATCGCCAGCGTTGCCCTCAAAGCGCGGGTCGATACCAATATCACGGCGGTGCATTTCCGCGACGGCGCCGAGGTGAAGAAAGGCGACCTGCTGTTCACCCTCGATGGCCGCGCCATCGAAGCGCAGATCGCGCAGACCGAAGGCACCGTTGCCCGCGATAAAGCGCAGCTTGCCGGCGCCGAACGGGATGTGACGCGCTATACCGACCTGGTTGCCAAGGGCGCCACGCCCGTCGTCAATCTCGACAACGCCAAAACGCAATCCGAAGTTTATCAAGCCGCCATCAAATCCGATCAAGGCCTGCTGGATAATCTCAGAGTTCAACTCAGCTATTGCACCGTCACCGCGCCGATCACCGGGCGCATCAGCGCCGCGGTTGTGAAGGTCGGCAATTTCGTGCGGCAAGCCGATACGGCGCCGATGGCGACCATTAACCAGATGGCCCCGGTCTATGTCAGCTTCACGGTACCGCAAAAGGTCTTGCCCGAAATCCGCCATGCGCTGGCGGCTGAGACCGCCACCATTGATGCGGTCATTCCCGGCGAGCAGAAGCGCGCCAACGGTCAAGTGTCCATGATCGAGAATACCATCGATCCGGCGACCGGCATGGCGACCATCCGTGCCACAATGCCCAACAAGGACGAAACCCTTTGGCCGGGCACGCTGGTCACCACTGAAATGACTTTGCGGGAAGAAGAAACGGTGGTGGTGCCGACCGCCGCGGTTCAGGTAAGCCAGACCGGCACTTTTGTATTCGTGATCAAGGACGGCGTTGCCAAGGTGCAAAAGGTCAAGGTCGAGCGCGCCGTCGACAATCTCACCGTCATTAGTTCGGGCTTGTCGGGCGACGAAACCGTGGTCACCGACGGTCAGTTGCTGTTGTCGGACGGCACGCACGTTACGGTGCGTACCGCAAAGGCTGCCGGTAGCTGATCCATGAATATTTCCGAAACCTGCATTCGCCGCCCGGTGTTGACCACGCTGATGACGGCGTCGCTGATCGTGTTCGGCGCCTTCTCTTACCGGCTGCTGCCGGTGGCGGCGCTGCCGGCGGTGGATTTCCCGACGATCCAGATCACAGCACTGCTGCCGGGCGCGAGCCCCGAGACGATGGCGTCATCCGTCGCTTCGCCGATTGAGCGTCAGCTCTCCACGATTGCCGGCATCTCGACGATGAATTCGTCGTCGGCGCTCGGCCAAACGCAGATCACCATTCAGTTCGACCTCGGCCGCAACATCGATGGCGCGGCACTCGACGTGCAGACCGCGCTCGCCACCGCGGCGCGCCGGCTGCCGGTCGAAATGACCACGCCGCCGTATTTCCGCAAGGTCAATCCGGGCGACTTTCCGGTGCTCTATTTGAGCTTGCGGTCCGACACCATCCCGCTGTCGACGGTGGACGACTACGCCGAGACCCGACTGGCGCCGCTGATATCGCAGATGCCGGGCATCGCCCAGGTGCTGGTCTACGGCGCGCAAAAATTCGCTGTGCGCGTGCAGGTCAATCCGGTTGAGGCAGCGGCGCGCAATATAGCCCTTTCCGACGTCGGCACCGTGGTCGCCAAGGCCAACTCCAGCACGCCCGTTGGCACGCTGACCGGCAAGGACCGCAACGTGACGTTGCTCGCCACCGGCGCGATCGAGCATGCGGCGGATTACCGTGACGTGGTCGTCGCGTATCGCAACGGCGCTCCGGTCAAGCTCAACCAGATCGCGCACGTCATCGATAGCGTCGAAAACGACCAGGTTGCGACCTGGTTCAATGATGCGCGCGCCATCGTGCTGGCGATTCAGCGTCAGCCCGACGCCAACACCGTCGATGTGGTCGATCGGGTGCGCAACGCCTTGCCGGCCATGCGCGCACAAGTGCCGCCGTCGATCCAGATGCAGCCTTTGTTCGACCGCTCGACCTCGATCCGCAACGCGGTCGTCGACGTGCAGGAAACGCTGATGATCGCGGTTTCGCTGGTGATCATGGTGATCTTCCTGTTCCTGCGCAAAGTATCGGCCACGATCATTCCGGCGCTGGCGGTGCCGGTTTCGCTGATCGGCACCTGCGCGGCGATGTATGCCTTTGGCTTCTCGATCAACAACATGACGCTGCTGGCGCTGACGCTGTCGGTGGGCTTCGTGGTCGACGACGCCATCGTGATGCTCGAAAATATCGTGCGCCATATCGAAGGCGGCATGCGTCCGTTCGAGGCGGCTTTGAAGGGCTCGCGCGAAATCGGATTCACCATCGTATCGATCACCTTTTCGCTGATCGCCGTGTTCATCCCAGTGCTGCTGATGGGGGGCATGGTCGGCCGGGTGTTCCGCGAATTCGCGGTGTCGATCGCGGTAGCGATCGTCGTTTCCGGCTTCGTTTCGCTGACGCTCACGCCGATGCTGTGCGCGCGCGTGCTCAAGAGCTATCATCCCGGCGAGGAAGAGAAACAGAACTTCGTGCTGCGCAGGTTCGAACAATTGTTCGAGACGATGCTCAGCGGCTATCAGTGGTCGCTCGACAAAGCGCTGCGCTTTAAATCGGTCATGTTGATCGTTACGCTCGCCACCATTGTCGGCACCATCGGACTTTATATCATCGTGCCGAAGGGTTTTTTCCCGATCGAAGACACCGGTTATGTGCTCGGCATTACCGAGGGCAACACGGATATTGGATTTGACGCGTTGAGCGAGCGCCAGCGCAAAGTCGCCGACATCATTCGCGCGGATCCGGCGGTGGACTACGTCAACTCCACGGTCGGCGCGGGCGGCCCGAATGCGCTGCCGAACAGCGGACGCATGCTGATTGCGCTCAAGCCCGAGAATACCCGCGACAAGCTGGGCATTGTGCTCGCTCGTCTGAAGCGCACTGCGAACGTCGTGACCGGCATCGAGATATTTTTCCAACCGATCCAGAATATCAATCTGGGCGGCAAGCTGACCAAGAGCGCTTATCAATACACGCTGCAATCCAACGATACCGCCACGCTTTATCGCGTGGCGCCGGAATTACGAGATCGCATCGCCAAGATCCCCGGACTGAGTGACGTCACGACCGACCTCTACGTCAAGAATCCGCAGATCCGGATCGACGTCGACCGCGAAAAGGCTGCGGTCTACGGCGTCAGCGTCGACCAGGTCCGCCAGGAACTCTACAACGCTTTCGGAACGCGCCAGGTCGCAACCATTTATACGCCGGCGAACGACTACGAAGTCATCCTGGAAACCTTGCCGGATTACCGCGCCCAACCAAGCGATCTTGGCCGCATCTATCTCAAGACCACAAATGGCACCACGGTTCCGCTTTCGGCGATGACACGGTTCGTGCCGTCGGTCGGGCCACTGCAAGTCAACCATCAGGGCCAGCAGCCGGCAGTCACCATTTCATTCAACCTCAGGCCTAACTTTTCGCTCGGCCAGGCGGTCGATGCCATCCAGAGGCTGGAACGCGAGGAGCGCTTGCCTGCTACCATCTCCACGGGTTTCAAGGGCACCGCGCAGGTGTTCCAGGATTCATTGCGCGGGCAGGGCATCTTGATTCTCGCGGCGATTTTCGCGGCCTATGTAGTGCTCGGCATTTTGTACGAAAGCTTCATCCATCCGATTACCATCATCTCCGGTCTGCCGTCGGCCGGCATCGGCGCGATCCTGACATTGATGCTGTTCGGGATGGATCTGTCGGTCATCGCCATGATCGGCATCGTGATGCTGGTCGGCATCGTGAAGAAGAACGCCATCATGATGATCGACTTCGCCATAGAACGCCGCCGCGTCGGTCTGTCAGCCGAGGCCGCGATCCGCGAGGCCGCGCTGCTGCGCTTCCGCCCGATCATGATGACGACTTTCGCCGCCATCTTCGGCTCGCTGCCGATCGCCTTCGGTACCGGATCGGGCGCTGAACTGCGCCAGCCGCTCGGCGTCGCGGTGGTCGGCGGTCTGTGCCTGTCGCAGTTGCTCACCCTCTACATCACGCCGGTGATCTATCTCTATCTCGATCGCTTCGACCGCATGATCAAGCGCCGGCTCGAGCCGCAGCTGGAAGAAGTTGTGGATGCGCCGGCTGCCGTCGCCGCTGAATAAAATTAAAGCGCGAAGCTCGTCCCGCAGCCGCAGGACGCGGTGGCCTTCGGATTTTTCACCTTGAAGGATGCGCCGATCAGGTCGTCGACAAAGTCGATCTCGGACCCGGCCATGTAGTCAACCGAGACCGGGTCGATCAGCACCACGGCGCCGTCGCGGGCAATGACCAGATCGTCGTCGGCGCGCGCTTGCTCCACGCCAAACTTATATTGGAAGCCGGAGCAGCCGCCGCCTTCCACGCTGACACGCAGCATGGACCCCTCCGGCTCGGCTTTGAGAATCTCGCCGATCCGGCGGGCCGCGCGTTCGCTGACTGTGACGTTGGCGTCCATCGCTTGTCCTTTTGCCCTACCGATAGTTAAGTGCGGCTTACAACAAGGTCAATGTTCTAGATGGCCATTGAAACCGGGCGTGCGCGAGCGGATTACGCCTCAAATCCGGCCTCAAGCCGGGGCCGCCGCTATGCCGAAGCGCCGAGCCCCACGCGCAACGATT
>Ga0207933_1003115_pt1 | contig 10077 bp, 9 predicted proteins | sample NGESurdeep092012_4_FD_184488 | JGI IMG/M metagenome (GOLD analysis project Ga0207933, IMG submission 184488) | Arctic peat soil microbial communities from Barrow, Alaska - NGEE Surface sample F53-3 deep-092012 (SPAdes) | ecosystem: Environmental > Terrestrial > Soil > Wetlands > Peat ...
CAACAGGCGGAGGCAAAACGCTTGCGGCGATGGCGTTCGCCCTTCGCCGGGCGGCACTATTTCCAGACGAATATCGGCGCGTGGTTGTAGTGATCCCCTATCTCTCGATTATTGAGCAGAACGCGCAAGTCTACTCTGAGGTCTTCGGTCGGGGCGCGCTGCTGGAACACCACTCGGGAAGCTTCTCAAAGCTGGAGAAGCGCGATGACGAACATTTCTCGCCCGGAAGTAACGACGCGGAGGAGAGGCGATTTCAAGAAACCGGGCAGCGTGCGGAGACAGAAAACTGGGACGCGCCATTGATCGTCACGACATCGGTTCGTTTCTTTGAGAGCTTATTCTCGAACCGCCCTGCCGATGTGAGGCGTGTCCATAACATCGCGCGGTCGATTGTGATTCTTGACGAGGTGCAGACGCTGCCCCGTAGGCTGCTTGCGCCTCTGCTGGAAGTGATGAAGGAGCTATCCGAGGACTGGGGCACAAATTTTGTCTTTTCCACCGCAACCCAGCCGGCTTTTGAGCGCCCGAGGGGCAAAGACGATCTGCGCTGGGAACCGGGAACGCTCACGGAGATTGTCCGGGATCGGGCCCCACTGCACACCGCGCTGAAGAGGGCGGAGATTCGCTGGGAGATCGGCCAGCCCGTCGGCTGGGCGGAATTAGCCGGGCGGATGATTACTGTTTCCCAGTGTCTGGCGATTGTAAACGTACGCGACCATGCCAGTGAGCTTTACGAAGAGGTCGTGCGGATTGCACAGACCCGGGGATGGCCTACAGAAGGGATTTTTCATCTGTCTACGCGCATGTGTGCAGCGCACCGTCTGCGGGTACTGCAGGAGATTCGCGAGCGGCTGGCAGCGGGAGATCCCTGCCACATGATCTCGACGCAACTGGTAGAGGCCGGCGTAGACGTGGACTTTCCGGTGGTACTACGCGCGCTCGCGCCGCTCGATTCCATTGTGCAGGCCGCTGGACGGGCCGACCGCGAAGGGAAAAGAACCGCACTGCTCGGCCGCCCCGGAGGCGAGGTTGTCGTTTTCCTTCCGGAAGATAATAAGATGCCTCCCAACGAATACAAAGAGGCGGCAGGAAAGACGGAGCAGATCGTAAAGCAGGCGCAGCTAGACGGCGGGAGCATTCAGGTCGATTCACTAGCAGCGATTCAGCGGTACTTCGAGCGATATTACGGGGAGGGGGGCGCCGATCTCGGAGAAAATCTGGAGATGAACCTGCGTCGGCATGAGAAGTTTGCCACCCTGGCGGAGGAGTTCGAGATGATCTCGAACCGCACTCGCGATGTCTTTGTCCCAGATGATGATGAGGCGCGCTTTGCGATCGCGCAGCTACGCTCCGGCGGAGAGCTAACGCTGGACCTGCGGCGCACGCTTCAGCGCCACGTCGTCGGACTCAATCCGTCGGAATTCGCACGGGCAAAGGGTGTTCTGGAACGCCTTATAGCGGAAGAGGAGATATGGGCTAGTGTCGATTACGCCTACGACTCCAAGTTGGGGTTGATCTTCACCGCTCCGGCGAACGCGTTAGTGCTATAAGTTCGATCCGCATCCGCCTAATTAACAGTTAGGATATACCCCCCTTTCAGTTCGCGGTACACTCCGCAATGACTGTTACGTCATATTGTTTTGGGCTCATACTTCTTCTGCAATCGAGGTTTTCTCCATGTCTACACCGAGCATTCGGGTTCGGGTCTCGGGGGCATTTGCATGCTTCACGCGCCCAGAGACCAAGGTTGAGCGATTCTCTTACCCCGTAATCACGCCGTCGGCGGCCCGCAATGTGCTGGACGCAATCTGCTGGCGTCCGGAAATGCGCTGGATCGTTACGCGCATCGCGGTATTGAAGCCAATTCGCTACATGAGCGTGCTGAGAAATGAGGTGCAAAGCAAACTTTCGCCTGCCGCGGTGAAAAAGTGGATGCGCGACCCATCCTCCTATGAACCGCTTGTAGCCGGAGCGGGCAACGGTACCGACGGCACGCCACGCAACACCACTCTGCTGCGCGACGTTGCCTACTGGATCGAGGCGTATCCTCACGTCTTCGACACTTCGGGAGACAACACCCCGGCAAAGTATGTGGCCATGATGCAGCGCCGCGTTGAAAAGGGCCAGTGCTTCCAGAGGCCCTATCTTGGCTGCCGCGAGTTCGCCGCGGAGTTCGGTCCCATGCAGGAGGGTGAGGCGCCCATCCCAGTCTCGATAAAGATTGGCCGCATGCTCTACGACATCGCTTTTCTCTCTTCTGGAAATCGCGCTGCCTTTTTTGAAGCACGGCTGGAAAACGGAGTGATGGAGACGCGGCCGGAAGTAGTTCTGACGGACGAATTCCGGCGCAGGGAGGTGCTCCAATGCTCGTCCAGGCGCTAGCGGACTATGCGGACAACTATCTGGCCAAGGAGCTTGGGGACGCGGCCTGGGAATCGAAGCCGGTGCCCTGGATGCTGGAGATCTCCGCGCAGGGGACGTTCCTGAATCTGGTTTCGCGTATGAGCACCGTAACCCGCGGCAAGAGGCAGGTGCAGCTTCCCCTGGAAATGCGAGTGCCCCGCTCTCCGGTGAACCGTAATAGTGGAGAACACCCGCTGCTGGGAACCGATGACATCGCCTATGTGCTGGGCCCTGGCCCGTGGACCCCAGACAAAGCCACGGACCGGGAGAAAGCGGAAAGACACCACGACGCGTTCGTCGCATTGATGACCGAGTCGGCGCAAGAAACCGGCGATTTCGCGCTGAAGGCGTGCGCAAGATTCTTTGCTGTACCGGAGGAAGTAGAAAAGGCGCGGCAAGCCTTGGGCGAAGCAAAGCCTGGAGCGCTGGTTGCCCTTTCGGTAGATGGCCCGCTTGCGGAACGTGAGCAGGTGCAGCATTTATGGCGGAAGCATTATGGAGCCGCATTTGCCGAACGCATGGAGGGCAATCAAGGCGAGTGCATGATCTCCGGAACATTTGGGGCCATTGCGCCTACCCACGAAAAGATCAAGGGCGTCTCAAGTTTGGGCGGTCAACCCAGCGGCGTGGCGCTGATGTCCTTCGATAAAGAAGCCTTTCGTTCCTACGGATGGGAGCAGAACCAGAACAGCCCCATTTCACCGGACCGCGCTTTGGCCTATGTTCTGGCGCTGAACGACTTGCTGAAGCTGGACAAAGGAAGACGCAAGGATATTGCGGGGATTGGATTTCTGTGCTGGCTCAAAAATCCCGAAGATATCGACGCGCTGAATCTGTTGGAACGCGCGGATCCAGACGAGGTAAAGAGACTGCTCAACTTCCATCCGCACAGCGATCCAGACCCAAATCGCTTCTACATGATTGGGGTCTCCGGTAATGGCGGACGATTGCGCGTTCGTTATTGGGCCGACCTTGGGCTCGATGAGGTAAAGCGAAATCTGCAGAACTGGCACCGACAACTCCGGATCGATTTCCCCTGGAGTGATGCGCCACCGGTGCGCTTCTGGCAATTGCTGCACGCCATCGATCGCGAAGGCGAACCGGTGGACCATCGCGTTCTGGCCCTACTACGGCGCGGCATCGAGGGTGCGCCGCTCGGCTATTCGATGCTGTCGGCGGCTCTCACGCGGCTGCGCCATCCGGGCGGAAACGACAGATATGAAAAAGAGAAGAGCGGCCCCATGTCGCTCCAACGGCTCCGCGTTCCCATGGGCCTGATTCGGATGTGCATCAACGACATATTTCGACAGAAAGGAAATCACGAAATGAGTGAAGGACTCGACCCAACCTGCACCATTCCCGCCTATGTATGCGGACGGATGATGGCGGAGTACGAGAATCTGCAAAGGGCGTCAAGCGAAAGTGAGGTTAATTCGTCGATACTGGATCGTTATTTCGGTCTTGCTTCGACCTATCCAGCAGTCGCGTTACCCAAAATCGAAGTCTTGGGACAGAAGCACCTCAGAAAGCTTAGGCGTGACAGGCCCGCCGCGGCTTGGGCCATCGATTCCCGTCTGCAGGAGCTCCATGCTCTGCTGAGTCCGACAGAGGCCGGCGCTTATCCCGCCAAGCTCGGACTGGAGGGCCAGGGTCTATTTGCTCTCGGGTATTACCACCAGAAGGCATGGTCAACCGCGCAGGCAAGAGACCGGAAGCAGGCGAACGAAACCCCAAACCAGAACAACACCAAGGAGAGCTAAATGAGCACGATCGAACACCGCTATGACTTCGTACTTCTCTTCGACTGCCAGGACGGCAATCCCAACGGGGACCCTGACTCCGACAACAGCCCGCGCTTTGATCCGGAGACCTTGCAAGGGCTGGTTTCCGACGTTTGCCTCAAGCGCAAAATCCGCGATTATGTTCTTTACGCCAAGGCGCAGGGGCCGGGTTGTGGAATCTTCGTCCTCAGCGGCAACACGCTGGAGAGCCGCCAACGGCAGCCGTTTGAGCAGTTGACCGGGGAAGACAAGATTGAGCCCAAAGGCAAGGACACAAAGCCCTCGGATATTGAAAAAGCGCGTCAGTGGATGTGCAAGAACTTCTTCGACGTGCGCGCCTTTGGGGCCGTAATGAGCACCACGGAATTCAACTGCGGACAGGTGCGCGGACCGGTGCAATTGACCTTCGCGCGCTCCATCGACCGGATACTCTCAACCGAGCACACCATTTCCCGGCAGGCCTTCACCGGCGAGAAAGACATAAAGTCGGGAACCGGAACACTGGGCCGCAAACATACGATTGCCTATGGCCTTTATCTAGCGCACGGCTACATCAATCCCGTGTTCGCTGAAAAGACGGGCTTCGGCGAAGAGGATCTGGCCCTGTTGTGGAAGGCGCTTTGCAATCTGTTTGAACTGGACCGATCGGCCGCGCGCGGCACCATGGCCACGCGTGGCCTTTACGTTTTCAAACACGAAAGCAAGTTGGGCAATGCGCGGGCGCAACAGCTCTTTGAAGCCATTCAAGTACAAAAAAAGGAGGGGGTGGAGGCTCCTCGTTCCTTTGCCGATTACAGCGTGACCATCCCCGATCCCAGATCGCTGCCCCCCGGCATCACGCTTTTGGACGTGTGCGGGTAGAACGAGATGTACACAGAAGAGCAGCTCCTCCCGTTGTCCGGACTCCAGCATCTCGCATTTTGCGAGCGGCGTTGGGCGCTCATTCATATTGAGCAACAATGGGAGGAGAACCTATTCACCACGGAAGGCCGTCTGCTGCATGAAAAGGCGCACTCGACCGAGATCGAATCCCGTCCCGGAGTTTTGATCCGGCGTACGCTTCGGCTCCACTCCTTCCGGCTGGGACTCTCCGGACAAGCCGACGTGGTGGAGTTCCTTCCAGTCGAGACGGCGGATTGTGGCATTGCCATGCCGCGCCGGAAGGGATTCTGGCGCGCCTGCCCTATCGAATACAAGCGCAGCCGCGACCGGCACGGCAGCTCCGCCTATCGCGTCCAACTCTGCGCCCAAGCGCTCTGCCTCGAAGAGATGCTCCGCATCCCCGTTCCCATTGGAGCGGTCTTCGATGGCAAGACCAAACGGCGTGACGAGATCCGCTTTGATGCCGCGCTGCGTGTGGAAGTGGCAAGACTCGCTGCCCGGATGCACGCGCTCTATGCGGAAAGCAAGACCCCCGCCGCAATCTACGCAAAGAAATGTGAGAGCTGCTCCATGAAGCCGGTTTGCCTGCCCGCTGTAAGTGAGCGTTCCGGCGCCCGCCGCTATCTGGCGCACGCGGTGTCGCTCAACCTGTCGGAGGAGTCCGCGGGAGACCAATCACGATGAGGAAGCTCCTGAATACGCTTTATGTCACCATTCCGCAGGCATATCTGAACAAGGAAGGGGAGACGGTTCAGGTGCGCATAGAAAAGGAAATACGTCTCCGCATCCCGATTCATACGCTGGAGGGAATCGTCTGTGTTGGGCAGGTTTCGATGAGTCCCGCCCTCATGGGCTTCTGCGCGGAGCGCAACGTGGGTGTCAGCTTTCTAAGCGAGCATGGGCGATTTCTGGCGCGCATCCAGGGTCCCGTGCAAGGGAACGTCCTTTTGCGCCGCGAGCAGTATCGCCGTGCCGACGACGATGCCGCTTCCACCGAGATTGCGCGCGCTGTCCTGCTGGCAAAAATAGCCAACTGCCGTACCTCCTTGCTACGGACAGCGCGGGAACATCCCTCCTCCTCTCTAGAACGAGCAGCCGTCCAGCTCGGCCAATCGCTTCGTCTCGTAGAGAAGGAAGAGTCTCTCGACAGCTTGCGCGGAATCGAGGGGGACGCCGCAAGAGTCTACTTTGCTGTATTCGATGAACTCATTCGGCAGCAAAAGGAGGCCTTCTTTTTCCGAAGGCGGAGCCGCCGCCCTCCGCTCGACAATATGAATGCACTTCTTTCTTTTCTATATGTTCTGCTTGCGCACGATGTTGCTTCGGCGCTGGAAACCGTGGGCCTCGATCCTGCGGTCGGCTATTTACACCGCGACCGTCCTGGACGCTCAGGACTGGCGCTTGACCTCATGGAGGAACTCCGTCCAGTGTTGGCGGACCGTCTTGCTTTAACCCTTGTCAACCGCCTCCAGGTTTCGGACTCCGGATTCAGTTGTTCCAGCTCTGGCGGAGTCGCGATGAACGACTCGACTCGCAAGGATGTGCTGGTCGCCTGGCAATCGAGAAAACAAGAGGAGATTATTCATCCCTTTCTGGGCGAACGCGTGCCTCTCGGGTTGATACCGTATGCGCAGGCCCTGCTAATGGCGCGCTATTTGCGGGGCGACCTGGACGCGTATCCCTCTTTCTTCTGGAGATAATAGCCATGATGGTTCTCGTCACCTATGATGTGGAATCGCGCACGGAGGCAGGTAAACGGCGGTTACGTCAGGTGGCGAAGCTTTGCGAGAACCATGGGCAGCGCGTCCAGCTTTCGGTTTTCGAATGCGTCCTGGAGCCACCAATGTGGCTGGAGTTGAAAACCCGCCTCCTGCTGGCCATTGATATTGAGCGGGACAGCCTCCGGTTCTATTTTCTGGGATCGAACTGGCGGCCCCGCATCGAACATGTAGGCGCAAAGCCGGCATACGACCCCGAAGGACCCCTCATACTGTAGCGCGAACCCCAAGCGCACAGAGCGCAGCACAGAGATACGCGACCCGCGGATATTGCTGATTCAACGGCAGTTCGATTTCTGTCACGGAATGCCATGCGCGTCCGTCTTGGATGAGGGAGTGGGTCCGCGGAATGTGCCGCGTAAACTCGAGAGGGTGTTCTTGTTAAAGTGAAGGCGTCGCGCGCCGCGTGGGCGCGTGGATTGAAACACAGAGGGCCGAGCGGATTTGGCCGGCCTGTAGCGTCGCGCCCCGCGTGGGCGCGTGGATTGAAACACACTGGCAATCTGCACATCGTACTCGGTGCCCGGTCGCGCCCCGCGTGGGCGCGTGGATTGAAACGTCTGCAATGCAGCCCGATTGACCGCCGACTGAAGGTCGCGCCCCGCGTGGGCGCGTGGATTGAAACATAGAAACCCTGAGGCGTTAAGACAGCGTGCGCTGTCGCGCCCCGCGTGGGCGCGTGGATTGAAACACATTCAGCTCGGCAAAGTTGTCCAGCATGTGCGCGGTCGCGCCCCGCGTGGGCGCGTGGATTGAAACATCTGTACCCAGGCCGAGCCTACGCACATATAAACGTCGCGCCCCGCGTGGGCGCGTGGATTGAAACCAGGGGTGGTCAGCGGGTGTTGCTCACTTGTGTAGTCGCGCCCCGCGTGGGCGCGTGGATTGAAACATCAAAGAGGGAACCCTGGGGCTCCACGCTATACGGTCGCGCCCCGCGTGGGCGCGTGGATTGAAACATCGCCAGCGCGATCGCGTTTCTGATGGGGATCGCGTCGCGCCCCGCGTGGGCGCGTGGATTGAAACCTCAACATTCGAGATGAGATTCATCGCTGGAAGAGTCGCGCCCCGCGTGGGCGCGTGGATTGAAACCATCCATCCATCCCCATTACTACCAGATGCCCGAGTCGCGCCCCGCGTGGGCGCGTGGATTGAAACCGCATATGGTGCAAGTACACCTACCCTGTGCACCGGTCGCGCCCCGCGTGGGCGCGTGGATTGAAACAGCTCCGGGTGAAAATGCATCAGCGCGGCGTACCAGTCGCGCCCCGCGTGGGCGCGTGGATTGAAACGTCGCTGTTCTGCGCGTTTTGGTTGCCGCCAACGGCGTCGCGCCCCGCGTGGGCGCGTGGATTGAAACACCGTCGCCTGATCGCTGGGCAGAGGCGACTGCTGTCGCGCCCCGCGTGGGCGCGTGGATTGAAACCGCGATGGTGACGTAATACCAGGTCGCCACGCTGGGGTCGCGCCCCGCGTGGGCGCGTGGATTGAAACATAGTATCCAGCACCGTTCATATGGTGGAATGATGTCGCGCCCCGCGTGGGCGCGTGGATTGAAACGGCAACCAGAGCGTCAAGTGTCGCGTATTGGTACTGTCGCGCCCCGCGTGGGCGCGTGGATTGAAACATTTTGGTTGGCTCCGTTTGGTTGATTTGTGACTGTCGCGCCCCGCGTGGGCGCGTGGATTGAAACTACCACGATAGGCGGGATAGTCTCCCCACGTCGTGTCGCGCCCCGCGTGGGCGCGTGGATTGAAACTCTGCTGCAATTGAGATGTGATGCTAGCCCCTTGGTCGCGCCCCGCGTGGGCGCGTGGATTGAAACACCCTTTGCAAATGCCGAAAGGGTGACATTTTCGACGTCGCGCCCCGCGTGGGCGCGTGGATTGAAACACCACGCCATCCGCGCCGACCACTGCGGTCGACGGTCGCGCCCCGCGTGGGCGCGTGGATCGAAACATCTATGCATCAGAGATTGCTGGAGCCACGCCAGGTCGCGCCCCGCGTGGGCGCGTGGATTGAAACGACAAATGCATGCCGCTTCAACTCCGAAAAGACGGTCGCGCCCCGCGTGGGCGCGTGGATTGAAACAACTATCACGACCTCGCCTCCGTATACACGAGCTATGTCGCGCCCCGCGTGGGCGCGTGGATTGAAACACGCTCCAGCCTCTTGCACGGCATCCAACTCCGCGTCGCGCCCCGCGTGGGCGCGTGGATTGAAACTATCAAACAACAGCCGCATCCACAGCGCGAGGAATGTCGCGCCCCGCGTGGGCGCGTGGATTGAAACTATCGCAAGTGCGGCACCCAGACGCGCATAGAGTGTCGCGCCCCGCGTGGGCGCGTGGATTGAAACTGTACTCAAGCTGATTTACCACGGCGCGATTGATGTCGCGCCCCGCGTGGGCGCGTGGATTGAAACAAGCTGCGCTAGGGAAAGCGCGTCCGCGGTAACCGTCGCGCCCCGCGTGGGCGCGTGGATTGAAACATACAGGTTGCCCGCCACATTGAAGGGCGAGTTCGTCGCGCCCCGCGTGGGCGCGTGGATTGAAACCATGGCGTCGCCTGCTGCGGCACCGACCAGGCGAGTCGCGCCCCGCGTGGGCGCGTGGATTGAAACAAGAGCACCGGCACGGCCTACACCTGCAACAACGTCGCGCCCCGCGTGGGCGCGTGGATTGAAACATTAGGCGAGCGCCTTGATGTCGGCTTCAGCTACGGTCGCGCCCCGCGTGGGCGCGTGGATTGAAACCGCGGATTACACGAAACTGTCACGGATGAGTTTTCGTCGCGCCCCGCGTGGGCGCGTGGATTGAAACAGCAAGCTGGCCGGCTCCGTCTTCTCCTCCCTCTTGTCGCGCCCCGCGTGGGCGCGTGGATTGAAACTCCTTGCCGGGCCCGATCCGCGCCGTCGCGAAGCGTCGCGCCCCGCGTGGGCGCGTGGATTGAAACAAATAACAACCGCATCCACAGCGCGAGAAATAGCAGTCGCGCCCCGCGGGGGGCGTGGATTGAAACAGCGACAGCGCTCTGCGCGACTGTGCCATGGCTGAGTCGCCCCCCACGCGGGGGGCGTGGATTGAAACGCGCAAGCAAGTGGAGTCGCTGGTGCGAAGCGGCGTCGCCCCCCACGCGGGGGGCGTGGATTGAAACTTCAACATGCGCTCACCGGTGGCGGTCATCGGCGGTCGCCCCCCACGCGGGGGGCGTGGATTGAAACTTGATGGGCAG
>Ga0207933_1003116_pt1 | contig 10070 bp, 6 predicted proteins | sample NGESurdeep092012_4_FD_184488 | JGI IMG/M metagenome (GOLD analysis project Ga0207933, IMG submission 184488) | Arctic peat soil microbial communities from Barrow, Alaska - NGEE Surface sample F53-3 deep-092012 (SPAdes) | ecosystem: Environmental > Terrestrial > Soil > Wetlands > Peat ...
CCACAACGGCGATACTGCAGGGCGAACTTAAGCGCGATGTGTCAGCGACCAGACCGGTCGCAGGATCGGCATAGTGGGTGAGATAGTCAAAGGCGCCCCGCTGCAGCCGGTCGAGCAGCGCCTCGTCGGATAATTTCAGAAGGGCCGACACGCGGGTCCTAACATCCGGCGACTTGCAGTCGGTGGCCGTCCGGATCGAGCAGCAGCTGAGCAGCGTCGGCGCCGATTGCCTGTGATGCAGGTGCGCGGGAGCGCTCGAATACCAGGCGCGTGGCCGCGAGGTCATTACTTCGCAGGGCCGCGTCGGAGTACATCGAGGGGCCGCGATAGCACAGCAATTCAATATGCGGCGTGTCTTCGCTAAGCTTAAGGGCCGTTACTTCCACGTGCGGGTCAGGCACGCCGTCCAGGCGCTGCTGCTCTTCGCCGACGTTGATCGTGCGTGACAGGACCTTCAAGCCCAACGATTCGTAAAAGGCCGTGCTGCGGCCGGTGTCGGCGATGCTGATGGCGGAGTGATCGATGCCGAGAAATACCGCGTCCGATGATTGCGCCTGCCAGCGCTGCGGGACAGCGTCTTGCGCAAAGGCGAGGAACTCCAGGGGATGACCGTCCGGATCGCGAAACTTGAAAGCGGTTACGCCGCCGGATCGTTGCGGCAGCCGCTGCGGGCCGCCGCGTGATATGGCGGTCCAGCCGCCGATGGCCGCGAGACGTTCGACGGCGCGGTCCATGTCCGCGACGACGATGGCAAAGTGCTGGAAGAGCGGACTGTAGGGGGACAACACGTCCGGATACGGCCGTCCCGGCTGATCGAATTCCAGTATTTCGATGACTTCGTTGCCGAGGACAAGCGTCGCGCATTCGGCGCCGCCGCGCACGTCCATCAATTTCGCGAATTCGGCACCCGAGCGGCGTTCACGATTCAGCGGCCGGCAGCTGAAAGCACGCTCGTAAAAATCGCTTAAGCCGCCGACGCTTCGCGCCGTGAGACCAAAGCGGGCGAGCCTCGAAACGGCGAGAGGCGCGTTGTCCGCTATGGCCACGCGATCCCGCGCCGATTAAGGAAAATGGAATACAGGGTGTTCGATCCGCCGATGAACAGGCGGTTCTTGAGGGCTCCGCCGAAGGTCAAGTTCGACACCCGATGCGGTACCAGCACTTTGCCCAGCAAACGCCCACTAGGATCCAGGCAGTGAACGCCATCGGCTGCGCTCGCCCACAAATTGCCGTCCTCGTCCACACACAGACCGTCCGCATAACCAGGGTTGATCTTGTGAAAGACCTCGCCCCCGCTCAATCGTCCATCCGCGGTCACGTCGAAAGCGCGGATGTATTGCTTCGGCTCATCGCTGGTCTGATCGCCGGTCTCCGAAACGTAAAGGCGGCGCTCGTCCGGCGAAAATGCCAGTCCATTAGGACCATCGAAGTCTCCGGCGGCGACTCGTATATTTCCGGTGCCGGGCTCGAAGCGATACAGGGCGGGTGGTTGTTCCGAGGCTTGGCGGCCGCCTTCGTAGTCCGTCTGAATGCCGTAAAGAGGATCGGTGAACCAAATCGAGCCGTCCGACTTAACCGCCACGTCATTCGGGGAGTTCAGCCGGCGCCCGTCATGACGATCGATCAGCCGGGTGATGGCGCCGTCGAGTTCGGTGCGAAACAAGCAGCGTTCGCGATGCGAGCATGAAATCAAACGCCCTTGCCGGTCGCGGGTCTGGCCATTGGCATAGCTCGATGGCGAGCGATAGACCGACACGCCCTGACCCTCGGTCCAGCGCATGGTGCGATTGGAGGGGAGGTCCTGAAACAAGAGACAGCCCGCATCGCCCATCCACACCAGTCCCTCAATCCAGCGAAAGCCGCTCGCCAGAGTTTCGAGCGATGCATTGCTCAATAAAAAGTGGCCAAAGCGCGCTTCCCGGATCTCGAACCCATCCATCGACGCCTACCAGAGGTGCCGGTACGGCACGGTGGATGGTGTAGTCATCGCGGGCCGACCTCAGGTTGTGAAAGCGCGTAGGGATGCGTGGAGGAGAGGGGGTGATCGATGAAGCGCTGGACGCCGGATACGTCGGTGCCGAACGTGATCAGCAGGAAGCCGCCGGCAAGCGCCAGATTTTTCAAAAAATCCCAAAAAGTATCGCGCCCGCGGCTCGCGCCGCGTAGGCGGAAATCCGGCGCCTTCCAAAATTGTTTCCACAGCAGCGCCGTGACGACGCAGTAGCCCGCTAAAATCAACGCCGCCAGCCGATCCGCGACGCCGGTGAGTATGGCCAGCGACATCACCACTTCGACGCCGAAGCCTAAGACTATCAGGACTCTCGCCAGCGGCCGGGCGGGTATGGTCGCGGCGGCTTGAGCGACGGCCTGCTTGAAGTTCAGGAGTTTGTCGAGCGCGCTGAACGGCAGAAATAACAGCACCAAAAGACCGCGTACCAGAACGATGATGGCAATACTCAGCAACTCCAGGCTCCCTTCATCACCAGCGGTATCGTAGACTACGCATAAGCATTGTGCACACGAGCATTGTGCACGCGCCGGCACCATGAGTCTAATGCGATTCCGTTACGCCCGAATTCAGGAGCACATCCGTGACGACATCAATTCCATCCGCGACTGCTGAGTCGACCGCGCCTCCCGTGACCATCCACAAGCTGCTGAGCGGGCAAAAGGCGCTGGTCACCGGCGCCAATTCCGGCATCGGGCGCGGGGTTGCCATCGCGTTGGGCCAGGCGGGCGCGGATGTGGTCGTGAATTACGTGGTGGGCGATGAGGCCGCGAATGCCGTGGCTGAGGAAATACGCAAGGCCGGCGTCAATGCCATGGTGCATAAGGCCGACGTATCTTCCGAGACCGAAGTCGCCGACATGTTCAAGCATATGTGCCGGGAATTCGGCACGATCGATATCTTGGTCAACAATGCCGGACTACAGCGCGATTCGGCATTTCAGGAAATGACCTTGGCGCAGTGGAATACCGTGCTCGGCGTCAATCTCACGGGCCAGTTCCTGTGTGCCCGCGAAGCCATCCGGGAATTCCTGCGCCGCGGCATCGTGCCGTCGATTTCCTGCGCCGCCGGAAAGATCATTTGCATGAGTTCGGTGCATCAACAAATTCCATGGGGAGGTCACGCCAATTACGCGACGTCCAAAGGCGGCATCAAACTATTGATGGAAAGCCTGGCTCAGGAAGTCGCGCCGCATCACATCCGGGTCAACGGCATTGCGCCGGGAGCAATCCGAACGCCGATCAACACTTCGGCATGGCAGACGCCGGAGGCGTACGAGCAACTCATGAAATTGATTCCCTACGGGCGCATCGGCGAGCCTGAAGACATTGCACGCGCGGCCGTTTGGCTGGCATCCGATCATTCCGACTACGTGGTAGGAACCACGCTGTTCGTCGACGGCGGTATGACGCTGTATCCCGGTTTTGCGACCGGCGGTTGAGCCGCCGCGCGACGCCAACGGCCCGGCTACGGTTACAGCGACGGTTGTAGTTAAGGCTACGGCTACGGCTACGGTAACGGCAGTTGGCTGGAATTCCAGCCGCCGCCCAATGCTTCGATCAAGGCCACACTGGCTTGCAGGCGGCTCGACAGCACGGACAGCGCGGTCTCCTCGCTGGCGAGACGGGTGGTCTGCGCGGTGATCACGCTGCTGTAGGGTACCGTGCCCGCCTTGTATTGATTGAGCGTGAGTTTTTCGGCCTCCCTGGCGGCCGCCACTGCCGCATCCTCGATCACCGCCTGCTGTTCGAGCACCCGCAAAGTGACGGTGTCGTCCTCGACCTGTTGAAAGCCGGCGAGCACGGTCTGCCTATAGCTGTCGACGCTGCCTTCGTAGGCGGCGCGCGCCTGGGCCAGCTGCGCGCGGCGCAGGCCGCCGTCGATCAGCGTCTCGGCAAGGGAGGGGCCAATAGCCCAGATGCGATTCGATGTGCGGATCAAGCGGCTCATGGCGCTGCCCGCATAGTCGTCCGTGCCGGTCAAGGTAAGGTTGGGAAAGAATGCCGCAGTGGCGACGCCGATCTGCGCATTGGCCGCGGCAACCTTGCGTTCGGCTTGCGCCACATCCGGCCGCCGTTCCAGCAACGTGGAGGGTATGCCGACCGGCACCGTCGGCACATCGGTTCGCAGAGATGAAGGCCCGAGCGAGAATGCGGCCGGTTGCTGACCGATCAGCACCGCGATCGCATGTTCCAGTACGGCGCGCTGAATCCCGGCATTGACCTGCTGTGCCTGACTCGACAACAGTTGCGCCTGTGCGCTGACGACATCGGCCCTGGCGGCCACGCCGAAGCGGTAGCGGCTGTCGGCGATTTTAAGGGAGAGTTGTTCGGCCACTACGATGTCGTCGAGCAGCTTTTGCAATTGGTCCTGTGCGCGCAATTCGAAATAATCCGCCGCAAGTTCGGCCTGCGCCGAGAGGCGGGCGGCGGCGAGCGCCGCCGCGCTTGCTTGGGCGGAAGCTCGGTTGCTCTCCGTGTTGCGGCGAATCTCGCCCCAAATGTCCAAATCCCAATTGGCCGACAGGCCCGCGCTATTGGTGGTACGCGCCGGCAGATCGCCTTCGGCGCCCCGCTGTCGCCCGACACTGGCCGCCACCGTCGGCCAGAAGCCGGATCGCGCCTGCGCAACCAACGCCCGCGATTGATCGAACGCTGCGGCCGCCGCCTTGACGTTCTCGTTCGAAATATCGATTCGCACTTCGAGCCGGTTCAAGGCGTCGTCCTTGTATATTTCCCACCACGGACCGCGCGACAGCGAGTCGTTGGGCTCGCTGGGTTTCCAGTCGCCCGATTCCTTGTAATTGGCGGCGGCGTCGAACTTCGGCCGATGATAATCGGGGCCTACCGCGCAGGCGGTGAGCAGGGCGCCGACGGCGCATACGCCGGCCATACTTAGCGAACGAGAAAGGCGCGTCACGTGCCTGCCTGCGCAGGGCCCAACCCCAGTGCGCCCGTTTCGCGAGCGGCGGCGCGCGGCCGCGGCGGGCTGTATCTGCCCTGCTTCAAATGTTTCCAATAGCGGTGGACGTACAAGTAAACCACCGGTGTGGTGTAAACCGTGAGCAGCTGACTGACCAACAGACCACCGACGATGGAAATTCCCAGCGGCCGGCGCATTTCGGTGCCGTCGCCGTAGGCAATGGCGAGCGGCAGCGCGCCGGCAATGGCGGCGCAGGTGGTCATCATGATGGGCCGGAAACGCAAGCTACAGGCGTGGGCGATCGCGGCGAGCGGGTCCAGCCCCAACGTGCGTTCGGCCTCGAGCGCAAAGTCGATCATCATGATGGCGTTCTTCTTGACGATGCCCACCAACAGCAGGATGCCGAGGAAGGCGATCAGGCTGAATTCGGTGCGGGTGGCCATCAGGGCCAGCAGCGCGCCGACTCCGGCGGAGGGCAGCGTGGAGAGAATGGTCAGCGGCTGGCTGTAGCTCTCGTACAGCACGCCGAGCACCAGGTAGATCGCCATCAGCGCCGCCGCCAGCATCAGCGGCGTATTGCTGTTGCTCTGTTGGAACAGCCGCGCGGTGCCATAGGTTCCGCCGCGAATGCTGATGGGCACATGGATCTCGCTCATCTTGTGGTCAATCGCGGTAAGCGCGGTGCCCAGCGAGACGCCGGGCGACAAGTTGAAGGCGATGGACGTCGAGACGGAAGTTCCGGTGTGATTGACGCTGACGGGTGTCGTGCCGATGGTGAAATGGCTGAAGGCCGAAAACGGCACGACAGTCTCTGGCGCGACGCTCACGGCGGAACCGGTGGAGGTATTGCCGCGGCCCGCATTCGCAAGCGAATTCGCCGCCAAATTGCGCGCCAGGTCCGCGGCGACCGCGGCGCCGGAGGAAGCGGCCGTGGCTGCGGCTCGAACCACGTTGGTGCCGGCGACGGCCTGGGTGGCCTCCGTGCCGGTCACGGCGCCGCCGGATGTACTGATATACAGTTCATTGAGCACCTGCGGGTTTTGCCAAAATTCCGGCGCGACTTCCATGACAACATGGTATTGCTGCGGGCTGAAGGGATTGTAAATATTCGACACCTGCGCCTGCGCAAAGGCGTCGCCCAGCGCATTATCGATCTGGATCTCAGTGAGCCCCAACCGCGATGCGGTGTCACGATCCACGATCAGGTCGGCCTCCAGCCCCCCTGGCTGCATATCGGTGTCCACGTCGGTGATTTCCGGCATGTCCTGCAGGGCGGCGCGCAACTTCTGCGACCAGGTGCGCAGTTCGGTCAAGTCATCCCCCAGCAGCGTGTATTGATATTCCGAGTTGGCCGCGCGGCCGCCGCCGCCGATGTCCTGTACCGCGCGCAGGTAGCTCACCACGCCGCTGACCCGCGCGAGTTGCGGGCGCAGGCGGGCGATGATCTGGTCGGCCGATATGCGCCGTTCCGGCAAGGGCTTGAGCGCTATGGTGACGTTGGCGTTGGCGCCGCCGCCGCCGCCGAAGCCGCCGCTGCCGACGGAGCCGGTGACGGTGCTGACCGCTGGGTCCGCTTGAATGATGGCCGCCACCTCCTGCAGCTTGCGCTTCATCAATTGAAACGAACTGGAGGCGTCACCACGAATGCCGCCCTGTAGCTGTCCGGTGTCCTGTTGCGGAAAAAATCCTTTGGGGATCACGATATAGAGATAGACGTTGAGAGCGATCGTCGCGCCCAAGATCAACAGGATGGTGCGTGGATGATGCAACGCCCAGTCCAGAGTCCGCTCGTAATTTTGCCGTAGCCGCCCAAAGCCGCGCTCGAAGGCCACGCCAAAGCGCGAGGACTCGCGCGGCGGCCCGGCCGACTTCCCGCGCGCCAGCAGCAGCGAACACATCATCGGTGTCGTGGTCAGAGAGACCACCAGGGAAATCAGGATGGCAACCGACAAGGTCACGGTGAATTCCCGGAATATCTTGCCGACGATGCCGCCGGCGAACATGAAGGGAATGAACACGGCCACCAGCGACAGACTCATGGACACGACGGTGAAGCCCACTTCACGGGCGCCGAGCAGGGCGGCACGCAGGCGCGACATGCCCCCCTCGATATGCCGGGTGGTGTTCTCCATGACCACGATGGCGTCATCCACCACGAAGCCGGTGGCCACGGTCAGCGCCATCAGCGAGAAATTGTCGAGTGTGTAATCGAGCAGATACATCGCGCCGAAGGTGCCGATCAGCGATACCGGCACCACCAGCGCCGGAATCAGGGCGGCGCGGTAACTATTGAGAAAAATGTAGACCACCAGAATGACCATCGCCACGGCCAGCAGCAAGGTCTGCTCGACCTGGCGCAGCGAGGCGCGGATGGTGACCGAGCGGTCGAAGGTGACCACCAGATCGATCTTGGGGTCGATTGAGCTCTTGAGCAGGGGCAGTTCGGCTTTGACGGCGTCGATCATTTGGATGACGTTGGCGCCGGGCTGTTGATAGATGGTGACGAATACCGCGGGTTTGCCGTTGTACAGGCCATAGGTACGGATGTTCTCGGTGGCGCCGTCCTGCATGTCGAGGACAGTCGCCACATCGCCGAGCCGCACCGTTGAGCCATTGCGGTTGGCGATGATCAGATTGCGGTAGTCTTGCGCTTCGCGGGCATTGTCGTTGGTGTAAATCTGGTAGTGCAGGGATGCGGATTCGATCGCGCCCTTGGGCGCGTTGGCATTGGCGTTGGGAATCGCCGCGCGCACATCCTGCAGGCCGATGCCGTACTTGGACAGCGACAAAGGATTGATCTCGACACGTACCGCGGGCAGCGCGCTGCCGTTGACGTTGACGCCGCCGACGCCTTGAATTTGCGACAGGCGCTGTGAGATCACGGCATCCGCCGCGTCATAGATCTGGCCTTGCGTGAGCACGTCCGAGGTCATGGCGATGGCCATGACCGGAAACAAGGCGCTGTTGAGCTTGCGGTAGGAGGGATTACGCGTCAGTGAGGAGGGCAGGTCGGCGTGTGCCGCGACGATGGCCGCCTGCACGTCACGTGCGGCGCCGTCGATGTCGCGATCGACGCCGAACGTCAGTTGAATATTCGAGGTCCCGACGCTGCTTGTGGAGGTCATGTCATCGACATCGGCGATGGCGCCGAGATGCCGCTCCAGCGGCGTCGCCACGGTACTCGCCATGACCTCCGGGCTCGCACCGGGCAGCGCGGCCGAGACGAAGATCGCCGGCACGTCGATGCGCGGCAGCGGCGCCACCGGCAGCAACATGAACGCCACTGCGCCGCACAGCGCCACGCCCGCCGTCAGCAAGATGGTCGCCACCGGCCGATGGATGAAGGGAGCGGAAATGTTCACGTGCGCTCGTCCGCCAGCGTCTCGTCCCCATTGTCGCTGCCGCTGCCCTCGTTGGCCCGTGCCGGGCCGCGCACGCGCGCCGCCAGCCGGTCGAAGGCCAGATAAATTACCGGCGTCGTGAACAATGTCAGCACTTGACTAACGAGAAGGCCGCCGACGATGCTGACGCCGAGCGGGTGACGTAGTTCAGAGCCCGTGCCTGTGCCGAACATCAGGGGCAGGGCCCCAAAAATGGCGGCGACCGTGGTCATGAGAATGGGCCGAAACCGCAGCAGGCAGGCTTTGTAGATGGCCTCGCGCGGCGGCAATCCTTCGTCGCGCTGCGCCACGATGGCGAAGTCAATCATGAGGATCGCATTCTTTTTCACGATGCCGATGAGCAAGATGATGCCGATCAGCGCAATGATGGTCAGATCATCTCCGGCCAGCATCAGGGCGAGTAAGGCGCCGATGCCCGCGGAGGGCAGCGTCGAGAGAATCGTGATCGGGTGAATGAAGCTCTCGTAGAGCACACCGAGCACGATGTACATCACCAGCACGGCCGCCAACAACAGCAGCAACTCATTGGTCAGATTACTGCGAAACGCCAGCGCCGCGCCCTGGAACGTGGTTCGAATGCTGTTCGGCAGCCCGACGGCGAGTTCCGCGGCCTCGATGGCCGATACGCCGGCGCCGAGCGAGGCGCCCGGGGCGAGGTTGAAGGACACCGTAGTCGCCGGAAACTGCGCCAAATGATTGATGAGCAAGGGGCGGGTTTCAATGTCCACTTTGGCGATCGCCGACAGCGGCACCTGGCCCCCGCCCGCCGACGGCAGGTAGATGGAGGCGAGCGAATCGACGGATTGATACGAGGCCGGATCGGCTTCCAGAATCACCCGGTATTGATTCGACTGCGTGAAAATGGTCGAGACGATGCGTTGGCCGAAGGCATCGTACAGTGCATTATCGACCGTGCCGACGCTGATGCCGAGACGCGCCGCGCTGTCGCGGTCGATGGTGACATAGGCGGCGAGCCCATTGTCTTCCTGGTTGCTGACGACATCCGCAAGCTCGGCCCGCTGACGAAGTGCCGTCAGCAGCTTCGGCGTCCAGGTTGAGAGCGCGGCGGCGTCGGCGCTTTCCAAAATGAATTGGTATTGCGTGCGGCTGACGGTATTGTCGAGGGTGAGGTCTTGCACCGGTTGCATGTACAGGGTGATGCCCGCGACCCCGGCCGTCTCGGTGCGCAGGCGCCGGATGGCATCGGCGACGGTCGAGGTGCGTTGCTTGCGCGGCTTCAAGTTGATCAGAAAGCGCCCGCTGTTCAACGTGACGTTGTTGCCGTCGACGCCGATGAAGGAAGACAGACTCACGACATCGGGATCGGTGAGGATCGCGGCCGCCAGAGCCTGCTGGCGCTGAGCCATGGCGGCGTAGGAAATCGATTCGCCGGCTTCCGATACCCCTTGAATCAATCCCGTGTCCTGATCGGGGAAGAAGCCCTTGGGAATCAGCACGTACAGAATCGCCGTGAGCGCCACCGTCGCCGTCGCCACATACAGCGTCAGCCGCTGGTGATCAAGCACCCAGGTCAGGCGGCGCCCGTACCAGTCGGCCAACGCGGTGAACCAGCGCCCCGACGTCGGACGTTCGCGTTCGGCCGGCGGCCGGGGTTTGAGGAGCTTTGCGCACAGCATGGGTACGAGGGTGAGGGAGACGAGCGCGGATATCAGAATCGTCACCGCCAACGTGACCGCGAACTCGCGAAACAGGCGCCCGACCACATCCTGCATGAAGAG
>Ga0207933_1003117_pt1 | contig 10066 bp, 9 predicted proteins | sample NGESurdeep092012_4_FD_184488 | JGI IMG/M metagenome (GOLD analysis project Ga0207933, IMG submission 184488) | Arctic peat soil microbial communities from Barrow, Alaska - NGEE Surface sample F53-3 deep-092012 (SPAdes) | ecosystem: Environmental > Terrestrial > Soil > Wetlands > Peat ...
CTCGCCCTCACCGTCCTCATGCGCAAACTCATCATCCTCGCCAACCGCCTCTTAAAAAATCCCAACTTTTCCCTTGCCTCTTAAGACAGTTGCTGACCCCTTTATGAAATCATTTTTGGATGGACGATTGGGGCAATTGGCGTTTGAATTGCCAATGCAAAGACAAAACCATGAAAACAAAAATTTGTCTTCTCGGAATCTTCGCGTTTGTGACGCTGGCGATAGCTGCACCACGCACTTGGGTATTGAAAACTGGTGAAACGATTACTGGCGATTATGTTTCTTCCGGCACAACTGCGCTCGTTGTTAAAACTGGCGGGACAAATCGTTTCCTGAATATTTCCAGTCTCTCAACCAATGATCAAACCTACGCTGCCGAGATGCAAGCTCGTGCTGCGAAAGATCGTCTTGATGTAAGGTATTTTTCACCAACTCTCGGTGTTTGGACGAATGCTGCAAGTTTATTCGAGTTCGCAACAAATCATTATGTAGGCACAAAATTAATCATTGAGCTTGGAAACACCGGTTATATCCCAGTGGAAATGTGGCTAGGAGATCAATATGGTAAGGGTGAAGACCCCTGTGGCACAATTGGCACAGTGCTGGAATCGGGATTCAAAGACAACTCTCCAGATAGGAACACACCTTATGCGAAAGTGATGTCAACAACTGGACACATTGAAATGTATGACGACTCGAACCCTTTTGATGATGAAGCTGCACGTTGGTATCTTAAAGCTGCAACGCAAGGAGTTGCTGAAGCGCAAGTAAAAGTCGGAGATTACTATTCAAAATATGGCTTGAATTACACAGAAGCCTTGAAGTGGTATGGATTCGCTGTTGCAAAAGGGAACAAAAAAGCGATGTCTGGCATGGCTAGGCTGTATGCCCAAGGTTTAGGCGTTCAAAAAGATATGTCCAAAGCCACCGAATTATACGCCGAAGCTGAAGCATATTATCAGCTTTCACGCGTCTATTTAATGAATAATAATCACGTCGGGGCGTATACCTGGTGGTGCGTTGGAAATGTTAAAGATCGAAAGTATGACGCTACATTTACCAGCGACTACGCCAACCTAAATTTTACGGCAGCGGAAAGGGCAATTGGTGCGAATGCCGCAGCAACTTATATTGCGCAGCGATACGGTGTTAATACCAATGCAATTCCAAATTCAGCCAAATCGAAACCGACACAATAAATGAGATGGCAACGAATCTCTGCGAAAAAAAGACCACTGCGCTGGTGACGCTGGTTGGCAAAACCGGCAATGTTTGACTTGCCATGCAAATAAAAAAACCGCTGCGATATTTTTCAGAGAGCCACGCGGTATATCAAGAAGTGGAATTACACTTCTTGAAGAAAAAAATCGAACTGCCGCCAGAGTGGGAAGACTTGGTTGCCATTGCTTGTTTTCCAAATCAAGTAATTGAACAGAAATTTTGCCATGGCTTCGAATCGGAGCAAGACAGCACCGGCGCGTGGGTGATAAAACGCGATACCAAAACCGGACATCCTGTAAAAGCATACCGAAAAGAAACTCCTTTTGCTAAAGAACTGCTCGCTTTCCAAGCTTGCTTTGCACGCGACGCGGATTTGACGCTGGAAATTCTCACACTCGCCCGAAAATGTCTCGCGCGCTATGATGAAAAAAACTGCGACACCCAAGACGGTCGTGTGCGCGCTTTTTTGGTCAAATATGGTAACAGCGCCATCATAAGCGACAGCGGCAAATTGAGACTGCCGAAGAAAAACGAGTTTGCCGAATGGACGAACGCTGAATTGTTTCAGGGGAAACGCAAAGAGTTGAAAATTAAAATTGTCCCAGTTGCACCTTTGCAAGACGGACAAATTGCCGCGCTTCTCACTGACCACTACAGAAAAATCATTACAACCGCCAGCGTAACTCAAGCCAGACGGTCTGTCAGCGTCGCCTACACAAAAAAAGGGAAGCCTTACTATTTTGCAAAGGGACTTCTCAAAGGGAAAATCTAACCCGGAAAAATTCTCTTTGAATTTATTGAGCGATAAGGTGTTTGGACGGAAATTTATGGCAACAGAAAGAAACATTTTATGTTGCCAGCGACAAAAACAACCTTGAAAGCCGTCCTGATGACGGATCAAACCGTTGCCAAAAAAGAGCGCAGCAAAATTATTGGGAGAATTTTTCGCGCCAATGACGGCGATAAAGTCCTGCAAGTTCGCCTATCACGCAAACGCCGCCGTGCAGAAAAAATTGCTCCGAGTTGCCCACTTTGAAACATAAAGGTGTCAGTCCTCACCGTTGCCATTTTCCGTTTTGCGCGGCCAGCGTGATTGGCGCTCCGGCAAAGTCATGTCCACTTTCGCGTAATAAGTTTCCTCGCCAAATCGCGCGTCGGCCTCGTTTGCGGTCAGCGTTTGCGGTTGTGTTTCTCGTGCGCGCGCGCGGCGGCAAACAGGCTTTCAACGGTTTCACCGGCGAAGAGTTTGCGGCGGTCGGTGGTGTAATCGCCACGGCCAACCCGCCAGATGGACAACAGGCGGGCAACCTTGGACGGCGGCAGATTTTTCGTCAGCACGTCCAGGTCTTCCTGCACGGTTTCCTGTTCGGTTTCGACAACGATGCTCATGTTTGTTCCTTGGTCAAGGTTAGTATCAATTCCGGCGGTGTCAACGCCCGCAGCGCGCCTCTATATTTGCGGATCAATTGATCGGAAAGGCGTCAGTCCCAAGAATTGACATAATTCTTCTGCGTCTCTGCGTTAAAAATAAATTCTCCTGGCTTGCATCCATTTCATTTGCAGGCAAAATTCAAGACATGGGCATAGTTCACGCAAAAATTAAATTGGATAATCCCAAACGCGCCAATCTCAAGGCCATTGAGATTAACGCGCTCGTGGATACCGGCTCGTTGTTTTTGTGCCTGCCGGAAGAGGTGCGCCTGGAACTTCAGCTCGAAGAGTCCTCCAAAAAAGAAGTCACAACCGCCGATGGCAAGCGTTGCCTGTGTCCTTACGTCGGACCCGTCCGCGTGCAGTTTGAAAACCGCGAGTGTTACGTCGGCGCGGTCGTCCTCGGCGATGAAGTTTTGCTTGGCGCAGTGCCGATGGAAGACATGGATTTAGTTGTCGTTCCTTCCGTTCGCAGGCTGGTGGTCAATCCGTTGCATCCAAATTTTGCGGCTGGCCCGGCGAAATAATTTTCTCCGCGACTTTGCGTCTCTGCGGTTCAAAAATTAAACATTGAACTTGAACAGCAGCACGTCGCCGTCTTTCACGACGTAAAGTCAGTCCTCACCGTTGCCATTTTCCGTTTTTCTTTCCCAACTGCGTTTCGCGCGCTCTGGTAAAGTCATGTCCACTTTCGCGTAATAAGTCTCCTCGCCAAAACGCGCGTCGGCCTCGTGCTGCAATTTCAGCGACGGCGTGACGGCAAACCGCTCATTCGTGTCCATGAAAACAGTCCCGCCGCCGGGCTGCATGAAACAAAGCAGCAGCGGACATTTGCCCGGATTCGCCGCGACAATTTCCCGGACGCTTTCAATGTCGTCCGGCTTCAAATGCGCGGTGTGCAGCCGCAGATGAACCTGCTTTGTGAATTTTTTTGGCGCGTCCTCCAGCGGCATGATTTCCTGCGGGAAAATTTTCGGCTTGTCCTCGCCAGTGCTGACTTCGCCGACAACGAGGATGGCCTTGTTCGCTTCGAGCAGCGGCCGGAACTTGTCGTGGTCGTTCATCACGAGCAATTGCACCGAGCCTTCCAAATCTTCGAGCGTCACCATCAAATACGGCTTGCCAGATTTTTTGGAGAAGCCGTGCGTGACGGCGGAAATCATTCCGCCGATGCGCGTCAAACTGCGGTTCGGCAGTTCGCCGAGCTTCGCCAGGTTTGTCAGCGTGTATTTTTCCAGAATCGGAACGAACGGCGTGAGCGGATGGCCGGTGACGTAAAATCCCAAAAGCTCTTTTTCGTGCGCGAGCAGTTCGTGCTGCGGCCATTCGGGCAGATTGGAAATGGTTTCGGGCATCGGCGACGATTTTTCTTCCAGCGCGCCGAAGAGCGAGTTTTGGCCTTTTTGTTTGTCGGATAAAATACTGGCTGCGCGCGCCAATGTGCGCTCGATTTGAGCGAAAAGCGTCGCGCGCGTCTGGCCGAAGGCGTCGCACGCGCCGGTCTTGACAAGCGCCTCGATGGTTTTCCGCGTCAACGCGCGACCGTCAACGCGCTCGCACAGTTCGGAAAGCGACTTGTATTTTCCGTTTTCATTCCGTGCCCGCAAAATCGCTTCGACGGCAGCTTCGCCAACATTTTTGATGGCCACGAGGCCGAAGCGGATTCCTTGCGTAGGATAGGCGTCGCGCCTGTCTCTATTTTTATTTTCAGTTTGAGACAGGCGCGACGCCTGTCCTACGGTTTGCGCTGGGGCAAAATATTTTTCGCTTTCGTTCACGTCCGGCTGCAAAACCTCGATGCCGAATTCGCGCGTCTCGGCGATGTATTCGCTCAATTTTTCCGTGTTCGCCATGTCGTTCGTCATCATGGCGCAGAAAAATTCCACGGGATGATTCGCCTTCAGATACGCGGTCTGATACGCGACGATGGCGTAGGCGGCGGCGTGCGATTTATTGAAACCGTAGCCGGCGAATTTTTCGAGCAAATCAAAAATCTGGTTCGCCTTCGCGGCGGGAATCTTGTTTTTTTCGGCGCAGCCCTTGACGAACTTCTCGCGCTGCTTCTGCATTTCCTCGACCTTTTTCTTGCCCATCGCGCGCCGCAAAATATCCGCCGCGCCAAGCGTGAAGCCGGCGAGAATCTGCGCGGCCTGCATCACCTGCTCCTGATAAATCAAGATGCCGTAAGTCTCCTTGGCGATGGGTTCGAGCAGCGGATGCTCGTATTCGATTTTAACTTCGCCGTGGCGGCGCTTGATGAATTCGGGAATCAGCTCCATCGGGCCGGGCCGATACAACGCGATGAGCGCGGTGATGTGTTCGACGGAACTGATCTGAAATTTGCGGCAGAGGTCGCGCATCCCGCCGGATTCCAATTGAAAAATGCCGAGCGTTTCCGCCTTGTTCAGCAAGTCGTAAGTCTTCGCGTCATCGAGCGCCAGATGGTCAATGTCGATTTGGATTCCCTGCGTGCGCTTGACCATTTCGCAGGTGTTGCGGATGACGGTCAGTGTTTTCAGCCCGAGAAAATCCATTTTCAACAGGCCGAGATCGCCGACGGGGTTCATCGCGTATTGCGTCACGAGCGAACCGCTGTCGTCCAGCTTGAGCGGCAGCAGATTCACGAGCGGCTGGTCGCCAATGACGACGCCGGCGGCGTGAACGCTTGCGTTGCGCGTGATGTCTTCGAGGATGAGCGCGGTGTCAATCAACTCGCGTGTGACGTCTTCGTTTTCGTAGGCGGCCTTGAGTTCGGGCGACTGCTTGAGCGCCTTTTCGAGCGTCATTTTCAAATCGAACGGAATCATTTTTGCGAGCCGGTCACCGTCGCCGTAGCTCAAACCCATCACGCGTGCGATGTCGCGGACGACGCTTTTCGCGCCCATCGTGCCGAACGTGATGATCTGCGCGACGGAATTTTTTCCGTATTTTTCGGAAACGTATTTGATGACGTCCGCGCGCCGGTCATCGGCGAAATCAATGTCAATATCCGGCGGATTCACGCGTTCGGGATTCAGAAACCGCTCGAAAAGAAGTCCGTAACGGATCGGGTCAACGTTGGAAATTTCGAGCAGGTAAGTGACAATCGAACCGGCCGCCGAGCCGCGCGCGACGCACGCAATGCCGTGCTCGTGGCCGTAACGGATGAAATCGCCGACGATCAGGAAGTAACTCAAGAATCCGGTTTTCTCGATGACCTTGAGTTCGAGCTGCAGACGGTCGAGGACAACCTTGAGCGCGGCGTCCGGATTTTCGTTTTCTGAAAATGTCGGCAGCAATTTTGGATCGTCAATTCCTTCGACAATAAATTTTTCGCCTTCGGCCCGCGCGTGAATGCCGTAACGCTTTTGCAAACCTTCGGCGAGCAGTTTGCGCAGATAACCTTCGCGCGTGAAATGTTCCGGCGGATGAAAAACCGGAAAATGCAGTTTGCCAAATTCAATTTCCAGATTGCACTTTTCGGCGACTTCGAGGGTGTTCGTCACGGCTTCGGGAATTTCGGTGAAGCGCGCCTTCATTTCCTCCGCCGAGCGCAGGAAAAATTGTTCGGGAACGTAGCCCGCGCTCATGCGCTTGGGATCGCTCAACAGCGACTGCGTGCCGATGCAGACGAGACAATCGTGAGCGTGTGAGTCGCTTTTGTTGATGTAATGAACGTCGTTCGTCGCGACTAGTTTCAGGCCGAATTCCTTCGACCATTTGATCAAATGCTTGTTGACCTTCGCCTGTTCTGGAATGCCGTGATTTTGCAGTTCGAGGAAAAAATTCTCCGCGCCGAGCGTTTGCTTGAAGAAATCCACTGCGTCGCGCGCCTTGTCCAACTGGTCTTTCATGATCCAATCGGGGATTTCGCTCGCGAGGCAGCCGGACATCGCGATCAATCCCTCGCTGTGCGCCGCCAAAATTTCCTTGTCAATGCGCGGCTTGTAATAAAAACCTTCGAGATGCGCCGCTGTCGTGAGCTTGATGAGATTTTTGTAGCCGGCCTCGTCCTTCGCGAGCAATCCGAGATGATGATATTTGTCGCCCTCTACTTTTTTGCGTTCCAGCCGCGAACCGGGCGCGACATAAACTTCGCAGCCGACGATGGGCTTGATGCCCTTCGCACGCGCGGCCTGATAAAATTCAATCGCGCCGTGCATCGCGCCGTGGTCGGTGATGGCGAGCGAGGAAAATTTCAGTTCATGCGCCTTGTCCACGAGCCGGTCGAGACGGCACGCGCCATCGAGCAATGAATACTCGGTGTGCAGATGAAGATGAACAAAGTCAGCGTGCGACATGGAAACAGTTTAACTTCCAACCACGAAGACACCAAGACACAAAGTTTATGAATTAACCACAGAGACACAGAGCCGCAGAAAACAACAATTTTTACTCCGTGCCTCTGTGTCTCTGTGACAAAATTATTTTCGGAAGAAATTTTTGACGACTTCCGCCACGCGCTGGATTTGCGCGTCGGTCAATTCGGGGAAAATCGGCAGACTCAAGACTTCGCGCGCGGCGCGTTCGGCGACGGGAAAATCGCCGGCCTTGTGGCCAAGGCTCGCGTAGGCTTTTTGCAGGTGCAGCGGAATCGGATAATGCACGGCGTTGCCGACGCCGTTGTCGTCGAGGAATTTTTTCAATTCGTCACGGCGCGGATGGCGCACGGTGTAAAGATGCCACGCACTTTCGCAACCGGCGGCTTCGCACGGCAGTTGCAACGGCGTGTCGGCCAGCAATTCGTCGTAACGCTTCGCGACCCGGCGGCGTTCGGCGTTCCATTTTTGCAAATGTTTCAATTTCACGCCCAGCACCGCGCCCTGGAAACCTTCCATGCGGTAATTGTAGCCGACCTCGTCGTGATGATAACGCTGCGTGGAGCCGTGTTCGCGCAACGATTTCGCGCGGGCGGCAAATGCGGCATTATTCGTGACGAGCGCGCCGCCTTCGCCGCACGCGCCAAGGTTTTTGCCGGGATAAAAACTGAAGCAGGAAATGTCGCCAAGCGCGCCCGCCAATTTGCCTTTGTATTTTGCGCCGACGGCTTGCGCGGCGTCCTCAACGAGCGGCAATTTATGTTTCCGGCAGATTTCTGAAATTGAATCCACGTCGAACGGATGGCCGTAAAGATGCACGGGCATGACGGCTTTGGTTTTTGGCGTGATGGCTTTCTCAATCAATTTCGGATTGAGGCAAAAAGTGTCTTCGTCAATGTCCACATAAACCGGCTTCGCGCCGCAATAAGAAATCGCCCAGCTCGTCGCGATGAAAGTGTAGGGCGTGGTGATGACTTCGTCGCCCGGCCCGACATGGGCAAGCCGCATTGCGACGTGCAGCGCGGAGGTGCCGCTGTTGAAGCCGAGCGCGTGCTGCGCGCCGCAGAATTGCGCGAAGTCTTTTTCAAATTGCGCCACGTCCGGCCCGAGGCAGAAGGAGCAGTTGTCGAGCGCGCGGGCGAGCGCTGCGTCAATCTCCGCGCGGACGCTTTTGATTTGCGCGGGCAGGTCGAGATAGGGGATTTTGGCTGTCATTTATCTGCAAAATAACCCGGGCGGCTGATTTTGAACAGTTGAAATGGTTGAGGGTGCCGCATCTGGCGCACACAGATAAAAATTTGTTGTGCATGACACACAAAAACCTGTGTCAATCTGCGCCCATCTGTGGCTGAATGTTTCCTGTGGAAATTTCCGAACTCGCAAAAGTGCTCGTCGCTCTCGGCTGTCCGTCTGAAAAATCTCCGGAAATGGCCGCGCAACTGGACAAGCGCGCCCGCCAGCTTGCCGTTGAAAAAGGACGCACTTACGAAGAAGCGTTGCAACATTTGCTGACTCTTATGCGGCAAGGCTGGTCTGCTCAAGGTAGGAGTCCTTAACGCAAAGTTGAGAAATTTTTTCCTCTGCGTCTTTGCGTCCCTGCGTTAAATTTTCCGCGTGATCAAACCGTGGAAAACAATCCGCTCCAAACTCATCGGCGATTTCCGCATCTTCAGGCTGCGCTCCGACGTGAAAATTTCCTCGCGCACCGGCAAGGAACACGACTTCTTCGTCCTCGATTCCGTCAATTGGGTCAACGTCATCGCCGTCACGCCCGACCAGCGGCTCGTGATGGTCGAGCAATATCGTCATGGCTCGAACACCGTCGAACTGGAGATTCCCGGCGGCATGATGGACGCGGGCGAGACCGACCCGCTGGCGACCGCCGTGCGCGAATTGCGCGAGGAGACCGGCTACGAAGGCGAAAACGCGCGCCTGCTCGGAAAAATTCATTCCAACCCCGCCATCTTGAGCAACGTCACCTACACCGTGCTGATTGAAAACTGCCGCCTGCAACACGGCGTGGAATTCGACAGCGGCGAAGATTTGATCACGCGCCTCGTGCCCGTCGCGGAAATCCCGCAGCTCGTCGCCGACGAAAAAATCGGCCACTCCCTCGTCGTCGTCGCGCTGTATTATTTTGATTTGTGGCAGCGGAGAATTAAACGTTAAATGTGCAACGACTAAAGATTCTAAATTTTTATGAAAACAATTATTCGCAATCCATGTTTGAGTTGGACGATTCGTGTTGCGCTGATTCTTATTGGGATAACGCTAATCGCAGGATTTAGTTTTCTGCAAGGTATGTCTTACGCAAATAAAAAAGTGACGTTTCAAATGGCCAATGATGGTTGTGTCGAGTCGGTCTGGGCGTTAAAAATTGTTAAAGACCCAAAATACTCTCGCTTGACAGTATTGTTTGATAGAAAAATGGATATATCCGCTTTGAAATTGGCCGAGTTATCTTTGAAATATCCAAAAGAAATCAAGAGGACTGAATACAATGCGCTGGTTGGAGTTCGCGATTTCCGAAAACAATACGGACGCGATTCTGAACGAATGCGATACATAGATTCCGATATAAATTATGGCGAAGTAGACAGACAAGTTACAAAGGCCATCACCTATCTTGAATCAATTCACAACACGAATGATTGGACACCTTTCAAGTTTGATTTCGATAGTGGAAAAATAAAATCAGAACAATAGTTACCCCAAATTCACCGGATCAATGTCCACGGCCAGCGTGACGTCTTCGGGCAGCACCAGCGATGAATAATGCGCAAATGCTATTTCGCCGCGTTCGCGCCTTTGTAAATCAGTTGAATCGAATAGAACGAACGGGTGGCGGTGATGAAAAGCGTTTTGCGGTCCTTGCCGCTGAAGCAGACGTTGGCGGACCACGTTTCCGGCACGTCAATATGGTCAATCTGTTTTCCGGTCTTGTCAAAAACCGTCACGCCGCGTCCGCACAAATACAGATCTCCCTCCGTGTCAATCGTCATGCCGTCCGAGCCGAGCGCGCAGAAAAATGTCTTGTTCGTGAGCGTGCCGTCGGGCTGGATGTCGTAGCGCCACGTCTGACCGGCGCGGATGTCGGAGACGAAAAGATTTTTGCC
>Ga0207933_1003119_pt1 | contig 10051 bp, 9 predicted proteins | sample NGESurdeep092012_4_FD_184488 | JGI IMG/M metagenome (GOLD analysis project Ga0207933, IMG submission 184488) | Arctic peat soil microbial communities from Barrow, Alaska - NGEE Surface sample F53-3 deep-092012 (SPAdes) | ecosystem: Environmental > Terrestrial > Soil > Wetlands > Peat ...
GGCAGGGACGATGATGTTCTCCGCGCCCCTGCCGTCGGCGCCGAAGACGAAGGGGCCGATGGCGCGATCGCCATTCTCGAATCGCCGGACCAGAGTCGCGGCCGCGGCGTCGCCGAACAGGGTCCGCACGCTGCGGTCCATCGGGTGGATGAACTTCGAATAGGTGTCGCCGGTCACCAGCAGCACGCAGTCGGCGGCGGCCGTGGCGATCAGGCCCTCGACCACGGCCAGGCCATAGACGAAGCCGGAACAGCCGAGCCCGGTGTCGAGCACCCCGCAGTCGGGCCTGAGCCCCAGTCTCCGGTGCAGCAGCGCGGCGTTGCCCGGCAGGGCATGATCGGGCGTCTGGGTGCAGAAGACCACGAAGTCGATCTCGCCGGCGCCCGTTCCCGTCTCGGCCAGCAGCTTCAGCGCCGCCTTCTCGCCGAGATCCAGGGCGGTCTCATTGGTGGCGCAGATGCGCCGTTCACGGATGCCGGTCTTTTCGATGATCTTGGCGGCCGGCCAGCCGGGATAGAGTTCAGCCAGGGCGTCGCTGGTCAGGACGCCCTCGGGGAACTGGCTCGCGATCGCCGTGATTTTGCCCGTCGCCATCGCCAATCCGCCGTCCACACCACGCGGACTCGCAAGCTCGATAGTCGGGGCGAAGGCTTAAGGCCGGATTAACCATAAGCGCGTCAGCGGCGCCGTGGATTGGGCTAAACCGCTGTATTTTCGGACCTATCGGGGACGATCACGGATGCAGTCGCCGCGCGGCCGTCGCCGGCTTTGGCGGGGCGGCCGGTGCGGCGGCCGGCGTGGTCTTGGGCTCGGCCTCCGCCTCCGCCTTGTCCTTGGCGCGCTGGGCGTGGTTGGCGATGATGTAGTTCTTCACCTGAACGTCGCCCTCGTGGCAGGCGTATTCGTAGAACTTGTACTTCTCGTTGCGGGTCCAATCGACGCGCAGGGTGAAGGGCTGGGTCCAGTAGGCCGGATCGGAATAGGTCATCTCGTAGACGATCGTATTGGGCCCGGTCATGGTGAAACGCTCGGTGACGTGGGCCTGCGGGCTCATCGGGATGGTGTTGCCGAACGGGGCGCCGATGGTGGCCATGTTCAGCGGCGAGGCGCCCTGGCGGATGTGGTCGGTCTCGACCACCAGGGTGTTGCCCTCCCAGTGGCCCCGGCTCTCGCCCATCCAGTTGGTCGTGCCCGCCGGCGTCGGGCGGCCATCGAGCGGGATGATCCGCGCGTCGTGGATCATCTCCAGATTGATCACCACATAGCCGGGGGCCTGCATGATCTGCACGCCGTTGTTGTAGCGGAACGGCAGCATCGAGGCGGGGAAGCCGCGGGTGATGCAGCGGTCCCAGCTGTCGAAGTCGGTCACCCAGTCGAAAGACTGGCCCCTGATCCAACTGGAGCGGCCGAGCGCTGTCAGGCGCTTGCCCTCGGGGGTCAGCTCGGGCAGCCGCCCGTCCTTGGGGTCGATCAGCATCGAGGTGCGCCGGCCCGCGCCGGTCATCTCGACCCAATTGCCCATGCCGAGCTTGCCGGCCTTGGTCTCCTTGGCCGGCGCCTCGCGGGACTTCTCCATCCGCGCCTGGACCACCGCGTATTCCTGGGGCGTGAGCCACACCCGGTCGCCCATGGCCGGTGTCCGCTGCAGCGGCAGGCCGCCGATGCTGTCGACAGGCCACATGCCGCGCAGGTCCGGGTCGCCCCAGGCCGTCCGCTTGGGCTGATAGGCGTGCGAGACGGGGGGGAGGACATAGAGTTCGGGATGGTCCTTGCGGAGCTCGGCCTCGTCCTGCGCCGGCAGGGTCGCGTTCATGCTGCTACCCGCCCGGGCCGGGCGCGGCGCTGTCGACGGCGACGGCGACGGTTGAGCGCCGGCGGCGGCGAGCCCCAGGATGATCCATGCCGACGCGGAAAGCAGGGCAAGCTTGCGGAACCTGGCCACTGACGTTCTCCCTTCGTGACGCCCGACGGCCGCTACCCGCGGCCCCAGACGCTCGGAAATGATCCTCTCCCTCCCCCTTATAATTACATCATGGCATGATGGAACATCCATTCAACGCAGATGTAGGGATCGATCCGGATTTCTGGAGCGTGGCCATGGGGCGAGATCTGCCGACTCCCGGCGGCCCTCCCCCGATAGCGGCGGCTTACTTCCTGACGGCGGTGAAGGGCGAGGGCTTGCCGGCGAGCTTCAGCACGCCGGTCATGGCGGTGTCGGAGCTGATGTCGGCCTCGAAGCCCACGTGCGCCGGCTGGCCGCGGAAGGTCACGTCATAGCCCCAGCTGGCGTGGGTCCCGGTCACCACACCGGTGAACGCGGTCGGCGTCCCGGCGGCGGGCGCGCAGGCCCCCGACAGCGCCTCGCCCTTCTGCACCAGGGTGCAATTGACGGTGATCGGGGTGGTCCCGACGCTGGACGAGATGGTCCACGCCCCGGAAAGATCCTGGGCCAGGGCAAGGCCGGGCGCCAGCAGCAAAGCAGCGGCGGCGAAGAGGATCGGTTTCATGGGGACCTTTCTAGCGGAGCTGAGCATTGCGGGAACGGCGGCGCCATCCCCCGAGGCTTTCAGGCCATGGCGGCCCGACGACGTTCGTCGATGATCATCTGGGCGGCGCGCTCGGCGATCATGATGACGGGGGCATTGGTGTTGCCGCTGATCACGTTGGGCATGACCGAGGCGTCGATCACCCTCAGGCCCTCGATGCCGTGCACCTTCAGCTGCGGATCGACCACCGCCAGGGGATCGCGGCCCATGCGGCAGGTTCCAACCGGATGGAAGGTGGTGCCCAAGGTGTCGCGGATGAAGGCCTCGAGGTCCTCGTCGCTGTCCGTCGCCGGCCCCGGCAGGACCTCGTCGCCGATATAGCGCGCCATGGCCGGCGCATCGACCAGCTTGCGGCTGATACGGACGCCGCGCTTCAGGGTCTCGAGATCGTCCGGATGGCTGAGGAAATTCCCCTGGATCCGCGGCGCCGCGGCCGGATCGGCGGACGCCAGCGACAGCCGGCCCCGGCTGCCGGGCCGAAGCAGGGAGATATGGATGGAAAAGCCATGGCCCAGCGGAATCTTCCGGTCCCGCTGATTCATGTACTGCGGCCCCAGGATCAGCTGCAGGTCCGGCCGTTCGACGCCCGGCGCCGAGCGGACGAAGCCGCCGGCCTCCACGGTGTTGGTGGTCCAGGGCCCGCGGCGCTGGAACAGGTACTTGAAGGGCGAGGCCAGCATCCAGGGCAAGGCGCGCCACGACAGGCCGTAGAGGCTGGACTGCGGACTGCTGAAACACATCAGCACGTCCTGGTGCTCCTGCAGGTTCTCACCGACCCCCGGCAGGTCGTGCAGCACCGGCACGCCGACCTGCTGAAGCCCGGCCGCCGCCCCGATGCCGGAGAGCAGCAGAATCTGCGGCGAGTTGATGGTCCCGGCCGCCAGCAGCACTTCGCGCCGCGCGGTCAGGGTCTCCAGGCGCCCGCCCCTGGAGACCTCGATGCCGGTCGCCCGGCCGTCCTTCAGCAGCACGCGCTGGGTCGCCGCCTTGGTCAGCACCGTCAGGTTCGGGCGACCCCGGACCGGGTGCAGGAACGCCCGCGCCGTGCTCATCCGCTCGCCGTTGCGCTGGGTGAGCTGGAAGTGGCCGAAGCCTTCCTGCTCGGCGCCGTTGAAGTCGTCGTTGGCCCGGTACTGCAGCTCCTCGGCCGCCCGGACGAAGGCCTCGCCGATGGGGTGCGGGTCGCGCGGATCGGCGACGTTCAGCTCTCCGCCGCGGCCATGGAACGGCGAATCGCCCCGCTCCCAGTTCTCCGATCGCTTGAAGTAAGGCAGCACGTCCTCGTAGCGCCATCCGTCGGCGCCGAGATCGGCCCAGGCGTCGTAGTCGCCGGGCTGGCCGCGGATATAGATCATCCCGTTGACGGCGCTGGAGCCCCCGAGGATCCGGCCGCGGGGGCAGATGATCGGCTTGTCGCCCACGCGCGGGTCGGCCTCATAGGCATAGGCCCAGTTGTAGGCGGGGTTGTTGAGCGTCCCGAGGACGCCCGCGGGGATGGCGACCAGCAGGCTGGCGATCGGCGTGCGGTCGGTTGCGCCGGCTTCCACCAGGGCCACCGTCACCCCTGGATCGGCCGACAGACGATTGGCGAGGACGCATCCCGCAGAGCCGGCGCCGACCACGATGTAGTCGAAGGCGCGCCCCGGATTCGGGTCTTGCTGGCTTGCGGTGTCCATTTGCCGAGATGCCTTCCGGTGGTGGCGACGAGGGTTTCGCAGCGACCCGATCAGCTTAGCGCGCGCCACGGGCGTTCCGAAGTCGAAGACCGCGCTCGGGTCGTGACGCGCTCAGGCGCCGGCGACAGCGCGTCGCGCGGAGGGATGGGGTTTCGCCACAATCCCCTGTTATGACCGCGGCTGGACTGCGGGCGTGGCGCCTGCGGGAACCGGAATCCCAAGTGCCTGAAATCGTCAAAGCGAACTCGGAGGTCACGCCCTCCACCCTGCTGTCTTGCCTGCGCCCCTATCACACGCCGAACTGGAAGCGGGCGTGCCTGGAACTGGCCATCACCGCGGTCCCGCTCGTGCTGCTCTGGGCGCTGGCGTGGCTGGCGGTCGAGCACGGGCACTGGTGGGGCGTGCTGCTCACCCTGCCCGCCGCCGCCTTCCTGGTGCGCCTGTTCATGGTTCAGCACGACTGCGGCCACGGCGCCTTCTTTCCGCACAAGGCCATGAACGACTGGGCCGGGCGGGTGATCGGCGTGTTCACCCTCACCCCTTACGACCATTGGCGGCGCGAGCACGCCAGGCACCACGCCACATCCGGCGACCTGGACCGCCGGGGCACGGGCGACGTGGAGATGCTGACGGTCGCGGAGTACCTGGCGCTCGGCCCCCTGCGACGCCTGGGCTACCGCCTGTTCCGCCATCCGCTGGTGATGTTCGGCCTGGGCCCGGCCTACGTCTTCCTGCTTCGCCACCGGCTCCCCGTCGGCGAGATGCACGAAGGCTGGCGGCCGTGGCTCAGCCCCATGGCGACCAACCTGGCCATCGGCGCGGCGGCCGTCGGGCTGATCCTGCTGGGAGGCGTGCGCGCGTTCCTGCTGATCCAGCTGCCGATCAGCCTGATCGCCGGCTCGATCGGGGTCTGGCTGTTCTACATCCAGCACCAGTTCGAGGGCGTGCAATGGGTGCGCAGCCCGCGCTGGACCCTCGCAGGGGCGGCGCTGCACGGCAGCTCGCATTATCACCTGCCGGGACCGGCCGGCTGGTTCACCGGCAACATCGGGGTACACCACGTTCACCACCTGTCCAGCCGGATCCCGTTCTATCGCCTGCGCCGGGTGCTGCGCGACCATCCGGAGCTCGACGCCGGGCGGCTGTCGCTGGCGCAGAGCCTGCGCGGCGTCAGCCTCACCCTGTGGGACGAAGCCGGCCAGCGGCTGATCTCGTTCGGCGAGCTGCGCCGGCAGGGGCGGCGGACGCCGGCGGCGCTCAGTCCGCTTTAGCAGACGAGCCCCGCCGGACAGACGCTCCGGCTATGACGGATGCCGTTGCACCGCCGCCGCCGCTGGCGGCGGTGGGGCGACCGGTGCGGAAGCCGGTGTCGCCACCGCCTTGGCCTCTGCCACCGCCTTGTCCTTGGCGCGCTGGGCGTGGTTGGCGATGATGTAGTTCTTCACCTGCACGTCGCCCTCGTGACAGGCGTATTCGTAGAACTTGTACTTCTCGTTCCGCGTCCAGTCGGCCCGCACGGTGAAGGGCGCAGTCCAGTAGACCGGATCGGAATAGGTCATTTCATAGGTGATCGCGTTCGGCCCGATCGGGGTGAAGCGCTCGGTGACGTGCGCCTGCGGACTCATCGGGATGGTGTTGTTGGCCGGGGCGCCGATGGTGGCCATGTTCAGCGGCGAAGCGCCCGGCCGGATGTGGCCGGTCTCGACCACCAGGGTATTGCCCTCCCAGTGCCCGCGGCTGATGCCCATCCAGTCGGTCACGCCGTCAGCCGGCATCGGCCGGCCGTCCAGCGGGATGATCCGCGCGTCGTGGATCATCTCGAGGTTGATCACCACATAGCCGGGGGCCTGCAGGATCTGGGTGCCGTTGTTGTAGTGGAACGGCAGCATCGAGGCGGGGAAGCCGCGGGTGATGCAACGATCCCAGCTGTCGAAATCGGTCACCCAGTCAAAGGACTGGCCGCGCACCCAGCTCGACCGGCCGAGCGCCTGCAGGCGCTTGCCCTCCGGCGTCAGCTCCGGCAGGCGGCCGTCAGCCGGATCGATCAGCAGCGAGGTGCGCCGGCCCGCGCCGGTCATCTCCACCCAGTTGCCCATGCCGAGCTTGCCGGACTTGGTTTCCTTCGCCGGCGCCTCGCGCGACGCCTCCATCCGGGCTTCGACGAACTTGTACTCGGGATCGGACAGCCAGACGCGCTTGCCCATGGCAGGCGTGCGCTGCAGGTTCAGGCCGCCGAAGCTGTCGATCGGCCACATGCCGCGCAGGTCTGGGTCGCCCCAAGGGGTCTTCTTGGGGACGTACTTGTGCGACACCGGCGGCAGCACATAGAGTTCCGGATGGTCCTTCTGGAGCTGCGCCTCGTCCACCTTGGGGCCGGGCGGTCCAAATTGGGCCACCGCCGCGGTCAGGCCGAATGAAACCCAAGCCGCCGCTGCGAACAGTGCGATTTTGCGCAGTTTAACCACTGACGTCATCCCTTCTCAGGCCCCTCGGTCGATGTCGGTCATCTCGGGCGTTCGAAAACGACCTTAGCTCATTTTACGGTCGGTGACAGTTCACTGAATAGGCCCGGTGCCCTTCGGGCTCGGGGGGCGCGGGGAGACTTCGATATCGGGAACGCTGCGGTGCTGTCAGTCCAACGCGAACCTGTCTCCACATTGGGCGCAGCAGGCCCACGTCTGACGGGTTCATGCTAAAGCCGGCTGCGCCAACCGGAGATCCGAATGAGCTTCGTCTGCATCTGCCGCAGGTGGGCCCTGGCTGTCCTGACCGTCGCCTTGGCCGCCTGCGCCTCGGCCGATCGGAAGCCGGTCCCCTTGGCCAAGGTCGACCTCGAGCAGGTCTACGGCGGCTGGTACATCGTGGCGACGATGCCCAACATGCTCGAGCGCGGGGTGGTGGAAAGCTACGACCACTATGCGCCGCGGCCCGGGGGCATCCGCGAGGACTATTTCATGCGCCGCGGCGGCTTCGAGCGGAAGCGCCAGCACTTCACCGTCGACATCGACGTGCGCCCCGGCTCGGGCAACGCCGACTGGCGGGTCAAGCCGATCTGGCCCGTGCGGCTTGCATTCCAGGTGCTCTGGGTCGATCCGGACGGACGCTTCCTCCTCTTCGGCGAGCAGGACCGGAACTGGGGGTGGATCTATTCGCGCCAGCAGCGGATCTCCGACCCGGACTATGCCGCCATGCTCGGGCGGTTCGGCGCGCTCGGTTACGACACCACGAAATTCCGCAAGACCGTGCAGTTTCCCGAGCAGATCGGGCAGCCGGGGTTCTGGAGCGACGGCGTCCACAGGTCCGCGGCCAAGGCCGCGCCCGGGTGAGATCCGAAGCGGTCGAGTAAGGCGGCGGCTCGACGTCCTGGCGCAGTGATCCAAGGCTGCTCTTCCTGCGTATGCGAAAGGTGAACCGGATTTCCGAGCTTCGTCCCCTTTCGCGCCGCGACGCCCTGGCCGGCGTCATCCTGGTCCTGGCGACGCCGCGCGCCTTGTTGGCCGCTCCCTCGCAGCTCGCCTTCGCCGCCCTTCGCAACGGGCAGAAAATTGGCGAGCAGCGGATGAGTTTCCATCCGGAGGGCGAGGGGCTGACGGCGCACACGGTCGTCGAAATGGCCGTGAAGCTCGGCCCGCTGACGCTCTATCGTTATCGCCACCAAGCCACCGAGCGCTGGGCCGGCGACCGCTTCGAGAGCCTCGAGACCCAGACCAACGCCAACGGCAAGCTGCTCAAGGTCTCGGCGCGCAGGACCGCTGACGGCGTGAAGATCATGCCCGCGGCGGGGGGCGTCACCGACGCGCCCGCTTCGGCCCTGCCGTTCACCCATTGGAACCGCAAGATCGCGACCGCGCCGCTGTTCAATCCGCAGGACGGCAAGCTGCTGCACGAGACGGTCGTGGCCACGCCCACGAAACTCTCCTTCCGCGGCGACGCCGACATCCAGGATTTCTATGACGAAGCCGGGACCTGGACCGGCCTGATCGGCAAGTTGGCGGACGGGTCGAGGCTGGAGTACCGGCCGATCTGAGGGCGTTCAGCGCCCCAGCTTGCGGGCGGCCAGGAAGCCTGCGACCGCCGCGGCGGCGGTCAGGGCCCCGCCCCAGGCCATGTCGACCAGCGTCAGCCGGGTCGCCCAGAGCCTGAGCGTGGCCTGATTGGTCAGGTCGTAGGTTCCGTAGGCCACAACGCCCAGGACCAGGCCGCTCAGGGCCGCCATCCGCAGCGATCCGGCGCGCAAGGCCGGCGCGATCGCCAGCATCACCACCCCGGCGAGATAGAGCAGGTAGAAGGCGACCGCCGCGCCGACGTTCAGCTTGTCGGCGAGCAGCGGCCCAATCACAGGACGATAGAGACGCGGACCGGCGATGGTCAGCCAAGCCATATCGCCGGCGACGAAGGCGACAGCGGCGACGGCATAGGCGACAAGATAGCGGATCATCACTGGTCTCCGATCCGGACGCGCGGCTTCAGGCGGTAGTGGCTGACGCCCCAGACCTCGCCGCCGCCGTGGCCGAAGAGGCCCGCAGTGGCCAGGAAGAATAGCCGCCAGCGCCGCGACCACAGCCGCGCCTGCTCGCCGTAGACCGGCTGCAACACCTCCATCACGCGCGTGGCCTCGCGGTCGTAGTTGGCGAGCCAGTCGAGCGCGGTGCGTTGGTAATGCCGCCCGTTCCACCGCCAGTCCGCCTCCAGCTCGAACAGGTCGCCGAAGCAGCCGATCAGGCCGTGGCTGGGCATCACCCCGCCGGCGAAGAAGTGCTGGGCGACCCAGTCGCCGGGGTCCCCGGCATCGAAGCGGTAGGGCGTCGAGGCATGGGCGAAGACATGAACGAACAGCCGCCCGTCCGACTTCAGCCAGGTCCGCACCCGCTCCAGCAGACCGGGCCAGTTGGACATGTGTTCGAACATCTCCACCGACACCACCCGATCGAAGCGCTCGTCGGTGGAGAAGCCGTTCATGTCGGCGGTGACCACCTGCAGATTGGCCAGTCCCCGCTGCCTGGCCTCGGCCTCGATATGGGCCCGCTGGGAGTGGGAATTCGACACTGCGGTGATGCGGGCGGCCGGATAGCGCTCGGCCATCCACAGGCTGAGCGAGCCCCAGCCGCAGCCGAGTTCCAGGATCGACTGGCCATCCGCCAGGTCCGCGTTGCGGCAGGTCTCGTCCAGGGCGCGGACCTCCGCGGCGGCGAGATCGTCGCCCGGTGCGTAGAGGCAGCAGGAATATTTGCGCCGCGGCCCCAGCACCAGGCCGAAGAAGTCGGCCGGCAGCTCGTAGTGCTGGGCGTTGGCCTGCGCGGTGTTCTCGGCGATCGGATGGACAGCCATCTCGCGGGCGAACTGACGCTCGAATCCGGCGGGCTGCGCAGCGAGACGGCGCCGGGTGCGGGCGACCAGAAGATCTATGCCGACGCGGGTCACCGCATCAGGAAGCGGCGCGCCTTCCAGGGCGTGCACGGCGGTTTCGGCGAGGCTCATGGGAGGCTCTCCTTCGATCGGGGTGGACGGGGGATGAAGGCCGGGACGCGGGCCTGATAGGCGCGGAAGGCTTCGCCGCGCGTGCGCAGCATGTGCGCTTCCAGCGGCGGCGCGCCGGTGCCGAAGCGCAGCACGCCGAACATCAGGAGCGGCGCGGCCAGCGCCCACCAGCCCTGCGGATAGGCGCCGCCCAGGTCGATCGCCATGGCCGGATAGGCGAACCAGCCCAGCCATTCGAAGACGTAGTTGGGATGGCGCGACCAGGCCCACAGGCCCAGATCGCAGACCTTGCCCCGGTTGGCCGGATCGCCGGCGAAGGCCTTCAATTGCCGGTCCGCGACCGCCTCGCCG
>Ga0207933_1003120_pt1 | contig 10051 bp, 5 predicted proteins | sample NGESurdeep092012_4_FD_184488 | JGI IMG/M metagenome (GOLD analysis project Ga0207933, IMG submission 184488) | Arctic peat soil microbial communities from Barrow, Alaska - NGEE Surface sample F53-3 deep-092012 (SPAdes) | ecosystem: Environmental > Terrestrial > Soil > Wetlands > Peat ...
CCGTCGCGAGCACTAACCTGCCGACGATCGTGGGAGGGGTGCCGGTGCGCCTGAGGACGCTCAAAGTCGAAGTAAACCGACCCTCGTTCATCTTCAATCCCACCAACTGCTCCGCGCTCGCAACCGAATCGACGCTCACCTCCACGTTCAACGCGACGCAGTCGCTCGCGACCCCGTTCCAGGTCTCCGGCTGCTCGGCGCTGGCGTTCAAGCCGACGTTCAAGGTCTCCACCAGCGCGAAGACCTCGAAAAAGAACGGCGCGAGCCTGCAGGTCAGCCTCACCCAGCCCGCGCACGAGGCGAACATGAAATCGGTCTATGTCTCGCTGCCCAAGCAGCTGCCCTCGCGCCTGACGACGCTCCAGAAAGCCTGCCCGGAAGCGACGTTCGCGGCGAACCCGGTCAACTGCCGGCACCTCGGCTCCGAAGTCGGCTCTGCCGTCGTCACGACCCCGGTGCTGCCCGGGCAGCTAAAGGGCTCGGCCTACCTCGTATCCCACGGCGGCGAGGCCTTCCCCGACCTCGACATCGTGCTCGAAGGCGACGGCATCACCGTGATCCTCACCGGGAACACGAAAATCACGAAGGGGGTCACGAGCTCGACGTTCGCGGCGATCCCCGACGTGCCCGTCACGAGCTTCGTGCTGACGCTCCCCGTCGGTGAACACTCGGCGCTCACGGCCAACGGCAGCCTCTGCAGGAAGGCGTTGACGGTACCGACGACGATCGATGCCCAGAGCGGCGCGCAGCTTGTGCAGAAGACTAAGCTTGCCGTGACCAACTGCCCCGTGCAGATCGTCTCGCACAAGGTCGTCGGCCACAAGCTCGTGCTCGAGGTCAAGACGTTCGCGGCCGGGCGCGTCAGCCTCAAGGGCAAGAACCTGAAGGCGCCGCGCTACAAACGGCTCGCGAAGGCGAAGACGGCGACGTTCACGGTCTCGCTCTCGCGCAAGGGCCTCGCCACGCTCGCCAAGCATCGCAAGCTGAAGATCGAGGTGCGCGTCGGCTTCGTGCCGAAGACGAAGACCGAATCGGTCTCCTCGGCCTCCGTCGCGGTGAAGTTCAAGTAGTAGAAAAATCGCCATCGTCGGCCCACGCGACGGGCGGATGCCCTAGATTGGAGTAATGGATGAAGCTGGCATGGGTACGGATACCTCGCAGCTGCCGCTCGGCGATGCTCCCGAGCGGCGGTCGCTGACCGTCGACGCCGCAGCCGGCGACCCGTTGCTGGCGGGGGTGCGGCGCATGACGCTGCTCGCCGACCACGCCGACGACGCGGAGGCGATCTTCCGCACGCTCGCCCGCGAGCTGCTGGGGACGCCCGGCGCCGACGAGATTCACGTCTACCATCTGGCCGGCGCCGCCAGTGCTGGCCAGGAGCGCGAGCAGACGGTGATCTACCTGTTCGAGGGCGAAGGGCGGCTGAGCTACCTCGCGCCGCGCTCCGAGCGCCCGCCGGGCGCCAGCTGGGTCGCGAGTACCGGCCGCAGCTTCCTCGCCGGCAGCGGCGACGAGCTCGCCGCCAGCGTGCCGCGGCTCGCGCTCGTCGGCGGCGCGCCCGAGCCGGCCGGCGGCGCACTCTTGCTGCCGCTGAGCGTGCGTGGCGAGGTGGAGGCCGTTGTGCTGCTCGCCCGCCGCCGCTCCGAGCCGTTCGCCGAGCGCTCAATCGAGCTCGCGACGACGCTCGTCGACCAGGCCGCCACCGCGCTGGCGCTGCTGCGCGCGCGCGCCGAGGCTGGTACCGACACGGTCACTGGCTGCATGAACCACCGCGGCATGCGTCGCCGGCTGCACGAGGAGGTCGACCGCGCGGCCCGCGCTGGAACTCCGCTCTCCGCCCTGCTGATCGACCTCGACAACTTCAAGCTCGTCAACGACCGCCATGGCCACAAGGCCGGCGACGTGCTGCTGCGCGAAGTCGGGCAGACGCTCGTGCGCGAGTTCCGCGCCTTCGACCGCGTCGCCCGCTACGGCGGCGACGAGTTCGTCGTGATCCTTCCCAACGCCGCCCTGGAACCTGCCGCCGCCGCCGCCCAGCGCGCGCTGGAGCGGCTGCTGGCGATCCCCTCCTTCGACGCTAACCCCGGCGCCTCGGCCTCGATCGGCGTGGCCCAGTGGCAGGCGCCGATGACGATCGACGACCTGCTCGAGGCCTGCGACGCGGCTCTGCTGCGCTCCAAGCGCCAGGGCAAGGGCAGGGTGACGCGAGCCTCATAGACTGCGGGGTATGACAGAGAACAGCTTTGGCGCGAAGAGCACACTCGAGGTCGGCGGGCGTGAGTACGAGATCTTCCGGCTGGACGCGCTCCAACAGCGCTTCGACGTAGCGCGGCTGCCGTTCTCGCTGAAGGTGCTGCTCGAGAACCTGCTCCGCACCGAGGGCAACGGCGCGGTGCGCGCGAGGGACATCGAGGCGCTCGCGAGCTGGGATGCGCAGGCGCAGCCGAGCAAGGAGATCGCCTTCACGCCCGCGCGCGTGCTGATGCAGGACTTCACCGGCGTGCCCGCGGTCGTCGACCTCGCCGCGATGCGCGACGCGATCGCCGAGATGAGCGGTCAGGGAGCGGAGCGACCGGTCGGCGCTGAAAGCGCCGCCGCGAAGATCAACCCGCTGGCGCCGGCCGAGCTCGTGATCGACCACTCCGTGCAGGTCGACGCCTTCGGCACCCGCGACTCCTTCCGCTTCAACGCCGAGCGCGAGTTCGAGCGCAACCAGGAGCGCTACGCCTTCCTGCGCTGGGGCCAGGGCGCGTTCGAGCACTTCGCGGTCGTGCCTCCCGACACCGGGATCGTCCACCAGGTCAACCTCGAGTACCTCGCGCGCGTCGTCTTCGAGAAGGATCCGGACGGATCGGACCCGGACCAGCTGCCGCGGCTCTACCCGGACACGCTCGTCGGCACCGACTCGCACACGACGATGGTCAACGGTCTCGGCGTGCTCGGCTGGGGTGTCGGCGGGATCGAGGCCGAGGCGGCGATGCTCGGCCAGCCGATGTCGATGCTGATCCCGCGCGTCGTCGGCTTCGAGCTGCACGGCGAGCTGCCCGAGGGCGCGACCGCGACCGACCTCGTGCTGACCGTCACGCAGATGCTGCGCCAGCGCGGCGTGGTCGGCTCGTTCGTCGAGTTCTTCGGCGCCGGCCTTGCCCGTCTGCCGCTCGCCGACCGGGCGACGATCGGGAACATGTCCCCCGAGTTCGGCTCGACCTGCGCGATCTTCCCGATCGACGCGGAGACGCTGCGCTACCTCGAGTTCTCGGGCCGGCCAAGGCGGCAGATCGAGCTGGTCGAGGCCTACGCCCGCGAGCAGGGCCTGTGGCACGACGAGAGCTCAGAGCGCACGACCTACTCGGAAACGCTCGAGCTCGACCTCGGCGACGTCGTGCCGAGCATCGCCGGTCCGAAGCGCCCCCAGGACCGCGTCGCGCTGAGCGAGGCGCGCGAGGAGTTCCGCCGCGTGCTCTCAGGCTACGTCCCCGACTACGACGAGCGCGACGAGGCCTCCGCGGAGAGCTTCCCCTCGAGCGATCCGCCGGCGAACGGCAACGACCATCCCGTCGGCAACGACGGCGGTCCCAGCTACGCGCACGAGCGCGAGGGAGCGGGCGCGACGGCGGCCGCCGAGCGCGGAGGGGCCGGGGCCGGGGCCGGGAGCGCCGTGGCGGTGACGCTCGCCGACGGGACCGAGACCGAGCTCGACCACGGGCACGTCGTGATCGCCGCGATCACGAGTTGCACGAACACCTCGAACCCGTCGGTGATGGTCGGCGCGGGCATCCTCGCGCGCAACGCCCTCGCGCGGGGCCTGAGAACGAAGCCGTGGGTGAAGACCTCGCTGGCGCCGGGATCGAAGGTCGTGACCGAATACCTCGACAAGGCCGGCCTGACCGAGCCGCTCGAGCAGCTCGGATTCAACCTCGTCGGCTACGGCTGCACGACCTGCATCGGCAACTCGGGACCGCTGCCGGAGGAGGTCTCGAAGGCGGTCGGCGAGGCGGACCTGGCGGTCGTGTCGGTGCTGTCGGGCAACCGCAACTTCGAGGGGCGGATCAACCCCGATGTGAAGATGAACTACCTCGCCTCGCCGCCGCTCTGCGTCGCCTACGCGCTGGCGGGCACGATGGACATCGACATCGTCGGCGAGCCGCTCGGCCAAGACGAGCAGGGGCAGGATGTGTACCTGCGCGACATCTGGCCGGGAGAGCGCGAGGTCGCCGAGACGATCGAGCAGGCGGTCCAGTCGGACATGTTCCGCAAGAGCTACGGCGAGGTGTTCGAGGGCGACGAGCGCTGGAACAGCTTGGAGGTGCCGACCGGCGATCGCTTCGAGTGGGCGGCGGACTCGACGTACGTGCGGCTGCCGCCGTACTTCCAGGACATGCCCGCGGAGCCCGCGCCGGTGCAGGACATCGCGGGCGCGCGCGTGCTCGCGAAGCTCGGCGACAGCGTGACGACCGACCACATCTCCCCGGCCGGCTCGATCAAGCGCGATGGCCCCGCGGGGAAGTACCTACAGGAGCAGGGCGTGGCGGTGCGCGACTTCAACTCCTACGGCTCACGGCGCGGCAACCACGAGGTGATGATGCGCGGCACGTTCGCGAACATCAGACTGCGCAACCTGATCAAGCCGAGTGGGGGCGACGCGGCGCTGGGAGAGGGCGGTGTGACGCTCTACTTCGGCGCGCCAGGGTCTCCTACCGATCTCGCCCGTCCCGAGGAGCTGTCGATCTACGACGCCGCGGTGAAGTACATCGCCGAGGACGTCCCGCTGATCGTGCTCGGTGGCAAGGAGTACGGCTCGGGCTCCTCGCGCGACTGGGCCGCGAAGGGCACGAAGCTGCTCGGCGTGCGCGCGGTGATCGTCGAGAGCTTCGAGCGCATCCATCGCTCGAACCTGGTCGGGATGGGCGTGCTGCCGCTGCAGTTCCCCGACGGGCAGAGCGCCGACTCGCTGGGCCTGACCGGCGAGGAGGTCTTCTCGATCGAGGGCATCGCCGCGGCGTTAAACAATGGAGTCCCACCGACTCCGCCCACCACACCTACGCCACCCCCGCCCACCGTGCAGGTCAGGGCCCAACGCGAGGGCGGAGAGCTCGTGAGCTTCGCGGCTCGCGTGCGGATCGACACCCCGCGCGAGGCCGAGTACTTCCGCCACGGCGGCATCCTCCAGTTCGTCCTGCGCCAGCTGCTCGGGCAGTAAGCCATCCTGCACAGTGCGGTGTAGGTATAAAGGTTGGAATTGTTAATGACGATAGCTACGCGCAACCTGGAAAAATTAGATGAGCCCGAAACCAGCGAAGAAACCGCAAAGACGAGCCGCCTCGAAGCAGGCCGCGACCCCGCAGGTCCTGCTCGACCTACTCGACGCGCGCGGCCCCTCCGGCTACGAGACCGCCCCGGCGGCGGTCTGGCGCGACGCCGCGAAGGGTTTTGCGAAGGTGAGCACCGACGTCGTCGGCACGCCCCTGGCGCTGGTTGCCCCCAAGCACGACGCGCGCACGCCGGCGCGGCGGCTGCTCGTGATGGGCCACATCGACGAGATCGGGCTGATCGTCACGCACATCGACGATCAGGGCTATCTGTGGTTCGCCTCCGTCGGCGGCTGGGACGCGCAGATCCTGGTCGGCCAGCGCGTGGTGCTCGACACGCGCGCGGGGAAGGTCACCGGCGTCGTCGGCAAGAAGCCGATCCACCTGCTGCGCGAGGACGAACGCAAGAAGGTCGCGGAGATCCGCGACCTGCACATCGACATCGGCGCGCGCGACGGGGATGACGCCCGCGAGCGCGTGCGGGTCGGCGACGTGGCGGTGATCGACGCCGGCCCGACCGAGCTCCCCAACGGCCGGTTGATCTCCCGCGCGCTCGACAACCGCCTTGGCTCGTTCGTGGCGCTCGAGGCGGCGCGGCTGGTGGCGCAGGCCGGCGGCGCCGAGTGGGAGCTCGCGGCCGTGGCGGTCGCGCAGGAGGAGATCACCTTCGGCGGCTCGAGCACGAGCGCCTTCTCACTGGAGCCCGACGCGGCGATCGTCGTCGACGTCACCCACGCGACCGACGCGCCGGGGATCGACGTGAAGGAGATCGGCAAGCACGAGCTCGGCTCGGGACCGGTGATCAGCCGCGGCTCGACCCTGCATCCGCAGCTGTTCGAGCTGCTCCACGAGACGGCCGAGCGGGAGAAGATCCCGTTCACGGTCGAGGCCACCGCGCGCAGCACCGGCACCGACGCCGATGCCGTCCACGTCAGCCGTGCGGGCGTGCCCACGGGCCTCGTCTCGATCCCGATCCGCTACATGCACTCCCCGGTCGAGCTCGTCCAGCTAGACGACGTCCACGCCTGCGCCCGCCTGATCGCCGCCGCCGCCCTACGGTTGGACGGCGGCGCAGCCTTCGCGCGCTGAAGCGCGTCCTCGTATCAGTCAGCGTCCCCGTCGCTCGCCGCCAGCGCCGGCTGGAGCACGGGTTTGTCGGTCGGCATGATGATCCCCAGCTGGCGCGACTGCGCGAGCACCGCGCCGTCGGGGGCCCAGATCACGCCGTCCTCCTCGAACAGCCCGTCGTGTAGCAGCCGCGTCTCGAACACGCCGAGGCACAGCGCCGCCGGGTCGCAGTCGCACGCGGAGATCGGCTGACGGAAGTGGATCGTGAGGTCGATCGTGGGGCTGACCGCCGGGGCGTCGAGCGCGATGAACGACGGCGGGAACCACGCGTCGCAGAACAGCGCGAGCGCGAGCGCGTCGACCGGGCGCGGCTCGGGCAGGCCGGTCCAGCCGCCGACCCGCATCGGGGCGCCGCTGCCGGCGAACGGGATCGCGCCGACGCGCGGCTGCATCACGATCTGTTTGGTGAACTCAGGCGCCCCCTTGAAGAGCTTCGGCGTGGAGCGCCGCTCGGCGTCCGGATCGCCCAGCTCGGGCATCGGCAGTTCGTTTGCGCCCGGCGACTGCCACGGCACCGAGAAGGCGGCGAGCGCGAGTGCGATCACGCGGCCCCCCTGCTGCATGCGCGCCGAGAGCGTGCTCAGCGAGCGCCCCTTGCGCTCGACGGTCGTGCGGATCTCGACCGGTCCAAGCTCGGGGGAGGAGGGGTAATGGATCGTGAGGGAGCGCGGTGTGCGCTGCGGGTCGTCGACCGCCTCGGTCAGCGCGCGGAGCAGGATCGCCGCGAGGTAGCCGCCGTGCGGGCCGCGTCCTGCCCGCCAGCCGGGGGCGATCGTCGCTGCGTAGGTGCCGTCTGAGAGCTGTGTGACGGCAGTGTCGCGGTCAAACACCGTGTCCATGCAGGGGCGAGCATATCGGTCGCTCGCCGGCCTGGCCGTCTGGCCAGTCGTGCCCAGGCGTCGGCGCTCAGCCGCGGACGAGGCGCTTGTAGGTGATCCTGTGGGGCCGATCGGCGGCGGCGCCGAGCGTCTCGTGGCGGTGCTCCTCGTAGGCGTCGAAGTTGCCCTCGAACCACGTCACCTGCGAGTCGCCTTCGAAGGCCAGCACGTGCGTGGCCACACGGTTCAAGAACCAGCGGTCGTGGGAGATCACGACGGCGCAGCCGGGGAATTCCAGCAGCGCGTTCTCCAAAGCACGGAGCGTGTCGACGTCGAGGTCGTTGGTGGGCTCGTCGAGCAGCAGCAGGTTGCCGCCGGAGCGCAGCAGCTTGGCGAGGTGGACGCGGTTGCGCTCGCCGCCGGAGAGCTTGCCGATCCGCGCCTGCTGGGCGGAGCCCTTGAAGTTGAAGCCGGCGGTGTACTGGCGCGAGTTGACCTCGCGGTCGCCGACAACGATGTGCTCGTAGCCTTCGGAGATCTCCTCCCAGACGGTCTTCGCGGGGTCGAGCGCATCGCGCGACTGATCGACGTAGGCGAGCTGGACCGTGTCGCCGAGGACGAGCTTGCCGCTGTCGGGCGACTCCTCGCCGGTGATCATCCGGAAGAGGGTCGTCTTGCCGGCGCCGTTGGCGCCGATCACGCCGACGATCCCGGCGCGGGGGAGGTCGAAGGAGAGGTCCTCGATCAACAGTCGCTCGCCGAAGCCCTTCGAGAGCGAGCTCGCGGCGAGCACCTTCTCGCCCAGGCGCGGTCCCGGCGGGATGTGGATCTGGACCTCGTCGAGCTTCACGTTGCGCTCCTCGGCGATCAGCTCCTCGTAGCGGGCGAGGCGCGCCTTGGACTTCGTGCGTTTGCCCTTCGGATTCGTGCGCACCCATTCGAGCTCGGCGGCGATCGTGCGCTCGCGGCCCTTTTCCGAGCGCTCTTCCTGCGCGAGCCGGGCCTGCTTCTGCTCGAGCCAGCTCGAGTAGTTGCCTTCGTAGGGGATGCCCTTGCCGCGGTCGAGCTCGAGGATCCAGCCGGCGACGTTGTCGAGGAAGTAGCGGTCGTGGGTGACCGCGACGATCGCGCCCTTGTACTCGCTCAGGTGCTGCTCCAGCCAGGCGACCGACTCGGCGTCGAGGTGGTTCGTGGGCTCGTCGAGCAGCAGCAGGTCGGGCGCGCGCAGCAGCAGCCGGCAGAGCGCGACGCGCCGGCGCTCGCCGCCGGAGAGCAGGCTGACGTCGGCGTCCGGCGGCGGCAGGCGCAGCGCGTCCATCGCGTATTCGAGCTGCGTGTCGAGGTTCCACGCGTCGGCGGCGTCGATCTTCGTCTGCAGGTTGCCGAACTCCTCGGCGGTCTCCTCGGAGTAGTTGGCGGCGAGCTCGTTGAAGCGGTCGAGCAGGGCCTTCGTCTCGGCGACGCCGTCCTCGACGTTGCCCTTGACATCCTTCGACTCGTCGAGGTGGGGCTCCTGCTCGAGCATCCCGACGCTCGCCCCGGGCGCCAGTGCGGCCTCGCCGCGGTACTCCTGATCGACGCCCGCCATGATCCGCAGCAGCGTCGACTTGCCCGAGCCGTTGTAGCCGAGCACGCCGATCTTCGCGCCCGGATAGAACGCGAGCGTGATGTCGTCGAGCACCGTTTTGTCGGGCGGGTGCAGCTTCGAGAGCCGGTGCATCGTGAAGACGTATTGGGAGGACATCCGCACGCAGGATAGGAGGTTGCGCAGTTCGCCAGAGGTTGCGCAGATCGCTAACGTGTTTGGGTCATGCCCACGACCGTCCTCGATGTCGAGCAGCACCTACTCCTATTGGAGTTGGAGCCGCCGTTCGACAAGCGCGCGGTGCAGCTGGCGAGGCGGAAGATGGCCAAGCGCTGGCATCCGGACGTGGCGCCGCAGGGCCGGCAGTTCGAGCACGAGCGCCATCTGAAGGCGATCAACGAGGCGGCCGACCAGCTGGAGCGCCTGGCCGAGGGCTCGCGCGGCGGGAGCGTGTCGCGGAACGCCGTGCGCGCGAGCGCGCAGGCGGCGCGGAGGGAGCGCGAAGCGGAAGGCAGGCGCGCATATGAAGCCGAGCAGCGCGCGCGCAAACATGCGGAGGAGCAGCAGGAGCACGATCCGTTCGGCAGCCGGATGCCCGACCACTCGGTCGTGCACAGGTATGCGCGCTGCGAGTCCTACCCGGAGTGGGGCGTCGGCACGGTCGCCGGGATCTACTTCACGGGCGAAGACGACGACCGACCGGAGATCGGGGGCGCCGCCGCCGAAGGCGGCGGTCAGACGTGGGCGCGCGTGCAGTTCAGCCACGGCATCAGGACGGTCCCTGCGGGGAGCATGAAGTTCGTCGACTTCTCCAAGCCCGACCCCGGGAAGGAGCGGACGGAGCGCTTCCTGATCGCGGCGCAGAGAGCGATGGCCGAAGGCGAGTACGAGCTCGCCGCCCAGCGCCTGATCTACGCCCGCGACGCCGAGCCGGCGAACGTCGCGGTGCTGAGACTGCTGACGCTGGCCTTCTGGAACGCCGGCAAGCTCGAGGCCGCGGCCCGCGTCGTGCACGAATGGGCGAGAGCCGACGACGGCCGCCCCGCCGCCCACCGCTTCGCGGCTCGCATCTACGAGGACGTCGGCGCGATCGACCTCGCCGAGGAGGCCGCCGCCAGAGCGGTCGAGCGCGGCCCGACCGACATGGGCGCCTGGGAGCGCCTGGGGAGGCTGCGCCTGATGCTGCTGGACCGCGAGGGCGCGCTGGAAGC
>Ga0207933_1003121_pt1 | contig 10050 bp, 11 predicted proteins | sample NGESurdeep092012_4_FD_184488 | JGI IMG/M metagenome (GOLD analysis project Ga0207933, IMG submission 184488) | Arctic peat soil microbial communities from Barrow, Alaska - NGEE Surface sample F53-3 deep-092012 (SPAdes) | ecosystem: Environmental > Terrestrial > Soil > Wetlands > Peat ...
TCGAGATGATGGGGATGACCATCACCGAGCGGCTGGTGACGAAGGACGACGCCGGTCGGGCCCTGACCTACTCCATCGCCGACGGCGCCCCGGTCGAGAGCCACGAGGCCGTCATCACCGTGACGGCCACCGGAGAGTCCTCTCACGTCACGTGGGCCGTGGACTCGACTCCTGACGAGATGGCCGATCTGATGACCACCCTCTACCAGCAGGCTCTCGAGGCCCTGAAGGCCCACGTCGAGGGATGAACGAGCCCGCCGCGGCCCGGTCGGACGAACCCCGGGGGCGACGGTCGTTCGAGATCCGGGCCCGCGCGTCGGCCCCGGTGGACGAGGTCTGGCCGCTCATCGGGGAGGCCGGTCGGTGGAAGGAGTGGTCGTTCCTCGACCGGTCCGGCCTTATCCGCGAGGGCTCACCGGATCCGGAGGGCGTCGGTGCCCTCCGCCGCTTCACCAGCCACGGCATCGGCTCCACCGAGGAGGTCGTGGCCTACGACCCTCCCCACCACCTGGCCTACGCCATCCTGAAGGGCTTCCCGGTGCGCCACTACCGGGCCGACGTGCACTGCACGGCGGACGGGACCGGGACCCTGATCACCTGGTCGGCCACCTTCGACGAGAAGATCCCCGGCACCGGGACGGTCATGGAGCTGGTGTTGCAGCGGATGATCGGGCGGTTCGCCACCGCGGCGTGCCGGTACGCCGACGCCCACCACCGGTCCACGGACTGAGGATCCCGACGCCGCTCAGACGGGAGCGTGGACGAGGCGCAGGCGGTAGACGATGAACCACGGGACGCCCACCACCCGGCTCAGTTCATCGGGGAACCGGGCGACGGCGTCGGCTGACGGCTGGGCCTCCACCACGCGGTCGACAGCGAAACCGGCATCGGCGAAGTCGTCGATGACGGCCGCCAAGGGCCGGCTCCAGAAACGTTGGGTGACGACGACATCGGCTTTCGTCCAGGTGTCGGAGACCAGCTCAGATTCGAAGTACCCACCCAGTTGGCCGGGCAGTGGGGGTGCGAAGGGATGGTCGAGGGAGGCCACCACCCAGCCCCCGGGCCGCAGCACGGAGGCGAAAGAGCGCAGTACGACCTGCCAGTCGGCCAGGTAGTGCAGCACCAGCGAGCTGGTGATCCCGTCGACGCTGGCCGGCTCGAGGGCCAGCGGTTCGGCCAGGTCCGCCACCACGAACTCGCCGCGGCCGGCGCACCGTTTCCGGGCTTCGGCCACCATGGCCGGACTCAGGTCGATGCCCACCACCTCGGCGCCCTCGGACAGCAGCCACTCGCACTGCGCACCCGAGCCACACCCGGCATCGAGCACGGTGGCCCCGGTCAACGGACGCGGCACCAGGGAGCGCAGGGCCGGGCGCTCGAGCCATCCATTGAACGGGCCGTCGTCGGTGGTGGCCGACCACACCGGGGCCAGCCGGTCGTAGGCTCGGCGGGTCCGGTCCCTCAGCTCGTGGTGCTCCTCGGGTCGGTCCCTGTCCACCCGGGGATTCCTACCACGGACCCGGGTCCGGCGGACCCCCGACATCCGGGGTTCCGGGACAGGGCGGGTCGGGTTGATGACAAGGCGTCAGCCGGTCAGCCGGTCAGCCGGTCAGCCCACCGACCGACGCAGACGGAGGGCCCGGGCCTCCACTTCATGCCGGGCCCGTTCGACGTCCACAGTGAGGCACCGCCCCGAGGCCACCACCGGAACGCCGGCCACCCACACGTCGGTGACCAGTCGGCTGGAGGCCGACCACACCAGATGCTCGATCATCTGGGCGTCCTCCAGGATGGGGACGAACGCCGGGTCGTCGAGTCGCACCGCCATCATGTCGGCCCGACCGCCGGGCGCCAGGATCCCGAGGTCGGGCCGGCCCAGGGCCCGGCCGCCCCCCCGGGTGGCCAGGTCCAGGGCGGCGGCGGCGGGCAGGGCGGCGGCGTCCCGCTGGTGGATGCGAGCCAGCATGGCGGCCAGCCGCAGCTCTTCCCAGAGGTCGAGGTCGTTGTTGGACGCCGGTCCGTCGGTGCCCAGTCCCACCCTGACCCCCTGGGCCAGGAGCGGGACCAGGGGGGCCACGCCGGAGGCCAGCTTGGCGTTGCTCTGTGGACAGTGGGCCACGGCGACGTCGAAGCGTCGGTACAGGTCGATGTCGTCCTCGGACAGCCACACGCTGTGGGCGGCCAGCACCCGTCCGTCCAGCACCCCGGCACCGGCCAGCACGGCGGGGATGGAGCCCCCGTGCTCCTCGGAGAAGCGGCGGCACTCCTCGTCGGTCTCGGCCAGGTGGATGTGGAACAGGGCGTCCAGCTCCTGGGCCTGTCGTGCGATGTGGACCAGGCCGGCGAGCGGCACCGTGTACGGGGCGTGGGGGGCGAAACCGACCTCGACGCGGTCGTGGTCCCCGTGGCGGCGACCGTGGAAGTCGACGATGGCTGCGGTCCGATCTTCCCACCACCGGTCGTTCTGCTCCTGTCCGGGCAGCTGGAGCACGCCAGGGGTGACGTGCACCCGTGAACCAGCGTCGACGACGGCATCAGTCAGCGCGTCCTCGAAGAAGTAGGCCTCGCAGGTGGTGGTCACCCCGAAGCACAGGAGTTCGGCGGCAGCCAGGGTCATCCCCCAATAGACGTCGTCCTCGGTCAGGTGGGCCTCCTGGGGCCAGAGCACCTCGTGCAGCCACCGGTGCAGGGGCAGGTTCTCCCCCGATCCCCGGAACAGGGTCATGGGCGAGTGGCAGTGCACATTGACCAGTCCGGGGAGCAGGGCGCCGTGCACGCGGACCTCCCGCACCGGGGCATCGCCGCCGGACCGCCCGGCCGGTCCCACATGGGTCACCGTGTCGCCGGCCACCTCGACCACCCCGGGTCGCAGCACCACCCCGGGCTGGTCGCACGGCACCACGGCATCGGCCACGTAACGGACCGGCGCCGGACCGGCCGGGACCGGGGCGGCCCGGTGCGACGGTCGGGTCACGGCGCCGAGGGTGAACCGGCGCTGGTCGCCGATGCCTCCTCGGCCTCGATGGCCGTCAGTTCGTCGATGCGGGCCACGTGCCGGCCGCCGTCGAAGGCGGTGGTCACGAAGACGTCGAGAATGTCGAGGGCCAGCTCGGTGGCCACCACCCGGGCACCGATGGAGAGCACGTTGGCGTCGTTGTGCCGGCGGGCCAGCCGGGCCGTGTACTCGTCGTGGCACAGTGCGGCCCGGGCGCCGTGGACCTTGTTGGCGGCGATGGCCTCCCCCTGGCCGCTGCCCCCGATGACCACCCCGGAGTCGGCGTCACCGCGGACCACCCGCCGGGCCACGTCGGCGCAGATCGGTGGGTAGTCGACCGGCTCCTCCGAGTACGTCCCCACGTCCTGGACTTCATGGTCCAGTTCCTGGAGGTGTCGGACCACAGCCGACTTGAGCACGAATCCAGCATGGTCGGACCCGATCACCACGCGCATGTGGACACCCTACCGGTCGGACCCGCCGCGCCTCCGGGGCCCCGTGGTCAGTCGGCCCAGACGAAGGAGGTGGCCCGCCCGGGCTTCACGTACCCGGCATCGACGAACCAGCGGGCCGCCCGGGCCAGGGCCACCGAGGCCGGACGCGACGTGTAGCCCAGCTCGGACCGGGCCCGGCTGTCATCGAAGGACATGTGGGTGGTGGACATCTTGGCCGCCTCGAGCGGGATGGTGGGCTCACGGCGGAGGAGGCGTCCTTCGATGAGTCCGGAGACGTGGGCGGCCACGAGGGCGAAGCTCCCGGGGAACTCCCGGGTCGGGGCGGTCACGCCGGTGGCGGCGGCCAGAGCGGCCAGCACCTCGCGCAGCGTGAGGTTCTCACCGCCCAGGATGTAGCTCCGACCGTTCCTCCCCCGCTCGGCGGCCAGGATCTGCCCGTGGGCCACATCCTCCACGTCGACGATGTTCAACGTGGTGTCGACGTAGCCGGGGAACCGGCCGTTCAGGATCTCGAGCACGGTGCGTCCGGTGGGCGTGGGGCCACGGTCCCGCGGACCGACCGGGGTGGTCGGCTGCACCAGCACCACCGGGAACCCCTCCGCCCCGGCCCGCAGCACCTCGTGCTCGGCCACGTACTTGGACTGCTTGTATCCGCCGAACAGATGGTCGATATGGGCGAAGGACGTCTCGTCCACCGGATCCTCGGTGGTGGCGCCGTGCAGGCCCAGGGTCCCGACGGTGGACGTGTAGACGAGGCGCTCGCACCCGGCGGTGCGGGCAGCTTCGAGGACCCGTCGCGTGCCGTTGACGTTGATGTCGTAGAAGTCCTCGGGGTGTTTCGCCCAGAACCGGTAGAGGGCGGCGATGTGGAAGATCACCCGGCAGCCGTCGGTGGCCTTGGCCACGGCGTCACCGTCCCGCAGGTCGCCGAAGATCACCTCGACATCCAGTCCTTCGAGATTCGAGACATCTCCCCCCGGCTCGACCAGGGCCACCACGTGAGTGCCCCGGACGGCCAACTCCCGGGCCACCGATGACCCGATGAACCCGGCCGCCCCGGTAACCAGGACCCGGTCCCCGGCATCGAGGGTGAGGCCGGAGGGCGAGCCGCTCACGAACGGAGCACGCGGGCGTCGGCCAGGGCCGGCGTGCGCCGCCGGCCCCGCAGGGTGTTGCGGGCCATGGACGTCCCCACCTCCACCAGCAGCCCCGAGTTGCGGTGGGCATCGGCCAGGACGTCATCCAGGGCCGAAACGAAGTGATCGATCTCGGCATCACCGATGATCAGGGGGGGCAGCAGCTTGATGATGTTCACGTTGTCCGCCGCCACCTGGGTCAGGATCCGATGCCGGTGGAACAGCGGGAACACGATCAGCTGGGAGAAGAGCCCCTTGCGGGCCAGCTCCATCATGCGGAAGCGGGCCCGGCCGCTCCGCGACTCCGGCGGCCCGAACGAGAGTCCGATCATGAGCCCCATGCCCCGGACCTCGTGGAGCAGTTCGTAGCGGTCCACCAGTGGGGCCAGGGCCTCCATCATCCGGGCGCCGTTCCGGGCCGCCCGGCCCACGATGTCCTCGTCGTCCATCACCTGCAGCGTGGCCAGGCCCGCCACCATGGACAGCTGGTTCTTGGAGAAGGTGGACGAGTGCACCACGGCCCGGTCCATGGAGCTGTAGACCCCGTCGAACACCTTGGACGTGGTGAGCACCGCGCCCACCGGCATGTAGCCACCGGACAACGCCTTGGACACGGTGATAATGTCGGGGTGGAGATCCCAGTGCTGATGGCAGAAGAAGCGACCGGTGCGACCCATCCCGGTCTGGACCTCGTCGATGACCAGGAGCGTGCCGTACTGGCGACACAGGTCCTCGGCCTCGGCCCAGTAGGCGGGTGACGCCAGGTACACGCCTTTGCCCTGGATCGGCTCCACCACGAAGGCGGCCACGTCGCCCCGGCGGAGCTGACGGCGCAGCTGCTCGATGTCCCCGAAGGGGACCTGGTCGCACTGGGGCAGCAACGGACCGAAGCCCTGGCGGAACTCCTTGCCGCCGTTGAGGGAGAGGGCGCCATTGGTCAGTCCGTGAAAGGCGTGATCGCAGTAGAGGATGCGGTCCCGTCCCGTAGAGCATCGGGCGAACTTGATGGCCGTCTCCACCGACTCGGCCCCAGAGTTGGCGAAGAACACCCGCTCGATCCCCGCCGGCGACCGCTCCACCAGGGCCTTGGCCAGCAGGCCGGGCAGCAGCGCGCAGTCCAACTGCACCAAGTTGGGCAGGTCGGCCTCGATGGCCTGGTGCAGCGCGTCCTTGATCACCGGGTGGCCCCTTCCGAGGGCGAAGACCCCGAATCCCGAGAGGAAGTCGAGGTACCGGTCGCCCTGATCGTCGATCAGGTACGAGCCCTCGGCCCCCACGTACTGCCGGTCGAAGCCCAGGGTCTTCAGCACCTTGACCAACTGTGGATTCATGAACTGCGAATGCAGGTCGAAGCTCTCACCCCGGTGGTCGTGCATCAGGGCGGCAAGGTCGAACGGCACGTTCACACTCCGGAGGGGTCGGCGGGGTGTCGACAGATTAGTGGCGTGCCCCGGCCGGCCCGCAATCAGCTCGGGTAGCGCGCTTCCGCCCACCGGAGGGTGGCGCGTCAGACGGGTCATGGCCGGCTCCCGAACAAGCGCTTGTGCGTGCCGGCCACCACGGCTCAGCCCCGGAGCGAGTCCTCGTCGAATCCGGTGGCCAACAGCCGGAAGGCCCGGTCGACCTCCCCGGGCAGGTCGCCCCCCGGAGCGGCGGCCCAGCAGGTGAAGGCGGCCACGGCCGCCCCCAGGGCGGCACGGGCCACTGTCTGGGGAGCCAGGTCGTCGGGCCGCCCGTCGATCCTCCGGGCCACGAAGCTGGCCACCACGTGGCACCATTCGGTGTAGCGAACGGCTGAGTGGGCCACCAGCGTGGGCACCGAACTGATGAGACCGATCCGGATGCGCAACTCGTCGAGCTCACCGGCCCCGAACCGGTTGGTGGCCACGACCGCCCGGCGCAGCACGTCCATCATGGGCTGGCCCGGTGGCGCCCCCTCCAGCTCGTCGTGCAGTCGGACCAGCTCGGCGTCGAACTCGCCCCACACCACGTCCCGCTTGGACTCGTAGTACCGGAAGAAGGTACGGCGGCTGACTCCGACGGCGCCGGCGATCTCATCCACCGTCGTCTGGTCGTACCCCTGTCGACGGAACAGATCGAGCGCGGCCCGGGCCACGTCCTCACGGGACGTGCTGGGCCGCCTTCCCCGGGCCACGCCCGAGCTGGCGTCGTCGCCTTCCCCGTGCCGGTGGTCCATCAGGCTTCCATTTTGACATCGAGTGCTATAAATTGGAACGACCACTCCGCCCGGCGTGCGCCGGCCGACTCCTGGAGGCCCTATGACCGTCACCACCACCGACCGGACCGTCACGCCAGCAGCCCTCGAGGACACCGGGGCGGGCACGTCGACCGCCGCCTCGAAGCAGCTGGTCGAAGAGGAGCTTCTGGTGGAGGACGTGTCCATCGACGGCATGTGCGGCGTCTACTAGGCCTCCGCCCGACCCACCGTGCCACCCCCGGCCCCGCACCCCGGAGGGGTGACCTTCGACGGCTCCCTAGCCTGGACCCTCCATCCTCAGGTGTCTCTCCGACCCGAGTCGTTCGGGGCCCTGGCCTACCACTTCGGCACCCGGCGCCTGTCCTTCCTGAAGAGCCGCACCCTCCTCGCCGTGGTGGAGGCCCTGGCCGAACAGCCCACCGGCCACGACGCCTGCCGGGTGGCCGGGGTCACCCACGAGGAGATGGGCCGATACGAGCAGGCTCTGGCCACCCTGGCCGGGTCCGGAATGATCTGTGAACGTGAGGCGTCATGACCCTGATCGATGAGGCACCGACCCCGGTGGCCCCCAGCGGCTCCTCCGTGGGCCGGCTGGTGGACCGGTTCGAACAGGGACTGGACGCACCGATCTGCCTGACCTGGGAGCTGACCTACGCCTGCAACCTGGCCTGCGTGCACTGCCTGTCCAGCTCGGGTCGCCGGGACCCCCGCGAGCTGAGTACCGGGGAGTGCAAGGCGGTCATCGACGAGTTCGAGCGCATGCAGATCTTCTACGTCAACATCGGGGGCGGCGAGCCGACCATCCGCTCCGACTTCTGGGAGTTGGTGGAGTACGCCACCGACCATCACGTGGGGGTCAAGTTCTCCACCAACGGGTCGCGCATCACCGACCGGGTGGCCGAGCGACTGGCCGGCAGCGACTACGTGGACGTGCAGATCTCGTTGGACGGGGCCACCGCCGCGGTCAACGACGAGGTGCGCGGCCCGGGTTCCTACGACACCGCCGTGGCGGCCATGGCCCGACTGGCCCGCGCCGGCTTCGCCGGGTTCAAGCTGTCCGTCGTGGTCACCCGGCAGAACGTCGGCCAGCTGGACGAGTTCAAGGCGCTGGCCGATCACTACGGCGCCCAACTCCGGCTCACCCGCCTCCGGCCCTCCGGTCGCGGGGCCGACGTGTGGGACGAGCTCCACCCCACCGCCGCTCAGCAGCGCTCGCTCTACGAGTGGCTGCTGGCCCACGGCGAGGACGTGCTCACCGGGGACTCCTTCTTTCATCTGGCCGGATACGGCGAGTCTCTTCCCGGCCTCAACCTCTGCGGCGCCGGGCGGGTGGTATGCCTGGTGGACCCGGTGGGCGACGTCTACGCCTGCCCCTTCGCCATCCACGATCAGTTCCTGGCCGGGAACGTCCGCGGTCCCGGCGGCTTCACCCGGGTGTGGCGGCACTCGGATCTGTTCACCGAGCTCCGCCGGCCCCAGAGCGCGGGGGCCTGTGGATCGTGCGGCCACTACGACTCCTGCCGCGGTGGATGCATGGCAGCCAAGTTCTTCACCGGACTGCCGCTCGACGGGCCCGACCCCGAGTGCGTCCTCGGCCACGGCGAGCAGGCCCTGGCCGGGCGGGACGCGGCCGCGGCCCCCAGGCCCTCCCCCGACCACTCCCGACGCACCGGCGCGGCACGGGTACCGGTGGCCATGCAACCGACCCACCGTGCGCCCGAGGCCACGCCGTCCCTGCCCCCCGACCGCCCGTGCGACGAGAGCCCCCTGGCCGGCTCCGGCCTTGGCGCCTGAACGCACTGGGGCCACCTCCGTGCCACGGTCGGGGCCCGATCCCGCCAACCGCCTGAGCGGGTCGACGTGGCCGGAGGTGGCCGAGGCGTCCGCACTCGGCCGGGGACTGCTCATCCCGCTGGGCTCCACCGAGCAGCACGGGCCGCACCTTCCCGTCACCACCGACACCGACATCGCGATGGCCATCGCCGAGGGAGCGGCGGACCGTGACCCGAGCCTGATGGTGGCCCCCCCGGTGGCCTACGGGGCCAGCGGGGAGCACCAGGGCTTTCCGGGCACGCTGTCCATAGGCCAGGACGCCATCCACCTCCTCCTGCTCGAGCTGGGTCGCTCGGCGGCCACCGACTTCGCCCGGATAGTGGTGGTCTCGGCCCACGGCGGCAACGCCGTGCCCCTGGCCCGGGCCATGGCCCGCCTGACCGAGGAGGGACATCCGGTGGAGGCATGGTCACCGTCGTGGTCGGGCGACCTCCATGCCGGCCGCACCGAGACGTCCCTCATGTTGGCCATCTGTCCGGACCACGTGCACCTCGAACGGGCCGAGCCCGGGGACCGCCGACCCATCGACGTGCTCCTGCCCCTGCTCCGCGCCGGCGGGGTCCGGTCGGTGAGCGGCAACGGGGTACTGGGCGACCCCTCCGGGGCCACCCGAGGGGAAGGTCGGCGACTCCTCGACCAGGCGGTCACCGATCTGCTGGGCGCACTGGAGGACCGGGGAGCCGGGACAGTCGTGGAGGCCCGGACATGAGCCTCCGGGTGGCCGTGGTGACCGGCGCGGCCCGGGGTATCGGCGCGGCCACCGTACGAGGACTGGCCGCCGCCGGGTGGGCGGTGATGGCCGTCGACCGGGGATCCGACGACCCGCGGCTCCCTTATCCCATGGGGAGCCGGGCCGAGCTCGAGGCGGTGGTGGCCTCGGCCCTGGCCCTGTCGCCCGACGGACCGGCCCGGGCCCCCGAGGGTGGGGGGATCGTGGCCCGGTGGGCCGACGCCACCGATCCGGATGCCCTGGCCTCCATCGTGGCGGACGCCGAGGAACGGTTCGGCGGCGTCGACGCCGTGGTGGCGGTCGCCGGGGTGATCGCCGGCGGGGTGCCCCTGTGGGAGATGCCCACCGATCAGCTGGACGCGGTGCTCGGCGTGGATCTCGGGGGACCGATCAACGCCGCCCGGGTGGGTATCCCGGCCCTGCTCCGTCGGCCCTCGCCCCGATCCGGTCGGTATCTGGCCGTGGCCTCGGCGGCGGCCACCCGCGGCCTCCCCATGCTGTCGGCCTACGGCGCGGCCAAGGCCGGGGTGGCCGGCCTGGTCCGGGGGCTGGCCGTGGAGCTGGCCGACACCGGCATCACGGCCAACGCTGTCAGCCCGGGGTCGACGGCCACGGCCATGCTGACCGAGAGTGCCAGGCTCTACGGCCTGACCGACACCCGCTCCTTCGCCGACCAGCAGCCG
>Ga0207933_1003122_pt1 | contig 10048 bp, 11 predicted proteins | sample NGESurdeep092012_4_FD_184488 | JGI IMG/M metagenome (GOLD analysis project Ga0207933, IMG submission 184488) | Arctic peat soil microbial communities from Barrow, Alaska - NGEE Surface sample F53-3 deep-092012 (SPAdes) | ecosystem: Environmental > Terrestrial > Soil > Wetlands > Peat ...
TCCGATCTGAGTGTCAGACCGTTACCCACGATCGTCACGGTAGTTCCAGCAGGGTGGGCGCGGTCGAGCTCGACGGCGGCCGCGTCCATCGAGATAGCGCCCACGACGGGCCGAGGCTCACCGGCGACGAGCACGTTCGTCCCTGTCAGGCTTCGGCGGAAGCCGTCGGCGTAGCCGACCGGCAGGATCCCGATCCAGGTGTCGCTCTGGGCGACGAACCGGCGTCCGTAGCCGGTCGACTCGCCCGCACGCAACAGCTTTACCTGCGCGAGCTCGGTCGTCCACGAGAGCACGGGCTCGAGGCCGTCACCGGCCGGGTCGCCGCCGAACGGCGAGATGCCGTAGAGCGCGATCCCGCAGCGCGCCGCGTCGAAGCGCGACTCCGGTAACCGCAGGGTGGCCGCGCTGTTCGCCGCGTGCCGTGTCAGCTCCGGGAACGCATCGGTCGCTGCACGGAACCGCTCGAGCTGCGTCCGTGCGAAGTCGAGATCGGAGTCGGCGGTCGCAAGGTGCGTCATCGCTCCGGCCACCTCTCGCGCTCGGGCTGTGAGCTCCGAGAGCCCCCAGCGGCCCATGCCGGTGTCGAGCTTCACGTGCACCTCAACCCCCTCGGGGATCTGCCCGTCTGGCACCGTCAACGCGAGCTGCGCGTCACGTGCCTGCCCGACCGCCTCGCCCACCGGCCCGAGCACGAGGATTCGTGCATCCGGCAGCGCGGCCCGCAGCTCGAGCCCCTCGGGAACAGTCGCCACGCAGAGCCTCGATGCGCCGGCGTCGAGCACGGCTCGCGCACAGTCGACAGCGCCGTGCCCGTACGCGTTCGCCTTGACGACCGCCCACAGCTCGGCGCCGTCGAGTGCCTTCAGCAGCGTCTGCGCGTTCCGGCGCAGCGCCCCGAGGTCGATCGTCAGCTCGCTCCTCACGGCTCGCCCTTACAGCGCCGCGAGCGGCGCGCGCTGCAACCCGTGGCCCGCCAACGCCCGCCGCAGCTCGGGCAGCAGGTCGGATGCGATCACGCCGCGCTGCGGCTCGATCAGCTCCGCGGCGATCCCGTGTGCGACCGCGCCGACCGCCGCAGCGAACTTTGCCTCCATCCCTTTCGCGAGAAACGCGGCGATCACCCCCGTGAGCACGTCGCCGGAGCCGGCGGTAGCGAGCGCGGGCGTGCCGTACGTGGCGACGAACACGCCTTCGCGTGGCGAGGCGACAAGCGTGTCTGCCCCCTTCAGCAACACGACGGCTCCGAAGCGCGAGGCAGCACGGCGAACGGCGTCGAGACGGTGCGCGTCGATCTCGCGGCTGTCCGTCCCGAGCAGCGCGGCGAGCTCGCCGCTGTGCGGCGTGAGCACCGTGGGAGCGGCGCGCGCGAACGGCTCGAGATTCCAGAGCGCATCGGCATCGAGCACCACCGGCAGGTCGAGTTGCTCCAGCAGCAACCGCACGAGCGCGACCGTTCCTTCGCTGCGACCGAGACCAGGCCCGATCGCCACCGCGTCCGCTTTCTCGGCGGCTGCCAGGATCGCGTCGGCGGAGCGCGGCAGCAGGCGCCCGGAGGAGTCTTCCGGCAGCGGCCGCTTGACGACCTCGAGCAGCGCTGTCTCGAGGATCGGCAGCGTCGACTCGGGCGCGGCGACGGCGACGTAGCCCGCGTCGGCGCGGAACGCCGCGAGCGACGCGAGCATCGGCGCACCGGTGAGGCCACGCGAGCCGCCGACGATCAGCACCGAACCGGCCGTGTACTTGCTGGAGCCGCTGTGCTTGCGCGGAACCTCGAGCAACGCCGAGGCCGGCACGAGCGCATGCTCGTGCTCGCGCGGACGCAGGCCGAGCGGCGCAACCGTCACAGCCCCCGCATGGAGGCGCCCGGGCGCGATCGCGAGGCCGACCTTGGCGGCACCGAAGGTCACCGTCGTGGTCGCGCGGACCGCCACGCCGGCCACTTCGCCGGTGGATGCGTCGACGCCCGAGGGGACGTCGACCGAGACGACGGGCCGTCCGCAGGCATTCACGAGCTCGATCATGCGCGCGGCGTCCTCACGCGGTGCCTCGCGCAGGCCGATCCCGAGCAGCGCGTCGACGATCACGTCGGGCTCGCCCAGATCGCCGAGGCCTTCGACGAGAGTCACGTCGCGTCCGGCCTCGCGCAGTACGCGCGCGCAGACGCGGCCGTCTCCACCGTTCTTTCCTTTGCCGCAGACAACGGTCACCCGGCCCGGGTAACGCCGCAGCACGACCTCGGCAACCGCGCCGCCTGCGCGCTCCATCAACTCGTCGAGCGATCCTTGGTGCGCCTCCTCGGCTGCGCGCGTCTCGGTCGCCGTCAGCAGAGGCTGCAATCTCACGCCCCTGACCGCCCTTCGCTCCCGCCCGGCGGAGCCGGGCTCCGCGACGGGCTGACGCCGTCGGGAACACGCGTCTCTCCGGGGCCGTGCAGAGCACTGTCCCCTCCGGCCGCGCGCCCCCGACGGCGCCCCAGGAACGTGAGCGAGCTCATGAGTCGACCACGACCGCGACGGCTGCCGCGAGCTCGCGTGAGTGGGTCATCGACAGTTCGATCTGGCCAGCCGCGACCTTGTCGGCCCAGGCGGCCGTGCGCCCACTGAGAAACACGCCGGGCTTCGGGCGCCCGCGGATCTCGATCTCCTTCCAGGTGAAGTAGACGCCGGAGCCGAGTGCCTTGCCGACCGCCTCCTTCGCCGCGAACCGGCCGGCGTAGTGCTGCGGTGGGTTCGGCTTCGAATCGCAGTACGCCCGCTCGGCTTCGGTGAAGCACCGCTCCTTGAAGCCATCCCCATGCCGTTCGAGCGCACTGCGGATTCGCTCGATCTCGATCAGATCGACTCCAACACGAAGCGTCAAACGTTCGCCTCCAGCCAGTCGGGCAGCTGGGCGATCGACGAGACGATGCCGTCGGGCTGCACGCGCGACCGCTCGACGTCGTCGGGACGAAATTTCCCGGTGCGCACGAGGATCGTCTTCATCCCGTGGCGGTGCGCGCCGACGACGTCTCCTTCCAGGTCGTCGCCGACCATCCAGGTGAGTTCGGCCTCCGCCTCAAGCGCATCGAGTGCTGCCTTGAAGTAGGCGGCGCTCGGCTTGCCGAGGATCGTCGCCTCGGTCTCGGCGGCGAACTCCAGCCCGGCGACGAACGCCCCCGCGTCGAGCCGCGCGCCGTCTGCGGTCTGCCACCACTTGTTCTTGTGCAGGCAGTAGAGCTCCGCGCCGGCCTCGAGCTCGTGGAACGCACGGTTGAGGTTCAGGTACGAGAAGATGCGTCCAGTCTCTTCCCCTTCGTTGGCGCCGCCGAGCAACACCGCGTCGACGTTCATGCCCACGAGCTGCAGGCCGTCCAGGTCGTCGAGCATGCCCGGCATCGTCAGCGCGAGCACCCGCTTGCCGGCCAGCGCCTGGTTGGCGACCACGCCCACGGTCTGAACCTCCTCGTCTTCGAGCTCCACGCCCATTGCTCGCAGCTGCCCCACGAGCTGCGCGCGCGACCGCGTGGTCGAGTTCGTCACGAAACGGAGGCGATGCCCCGCATCGCGCAATTGCCGGACAGCACCCGCCGCTCCTGCGATGGGCGCGCCTGAAACGTGCAGGACACCGTCCACGTCGAGGAGAATGGCAGCCATGGACGTCGAGTCTATTCGGTCGGAAGTCGCGTTCCGCTTCTCGCGCTCGAGCGGGCCGGGCGGGCAGCACGCGCAGAAGAGCTCGACGCGCGCCGAGGCGCTGTTCGACGTCGTCGACTCGGCCGGGCTGACCGAGGCTGAGCGGCGGCGGGTGCTCGACAAGCTCGGGCCGGTCGTCCGCTCGGTCGCGCAGGACGAGCGCTCGCAGCTGCGAAACCGCGAGCTCGCGACCGATCGGGTGATCGAGCAGTTGCGTGAGGCGACGCGCGTGCAGCGCAAACGGCGTGCGACGAAACCGTCGAAGGCCTCGCAGGAGCGGCGGCTCGACGAGAAGCGCAGGCGTGGGCAGACGAAACGGCTGCGTGGCGCCACCGACGATTAGTCCTGCCCGCGTCGTTCGGCTGCTGCTGCCGGCGGCGCTCCCGGCGGTCGTCGCGCTCTCGACCGTGTTGCACTGGATCGCCGGGCGGCGTCTGCACGGGCTCTGGATCGTGCCGGACGAAGCGATTTACGCCATGCGGGCGGTCGCGGTCTGGCACCACGGGCCGTTGACGCTCCTGCACGGGCCTGGAGCGGGTTACGGCCTGCTCTATCCGCTCGTCGCGGGCCTGCCGCTCTCCACCGGCAGCACGGCGACGGGTTATGCGTCGCTCAAGCTCCTGCAGGCGCTCGTCGTGTCGCTCGCGGCGGTGCCCGTCTTCTTCTATGGACGGCGCGTGATGCCGTCGGCCTATGCGCTGCTCGCGGCGACGCTCACCGTCGCGTCGCCGCTGCTCCTCTATTCCGGGCTCGTGATGACCGAGGTGCTGTTCTACCCGGTCGCCGCGCTCGCGCTGCTGGCCGTTGCGCGCGCGGTCGCCACGACGCGTCCGCGCGACCAGGGAATCGCGCTGGTGCTGATCGCCGCCGCAGTGCTGACGCGAACGCAAGCGGTTGCGTTTGTCGCAATCTTTGCCGCGGCGATCGTCGTCGACGCGGCGCTCGCCCGCGACCGCAGCCGGCTGCGCGCGTTCTGGCCGACGTGGCTGGTGCTCGCCGTTGCAGCGATCGCAACGGCCGCCGTGCCGGGGGTCGTCGGGGCGTATTCCGGGACGCTCCGGGGCTCGTATCCGCTCCGCGCGGCCTTACGACTCACCTACGAGCACCTGTCCTACGTCGCGCTCTCCACCGGCCTCGTGCCGTTCGCAGCGCTCGTGCTGCTCTTGCTCGGCGCGATTCGCGGGCGCGAGCGCGACCCCGAAGCGCGTGCGTTGCTCGCCGTGATCGCGTGCTCGATCGTCGTCATCGTCGTTCAGGTCGGCTTCTTCGCGGCCCGCTACTCGCCGCATCTGTTGGGCCGCGACCTCGCGGCGCTCCCGCCGTTGCTCTTCATCGCGCTGGCGCTCTGGCTCGCGCGCGGGGCGCCGCGCACTCGCATCACGGCGACACTCGTCGCGTTCGGCGTCCTCTGCCTGGTGCTGCTCGCGCCGTGGAGCCACCTTGCGCAGCCGGTGGCGTTCGCGGACACGTTCGGGGTGATGATCTTCTGGCGCCTGCACACCGAGGCACCGGTCGACGCGGTGATGGTCTTCTCGATCGCGATGCTGGCGGCGTTCGTCTTCGTGCCCCGGCGCGCAGCGCTCGCGTTGCCGGCGCTCGTGCTCGCCGCGCTGGTCCCGGCGTCGGTGATCGCGTCGAATCAGCTCGCCGGCGCGGTCAATTCGCGCCAGACGGATTTCGTCGGGTCGACGCCCAATTGGATCGACCGCGCCGCCGGCGGCGGCGTCGCATATGTGTACGGCGGCGAGGCGAACTGGAGCGTCGTCTGGCAGGAGCGGTTCTGGAACCGCCGGATCGACCGTGTACTCACGGTTGGCCCGGCCCTGGTGCCCGGCCCGATGCCCCAGACCGCGGTGACCGCACCGCCGGACGGACGGTTACCGATGCGCGAGCGCTACATCGTGGCCGCCGATCGCTTCTCGTTCGTCGGGTCGCCGGTCGCACATCTCGCGCAGACCGGGCTCGACGTCTCCGGCCTCACCCTCTGGCGCCTCGACGATGCGCCCCGGGTCTCGACGATCGAGCACAACGTGCAGCCGAACGGCGACATGACGTATCCGGCGACGGTCACGGTCTACGACTGCCGTCCCGGCGGCCGGCTCGAGCTGACGTTGCTGCCGAAGGCAACGAGCACGCTACGCGTCTTGTTGAACGGGCAGGTCGCGCTCGACGAGCCGATGACGGGCGACGCGTGGAACGCGACGGTGGTCGTGCCGCCGTCGCACCACTCGGGCATCTGCACATTCACGATCGTCCCCCAGTCGCTCCTCGGCTCGACGAAGATCGCCTTCGTCCGCAGATAATCAAGGCTGGGCCGGCAGCCCCAGTCGCCGCCAGCCGCAACCTGGTTGCCGCGTAGCGGAACCAGGTTCGCGGCGGTTCACACGACGAACGCGAGCAGGGGAATCTCCATCTCCTGCGGCGTCAGCCCGCCGTGCTGCCCGGCGAGCTTCTGCTCGAAGCGCCCGGCCTCGAACCAGTAGACGCTCTCCCCGTGGAACGGCAGCACGAGCACGTTGCCGAGACGGGCGCGCAGCCGGTCCGACGGCTCGGCTCCGAACAGACCGCCTTCGAGCAGGTCGGCGACAGCATGTACCTCGGCCCGGCCTTCGAGCAGGTCGCCGAGCCGGCCGACCACCTCAGGGATCCGGTCGGGGAGCACGTGCAGGAAGAGGTCGCGGCACGATCCACCCGGCGCAAGCGGCTTGCCGTCGGCGCCGTGCGCGAGGTGCTCGCCGATCTCGGGCCAGACGAGGTTGACGTAGACAGTGCTCTCGGCGCTGACCGGCGACATGCCGTGGTCGGCGGTCAGCAGCACCAGCGTGCCGGCCGGCAATGCTGCGAGACCGTGTTCGATCAGCGTCAGCATCCGCTCCATCTCCGCGACGACCTGCGGGTCGTCGGGCCCGACGTCGTGCATCAGGCGATCGAGATCCTCGAGGTAGAGCATGCCGTAGCCCGGCTCGGCGACGGCAGCCGCGAGAACCGCGAGCCCTTCGTCGGCCTCGCCGAACGGATGTGTGGTCGCTCCGCGCAAGAGCACCTCGTTCGGCGGCGTCGTCGCATGCACCGCGGGATGAACAACGTGCGACCGAACGCCCATGGCCGCGAGGTCTGCGTAGAGCGTCTCGGCCGGAAACACGTCGGCCGCGGGTAGGGGAAGTGTGCCTCGGTGCCGGTCGCCCGCGAACGAGTAGACGAGCGGCGAGATCATCCGGTCGAGCAGCGGCTCGTAGATGTACCACTCGTAGACGCCGTGCGTGCCGACCGGCTGACCGCTGTGAATCGTCGTCACGTGCGCGGCGGTCGTCGACGGGAACTGGCTCGTCAACTGCGTGAGCACGCCGTCGGCGCGCGCACGCGCGAGCAGTGGGTGATCCGCATGGCGCTCGACGAAGAGCCAGCCGAAGGCGTCGAGGTAGACGAAGACGACTCGCTCAAAGCGACCGTCGATGCCGGCGAGCAACTCGGGCGCGAGCGCCGGGCGATCGGTTGCGCCGATCAGCAAGCGCTCGACGGTGCCGGGCAGCAGATCGAAGCTGCGTTCCCCATACGCAGGCCGACACCAGTTCACGGGCTCAGACTAACGCCGCGGGACCGAATAGAGTTGAACGATGAGCGATTATCAGGTTGTCTGTTGACACTCGAACGTCCGCAGATCGACAAGCCTGACGGGGATATCCCGTTCGAGCTCGGCATCGAGGAGATCGTCGTCGGCGACGGCGACGAGGCGACCAGCGGCAAGAAGGTCGCCGTTCATTACGTGGGTGTGTCGTTCTCGTCGGGCGAGGAGTTCGACGCCTCGTGGAATCGCGGTGAGCCGCTGGAGTTCAAGCTCGGCAAGGGACAGGTGATCCCCGGCTGGGACGCCGGCGTCCAGGGCATGAAGGTAGGTGGGCGCCGCAAGCTGACGATCCCGTCGGCGATGGCGTACGGCGCGCGCGGTGCAGGCGGCGTGATCAAGCCGCACGAACCGCTCGTGTTCGTCGTCGATCTGTTGTCGGTCGAGTGAGCCCACTCAACGTCGTCCTGCTCGGCTCCGCAGTGATCCCGGTGGGAGTCCTCATCTTCGTGATCTGGTACTTCTTCCGCGCCGCACGCCGAAACGACGAGCGCGAGGCTGCCGAGCGCGCCGCGACTGGGGAATCGCCGGCCGACCGGGCGGCATGAGCATGCTGGCCAGTATCCATTTCCTGGTCCACTGGCCAACGAAGGGCGGCTACAACTTCATCAGCGGCCCGTTCGCCGACATCACCCTGCTGACGGCCTTCGCGAGCACGCTGTATCTCTTTCTCCGCCGGCACAACTGCCACGTGCGCCGCTGCTGGCGCCTGGCGTGGCATCCGCATCCGGATCATGGTCATCCGGTGTGCCGCAGGCACCATCCGGACGGCCACGGCTTGCCAGCTTAACGGCTACGCGCGCGGGCGCTCGCGGCTGATCGTTGGTGTTGCAGCACGCCCATCTTCGATCGAGACCACACCGATTCGCCGCTCGCTCTCGAGGCGAATCATCGGCTACTCGCTGCGGGGAGAGGAACCGCCCGGCCAGCGCGAACGTCAGCGATCCGGGCGAGCTTCCCTCCGGCCTCCGGCGCGAGCGTCACATTGAGGCGAATGCTTTCAGTTCAGACCGGTTCGCCGGTCTCCTCGCACTCGAGGCAGACCCAGTCGCCGTCGCCCCGGGACTGCGCGCTCAACTCCGCAGGCACCATCGTCACGCCGCACGTCGCGCAGATCGGCGGGCGTTCGTCGGCTGCAGCCACTTACGACTCCGGCCCTTCGTAGGACACGCTGTCGGCCAGAATCGCGTCGATCCGAGCGAGCGTCGGCTCGTCGAGCTGGACGCCGGATGCGCCCGCGTTGTCCTCGACCTGCTCGGGCCGGGTTGCGCCCATGATCGTGGCGGCGACGTTCGGCTGGCGCAGCACCCAGGCCAGCGCGAGCTGCGCCGGCGTGATGCCGAGCTCCGTGGAGATCGGCTTCAGCTGCTGCACGCGCCCGAGCAGCGTATCGTCGTATTGACCGTCGCGCATGAAGACGTTCATCTCATTCGACGTCATGCGACTGCCCGCCGGGGGCGGCACACCCGGCTCGTACTTGCCGGTGAGCACGCCCTGCGCGAGCGGTGAGAAGACGATCTGCGAGATCCCGTTCGCAGCGCAGATCGGGAGCACCTCCAGCTCAGGGCCGCGCCAGAGCATCGAATACTGAGGCTGGCTCGAGACGAACTTCTCGACGCCGGGCAACGCGAGCGCCTCCTCGATCTTCGCGGCCGGCCATTCGCTGAAGCCGATGTAGCGCGCCTTGCCCTGGCGAACGACCTCGGTCAGCGCCTCCATCGTCTCCTCGAGCGGCGTGTCCCAGTCGTAGCGATGGCATTGGTAGAGGTCGACGTAGTCGGTGCGCAGACGATCGAGCGACGCGTCGATCTGCTTGAAGATCTGCTCGCGCGACAGGCCGCGGTCGGCGGCGCTCATCGGGAAGAACAGCTTGGTCGCAAGCACGTACGAGTCGCGCGGCCGGCCAGCGAGAGCCTCGCCGAGGAACGACTCGGCGCCTCCGCGGGCGTAGACGTTCGCGGTGTCGATGAAGTTGATCCCCACCTCGAACGCTTTGGCGACACACGCCTCCGCCTGCTCGCGGCCGATCGCTCCACCATAGGTGAGCCATGAACCCAGGCAGATCTCCGACACCCGCAGGTCACTGCTCCCGATCTGCCTGTAGCGCATGCTGACTCCCCCAATTCGTGGTCGAACTATTTCGAGTCGCTCAGCGTACTCGGGGAGAGAGCTCCCACCTCACCTCGCCGTCCACAACGGTCGAGCTGGGAGCGAGCCCGATCGCGCGGGCGACGGCGGCAGAGGCGGCGTTGTCGGGATGGAGATGCGCGGTGACCGCCACGACGCCCTGCCTACGCAGCCACTCCACCATCGCTGAGGCAGCCTCGCCCGCAAACGCATTGCCTTGAAACGGTGAACCGATGACCCACGCGAGATCGGCGATGCCCGTGGCGACTCCGACCGTGGCCTGGACATAGCCGACGGCAAGGCCTGACTCCCCAGCGCGAAGGATCCAGTTGAACCAGCGCTCGGCCCCGTCGTCGGATCGCCCGCGAACCTGGTGCTCATAGCGTGTCCGTAGCTCCTCGAGAGACAAGGGTCGGCCGCCGACGTGGCGGTGCAACTCAGGGTCGGCGAGCACGACCGTCATCTCCGCGGCATGGCGCACCTCCAGCGGCTCGAGCACCAAGCGTGTCGTCTGCAGCCGTTCGGGAGTCGCAGTCAGGAACCCAAAGCGCATGGGCCGCAGGGTAGTGCCCGAGGCTAGAGGCTTGATGCGTATTGGGGTGCTCGCGGGGATGCTCCAGACCAAGCG
>Ga0207933_1003123_pt1 | contig 10046 bp, 9 predicted proteins | sample NGESurdeep092012_4_FD_184488 | JGI IMG/M metagenome (GOLD analysis project Ga0207933, IMG submission 184488) | Arctic peat soil microbial communities from Barrow, Alaska - NGEE Surface sample F53-3 deep-092012 (SPAdes) | ecosystem: Environmental > Terrestrial > Soil > Wetlands > Peat ...
AAAACTTTCGGGCGATCACCACCAGCACCAAGGGCCCTCGAAGGGCATTCAACATAATCCGGGACGCAACATAATACTGGTTATGTTGAATTCAACATAACCAGTAGTCACTGGTCGCCTCCATCACAACCAACGCCAACCGCTCTGCGATGAGCTCTTCTCGCAGCCCCGTTTCATCTGCGAGGTGACCACACGATTTGCTATGTCTCCAATCAGGTTTCGGGTCGGGTAGCGCCGGATTCATGACGGAAGCGCTGGGCGAAGAGTGGTAGAAAACACACAATAATTACTTGCGTTCGCACAGTACGACAAGTATTCTTTTCGTAAGAGTCTGCCCAAGGTTTGCAAGATGCAAGTTCGAGGAGACCTTGATTACGAAGTCTGGGTGGATGCAGAGAAATTCTGCTACCAGCGGGTCTTGGCCGTCGAAATCTATTGAGTGTTTTCTACACAAGAAAGGTGGTGCAAAGATCGATGAAGTCACTCAGCGAAATAGGCAGGAGCCGGAGGCGTGGTCAACTTCTACGTAATCCTCTAGGCCGCTCAATTGTCGTCGCCATTGACCACGGCCAGTTCATGGGTCCGGTCAGCGGAGCTCGAGTTCTAACCGAAACGGTTGCGCGCGTAGTTGCGGGTAGACCTGACGCAATTCAACTGACATCAGGGGGTATCCGCAGATGCGAATCGATTCCGGGATTCAGTGAGATTCCAATGGTTCTTCGACTTGACACCACAAATGTTTGGCGGGATAAGACTCTTGCACCTTCGCCAGGATATTGGGCGCCTCTTGCCAGTCCCTTGGACGCGCTTTCAGCGGGTGCCTGCGCAGTCGTTGCGTTTCTCTTGGGAGGTTGGGGCGACGACTTGATGGAGCGCAAGAACGTTCAGCAACTTTCGAGCTGGAGTCGCGAGTGTGCTGAGATTGGAATGCCGTTTATGATCGAGCCGCTGCCTCTCAGTGGAAAGTTGGAGAGTAAGTCGGATTCGGACCTGGTCCGTGTCCTCTCGCGTATGGCAGTAGATATTGGCTGTGATGTTCTGAAAGTTGATTTTTCTGGAGACGTGGACGCATTCTCCGAGCTTGTCTCTGACGCTGGCATTCCAGTACTAGCGAGGGGTGGCCCTCGGGCCGAAAGCACAGAGGAGTATTTAGCTGGAGTTGCGTCTGCAATGACCGCCGGAGCATCAGGCGTTGTCGTCGGCCGCAACGTTTTTGATCAAGAGGACACCGGTCAGCAGATAAGGGCCTTAAGGCAAGTTGTTTACGGACCAGGGAAGGTTTGAGAAAATGTCAAAAATAGTAGGCGTGCTTGACGATCAGTTGATGATCCCACACATTGTTGGCGAGGTGCCCGGACCGAGATCCAAAGAGTTACACGCCCGAGCGGCGAAGCACGTGAAGGGCTACTCCTCTCAAGTTCGATTGTTTCCCGTCGTCTTCGAGTCAGGAAGTGGCGTCACACTTCGTGACGTTGACGGCAACACATTCCTCGATTTTTCGTCAGGAATTTATGTAACCGGACTAGGACACTGTCATCCAAAGGTTACCGAAGCAGTTCAACGCGCCGCCGCTCAGTTGATGAATGCTCACGATTTTACGACTCCACTGAAGGTCGAATGTGTGGAACTGTTGGCCGAGCGAAGCATGGGAGACCTCGACGGAGTTCAACTTTACGATTCGGGTACAACCGCCGTTGAAGCGGCGCTTCGAATTGCTCGCGCAGTAACTGGGTCATTTGAGTTTCTCTGTTTCAATCGGGACTTCCATGGCAAGACACTCGGTTCCGTAAGTCTTGGTCGAATGGATCAATCGCAAGGACCTCGCGCCGCTGGTTATGTACAAGCCAAGCGTCCCGACACTTATCGGCGAACCCTCGGCATGTCAGATGCGGAACAGGCCGAAGAGGCTTTACGGGAGGTTCGTGATGTAATTCGTGAACAGACCACGGGACATCTTGCGGGCATTGTTCTGGAACCGATTCAAGGCTGGGCGGGCACCATCATTCCACCCGACGGTTTCATCCAGGGATTGCGTTCAATTTGTGATGAGACCGGCGCAATGCTGATAGCCGATGAGGTCCTAACCGGCCTTGGACGGACAGGCAAGTGGTTTGCAATGGAACATTGGGACACTCTTCCTGATGTGATGACTCTCGGAAAGCAATTGGGGAATGGTTTCCCGGTGAGCGCCGTCATGGTGCGGAGCCCGTATATGGACGCGGTCGAAAATATTTCCGCTTCCACTTCATTTGGTGGGAATCCGATGGCCTGTGCTGCTGCTGTTGCAAGCATCCGTGCGATCGAAGCAGAAGGACTCGTCGAACATTCAGCCAGACTGGGTGAAGTAATGCTGCGAAGGCTAGAAGCAATCAAGAAGGCTCATCCGATAGTTGGAGATGTGAGAGGAAAAGGTCTTCTAATGGCAATTGAATTGGTAAAGGATCGTCAGACCAGAGAGCCGTTTGATGAGGCAGGAAGGGAAATCTATCGGCGAGCGTTTGCCAAAGGCCTTGCGTGGATTCCAGCTGGTCACATATTGCGGTTGTCACCGCCAATGGTGATGCTCCAGGAGGAAGCAATGCTTGGATTGGACATCATTGAGGAAGCAATCGCTGAAACAGAAGTTGCGCTGGGTTACGCGGAATGAGTTCAATGAACATGATTGGTCACCAAAGATTGCCGAAGAGTGAGAACCCAATCATTGTTGTTGCTTGTGACCACGGAGAAATTGACGGTCCATAGCCTGGATTGCATGATCTTCTTTAGAGCGAGAAATGGACCACTTATCTAAGTCGGCCGAGTATTGGCAAACCAAGGCCGGGGGGCTTGCTTTGGTTTGCCAGCCTTTCCAGCGATTGTGCCGGTAAGGCTTCACGGAGGAGACCCTTCATTAATTGAAAGTTTCTAGGCTCGCTGAATTGGCATTAGCCGCTGCAATTGCGTCACGTGCCTAGGCTCAAGTTCGCCGAGCGAGTCGGCTCCGAGGAGTTTCATCGTACGCACGATTTCCGTCTTTAGAATTTCAATTGTTCGCTCGACGCCATCTTGGCCACCGGCCATCAAGCCATATAAGTAGGCGCGACCAATTAGGGTAAATCGGGCACCGAGCGCCACGGAAGCGACAATGTCTGCTCCTGACATTATCCCGGAGTCGAGAATTATCTCTGTGTCGGCGCCCACCTCACTTACGACTTCGGGTAGCAGATGGAATGGAATCGGAGCCCGATCTAGTTGGCGCCCTCCATGATTGGAAATAACGATCCCATCCACGCCGATCGATGCTAATTTCCGCGCATCGTCCAAGTTTTGTACGCCTTTCACAACGAACTTCCCGGGCCACTGATCTCGAATCCAAGCAAGGTCTGTGTACGTGATGGATTGATCAAACATCTGATCTGTCATCTCAGCGAGTGGGCCGGAATCACGACCGAAACTGGCAAATGCTGGCGGCTCTGTTGTAAGGAAGTTGAACCACCAGGAAGGTCGAGAAATGGCATTAGCCATAGTCTTCGCCGTGAGGGTTGGTGGAATAGTCATGCCGTTGCGCTCGTCGCGCAAACGTGCTCCCGAAACGGGAACATCCACCGTGACGAGCAACGAATCAAAACCAGAACGAGCAGCACGATCAACCAATTCCATCGATCTGTCGCGATCCTTCCACATATACAACTGGAACCAGTTTCGACCAATCGGGTTGGCCGCCATCACTTCTTCGATTGAACAGGTCCCCAAAGTAGAAAGCGAAAATGGTATGCCAGCTATTCCGGCTGCCGTCGCGCCAGCGATCTCTCCTTCAGTTTGCATCATCCGCGTGAATCCAGTTGGAGCAATACCGAAAGGCAATGAGAACGGACCGCCCAAGACTGTGCCTGAGGTTCGCACGGATGAGACGTCACGAAGAATCGATGGATTAAATTGGATATCTTCAAATGCCTGACGTGTACGAGCAATGGATATTTCCTTTTCAGAGGCGCCGTCGGCGTAGTCGAACGCCGCTTTTGGTGTTCGATGCAAAGCGATTTCACGAAGGTCATAGATAGTAAGTGCTGATCGAAGACGACGTCCTTTTGCATTGAAATCGAGTTTCTTGAACTTGATTAGTGGAGCGAAGTCCTGAGGACGTGGCATTTTTCTTTTGATCATTGTCTGATTAGCCCTTCGATGTTAGTGAAATCGCAATTCTCGACGCTGCCAATTCCAATACTTGTATCGAGTCAATGTGACTCACGATTAACCCTTGCGCCACTCGACTCAGTGAGGAAGTCAAGGTCCGCGCCGGCGTTGGCCTGAATCACTTGGTTGAGTAATTCATTTACAAAAACTGAGGCGAGTATACGATAGTTGTCTAGAACGTTCAAGAAACACGAAGCGTGGTTGGAATCTGTGACCGATTTGAAGGGACGAATTTCTCTTGGGCAGGGAAAACGTAGATAATCATCGTTATGTAGGAGAGATTGATGACGTCGGTGGGACCTCTACTTCGGCATCTGCGAAAACTGCTTGAAGATCGTCCCACGTCGTTGGATCGATCTCAATACGGCCGTTGGCGGATTGGCGCGCTAGCTCCCCGGCCTCGCCTGGGACCAAGATCGGCTCATCGCCCGAAGGGGGTGAACTCTTAATCCATGTGACCATTTCCTCAACTGCTTCAATGAGGGTCGATCGCCCGCAAAAGCCCTCAGGATCTATCGCCATCATGAAGACGCCCTGGGACTCTTCGACCGAACGGCCGGTGCTCCACCCAGCGCCCGAAAGGATCCCCGACAGTACTTTGACGAGGATCGACAGGCCGAAACCCTTGTGATCGCCGAAAGCACTGAGAATTGTGTTGTCTATTTGTGGATTTGGTGCGGTTGTAGCTTCTCGGCGACCATTGATAACGACGGCTCCAAAAGCAAGTGTGCTGGTCGCCATGTCCAAGATGAGATGTGGTAGTTGTACCCGCGGCACCGAGAAGGCGAACGGATTTGTGCTCAACCGTCCCTCGCAGCCAGCCGGTGGCGCGACTATAAGGTCCGGGCCGGCGTAGTTCGCCGTCATGATGCCAATCATTCCGCGATCCGCAATGAGTTCCACGTGATTCGCCAACCGTCCTTCGAGTGAGCAATTCCTAATGACGACGGCACAAAGTCCTAGATTTTGGGCCCGATCGCAGGCGACAGCAGCAGCGAATTGGGCCACGACTTGGCCGTAATTCCTTCCACCATCGACGACCACGACTGGACCAGGGGTGTCGCTGATTACTCGAGGCACGCCGCGCGGGTCGATCGTTCCCGCGCGGCGTGCCTAATGGTATTGCGCCACGAGGTAGACGCCATGGCTAGGGTGACCGGCCAAGTCAGAGTCTACGAGGAGATTAGCCAACAAAAGTGCGTCGGCGGGATCGGCACCGTCAGCCTTGAAGACTCCAGCGACGGCCTCTCGGATGGATTCAACATCGATCTGAACAAATGGATACATAGCCTGGCCGCCTCTCGGATTTTGCTTGAGAAAATAATTTTGAGCGACGCTGTCGGTTACAAAATGGCGCCAACTCATTGTATGCTAGTTTCTGGAACGTTCAAGTAACAGGGGGATATTGTATGGAAACCACGACTCAAACGACTAAAGACCTCATTGATCGAATGAAGCTCGTCGTCCCTGGTGGCGTTAACTCCAATGTGCGGCTTGAAGTCGCTGACGTGTTCTTTGAAAGAGGGGAGGGTGCCTGGCTTTGGGACGCCGAAGGACGAAGCTACATTGACTACGTTCTTGGTCAAGGTCCGGCATTTTTGGGGCACGCACATCCCGACGTACTTGCCAAGGTGCAGCAATCAATCGCTAATGGAACTACTTTTGGCGCGCAGTCCTTGATAGAACTGGTCGCTGCTGAGGGCCTGGTGAATACTCTTGGTTGGCCAGACATGGTTCGGATCGGCATGACTTCCACGGAGACTGTTCAAGCTGCGCTTCGATTGGCGCGTGCGGCCACTGCGAGAGAAGTGTTCATTCGTTTCAGAGGGCATTACCACGGTTGGTTGGATAATGTCCTGCTTAACTCCGCAGAGGCATTCCCCCAAACATCAAGTTTGGGGCAGTTGACTGATTCACTCGCACAAAGTATCACGATTGAATGGAACGACATAACTGTTTTAGAGAGCACTCTCGCTGAGAATCAAGGCAAGATTGCTGCAGTCATAATGGAACCGATGATGCTAAACGCAGGTGCGATTTTGCCGCTGGCCGGCTATCTCGAATCGGTGCGGGAACTTTGTAATGAGCACAATGCCGTTCTAATATTTGACGAAACAATTACGGGATTTCGACTTGGCCCGCAAGGTGCGGTTGGAAGATTTGGCGTAACCCCAGACCTCGCGATATACGGCAAGGCAGTAGCTGGGGGCTATCCGGCGTCTGTCTTGGCTGGCAAAAAAGAACTCATGGAGCTGTTTGCCGCAGGTGTCAATCACTCTGGAACGTTTAATTCCAATGTGCTCTCCTGCGCAGCGATCGATGCCGCGCTCGAAGTCATGCGCGTTCAGTCGGTGCATTCGAAAGTTGAAGAAGTTGGCACGCATTTGATGAAGAGACTGAAAGATCTCTTTAACTCATACGAGTTGCCTGTTGTGGTGCGGGGCGTGCCAGCGGCGTTTCATGTCGCCTTCGATACAGATGAACCTTCGACTTGCTATCGAGATTTGTTGAGAATTGATTCTGAGCGCTATCGCAAATTGACTCTTCACGCACGAACTTCCGGACTTTGGCTTACTTCCCGAGGAATTTGGTACGTTTCAGCGGCACACAGTGAGGAAACAACGGAGATAACAATCGCACGCCTTCAAGAAGCGATCGATGGTTTTCTCGCGGATGAGGGTGGATGATGATTCAACTTGGCCACGAGTTACAACCGGTCCCGACAGCGGAGCAATAATGACTATCCGTCGGCTTGAAACAATCACGATGGATGGAAATGCAAGTTTCCCTGATCTCGTTTTTCTCAATATTCATACCGACGATGATGTCGTTGGACATGGCGAAACTTACTATATTCCTACAGCCGTCGAGGCATTTATACATGATTTCGCGGCCAAGATCCTTCTCGGTGCTGACGAGGGCAACATAAATGGACTCTGGCAACAGCTGTACGAACTCTCTGCGCGCTTCGGCGCGCTCGGGACCGAAATGCGCGCCATCTCCGCTATCGACCTTGCCCTTTGGGATATCGCTGGTAAGAAGAGCGGGCTCCCTGTTTATCGGTTACTAGGTGGCAAGGTACGCGATCGAATCCCCGTGTACAACACGTGTGGAGGCCCTACGTACGGACGTGGCACGCCACCGGCACAAGGACTCGCCAGCAGTAAGGGCAGCATGGAGGACCTGCAGTCGTTCTTGGCACGACCAGCTGAACTCGCAGAGGAGTTGCTCGAATACGGCTTTACGGCCATGAAGATTTGGCCCTTCGATCGCTTCGCTGAAGAAAAGGGAGGCGCGCGGATCTCGAACGAAGACCTGGCAGAGGGTCTCCAGCCATTTGAACGTATCCGCGAAGCGGTAGGAGACCAGATGGACATCATGGTTGAGGGACACGGATTCTGGTCATTATCTGCGGCCACGCGAATCGCTCGTGCCCTCGAGCCATTCGAGCCAATGTGGATCGAAGATCTGATGCTTGCCAACCAACCTAAAGCACTTCGCCGACTGCGCGAGTCGACCTCCATTGACGTTTTGGTCAGTGAATACCTGATGACGCGTTGGCAATATCTTCCCATGCTTCAAGAAGGAGCGGCAGACCTGGTGATGATCGACCCAACTTGGTGCGGCGGCATTACCGAAGGCCAGAAGATCGCTTCTCTCGCAGACGTCTTTGGTTTACCGGTCACGATGCACGACTGCACGGGACCATTTACGACTCTCGCTGGAATGCATCTCGCAGCAAGTGCCCCCAATGCGCTTTATCAAGAGGTCGTACGTTCCTACTTGCATTTCGTCTACCCCCAGTGGGTTGACGAAGTACCGGTAGTGCGTGAGGGACACGTTGCAGTGCCTCAACGACCAGGACTCGGTGCCGAACTCGATCCGAAGCTTGGTCAACGACATGGTTATCACTCGCGTGTTTCCGAAGCATGAGCGGACAGATGTCCATATGAGAACGAACCAGAAGACCACACCCGTGACAGGTGCAATTCGCGGCATTGGGCGAGCGATTGCCGTTGGTGACATCGGCGTCAAGACCGGTTGAGGGCTCCCGGAATGGTCCGAGGGCGGTCGCGGGGCGGCAGACCGGCTTGAAGGGTTCCGCGCAACCCCATCTCGCCCTCTTCTCTGAAGTGCCGTAGCCACGCGTGAAGCACCGACGGCTAATGCCGCGGTAGCCACGCGTGGCCGAAACGTTCTCCGCCACCTCCTGTGCGAGACGATCACCGCGCGGCGGTGTTAGACGACTCGTTGCCATTCCGTTTCAGCGATGGTTTCCTTTTCGTGGGGGACCAAAACTGTCAACCATGTCCGTCAGATCTAGAGCGGCCCCACATGAGTGGATGGACTCTGCGGATTGGTTGAGATTGGTCATTACAATAATGATTCGATGCCGCAGCTTGATCGCGCTCGACAATGTGAAGGAACGATGGAGACGCTATGGTGAAACGGGCTTCAGTAGAAGTTGCAAATAGGAAGAATCCGGAGTCGCGTGCCAAAATGCGCGACGTCGCTGCCCTGGCTCGTGTATCTATTCAGACTGTTTCAAACTTCGTAAATGGTCGCCACGACGAAATGAGCGCTGAAACCAGAGATCGTGTTGCCAAAGCAATGAGGGCGTTGCGATATAGAACAAATGTGGCGGCAGCTTCTCTTCGATCGCAGCGAATGCGTACAATTGCTTTCCTGGTGCTCGACCAACACGCCGCTTTCCTGGCTGATCCGCTGACTGACCAACTGATTGCCGGCGTAGGTGACGTGGCGAGAGATAAATTGTACAGCGTATTGATTCAGAGTGCACAGCCTGGTGAGCACGACGTTGATTTCTTTAGCGCGCTACGCGATGGCCGGGTAGATGGTGCGGTAATACAACTGTCTGGAAAGCGATCAATTCGCCGAGAGTATCTTGAAGAAGCACGGTCTCTAGGATTGCCGATTGTTGTCATCGATGAAGAAGGTTTGCCACCCGGATTGTTAAGTGTCCGCGCCGAACAGAAGCATGGGGCCAGAGTGTTGACCGATCATCTCATTCAGACCGGCCATCGGCGAATCGCATTCATTGGCGCACAGATTCCTTGGGCGGTCGTTGAGCAGAGAGTGGCAGGTTACCGCGCGTCCCTTCGAGCGAGTTCAATTCCCGTTGATGCTAATTATCTGCTTCTCAAGGCGGGCTACAAAGCTCTGGCCGGAGAAGAGTTGGCTACGTTCCTTTTGACACGCAATCGTTCAAGTCGCCCAACCGCAATTATCTGTGGGAGCGATCTATTGGCAGCTGGTGCCATGTCTGCCGCAAAATCTCTTGGTTTAAGCATTCCAAAAGATGTGGCGATCGCAGGATTCAATGACTTCGAGTTCTCTGCCTATCTGGATCCGCCACTTACTACAGTTAGGGTTCCGGCTTACGAAATGGGGGTCCGGGCAGCAACGTCATTGATTGCTGTCCTGCAAGAAGAGGAAGTCGACCTGACTCCACAACTCTTTCCGACTGAAATGGTTCTTAGAGGCTCTGCGTAGAAGCACTATGCAATACGAGATTACAATTGACTGAAATCCTGACGAGTATGACGCCATCGATCTACATCTTCATTCGCGAGATGACCCCGACGCTTCAAACGAAACATCAGCTGTCAAACTTCAAAGTTGGACACCCAACTACGTCATTTCTTGCTTGAAAAACGTATCCCACAATTGGTTGATCTCCGTGCACACGTGAATCAGGCTGAGCAGGTGTCATTACCAAATTCAAGAGGTCAAATCGCGCAAAAGGGCTAGTGAGATAACTACGCAGGCACAAGATGTTGTGTTTATGCTTGAGAGGTGCCGACCTGGGAAATTGACGACGGCGGACCCGTGGCGGGACGTCACTATCCGAG
>Ga0207933_1003124_pt1 | contig 10044 bp, 9 predicted proteins | sample NGESurdeep092012_4_FD_184488 | JGI IMG/M metagenome (GOLD analysis project Ga0207933, IMG submission 184488) | Arctic peat soil microbial communities from Barrow, Alaska - NGEE Surface sample F53-3 deep-092012 (SPAdes) | ecosystem: Environmental > Terrestrial > Soil > Wetlands > Peat ...
GGCCATCGCGTCCTAGACGGCGTACGCCACGACGGCTACACCTTCCTACACTGCAGGGGAGCAAGGAGTCACAATGAGCATGCACGGGATCGGCGCGGGGCGCAACGGTCGCGCGGGAATGGCCTCGATGCGTCGAAACCGCGACATTCTCGAACACCGCATCAAACCCGGCACGTTGCCGCGAATGCTGACCTACGCGCGGGTCTATCGCCCGATGATCATCGTGTTCTTGGTCGCCGTGGTCCTCGACGCGGTGGTCAGTTCAGTGTCGCCCTTGGTGCTGCGAGTGATTATCGATACGGGGATACATGACAAGCGCGAAGGCCTGGTCATTGGATTGTCGGCCTTGACCGCCGGTCTCGCGCTCGTGGACGCCGGACTCTCTTTGTTTGAACGCCGGGCATCGGCGGTAATTGGTGAGAGTCTGATCTACGACCTGCGCGCGAAAGTCTACGGGCACATTCAAGAGATGCCCATTGCGTTCTTCTCGCGCACCCAGACCGGTGCGTTAATCTCTCGACTCAACAATGACGTGGTCGGTGCGCAACAGGCCTTTACCGACTTGTTCTCCAACGTCGTGGGTAACGCCGTCTTGCTGGCGATCATCTTGGGCGTGATGTTCTTTCTCAGTTGGCAGATCACGCTGGTGGCGCTCATCCTCTTGCCGGTGTTCTTGTTACCGGCGCGCCGGGTCGGTCGACGGTTGGGCACCTTGTTTCAACGCGGAATGGAACTCAACGCGGAGATGAACATGGTGATGAGCGAGCGCTTCAACGTCGCGGGCGCCATGGTCGTCAAACTCTTTGGTCGCCCCCGCGACGAATTGGAGTACTTCGAGTCGCGCGCCGGTCAAGTTCGCGACATCGGAATCCGCCAAGCCACGTACCAGCGTTTCTTCTTCGTCGCACTGTCGCTGACGGCGTCGCTGGCGACCGCTTTTGCCTACGGTTTTGGTGGCGTCGCGGTACTACACGGGAGCCTGGCGGTGGGCACGTTGATCGCCCTCACGCTCTACCTAGGCCGCGTGTACGGACCGTTGACGCAGCTCTCCAACCTCAACATCGACTACATGTCGGCGATGGTGAGTTTCGAGCGCCTCTTCGAAGTACTCGATCTCGAGCCGATGATCAAGGACGCCCCCGACGCGCGCGACATTCCCATGGGTCCGGCAACGCTGGTGTTCAATCACGTCAATTTTGAGTATCCCGGCGCCGAAGAGGTGTCCTTGGCGTCGCTCGAAGCGGTCGCTGTGCTGGAGCGCGTTAAGCGCACTCCGGTCCTGCACGACGTGAGTTTCGTCGTCGAGCCCGGTACGATGACTGCCCTTGTCGGCCCCTCGGGCGGCGGTAAGACGACCATGTCACTACTGGTATCGCGCCTCTACGACGTCAACAGTGGAGCGGTGAGCATCAACGGCGTCGATGTACGCCACTCGACGAACGCGTCGCTCAAGGCGATGGTGGGGGTCGTCACCCAAGATCCGCATTTGTTCCACGACACCATTCGTGCCAATCTCTTGTTCGCGCGGCCAAACGCTACGGACCAAGAAGTGCACAACGCTCTCGTGGCGGCGCAGATCGCGACCTTGGTGCAAAGCCTGCCGCTCGGTCTTGACACCGTGGTGGGCGAGCGTGGCTATCGACTGAGTGGGGGAGAAAAACAGCGCGTGGCCCTCGCGCGACTGTTGTTGAAGGCCCCGCACCTCGTCGTTCTCGACGAAGCGACCGCGCACCTGGACAACGAGAGTGAGGCTGCGGTGCAACGCGCGCTCGACGAGACGATGGCGGACCGCACGTCGTTGGTGATTGCCCACCGATTATCGACAATTCGTAACGCCGATCAAATTCTGGTGATCGACGACGGACGCATCGTCCAGCGCGGCACCCACGAAGAACTTCTCGAAACGGGGGGACTGTACCGCGCTCTGTACGAGACGCAGTTCGCCTCGCAGGACTCAACCCATCGAGTGTGCGCCCCCGTCGACGTGGATCACCGAGGCGGTGGTGGCGCGCAGGAGCGGTGAGAGCATGGCGACCGCGGTGTCAGCGATGGCACTCGCGTCGTTGACGTCCCAGCCGAGGGGTGCGCGCTCGCCCCACGTGTCTTCGAACACCGAAAAGCCCGGAATCGACTTGGCGGCCATCGTACGAATCGGTCCCGCGGCGAGCATGTTCACGCGGATCTTGTCGGGTCCGACCTCGCGCGCGAGGTAACGCCCCAGCGACTCGAGGCCGGCCTTCATCACGCCCATCCAGTCGTACATTGGGTACGCCCGCGTCCCGTCAAAGTCCAGGGCGATCACCGACGCCCCACCCAGAGCCACGCTTTGTTGCAGGAGGGGTCGAAACGCGCCAACCAGGGCACTGAGCGAATACGTCGAGATATGCATCGCCGTGGCGACGTCCTCGAAGGGCGCGACGAACATGCCACTGCCGAGACAACTCTGGGGAGCGTAGCCAATGGCGTGCACGAGTCCGTCCAGGCGCCCAAAACGACTCTGGACTTCGGCGACCGCGGCGTTCACTTGCGTCGGGTCTGTCACGTCGAGTTCGATGACCTCGCCCACCTCGCCCAACTTGCGCGCGGTGCGCCGCGTGAGTGTCAGGCCCCGGCCGGCGCCGGTGAGGGCGATGGTGGCACCTTCTTCGAGCGCGCGCTTCGCGATGCCAAAGGCTAGTGAATCGTCAGTGAGCACACCCGTAATCAAGATACGGTGGTTGGTCAGTATTGGCATCTTGTTAGCGTACTGAAGTTACGCAATCGAAAGGGTCGGGTCATGAGCACCGTAGGCATTTTGGGGGGAACCGGTCCCGCCGGACAAGGAGTCGCGCTTCGTCTGGCTGCGGGCGGCTATGACGTCGTACTGGGCTCGCGCGACGCGGACCGGGCCGCTCACGTCGCCGGTGAACTGGTGGCGCGCGGAACTGGTTCCTTGAGTGGTGCCGCCAACGAGGACGCTGCGCAATGCGACGTGGTCGTGGTCGCGACCCCCTGGGACTCGGCCGTGGCCACCGTTCGAGCCCTCAAGGAACCGCTCGCCAATAAAATTGTCGTGTCGATGGTGAACGCCCTGGTGCGCGAGGGGCGTGAACTCGTTCCCCTCTACCCGCCGCGCGGTTCCATGGCCGCACAGATCGCCTCCGCGCTGCCGAATTCCACCGTGGTGGGCGCATTTCACCACCTGCCGGCGTCGGAGATGGTGAATCTCGACAGCGACCTCGACGCCGACGTGGTGATTTTTGGTGACGACGCTGCGTCGCGCGACGTCATGGCCGAGATGGTAGACGCGATGCCAGGCCTGCACGCGGTGGTGGCGGGGTCGATGTCGCTGGCCAGTGCCACCGAAGCCTTTACCGCGGTATGTATCTCGATCAACATTCGTCACAAGGCCCACAGCTACGTCAAGTTGGCCGGACTTCGCCACTGATGCAGCTCTACGACACCGCTCGCCGTGGGGTATTCGCCATGGAACCCGGACCAGTGGTCTCGCTCTATAGCTGTGGGATCACTCCCTATGACGCGGCCCACATGGGTCACGCCTTCGTCTACCTGACCTTTGACGTCTTGCAACGTCGCTTGCGCGACCAGGGATACGAAACCCGCTGCGTACGTAACGTCACCGACGTGGACGACGACATCTTGCGTAAGGCGCGCCAGCTCGGGGTCAACTACCTCGATCTCGCGGCACGCGAGATGGCGAAGTTCGAACACGACATGCGTCTTATTAATCTCTTGCCCGTCTACGCGGAGCCGCGAGCCACCGGAGCGATCCCCGAGATTTTGACGATGATCGGCGACCTGTGCGAATCAGGTCACGCCTATCAGGTGGATGGGTGGATCTATTTCGAAGCGTCCACCTTCGCCCGATTCGGTCAAGTGAGCCACGAAGATCGCGCGTCGATGCTCAAGTTGGCGGCGCTGCACGGCGGCAACCCCGACGATCCGCGCAAGCGTGACCCGCTCGACTTTGTGCTGTGGCAACCGTCGCTCGAGGACGAGCCCGGCTGGGAATCACGCTGGGGGGCGGGCCGTCCGGGCTGGCACATCGAATGTTCGGCGTTGGCGCGACGTGAACTCGGCGAGACCCTGGACGTACACGGGGGAGGGCGCGACCTGGCGTTTCCCCACCACGAATGCGAGGCCGCCCAGAGTGAGAGCGTGACGCACGTTCCTTTCGTGCGTCACTGGCTGCACGTCGGACTCGTCGGACTCGACGGCACCAAGATGTCCAAGTCCCTCGGTAATCTGGTCTTCGTGTCGGAACTCGCCCAACGCGCCGAACACGCGGCGGTACGCCTCGCCATGCTCGACCAGCACTACCGTACGGACTGGGAGTGGCGCGAAGAGCTACTCGGTGATGCGCAATCGCGTCTGGCCACGTGGCGTTCGACACTGAACGGTCGCGCATCGTCGGTCCTCGACGACGTGCGTGACGCGCTGGACGACGACTTGAACACGCCGTCGGCGCTGGCCGCCATCGACGCCGCGGCCCACGCGGGAGCTACGGTCGCCCCGGCCGCGGCGCTGCTCGGCGTTACGCTGTAGTGAAGGAAAGGCGTGATGTCGGTGATCGAAGTTCAACTTCCAGACGGTAGTACCCGCTCGCTCGAGGATGGTTCCACTGCGCTCGATTTGGCTACTGCCATTGGCGCACGCCTGGCCAAGGACGCGCTGGCCGCGACGATCAACGGGCAACTTGCCGACCTGACGCAACGTCTTGACGAGGGCGACGTCGTCGCTCTCGTCACTCCGGCGAGTGACGCGGGTCGTGAGGTCCTTCGCCACTCGAGCGCCCACGTGCTCGCCCAAGCGGTGCTGCGACTGTGGCCCGGAGCGCACTACGCGATTGGACCGGCGATTCGCGACGGGTTCTACTACGACTTTGAATTACCTCACGGCGAGCACTTTCGTGACGAGGACCTCGCGCGCATCGAGGCTGAAATGCGCACCATCGTCGCCGAGGACCAGCCCTTCATTCGTTCGGAATTCTCCATTGACGAAGGCCTGGAGTTATTCAAAGACCAGCCCTTCAAGGTTGAGATCATCTCGAGCGTGCGCGACGGGGCCAACCCCGAAGACGTGAACGAAGTCGGCGGATCGATTGTGTCGACGTATTCCAATACCCCCGTATTCCAAGACCTGTGTCGCGGTCCTCACGTGCCGTCCACCAAGCGACTGGGCCATTTTAAGTTGATGCGCGTCGCGGGGGCCTACTGGCGCGGTGACGAAAAGCGCCCACAACTCCAACGCATTTACGGCACCGCGTGGGAGTCCAAGGAAGCGCTCGCCGCTCACCTCACTCAACTCGACGAGGCCGAAAAGCGTGACCACCGTCGGTTAGGTCAAGAGATGGATCTGTTCTCGTTCCCTTCGGAACTGGGTCCGGGTCTGGCGGTGTTTCATCCGCGTGGTGGCACAGTGCGTCGCGTGATGGAGGAGTATTCGCGCGCGCGTCACGTGGCGGGTGGCTACGAGTTCGTCAACTCTCCCCACATCACCAAGGCTGAATTGTTCGAGACGTCGGGCCACCTGGACTGGTACGCCGACAGCATGTATCCGCCTATGGACCTCGACGACGGTCAGCAGTACTACCTCAAGCCGATGAACTGTCCGTTTCACGTGTTGATCTTCAAGGCCCGCCAGCGTTCGTACCGAGAGCTACCCCTGCGAATGTTCGAGTTCGGAACGGTGTATCGCTACGAGAAGTCGGGGGCGGTGCACGGCCTCACGCGCGTACGCGGAATGACCCAAGACGACGCGCACATTTTTTGTACTCGCGATCAAATGGGCCAAGAGCTCGCCGAACTGTTGAGTTTCGTCTTGGCACTCCTGCGCGACTTCGGTCTTAACGAGTTTTATCTGGAACTCTCGACGCGCCCCGACGTCAAGTCGGTCGGCAGCGACGAGGAGTGGAACGAGGCTGAAATCACATTGGCGGACGTGGCGCGCGGCGCCGGTCTGGAGCTTGTTCTCGACGAGGGCGGCGGCGCCTTCTACGGACCCAAAATTTCGGTGCAGGCGCGTGACGCCATTGGTCGAACGCACCAACTCTCCACCATTCAATTGGATTTTCAGACTCCGCAACGCTTCGAGGCGAGCTACATCGCTCCCGACAACGCCCGTCACCGTCCCATCATGATCCATCGCGCGCTCTTTGGTTCCGTGGAGCGCTTCATGGCTATTTTGATTGAGCACTACGCCGGCAATATGCCCACGTGGATGAGCCCCGAGCAAGTCAAGGTGCTCGGGGTGCGCGACGACCACGACGCCTACGCCTTCGAGGTCGCGGCGACGCTGCGCCGTGACGGCGTGCGCGTTAGTGTGGAACCAGCGAACGAGCCCCTGGGCGCGCGTATCCGACGGGCCAAAATGGAGAAGGTCCCCTACATCTTGGTTGTGGGTGACGACGACGTGGCGTCGGGCACGGTGGGAGTGAACGCTCGAGGCGCCAACGACCCCGAACGCGGGGTCAGCGTGGAAGACTTCGGCGCCCGACTTCACCGCGAGATCGCGGACCACGGATCACCGGAGCTGGCCCGTGCCACTTGAGCGCTTCGCCGCGTCGTGGCGCGAAGCGTACGTCACGAGTCCCGAAGCAGCGACGAATGCCCGCGGAAGCGGCCAGTGCGTCTTTTGTGCCCTCGCCGAACTCGAACCTTCGGTCGAATCAGGAGTTCTGTGGCGTGACGACCTGAGTTTCGTCACGCTGAACGCCTTCCCGTATGGTTCGGGGCATTTGCTGGTGGTGCCGCAACGTCACGTCGGGGATCTCCAAGAACTCAGTGACGAAGAGTATGAGAGTTATTTTTGGGCCCTGCGCCGTGCCATCAAGGCCCTCGAAGTTGCGTATCACGCCGACGGAATGAACGTGGGCATGAATCTTGGCCAGGCCGCGGGCGCGGGTATTCCTCAGCACCTGCACGGACACGCCCTACCACGATGGAACGGCGACACGAATTTCATGACCACCATCGGTGAGACGCGGGTTCTGCCTGAATCGTTGACCTCCACGTGGCAAAAAGTCGTGGTGCACTTTGAAGACTAGAGACCTCAAACAGCCTCGGTAGACTTCGAGCAAGGACCTTGGGAGATTGATGTTCGACGGAAAATTCCGCCAATCAGTTGACGCCACCACCGCCCCGGTGGGTCGGTGGTTGGTGCGTGCCGGCTTTTCGGCCGATGTCTTGACCGCGTCGGGGCTCCTCTTCGCCTGCGTCACCGCGTGGTGTATCGCCGAGGGCTACTTCATCGTCGCCATTGTCTTATTGGCCTTGACGGGGGTCCATGACCTCCTCGATGGCGCGGTGGCGAAGGCGTCACAGCGCGCGAGCCAACGCGGCAGTTTCTTTGACTCCGTGGTGGACCGCGTATCGGACGCCGCGTTGTTGGGTGGCGTCGCCTTTTACCTCGAGCGTCACCACCCGGGCGAGTTGGTGTTGTTGCCCTTCGCACTCCTCACGACGTTTTTCCTGATTTCCTACCAGCGCTCCAAGGCCGAGAGTCTTGGTCTCGCCGCCAAGGGGGGACTCATGGAGCGCGCCGAACGATTGGTGCTCCTCGGAGTGGCTCTCGTGTCGCCGGTCATCTTCGTGCCCGTCTTATGGATAATGCTCGGTCTCACCACGCTCACCGCGTTGGGTCGCTTTTGGCGAGTGTGGCAGATCGCCGCGCGACCCGCTCCTCGTACCGTGATTGAGCGAACACCGCGATCGCACGCGCGACGCTCGCGGCGCCTCAGTCGCTCCTCGCGCCACTAGTCCGTGAAACCTCGCACCCGCGTGGCCCTCTTCAAGGGGGCCGGGGCAGTCCTGGAATGGTTGCCCGAACGAGTCGACGTGGGAATCGCGCGCTACCTCGGTGTGCGCCTCGGCCTACGTTCCAAGAGCCGGGCGAACCTCGAAGAGAACTTACAACGGGTCCTGTCGGGTCCGTCGCTCACTCCCACGCCCGAGTTGTTGCAGCGCTACGTACGCCGCGGATTCGCCAACTACGGGCAGTACTGGGCTGAGGGTGCCAAACTGCCCGCGTTGTCACAGCGAACGATTACCACGCGTTTCACTATTGGCGAAGGTCGCCAGTACCTTGATGACGCGTTCGCTCAGGGTCGCGGGGTGGTGATCGCCCTGCCGCATATCGGATCGTGGGAATGGGGCGGCGCCTTTATCGCGTCGTTGGGTATGCCCATGACGTCGATCGCCGAAGAGCTGGAACCGCCCGAACTCTTTGCGTGGTTCAAGTCCAAGCGCGAAGCCGTCGGCATCCATATTGAGGGCCTCAACGCGCAGGCCAGTTCAAAATTGCTCGGCACGCTCAAGGGCGGGGGAGTCGTGGGACTCCTGTGTGATCGCGACATCCAAGGCGGTGGCATCCAGGTGGAGTTCTTTGGTACGCGCGTGACCTTGCCCGGCGGCCCCGCGACGCTGGCCCTGCGCACCGGGGCCGTCCTCGTGGCGGCGGCGTGCTACACCGGGCCAGGTCGCGATCACTTCGCGGTCATCACGCCGCCTATCGCGGTGCAGCGCGAAGGTCGTCTCCGTGAGGACGTGACGCGAGTGACTCAGTTGGTCGCCTACGAGCTAGAAGGGCTGATTCGCCGTGCCCCCGAGCAGTGGCACGTGCTCGAATCGCGCTTCGAGGCCCCGTGACGACGCCGCGTGACCTGGCGCGCGTCACGCTGGTGTCGCCGTACGCCCTGAGCGTCTTTGGCGGAGTGCAAGAACAGGTGCTCTCGATGAGTCGAGAGCTCTCGCGTCGAGGTCACGACGTTCAAGTGGTCGCGCCCGACCGCGCGGACACGGCGAGTTACGACACGCCCGCACGACTGGATCGAGTGGGTCGTCTGATCAGTGTCGCGGCGAACGGCTCGCGAGCTCCCCTCACGCTCTCGGCGCGTGCGTCCAGGGAGGCGAGCCAGAAGATTCGCGACTTCACTCCCGACGTGATTCACTTCCACGAACCCTTCGCGCCTCGCGTGGGGTGGTGCGCTCTACGCACGCACTCCGCGCCGTCAGTGGGTACCTTTCACCGCAGCGGCCATGGTCGCTCCCTCGTGATGGCCGCGCCGCTGTTGCGGCGCGCGGCGAGAAAACTTGACGTGACCGCCGCAGTGTCCGAGATGGCCGCGGTCACGGCGCGAGCGGTGTATCGCGTGTCACCCGAGGTATTGTTCAACGGTTTTGAGATCGACCGATTCGTGGCATTTCCGCGCGAAGCGCAGTCAGAACTCACGCTCGTGGTCGTGGGACGCCTCGAAGCTCGCAAGGGCGTGGCCACGGCGATCGACGCCGTGCGACTGCACAACGATCGTCACGACCATCCGTGGCGACTCGTGGTCGTCGGCAACGGCCCCGAGCGAGCCTCGCTGCGCCACGTGGCGGGAGCGGACGATTACATCGAGTTCGTCGGAGCGGTGTCGGACGAGGAAAAACGTCGCTGGTATCGACGAGCCGACGTCCTCATCGCACCGGCCACCCACGGCGAATCCTTCGGTTTGATCCTGCTCGAGGCAATGGCCAGTGAAACACGCGTCGTGGCGAGTGACATACCGGGGTACCGCGACGCGGCGGGTGCCCACGCCGTGATGTTCGAACCCGGACAGAGCAACGACCTCGAACGCGCGATCGACCGCGCGTTGGCCAGCCGAGACGCAGCGACCTTGGCGCGGGCGCGCCAACACGCCGAGCACTGGTCGATGCGTCGACTGGTCGACGACTACCTCGCGCTGTACCACCAGGCGCGCGAGCATTTCGTCGCCCTGGGGTAGCCTGAAGGGATGGCCACCCAACAACGATCGCGTTCTCGGCGCCCTTCATCGGCTCGCCACCGGGGTCCGCGACACGTCGAGGCGGTCCTCGATCCCACCTGGCAAAACCCCTACGCGCCCTCAGCGGACGAGCGTGAAGCCCACGGCGACGCGCTGCGACGCTTCGCGCTGCGTCGTCAACGTCCCCAGATCGCGCTCTTCGCCGTGGTGGTCGTCGCGCTGCTCGTCGGAATAGTGGTGACACCGTGGTTGGCCGTGCTGGCCATCGTCATCGCTGGCTT
>Ga0207933_1003125_pt1 | contig 10041 bp, 7 predicted proteins | sample NGESurdeep092012_4_FD_184488 | JGI IMG/M metagenome (GOLD analysis project Ga0207933, IMG submission 184488) | Arctic peat soil microbial communities from Barrow, Alaska - NGEE Surface sample F53-3 deep-092012 (SPAdes) | ecosystem: Environmental > Terrestrial > Soil > Wetlands > Peat ...
GCAAATCTGGATCGCCGTGTCCGTTTACGTGCTGGTCGCCATCGTTCGGAAACGGCTCGGCCTGGACGCCAGCCTATACCACATTCTACAGATTCTCAGCGTTACCCTTTTCGAAAAAACGCCCATTTTACAGGCACTTCAGCCAACTGGCTCCGAAGAACTTTTGCCTGAGCCTTCCAATCAATTGAATCTGTTCAACTTATAGCCGGACAGTAGTGTCCCGGGGAATGGATCGCCCGCAATCTATTGAAAAGGAGAGACGATGGTAAGGTAGGGGAAGCATTGAATAGATTCAGGTTCTAGTTCTGTAACAAGAGTGAAGGTTCAAGTCCTTTCATCCGCACCAATAAATCAAATATTTAGCGGCCATCGATAGCGGTGGGCGTTTGTATTTTCTGAGCCGACTGTAGCGGTTCCGCGCCGCGATTCCTGGCGATGAACGTTGTAAAGTGAGTTAGCGATGCCCGTCGACACCTCCGCCCGTCCACTGACCGCTTCGTCCGATCTCAAGAAAGATGCGGACTACGTTTTTTATGAGTTGACTCGCAGTATCTGCCCTGAGTGCCGCCGCGTCATCGACGCTCACATACTGATTCGCGACAACAAGGTCTTCATGCGCAAGCGCTGCCCCGATCACGGACTCTTCGAAGCCCTGGTCTATGGTGATGCCGGGCAGTACACGAATTCCTCGAAGTTCAACAAACCCGGAACCATACCTCTGGAATTCGCCACCGACATCAGGGACGGCTGCCCCCACGATTGCGGATTGTGCCCCGATCACCAGCAGCACGCTTGCCTCGGCATTATTGAGGTCAATAGTTCCTGCGACATGGCGTGCCCGCTCTGTTTCGCCGAGGCCGGTCCCGGTTTCAATCTGACGCTGGAAGAAGTAGAAGACATTTTGGATCGCTTTATCGCCGCCGAAGGGAATCCGCAGCTCGTGCAGTTCTCCGGTGGCGAGCCTTCCATCCACCCGCGGATTATTCCGATGATGCGCGCGGCGCAGGAACGCGGCATCCCCAACGTAATGTTGAACACCAACGGCAAGCGCATCGCGAATGACGACCGCTTCCTCGCCGAGCTCGCCGCAATGGGAGACGCCCGCCCCAACATCTATTTTCAATTCGACGGCTTCGAGAGGGAAACCTACCGCATCATCCGCGGCGAGCCCGATATTCTGCCCGCAAAACTCCGCGCCCTTGACCGCCTGGCCGAAATCGGGTGTACCGTCATCCTCGTGCCTGCCATCGAGCGCGACGTCAACGAAGACGAAATCGGCCGAATCGTCCGCTTCGGCCTTGAGCACCCGGCAGTCAAAGGAATCAATTTTCAACCCGCCTTCCACGCGGGCCGCCACGTGCGCCACGATCCCATGCGCCGCATCACCAATCCCGACATCGTCGCCCTGATTGAAGCGCAAACCGAAGGTCTGTTCGTGAAAACAGACTTCGTGCCCGTGCCCTGCTGTTTCCCCACGTGCAATTCGGTCACGTACGCCTACGTCGATGAACAGCGCAATGTGACTCCACTCCCGCGCCTTCTCAAAGTGGACGATTACCTCGACTACATTACGAACCGCGTCATGCCGGACCTCGGCGCGGAAATCAGACGCGCGCTCGAAGGCTTGTGGTCGTCATCCGCCGTCCCCGGATCGGAAAAAGTGGCGCGCGAGTTTTCCTTCTCCTGTTCCGCCTGCGGACTGCCCGATGGCGGACTCGACGTGAAAGGCATGTCGCAGTTCATCTTCATGATCATGTTGCAGGACTTCATGGACCCGTGGACCTTCAACCAGAAGAACCTCATGAAGTGCTGCAAGGAGTTTCTGCTGCCGGGAGGGAAACAGATTCCCTTCTGCGCGTACAACACGGTCGGTTATCGCGAGCAGGCTCGTACACAGCTCGTGCGGCAGGAGAAGGACAGGCAGGCGGCTCGCCGCGCCGGCACGAAGTATGAAGTGCAGCCGGTAACGTTCTCGTTCGGGAAAGACAATACCGGGCATGAACTGGTTCAGCTGAATGAGCACATGGAGTGACAACGCCCATTAAATCCGCCGAGTTGAAAAGCTGCTGCGCCGCGATTTATCAGAGCGATTTCGCGCGCATGCTGCTTGGCGATTCATTCCATCCGGGTGGGCAGCGGCTTACCGCGCGGCTTGGAGAACACCTGGGGCTGGCCCCCGGTGTTCGCGTTCTCGACGTTGCCAGCGGCAAGGGAGAGAGCGCTATTTCGCTCGCCGGACAGTTTGGCTGCGAGGTCGTCGGAGTGGATTTTGGCGCGCACACTGTGCGGGAAGCCAACTCCAGCGTCACCGCAACGCAGGTTGCTCACCTTGTTTCATTCGTCGAAGGCGACGCCGAGCGCATGGACTTTCCGGACGCAAGCTTTGACGCCATAGTCTGCGAGTGCGCATTCTGCACTTTTCCCGACAAGCGCGCCGCCGCCTCTGAGTTTGCACGCGTTCTGCGTCCGGGAGGCCGGGTCGGCATGAGCGATCTGACGCGCTCCGGACCCTTGCCGCCGGACCTCGACGGACTGCTCGCCTGGATCGCCTGCATCGCCGACGCCCGCCCCGTCGGGGAATACGCCGGCTATCTGGAAGGAGCCGGTTTCGAGGTGACCACCATCGAGGCTCACGACAACGCTTTAGCAGAAATGGCGCGCGATGTTCAGGGCCGGGTGCTGGGTCTCGAAGTGATGGTCAAGCTGAAGAAGCTGGATTTTCCCGGCGCCGATTTTGAGCAGGCCAGACAACTCGCGCGCGCCGCGGCTGCCGCGATTGACCAGGGCTTGCTGGGCTACAGTCTGATGGTTGCTCGATTGCCCACCGGGGAATCTGCATGCTTCTGAGCGCGAAGAGCGGCTTGATCGGGCTCTCGGCCGTGAGCGCCCTCGCGATGTTGTACGTGGGCGCTTACCAGATCCGCGCGATCGAACATATGAGCTGCCCTATACTGAAGCACGGTTGCGAGGCGGTGGCGGATGCGCCTTTCGCGCGCCCGTTCGGAATTCCCGATGGCTTTATCGCGGCGGCGATATACGGCATCCTGATCCTGCTGGCTCTTCTCGGACCTCAAATGCTCTGGGCTCGCTATTCGCTCCGGACGCTTGCGGTGCTGGCGGTGCTCGCGAATGTGTTGGGCGTATTCGATATGGCCCGGCTCGGCGCGTACTGTTTCTATTGCCTGCTCACCACGATCCTTTCGCCGGCTTTGTTGTGGATGGCGCTGCTGGTGTAGGCCAATCGGATTTGCGGTTGCTCGCCCCGTTCAAGTGACCGAATGCCCGGCTGTTCGTCGATCTGCTTAATCCTCAAGCCTCGAATTCGATGCTCGCGATTCCACGAAAACCCCGGAATCTGCAACAATAGCGCTTGGCCATTAAGGGGTATTTATTCCCCATCACCATGTTTTTTTCGAACCGGGAGCCGAACTCCATGCCAACACCGCAAACCGCCGCCACGGGCCACTACGCACGTTTCAGAGCGATTTTCCAGAATGCCGCAGCCGGCAGCACGTCCGATTACGGCGGCTTGGGCAACTTCTGGGAACTGCCGCTCGACCGCCTGCTCGATGCCAGCCTGTACGGCGTGCGGCTGATCGCACCGGAAGAGACCGGCCATTCCTGCTGTTCGCACATGCCTGGCGCTTCGGACGCAAGCCGTTCCTCGCGCTCCGGGCTCCTTCCGGGTCTTCGTGGCGAGCCGCCGTTTGACGGATCGCGCTTCCCTCGTTTGCCCTGGGGCGGCCGCGCCGTCGCGCCTTCCGACATCGACTGGATTGCGCAGTGGATCGACGATGGATGCCCGCAATCCGGCCAGGATCTCGCGGCGTTCGATATCCCGGAAACACTCGTCACCATTGCCTTCGCCCGTGTAACCGAGCCGATTGCCGAACCGGAGCAATTCAGCGTTCATGAAGGCGGCGCGAACGAGTACATGTTCGAGCGTGGCGAACTCAAGCAGCGCATGAATCTCGACTGCATGAGCGAAACTCAGATCGCAAAACTGCGTTACGCCATGCGCGAGCTCTATGAGCTGAATAAATGGCCGGAAGATTCCCGCAGCTACAACAATATTGCGCTGATCCACCAGAACCATTGCCAGCACGGCTGGGAACGATTTCTGCCCTGGCATCGGATTTATTTGTATGAGTTCGAGCAGGCCTTGCAGGATCACTGCCCCGACGTCACTCTGCCGTATTGGGACTGGACCATGCCCCAATACACGCCTGCCACGCCCGAAAAAGGCTGGATTATCCCGAAGTCGTTCCAGGCGCGGCTCACCCCGAAGTCGCTTGTTTTTCTGGGCGCCAACGGTTTCGGGCCGGAACAAATCGAAAAATTGAAAGCGGATCTTGCCGGCAACGACTACGTCTCGCCCCATAAATTCTTTGCCGCCGTCACGGCTTCGATTGGCGGCGAATACTCCGCCGGCAGTCACCGGAAGCGCCTTATCGATGCCCTGCTCGACTCCAACCCGCTCTGGTATCCGCTGCGCTATCCGGCGGAGTATGGCGGCGGGACCATCAATACCGTAATTCACTACCACTACCCCACCGCCGAAGACATTGAACAGATTATGAGCGTCCGCACATTCCGCGATTTCGGCGGCGGCAGTTCTTACGACGACGCCTTCGGTTTCATCGACCAGAACCCGCACAACACCCTTCATATCTGGACCGGAGGCATGAACCCGGATGCCCCTCCGGCCAAAGTCCCCGAAGACCGCAACAAATCCGTCAAGGTAGTAGGCCGCCGCTTCCACACGCGCGACGACATGTACAGCGAGCCCGGGCTGGGTGACATGTTCAGCAACCTTACCGCCTCCTACGATCCGGTGTTCTGGCCCATCCACTCGAACGTGGACCGGTTATGGTCCGAGTGGCAGCAATTGCATCCGAATTCAAATCCGGTGGATCTCGATTCCGTGCTCACCCCCTGGGGATATACGGTTCGCGATACGCTCGATATGCAGCGGTTCGGCTATGAATACGTCAAGTCGTCCTATGTTCTGCCGGTGGGATCGTCCGCGCCGGTAGGCCGCTTCACATCGAAGCCCATCGATATTCCGCAACCGGTGCGCCACGCCTTCGAGCGTGCGGAAGTGCGTCTGCACCGCGTGCCGCAATTGCCGCGCTCCTGCTTTATCCGCGTCTTTCTGAACCTTCCCGACGCCACCGCGAGCACGCCTCTCGACAATCCGAACTACGCCGGGTATCTCGCGGTGTTCGGCCACGGCTCGTGCTTCGGCGGTCCGGGCCATTGCGATCCCCCGCCCCCGCGCCCGCGCAAATACGACCTGCGGCCGCGCAGTCACAACACCCCGCGCAATCACCGTGTGAACGTTACCGTGTGCGCGAAGAGGCTGCTCGATGCCGGTGCGTCTTCCCTCCAGATCACGCTGGTCGTGATCGGCGCCGATTACCAGGAAGAGAATGAATTGCTCCGCCTGGACGGTGTTTCGCTCAACTTTCTCGACTGAGATCACGACCAACGGACCCGGACAGGAGCCGCCCTTGCCTTCGACATATCGTATACACCCCGCCATCGGGATTGCGCGACTGGGAGACAGTCCCGATGAGTTCTGTATCTCGCCTGAGAAGCCCGCCGCCCTGCCGATCGCGTGCGACGCCCAGGGTAATGCGCTCAAATCGCCGGACGGCAAATCGGAAGCCGCCGTCACGCGATTCAAGGACATGCAGGGGCGCATCAAACGCCAGGCCGCGCGTTTCCAGATTTACGCTTACGATGACGAGTATCCGGAAGGCCGTCCGCTCCGCCTCGGCGATGCCATCGAAGGCGGGGGCAACGCCGGCACGCTCGTCGACATTCAGTGGCGTGTCTATATTGCGAACAAGAAGTCCGCCTGGTATACCTTCAGCGGCCTCGAAGGCGAGCACGGTTACAGTAAAGACCACCCCCTGCGCAATGCCGATATCACGGGGGACGACGCGCGCCAGCAACTCATTATCGACCCCGGACCGCGCTTCGTCGATACCGGTTCCCGGCGGCGCGCATCCTTCGATCGCGACGGCAACGGCGTGTATGCCACGCGCTTTCCACCGCCAGGCATGACCCCGCATGACATCGACACACTGGGCGAAATCCTGACGAATGACCAGGGTAACCTGCTGGTCCTCGGAGGCCATGGAAACTCGGGCACATGCAAGACCGGAGTGGGTCAGCCGGTCATCGAAAACTACGCCAACACCGATGGATGGTTTGACGATACCTCCGACGGCCCTGTTATGGCGCGCCTCGTCATGTATTCGAAGTTAGTGGGCAAGCAGCGTTTCGTGGATGTCGAATACCCGGCGTGGGTGGTGACCGGCTACCCCCGCTATGCCCCGCAGATACTCGATCTGGTAACGCTCGAAGACGTTGTGTACGACCTGAGTATTCGCAAATTCGCCTACCGCACCGATCTTTACGGCTTGCCGGGCAGTTATGACAAAGCGCCGCGCATCCATCCGAACGATATGGATGCCCTGATGCACTGGAATGCCGCGCCCCTCGACTGGAACCCCGATTACAAGCCCTGGTTTTATCGCGACGTGTGGCCCATTCTCTTTCGTGCCGATGAGATGAGTTATCTGAACAACGTCCTGCAGCAATCGAATTATCCGCATAACCAGACGCAGCGCGGCAACTTCGATGTGACTCGCTGTTCCGTGCCTCCGCTGTTGAGCCCGCGAGCGCTTACGCGGCTGCAGCGGACCGCGATCGACAGGAATCGGTCCGGCGACCTGTTTCTCGATGCCATCCAGATTAAGCTGCAGATGTTCGACGACGCGGTGGAGCGCGCGCTGCACGGAAAGATCCGGACGAAAGGCAGTACCGGCGGCGGCGCAACGCCGGAGAAAGCAAGCGTTGAGGCGGAACATGAGGCACATGGGAAAAGTCTTTTCGCGCAATTGCGCGTGGCGCGCTCGGCAGTGCGCGACGCGGAACATCACGCCGCAACGGACTCCGTCGCGGAAGAATATGAAGCCGGGTTGAAGACCGCCGCGGCAACTTTTGCCCGGGATGTTTTGCCGCATAACAAGCTGAGCCCGGCGGAATATCTCAACCAATGGCGAGCGGCGAACGAACAGGACGCGCCGGAATACCTCGCGGCCAACGACAAATTGAAGAAGGCAGTGGATGAAGCGCTGGAGCCTTTCATCCAGGCGACCGTTGCGCGCTGGATGGGCGGGCTCGGCCAGGCTGGAACCCTGGCTGCCTTTCTGCATGCCGCCGGCGTGCAGGCCGCGGAATCGGCGCCGGAGCCAGCCCCAAAAAAAGATAACCTGGTCGAAGACGTCATCCGCGGCACCATCCACAACATTGCCGCCGGTGCCATGACCCGCTTCCGCACCGGTGGCCTGATCGAGACGGAATTTCACAAAGCCACCGCTCTCTCCACCAACGATCCCTTTCGCGATTACCGGGATTATCTTTACAAGATTCTCCGGCGCCCCGGCGAGGAGAACGTTTTTCGCACCGCCGGCAAGCCGGACAGCCGGCTGTACCAGCTTCCGCTGATGCCTCTGCTCGCGGGCGATGGCCCGAACAAGAACGAACTGCCGTCGAAGTTTCTGCGCCTGACCGACTATCAGCTCTATATTCTGCGCCAGTGGGCGGAAGGCAATTTCTTCAATGAGGCGGACGAGGGCTGGGTGCCGGATACGGCCGTTGACCCGTTTCAACCTTACCTGAACTGGGAAAACCGCATGGCCCGCGATCTCGACAGAGGCGTGCTCTCGAACCTGCTCGGAGGCGCATTCTTTCCAGGAGCGGAAGTCTGCTGGACCAGCCGCAATCCTTCCATCTACCAGGAACCCTTCCGCATCAAGGCCGATCCTGCTTTTTATGCGTTCGGCCAGACAGCGGCCAACCAGAATCAGACAGCGAACGGAATCCCCGTCTCGGAACAGTTATACCTGGGCAATGGCGGCGCCGACCTGAGCCAGTCGAGCAACTTCAAAAAGGGCCTGCAACCTGGCGATATGACGAAGTATTCCGCGTTACCCTGGCAAGCCGATTTCAACGAATGCACAACGCAGCCCATCGACATTACGTACGAGATCTGGAACGTGATCGATCCATCCTCCGAAAACGATCCCTGGCTCGCACAGGAGCAAAAGATCTGGGAGACGCTGTGGTGGCCCGCGCACCGTCCTTTGCAGTCTTATGAAGTCGTGTCGATTGGCAGCGACGGAACGCCTGTCTATCAGTTCCTGACCTGGTCTCGCGGCGTGCCCCAGACGCACGCGGGAGACCTCAAGATGGTGACCGAATGGAAACGGCTGGGTTTCCTGATCCGGAATCCGTATCTCCAGCCCACCGATATCGACGCGCCCTCGCCCCAGGTCAAGTACATCGGCGTGGAGCGGAACAAGGAGGATCTATGATGAGCAATCCGTTTGCGGGCAAATGGAGCTATCGCAGCTTCTATAACGATCCCGATCTGAAAAAAGACGTGGACACCCTCGTTCTCGGTTCGGGCACAATCGACATCCAGGAGGTATCCTCAACCGTGCTGGGCGGAACCATCGGCGGCCCGGACTGGCAACTCGCGCTGCGTGGCTCGTTCGGTTATGGCTCCCCCATGCAGGTGCGTTTTCAGGGAAAAGGCTTGAACAACGGCGAAGAATGGGTTTACGACTACATCGGCTGGCTGGTGCCTGCATGGCCGAACAGCGATTCGAGCCTGCAGGTAAACGCCATTGTCGGGTCCGTGACCAGAACCATACCGCACGGTTCCAGCGGAGGCGGAACTTCCCCGGCGGGAGTAGTCGGATCTTTTTTTGCAGTACAGGCTTGATGTTGCGATTGCCGGGGGCGGTCCGGCCGGCTGCGCTGTTGCGCTGTCTCTGCGGAATCGTGCGCCCCACTTGTCCATCGCGCTCATCGAACAAACGAACTACGAAACAGCGCGGCCGGGTGAGGTGCTTCCCGGCGCGGTTCGTGCCCTGTTTGAAAACCTCGGAATAACGGAGGCGTTCGAACGCGAACAGTGGCGTCCCGCGCACGCGGTGGCTTGCGCCTGGGGCACGCCCGTTCTCGCGGAAAATCACTCGATCTATTCCTGGCAGGGACACGGATGGCATCTGGATCGGGCGAAGTTCGACGGGTTCCTCGCGAACCAGGCTGAAGCTCGCGGCGTCATCATGTTTTCCGGGAAGCGTGTGGATGGCGTCGATCGGAATGACGGAGGCTGGCTGGTCAGGGTATCCGGTGGCACGGCGATACACGCAAGGTTCATCGTCGACGCTACCGGGCGCGCCGCATCCATCGCTCGCCATATCGGCTCGCCCCCGGTCTCGCTCGATCCGCTGATCGGATTTTCGCGATTCTTCCCGGCTTGCGAAGGGTCCGATCCACGAACCCTGATTGAAGCTGCCGCGGACGGTTGGTGGTACACCGCGCCGCTCACCGGCACTCACCGGGTGGCAACCTTCATGACCGATCCCGATATCGCACGGCAATACCGGCTCGATCGCGAATCCGGCTGGCGTCAGTTTCTGGACCGGACCAGCTTTATCCGGACTGCGGTGCCGGGCGGGCAATCGGTCGGAGCCATGGTTCGCCCGGCCGGCTCCGCTTATCTGCGGGAACCGGCGGGCGATGGCTGGATCGCCGCGGGAGATGCGGCGTGTGCCCACGACCCGCTCTCCGGACAGGGTATTATGCAATCTCTGCGTTCGGGAATTCTGGCCTCCTACGCCATCGCCGACTGGTTTCCCGATGCATCGGCTGCGGGTCTCGAACGTTACCGACACCTCACGAAGCGTGGATGGTCCGGCTATCTGGCGGCCCGGCATCGTTATTACCTGGAAGAGAAAGGGTGGCCCGAACAGTCTTTCTGGCAAAGACGCCACCATCCGGGCTAAGCAAAAGGACATAGCCAGGGTCGTGTCTGCAACATAACTGAGCAGACGGTAGGGCGGGCTTCAGCCTAATGCCATATAGTTTTGGGATCGTTGTGTCGGGAATGGCTGGTTGTTAGAACAAAAAGGCTGGATTTTGTTTCAGGACGGCGATATCCTGATTTCAGGCATG
>Ga0207933_1003127_pt1 | contig 10032 bp, 8 predicted proteins | sample NGESurdeep092012_4_FD_184488 | JGI IMG/M metagenome (GOLD analysis project Ga0207933, IMG submission 184488) | Arctic peat soil microbial communities from Barrow, Alaska - NGEE Surface sample F53-3 deep-092012 (SPAdes) | ecosystem: Environmental > Terrestrial > Soil > Wetlands > Peat ...
TTGATTTTTACATGGGCAAGAACACGCCGGAGCGGAAAGATTATATCATGGAAAAACTGGTCGTGCCGGTGGAGGAGTGAATTGCCGTTTGCCAAATTTTTTGCCACAGGTTAGCTTTGTTTCGCCATGAGCACATTGATTGAAATTCAAGATGCCGTTGCCCATCTGCCCGGCGACGAACGGAAAGCCTTGCAGGTATGGCTCAATTCCCAAACCGAGCCGGAACTGACGGCGCAAGAAGAACAGCACCTGTTGCGCTCGCTGGATGAAGCCGTTCGCGACGTTGACGCCGGCCAAGGCGTGCCGATAAATGATGTCCGCAACCGAGTGGCTTCATGGGCTGCAAAATAATCTTCTCGCCGCAAGCCGTCGCGGATTTGGAGGAAGTCGTCCGCCACATTGCCAAGGACGATCCCGCCACCGCCGTTCGCATCAGCAACACGTTGATTGATTGCGTGGAAATTCTGGAAAACTTTCCGTTGTTGGGCGTGGCGTATTCCAAACGTCCGGGCGTGCGCAAATTAGTTTTACGGCCTTACCTCATTTTCTATCGTCCGAGGCCGGAAGAAAATTGCGTGGACATCCTGCGTTACTGGCACGGCGCACGCACTGAACCGGAATTGCGTTCGCTCGAATAAAACTTTGCCACGCGAGAATCTTGCCGCAACCGTCCGCTTCTGGCTTAATACGCGCCGCTTTATCTCATGTCAGACAAACGTAAAAAAGATTCCGGTCAAACTGAATTGCCAATTGAAGGCGCGCAACCGGTCGCAAATGGTGGCGAACAACACGTCGTTGCTGAAGCGGTGGAGGCTATCGCGCACAAGCCGTTTAATCCGAAAAATCTTGCCGTCGGTTTGCACACGCGCGTGGACACCGGATTTTTGGAATACGCGAGTTATGTCATTCGCGATCGCGCCATTCCGAATCTTGCGGACGGTTTGAAGCCGGTGCAGCGGCGCATTTTGTGGGCGTTGCACGAGAAGGATGACGGACGTTTTATCAAGGTCGCGAACGTGGTCGGTCACACGATGCAATATCATCCGCACGGCGATGCGTCCATCGGCGATGCGTTGGTAGTATTGGCGAATAAGCGTTATCTCATCGAGGGGCAGGGAAATTACGGCAACATTTTTACGGGCGATCCGGCGGCGGCTTCGCGGTATATCGAATGTCGTTTGACGGAACTTGCGCGCACGGAAGTTTTCAACGACGCCATCACGAATTTTATTCCGAGTTACGATGGACGTAATAAAGAGCCGGTGACGTTGCCGTGCAAATTGCCGCTCACGCTCATGCTCGGCACGGAAGGCATCGCGGTCGGTTTGAGCGCGCGGATTTTGTCGCACAATTTTCCTGAATTGCTTGAAGCGCAAATCGCAATTCTGAAAAAGCAGCCGTTCAAATGTCTGCCGGATTTCAACACCGGCGGTTTGATGGACGCACGCGATTATCAGGACGGCAAAGGCACGGTGAAAGTTCGCGCAAAAATCAAGACGAAGGACGAATCCACGGTCGTCATCAAAGAAATTCCGCCGACGACCACGACGGAATCGCTCATCGCCTCGATCGAAGACGCGGTGCAAAAGGGAAAATTAAAAGTAAAATCCATCAACGATTTCACGTCCGAAGATGTGGAGATTGAAATTCGTTGTCACGCGGGCGTGGACGCGGAAAAAATGATCGATGCGCTCTATGCTTTTACGGATTGCGAAGTGTCAATTTCGAGCCGCATCGTGGTCATCAAGAACAATCGACCGGTGGAATTGACGGTGTCGGAAATTCTGCACGAGAACACGGAGCAGCTCGTGGCGATTCTGAAACGCGAATTGGAATTGCGGGAGAAGCAACTGCTCGACGAACTGCATTATCGCACGTTGGAACGCATTTTTGTCGAGGAGCGGATTTATAAATTGATTGAGAAGTGCAAAACGAACGAGGCGGTTTTAGCCAGCGTCTATGAGGGTTTTAAGCCGTTCTCGAAAGAACTCGTGCGCGAGATTGTGAACGCGGATGTGGAAAAACTATTGTCCGTTCGCATCCGGCGCATTTCGCTTTTTGACATCAACAAGCATCGCGAGGAGATGGAAAAGACGAAGGCGGAACTCGCCGAGACGTTGAAAAATCTCAAAGGACTGACGAAGTATGTCATCGGACATCTCGAGGCGTTGCTGGAAAAATACGGGAAAGTTTATCCGCGTCTGACGACAAAATCTGCGCGTCACGAAGAAGTGGACGTGAAGGCCGTGGCGTTCAAGTCGTTCAAGGTCGCTTACGACCGCGAGACCGGCTACGTCGGCTACAAAGTGAGTGGCGACGAATTCAAAATGGACTGCACGAAGTTCGATAGGATTTTACTTGTGTTCAAGGACGGCACTTACAAGGTCAGCGAGCTGCCGGAGAAAATGTTTGTTGGTCAGGAATTATTTTTTTGCGGCTTGCCGGATCGCGAAAAAGTTTTCACCTGCGCCTACACGGACCGCGAGGCGAGTTATCTGAAACGATTTACTTTTGGTGGCACGATTTTGAACAAGGCGTATTCGTGCATCCCGGAAAAGTCGCGCATTTTGTATTTTGCGCCGGAAACGCCGAAGCTGCTTTACGTCCGTTACAAGCCCGCGCCGCACCAAAAAATTTCGCAGCAGACGTGCGAGCCGGAGCAAATCGAGGTGAAAAATCCGCGCACGTTGGGACGACAGCTTTCCATCAAGGACATTTCTTCCATCACCGCCGAACCAACGCGTGGCTGGGATGAAAAAGAGCCGACGACCAAGATTGTATTTACCTGAAACGCTGGAACAAAGGTTTGGCGCGGGTTTTAAGAGTTATTCACATTCGCGGCTTGACCTTTGGCTGGGTGCGGTTTTAACTGTTCGCGATTAGGCACATTCATGCTAGAGCAATTCAAAAGCCTGTTTTCCAATGACATTGGCATAGATTTAGGGACTGCAAACTCCCTCGTTTATGTGCGGGATCGTGGCATCGTCCTGCGCGAACCTTCGGTGGTGGCGATTCAAGCCGGCACAACTAATGTGCTGGCGGTCGGTGACGAAGCAAAAAGAATGTTGGGCAGAACGCCCGGCAACATCGTGGCGATTCGCCCGATGAAAGACGGCGTGATCGCCGACTTCGAAATCACCGAGGCGATGCTGCGCCACTTCATCCAAAAGGTTCACCACAGAAAGTTGATTGCGCCACGCGTTGTGGTCGCAGTGCCTTCGGGCATTACCGAAGTGGAAAAACGGGCGGTGAAAGATTCCGCCACGCACGCGGGTGCGCGCGAGGTTTATTTGATCGAGCAACCGATGGCTTCGGCCATTGGCGTCGGTCTGCCGGTGCATGAACCGGCGGGTAACATGATTGTGGACATTGGCGGCGGAACTTGCGAAATCGCAATCATCTCGCTCGCTGGCATCGTCTTTAGCCGCAGCCTGCGGGTGGGCGGAGACGAACTGGATTCCACGATTGTCGCCCACATGAAGCGTGCCTATAACATGATGATCGGTGAACGCACCGCAGAAGAAATCAAGATTCGTATTGGCTCCGCCTTTCCACTGGAACAGGAATTAACCATGGATGTCAAAGGCCGCGACCTCGGTTCCGGCCTGCCAAAAACATTGACCGTCCGTTCCGAGGAAATTCGCGAAGCCTTGCAGGAACCGCTTTCGAGCATTCTCGAATCAATCCGCATTACCCTCGAACGCTGCCCTCCAGAACTCGCCTCCGATCTTGTGGATCGCGGCCTGGTGATGGCCGGTGGTGGTTCGTTGATCCGCGGCATTGATAAGCTCGTGGCCGGCGAAACCGGCCTGCCCGTGCATCTCGCTGACGACCCGATGAGCGCCGTCGCCGAAGGCACAGGCCGCGTGTTGCAGGAAATCGAATTCCTGAAACGCGTCGCGACCAACGCCAAATACTGATTCTTCCGGGGAGTTCACCGCAGCACGGCTAACGCCGTGACGTAGCGGATGTTCAAACAAAAAAATTATCTCGCGCTCGGCGCCGTGGTGTTCGTGGCAATCATTCTTTTGAGTTTGCCGACGCGCGCGACTTCGCGCCTCAAACTCGCCGTGGGGAGCTGGTTTCTCCCGCTGTTCGGACTTGCCGGAGCTGCACAGCAACTGCCCGCCGATCTTGCCGATTCTGTTTTATCCCGCCGCGAACTGCTCCATCAAGTTGACAATCTGCGCCGTGAAAATCAGCAGCTCAAATCGCAAGCCGTCCAGACCGCCGCCATCGCCCGCGAGAATGACCAACTCCGCACGCTGTTCAACTGGCAGCGACAATCCAAGTGGCAACTCAAGCTCGCCAACGTCGTCATGCGCGACCCGGCGAACTGGTGGCGCACCGTGCAGATTGATTTGGGCACGCGCGATGGCCTCCGCGAAAATCTGCCTGTCATCACCGACGCCGGACTCGTTGGCCGCGTCAGTTCCGTCAGCACCACGCGCGCGCAGGTCGTTTTGGTCGGTGATCCAAACTGCCGGGTTTCGGCGACTGTCGAAAATGTTTCGCGCGACATGGGCGTGCTCATCGCCGGCGGCACGCTGGACACCTCGCTCGTGGAACTCACTTATCTTGCCAGCAGCGCGAATTTGAAACCCGGTCAAAGCGTCATCACCAGCGGTCTCGGCGGAATTTTTCCGCCCGGCATTCCGATTGGTCAAGTCGTAGATTCGCGCTCCGTTGAATACGGACTTTACACCGACGCGCGCGTCAAACTGAACGCGAATCTTGGCTCGCTCGAACAAGTCTGGGTTTTATTTCCATGAAAAATTTAACCGGAAAAACCTCACGCAAAGGCGCCAAGCCGCCAAGGGAAGTTTTTTTTCTTTGCGGCTTTGCGGCTTTGCGTGAGAACCGGCTTTCAAAAAATAAATGAGCGCGTTCAAAACCATTTTGATTTTGCTGTTCGCGTTTCTCGCCGTGTTTGGCGAAGCGACGTTGTCCGCGCCGCGCCACTGGCTCGGCGCGCAGGTGGACTTGCTGCCCGCGCTGATGATTTATGCCGCGCTCAATTCCGGTCTGCCGACCATTGCGCTGCTTGCCGTGTTTGGTGGCATTTGGTTCGACACACTCTCGGCAAATCCGCTCGGCATCAGCATTCTGCCGCTCGCCATCATCGGCTGGCCGGTTTATCTGCGCCGCGATTTGATTTTGCGCGACCTGCCGTTCGCACAATTTGTGCTTGGTGCGACCGCCAGCGCCGCCGCGCCGCTGCTGACGATGCTATTGTTGTTGAGTGGCGGCAAAGAATTGCTGCTCGGCTGGGGCACGCTTTGGCAATTGATTGTGATGACTGCCGTCGGTGCGTTTGCCACGCCGTTTATTTTTTCACTGATGGATGCGTGCAACCGTGCGCTGGGTTATCAGGAACGGATTGAACCCGGTTTCCGCCTCGACCGCGAAATCCGGCGCAGCCGCAAGAAATTGTAAAAAAATGATTAACCACGGATGGACACGGATGGACACGGATTTGAATTTTCAGAAACAAAATTTCTGCCGTTTTTATCCGTGTTCATCTGTGTCCATCCGTGGTTGAAAAATTAAAATGTTAGTTTTTGACGAACTGAAAAAGAACGAACCGCATCTCCGCCTCGTCGCGGTGATGCTGGTGGCGGGGCTGTGCATTTTGCTCGCGGGTTTGTGGTGGGTGCAGGTCGTTTCGTCGGGCGAATATCAATCGCATTTGGAGACGCAGCAGTTTCGCACCATCCGGCTGCCCGCCGTGCGCGGAAAAATTCTCGACCGCGAAGGCCGCGTGCTGGCCGAAAATCAACCGCGTTACAACGTGAGCCTTTACCTCGACGATCTGCACCAGCCGTTCGACGCGGCTTACGGCGAACTTTTGAAATCCGCCCGCGCCGCGCAGAAACAAAACGTCGCCCGGGCGGAAAAAAAACTGGATCGTTCGCTGACGAAAGCCGAGCGGAAACAATTTGCGTTCACGTCGGCACAGCTTCAGGCGTTGCGCGAATCGGCGCGCGACGGCGTGGCGGAAAACCTGGTGGCGCAGGTCGGTGAAAAAATGAACCAGCCGCTGGTGTTTGATGCGGCGGCCTTCAACCGGCATTACGCGTCGCGGCTGGCGTTGCCGTTTCCCATTTTGAAAAATCTCGATGCGGCGCAGATCGCGCGGTTTGAAGAAAGTTACACGAACCGGATTGGCGTGGAGATGGATTTGCAATCCGTCCGCGATTATCCGCTCGGCGATACGGCGGTGCATCTGCTCGGTTATTTGCAGCGGCACGACGAGTCGCAGGAAGGCGAAGACGCTGTTTTTAATTATCGCATCCCGGATTTTCAAGGCGCGGTTGGGGTGGAATATGGTTTCGATGATCAACTGCGTGGCCGCGCGGGCGCAGAATCGTTGCAGGTCAACAGCCAGGGTTATCGCCAGTCGGAAACCGTCGATACTCAGCCGGAGCCGGGACAAAATGTCGTGCTGACGATGGATTTGGATTTGCAACGCGCCGCCGAGCAGTCGCTGAAAAATCATCATGGCGCGGACGCGCGCGCGGCGGTGGTGGTGATGGATGTGCGGAACGGCGATGTGCTGGCGATGGTGTCGTCGCCCACGATCAACCCGCTATTTTTCACCGGCGGACTTTCGCCGCAGGAAATGCAAACGGAAGCGGCGCGGCGCGCGGACATGAAGTTGCGTCCCGAAATAAATCGCGCGACGCAGGAAAATTACGCGCCGGGTTCCATCTTCAAACCCATCGTTGGTCTCGCGGCATTGGAAGCCGGTTTGAATCCGAACGAAGAAGTGGACAATCCCGGTTACATTTACGTCGGCAAACGGCACATCGCGGATCTGGCGAAGCCGGGCAAATATGATTTCCGGCGTGCGGTCATGGATTCCTGCAACACCTATTTCATCACCGTCGGCCTGCGCGCGGGCATCGAAAACATCGTCCAACTTGCGGAAAAATTTCAACTCGGCGAAAAATGCAGCATTCCGACGCGGCAGGAAACCGCCGGCAATATGCCGACGATTGACCGCATCAATGAAGGATGGAGCGATGGTGATACGGCAAATGTTTGCATTGGGCAGGGCGAAGTGTCCGTGACGCCGTTGCAGATGGCCGTGGTTTATTCCGCGATTGCCAATGGCGGCACGGTTTACTGGCCGCGCTTGGTTTCGCGGGTTGAACCGCAAGACCCGATGTCGCGCGAGGCGGCAACAAATTTTCCGTCCGCACTGGTGCGTGACCGCATTGGTGTCAGCGCGCACAACTTGCAAATTCTGCACAGAGCCATGCTGGCAGAAACTGAAGATCCAGAAGGCACCGGCGGATTAGCGCGCGTGGCTGGTTTACATATTTGCGGCAAGACCGGCACCGCGCAGGTGATGGACGAGCACAATCGGGAGATTGACCGCACCACCTGGTTCGCCTCGTTTGCGCCGTATGAAAATCCGAAATATGCGGTCATTGTCATGGTTGAAAGCGGCACTTACGGCGGTCCGACCTGCGCGCCCATCGCGCACGACATTTACGAAACCATTTTGGAAAAAGAAAAATCCGGCGGCGGAAAAATTTTGGCGGCGGCGAATTAAAAATGTTTCCCCAAAACACAACTCCGAGAGAATCGTTTGACCGGCTGCAAATTGCGGCTTTGGTCGGGCTGATGTTTATCGGCACGGCGTTCGTGTTCAGCGCGACGATGGTCAATGACATCGAACTCGACAAGGCGTGGTATGCCCAGATCTGGTTCCGACAGGTGGTCTGGTATGCGCTCGGCATTGGCGTGGCGGCGACGTTATGCGTGGTGGATTATCATACGCTGGCGCGTTGGTCGTTCGTCGCGTATTGGGCGATGATTATATGCCTCGTCGCGGTGCTGATCCCGCATATCGGCTCGATGCGCTACGGCGCACGCCGGTGGATTGACCTGAAGTTTTTTCAATTTCAGCCGAGCGAGTTTGCGAAGGTGGCGTTCGTGCTGGCCACTGCAAACTTCTTGAGTCGTCCGCCGGATGAACTGAAACAGCCCATGATTTTTTGGCAGGGCATCGGCCTGATGATGCTGCCGTTCGTTTTGATTTTGAAGGAACCGGATTTGGGTTCCGCACTGGTTCTGTTGCCGACGGGTTTGGTGATGATGCTGGTCGCGGGCACGCCGCGCCGTTATTTGCTCAAGCTCATCGGCATTGTCGGCTTGCTGGCGACGTTGTTTGTCGTGGACATAAAATTTTTGCCGACGCGCTGGCAGATTCCGATGCAGGAATACCAGCGCAACCGGCTGCTGATTTATTTTGGCCGTGACTACACAGATTTTGCTCCGCCGGGCGCCACGCCGGCGGAGTTGCGACGCATGAAACAAAGACAGGCGGATGATGGTTACAACATCCATCAGGCGTTGATTTCCGTCGGCTCCGGTGGGCTGATCGGAAAAGGCTGGCGGCAGGGAACCCAGAATGCTCTGGGCTATCTGCCGCGCGCAGTGGCACACAACGACTTTATTTTCTCGGTGATCGCCGAGGAGGAAGGTTTCGTTGGCAGCGTGATTGTGCTCACGCTTTACGCGGTGGTTCTCTTCACCGGATTGAGAATTGCCGGCTCGGCGCGCGACCGCCTGGGCAAGCTCGTGGCGGTGGGCGTTGTGACGCTCATCTTCAGCCACGTTTTTATTAACATCGGAATGAACATTCGCATCATGCCCGTGACGGGTGTGCCACTGCCGCTGCTATCGTATGGCGGGTCTTCAGTGCTGTGCTCGTTGATCGCCGTGGGCTTGATGCAAAACATCCACATCCATCGCAGAGGATACTAAATAATTATGAGTAACAACTTTTCCCGACGCCGTCGCGGAATGCGGTTCAAGCCCAAAGGCGGCTTGAATCCCGCGCAACAAAAAACCGACCGCGACGCCGTGGAAGCGCGCGCGGACGTGGTGAGCGAACAAGGCGGTTCCGACCGTCTGTTTGAAAAACGCCACACAAACGAAATCGAACGCGCTGAAAATATCGCCGCCGGTTTGCCGCCCGAAGGCAAAACCGAAACGGCCACGTCGCACGCGGAACACGCGCATGAACCCAAAGCCGAAATTGCGCCCGTTGCGCCGGTTACGGAAGAAAAGTTCGCGCCGGTGAAAATTCCCGAGCAGCCGAAGGGTTTGATCGAAACCATCACGGACGCGGCGGCGAACATTGTTAAAAAAGTTCAGCGCCTGATTCGTCCCGAAAAGAAAATGCACAAGGAAGTCATCATCAATGCCGAGACGCTCGAAACGCGTGTCGCGGTGACGGAAGATGGCAAGCTCGAAGAATTCAACATCGAGCGCACGACCGAAGAACGCCTCGTCGGCAGTATCTTCAAAGGCCGCGTTCGCAATCTCGAAGACGGTTTGAAAGCCGCGTTCGTGGACATTGGTTTTGAGAAAAATGCGTTCCTGCATTATTGGGACATCGTGCCGAATCAATTTGATTCCGGCGTGGAAATCGTCGAGCGCGAAGGCGCGAAACGTCGCGACCGACCGAAAATTACGCAGCGTGACATTCCGCGTCTTTACTCGCCCGGCGCGGACATCATTGTGCAAGTCACGAAAGGGCCGATTGGCACGAAAGGCCCGCGCGTCACGACGAACCTCGTGTTGCCCGGACGTTTTCTCGTGCTGTTGCCGAACTCGGATCAAAGCGGCATTTCCCGCAAGATTGAAAATCCCGAGGAGCGCAAACGCCTCAAGAAAATTCTGCGCGACCTGCACATTCCCGATGGCATGGGTGTCATCATGCGGACGGCGGGCGAAGGTCAGCAGCTCCGTTACTTCGTGCGCGACCTCGCGTTTCTCGTCGAGGAATGGAACTCGATTCAGGAGCGCATCAAGAAGCAGCCGATGGCGACCTGCGTGTTTCAGGAACCGGATTTGATCGAACGCACCGTGCGCGATTTTCTTACCGAAGACGTCGAACGCATTGTCGTGGACAATCAAAAAGCCCACGACCGGATGCGTGAGATTATTCAAAAAATCTCCAAACGCTCGGCGAGCAAAATTAAATTATACACCGAAGCGCAGCCCGTGTTCGAC
>Ga0207933_1003128_pt1 | contig 10031 bp, 8 predicted proteins | sample NGESurdeep092012_4_FD_184488 | JGI IMG/M metagenome (GOLD analysis project Ga0207933, IMG submission 184488) | Arctic peat soil microbial communities from Barrow, Alaska - NGEE Surface sample F53-3 deep-092012 (SPAdes) | ecosystem: Environmental > Terrestrial > Soil > Wetlands > Peat ...
GAGCCCGACGCCATTGCCGCCGCCTCCCGCGCCGATGCGGTGGCCTTCACCTCGTCGTCGACGGTGGAGCGGACGGTCGAACTGTTGGGGATCGACAAGGTCCCTCCGGTGGTGGTCAGCATCGGGCCCATCACCTCGGCATCGGTGGTCGCCGCCGGGCTGGCCGTCACGGTGGAGGCGATCGAGCACACCATCGACGGCCTGGTTGCCGCCGTGGTGACCGCCTTCGACCGTGGAGGGAACCCCACCGGTTGATCCGGTGCCGGGAGACCAGGAACCGGATCCCGCGTCCTGCCGTAGGCTTTATCTCCGTGTCGCGTACCGATCCCAGCAACCCCGCGCCGGGTCCAGCCTTTTCGCCCTTCCCGGCCCGACGCATGCGCCGACTGCGGAGGACCCCCGCCCTCCGACGGCTGGTGGCCGAGACCCGCCTGTCGGTCGACGACCTGGTCGCCCCGTTGTTCGTGGCCGACGGTCTGCTCGAGCCCCACCCCATCGCCTCGTTGCCCGGAGTCGTCCAGCACACGGTGGACACGCTGGCCACCGAAGCCAAGCGGCTCTGTGGCCTGGGCGTGCCCGGGCTCATCCTGTTCGGGCTGCCCCGCCCCGAGGACAAGGACGCGCTGGGCTCCCAGGCGTTCGATCCCAACGGGATCGTCCAGCGCGGGCTGGCCGCGGTCCGAGAGGCGGTGGGCGATGCGGTGGTGCTCATCGCCGACTGCTGTCTCGACGAGTTCACCGATCATGGACATTGCGGGATCGTGGACCCGGCCACCGGCGATGTGGACAACGACGCCACCCTCCCCTTGTACGCGCAGACGGCGTTGACCCAAGCTGCCGCCGGCGCCGACGTGATCGCCCCCAGCGGCATGATGGACGGCCAGGTGGCGGCCATCCGGGCCGCCCTCGACGGCGACGGTCGGGACGAGACGGCCATCCTGGCCTATGCGGCCAAGTACGCGTCGGCCCTGTACGGCCCCTTCCGCGAGGCGGTGGACGTGACCATCGCCGGCGGGGGGAACCGCAAGGGATATCAGCAGGATCCCCGCAACCGCCGGGAGGCCATGGCCGAAGTCACCCTGGATATCGCCGAGGGCGCCGACATGGTCATGGTCAAGCCGGCCCTCACCTACCTCGACGTCATCGCCGATGTGCGCGCCGCCGTCGACGTGCCGGTGGGGGCGTACCACGTCAGTGGGGAGTACGCCATGATCCAGGCCGCGGCCGAGCGGGGCTGGATCGACGGTCCCGCCGTCGCCCTGGAGCAGGTGACGGCGGTCAAGCGGGCCGGGGCGGACATCATCCTCACCTACTTCGCCGGCGACCTGGCCGAGGTGCTGGGTGGCTGACCACACCCGCTCGGCCGAGCTCTTCGAGCGCGCCCTCAGCGTCATCCCCGGCGGGGTCAACTCGCCCGTGCGCTCGTTCCGTTCGGTCGGGGGCGAGCCCTATTTCGTGGCCCGGGGCGAAGGCGCGTCGGTCTGGGACGCCGATGGGAACCGGTACCTCGACTTCGTCCAGTCCTACGGTGCGTCGCTGCTCGGCCACGCCCATCCCGATGTCATCGCTGCCATCACCGAGGCGGCGACCCGAGGTACCACCTACGGGGCTCCGACCGAGGGCGAGGTGCTCCTGGCCGAGGCCGTCTGTGCCCGGGTGCCGGGGTGTGACCAGGTGCGCCTGGTGTCGTCGGGCACCGAGGCGGCCATGAGCGCCATCCGGGTGGCCCGGGGCTTTACCGGCCGCAGCCGGATCGTGAAGTTCGCCGGCTGCTACCACGGCCACTCCGACGGCCTGTTGGCCGGCGGGGGCAGTGGCGTGGCCACCCTGGGCCTGCCCGACTCGGCCGGCGTCCCGGCCGGAGCGGTGGCCGAGACCGTGGTCGCTCCCTACAACGTGGTGCCGGAGCTGGGCGACGACGTGGCCTGCGTCATCGTGGAGCCGGTGGCGGCCAACATGGGCCTGGTCCCGCCCGCCCCCGGCTTCCTCGAGGGCCTCCGCGCGGCCTGCGATGCCGCCGGCGCCCTGCTGATCTTCGACGAGGTGATCACCGGGTTCCGCCTGGGACCGGGTGGGGCCAGCGAGCGGTCGGGGGTCCGCCCCGATCTGTGGTGCTTCGGCAAGGTGATCGGCGGCGGTCTTCCCGTGGGGGCCTTCGGCGGCCGTCGTGACGTGTTGTCGGTGCTGGCCCCCGGCGGCCCCGTCTACCAGGCGGGCACGCTGTCGGGGAACCCGCTGGCCACTGCGGCGGGCCTGACCGTCCTGACCCTGATGGACCCCTCGGCCTATGCCGCCCTGTCCGATCGGGTGGCCAACTTCGGCGCCTCGCTGGCCAAGGTGCTCGGCTCGACCATGGCCGGGAGCGGGTTCTCGGTACAGGTCCCGGTGGTCGGCCCGTTGGTCGGCGTGTTCTTCGTGGCTGACGGGGAAGGCCCGGTCACCGACTATGACGGTGCCGCCCGGGCGGCGGGGACGGGCATCTACCCGCGCTTCTTCCGCGCCATGCTCGACCGGGGGGTGGCCCTGGCCCCGGGGCCCTATGAGGTGGCCTTCCCCTCGATGGCCCACGGACCCGACGAACTGGCCTGGACGACGGAGGTGGCCGGCGACGCCATCGCCGAGGCGCTCACCTTGCTGCCCTGAGCGGGCGATCCCGGGTCGTACAGCCTGAGCGACCCCTGGATGAAGGCAGGCCCCTCTCTTGATGGAGCCAGCAGGCCGGTCAGGGCCGGGGGAGCCCGTGTGACACCATCGGGGTGTGCTCACGTCGCAGGTCTGCACGTACGAATCGATCCACTCGCCCCAGCTGATGCGGTGGTCGGCCCGGTTGCGGCCCATGTGGGATCCCGAAGGTACAGAGACGCGGGATGTCTTCGATCACCGCAAGATGTGGGAGTGGCTGTTCATCTGCGAGGCGTTGCGGGAAGCGGGCATGCTGCAGCCCGGACGGCGAGGGCTGGGCTTCGGTGTCGGGCGTGAGGCCCTGGTGTCCCTGTTCGCCGGCATGGGCTGCCACCTGGTGGCCACCGACCTCGGGGCCGAACAGGCTCGAGCAGCGGGATGGACTGACACCGAGCAGTACGCCGGAGGGCTGGCCGGACTGAACGAGTACGGATTCTGTCCCGCCGAGGAGTTCCAGGGGCGAGTTGCGTACCGAGAACTGGACATGAACGCCATCCCCGGTGATCTTCGCGACTTCGATTTCACCTGGTCGTCCTGCGCGTTCGAGCACCTCGGTTCACTGGCATCGGGCATGGAGTTCGTCGTGGCCCAGATGCAATGCCTGAAGCCCGGGGGGATCGCCGTGCACACCACCGAGCTGAACGTCTCGTCGGACACCGACACCATCGCCGAGGGCGGCACCGTGCTCTATCGCAAGCGTGACGTGGAAGACCTGGTCAGGCGGCTCCGGGCCGACGGCCATCGGATCGCCTATGACCTGTCGGAGGGCACTCGGACCGAGGACCGGCACGTCGACGTCCCGCCATTCTCCAACACGCATCTGCGCACCAAGCTGGGAGAGTACGTGACCACGTCGATCGCCCTGGTCATCCAAAAGGGTGGCGGTCCACGGACATGGCGGTCCCGAGCCAGGCGTCTGCTGGCACGACAGCGTTGAGCCGCTCCCATGCACGACAATGGTGTGGTGAGGGCGGAGCGATGGCCGTGAACGGGCGATGACCGAACCGGTGCAGCCACCGGAGCCCGCCGCGCCCCGCCAGGGTGAGCTGACCAGCGGGTTTCAGCTCGACGGCGTCTCGCTCATCGGCGATCCGGCCCTGGGCGCGCAGGTGACCGAGGGATTGACCCTGCTGTTCGATGCCACGGGCTTCGTCATCATCGGGCCCGAGCCCGGCGCCTCTCGGCGGGTGCAGTGGTCGGCCGTGGCCACAGCGGTGGTGGGCCTGGTGGTGGCCGGGACCGATGGTGGTATCGCCACCCCGCTCGATGTCACTGCGTCAGGCCGGGCGGTTCGGTTCATGCTCCCGGCCAGCCGGGTGTCCCAAGCCCAGGTCTCATTGTTGGAGCGCCGGATGCTCGAGTGGAAAGGCGCACCCGGTCCCGAGCCGGGCGGAGACGAGCCTCCCCCGGCTTCCTGGCCAACGCCCGGACCCTGGTCTCAGGCGCCGGTTGGCCCCCCGCCCGGCGCCTGGCCGCAACCAACCGCCGGTCCCTCGTGGTCCGGCGGTCAACCGCCGAGGTTCGCCGACCCGACGATGGGAACGGCCGAATCGGGTTGGGCGGTGCAGCCCATCGACCATCTGGCCGAACATTCCCGCAGGCGCCGGCGCAAGATCGTGGGCATGACCCTGTCGATGCTGCTCGTCCTGTCCGGGGTCGGCGTCTGGGCCGGCCTGGCCGCCACGGAGCAGTCGTCGAGTCCGTCCACCTCGACCACACAGCCTTCGCCCGATCAGCAGCTTGCTCGGAACGCCATGCTCAACAAGTCCGACCTTCCTGCCGGATGGCAGGCCTCACCCGGGGATTCCGGCGGAACCAGCGACGCCGACCGGAAGGCCGAGCAACAGATCGCGGCGACGTTCCAGACCTGCATGGGCATCAGCGCCGATCAGGCCACAACCGTTCTCGGCGGGCAGAGCAAGGACCAGACGGCACAGGCCCAGTCGCCTGTCTTCGTCGGACCGGGCGCAGGCGCCACCGCCGGTGCGGCCACCGAGCTGCAGTCGTCGGCTGCGGTGGTCCGTACCCACGGGGAAGAGAAGAGCGACTACGCCATCTACTCCAATCCGCGTTTCCCCCAGTGCAACGCGGTGGCCGGCGCGGCCGAGGCCCAGATCGGCCTGAACGACAGCAGCGGAGGCCACGACCAACCGGGTCCAGCGGTAGGACAAACCGTCCCCATCTCCCCGTTCCCCGGTGAACAGCTGCTCGAAGTGGAGTCCACGTTCACCCTGAACGCTGGTGGGCACCCGGTTGTGGTGCAGAACTATCAGGTCGTGGTGGGCGGTGACCGGGTCGAGGCCACCTTGGGCGCCTTCGCCGTCGCAACCGGCTTCCCCCCCGACGTCCTGTCCGGCTCGGTGTCGGCCCTCGAGCACCGTGTCGCCTCCGAGGGGCCAGGGAAGGGATCGGCATGAGCACTGAGGAACCAACGCTTCCTTCTGAGGGGATGCTGCTTACCGGTGTCGATCTGGGCGGCGACTACCAACGGGGCACCCCGACCGTTCACGGCGTGGACTTGCTGTTCACGGTGGACGGCATCACCGTGCAAGGACCCGAACCGGGCGCCGAGCGACTGATGGCGTGGTCCGGGCTCGATTCCGCCTCCTGCCGGGCGCGGGCCCACCAGGGCGATGGATCCACCGCCCTGGTGTTGATCCTGCAGTCCGGATCCCAGACGGTCCAGTTCTTTCTGCCCGCCGACCAGGTGACACCGGGTCAGGCCCTCTATCTCGACCAGGCCCTCCCGCTCTGGTTGGCCCGCTACGGCCGCGCCGGTGCTGGTGCTCCCGGTCCTACGGAGGGCGACGTCCCACCGGGTCCGACCACGCCACCGAGTCCGACGACCCCGACGTCGCCGGTCGAGGCCCCCCCAACTCCGCCGACTCCGCCGGTTGGTCCGGTGCCGCCGTCTGCACCCGTGACACCGAGCACTCCGATGCGACCGGTCGAAGCCGCGCCGCCGCCGGCGAACCCCCGACGGTTCATGCGTCGTCGGACCCTGTTCGTCGCCATCGGCACCGTGGTGGCGGTGCTGATTGCCGGAGGCGTCTACTGGGCCACCAACAGTTCGGGCAACGCCGCCGTCTCAACGACCACTCCGAGCACAGCTGCGCCGCCCTCTGCCGATCAGCAGTTGGCCAACTCCATCAACCTGCGGTTGACCGACCTGCCTGCGGGATGGGCTCGAGTGCCGACGCCCGGCTCCAGCCTCACGCCGGCCCAAAAACGGGCGCAGGCCAAAGTGGTGGACCAGTTCGCAGGCTGTCTCGGCATGCCCCAGGCGTTCATCGGTGGCCTGTTCGGCAGCTTGCCCCAGACCGACCAGGTGGCGGCGGCCGATTCGCCTACCTTCGCCACCGCGTCCAGTCCCGCCACCATTGCCGGGTCCCACACCACGGTGGTGAAGACGGCGGCCGATGCCACTGCCGATACCGTGCCCTTCACCAAGCCCAACTTCACCTCGTGCTTCAGCCAGTTCCAGAACGGGTCGGCGGGGGTGCAGGTCTCGGGAGGCACGGCCCAGGCGTCGGAGTTCACCCTGTTCGCCCCGACCGGTGTCCACACCTACGCCTATACGACCGCGATCACGCTGCCGGGACAGGGGACCATCCTTACCGAGAGCATCTTCATGATCGGGGGGCGCACGGAGACCGGCCTCACCTTCCAGACGGCAGGGACGTCGGTCTCGTCCGACGCCGTGGACTCCGCCTACACGGCGATGGTGCAGCGGATTGCCGGCGGAGGGCGGACCTGAGCCGGCCGGACCGGTTCAGGCGGCGGGCTCGGGCCAGGTGCGGGCCACCAGGGCAAAGGCCCGATAGGCGGCTTCGGCCGGCCCCAGCTCGTCGGGTCGCAGCAGGTTGGCCATGATGCGCAGCAGCCACGACATCAGGCTCTCGGAGTGCATGCCTGTGGCCACGCACAGTTTCATGAGCTCGGGCTGGCTGATCATCTTGATGAAGGCGCGCGCTACCCGGTAGTAGAGGCCGTAGGCGTCCTCGAGCCGCTGCTCGTACCGGGCCAGGGCCAGCTCCCCGTCGCCCGACAGCGCCTCACCCAGCGACGCCGCCGCCAGTCGACCGGTCTCGTAGCCGTAGGCGATGCCCTCGCCGTTGAACGGATTGATCGACCCGCCGGCGTCGCCGATGACCAGGGTGGTGGGTCCCCGGTGGGGACCGACCGACAGCCCCATGGGCAGCTTGCCCCCGGTGGGCGGCCCCAGACAGGTCTCCGGCGACAGCTCCCAGGCCTTCGGGGCCCAGGCCACGAAGGCGTCCATGAGTTGGGAGGTGTTGACGCCCTTCCAGCGGCGATCGGTGGAGAGCAGGCCTACCCCCACGTTGACCCGACCGTCGCCCAGGGGGAAGATCCAGCCGTAGCCGGGCACCACGTTCCGATCCGAGTCCCGGATGTCCAGGTGGGACTCGATGAACGTCTCGTCGTGCCCGGGGGAGCGGTAGTAGCCCCGCAGGGCCATGCCCATGGGCTGGTTGCGGTTCCGGCCCGTGCCCAGCATCCGGCCGAACCGGGAATTGGCCCCGTCGGCCACCACCACGTAGCGGGCCCGGATCTCTCTGGTCTCCCCGCTGTCCTTGTTCTTCACCACCGCACCGACGCAGGCCGGCAGGCTTTGTGGCGTCCCCCGGTCCAGGGGAGCCAAGGTACCGGCCGCGGCGGTCGAGGCCCCCGGGGTGTCGGCCAGGATGGGGGCGATGGCCTCGGTCCCCTGCCAGACGGCGGCTCCGGCCTTCTCCGCCCGCTCGTTGACGATCTGGTCGAGGTCGTGCCTGGTGATCACGTAGCCGTAGGAGGGGAAGCTGGGGTGCTGGGGCCAGGGGAGATCGAGCACCTTGCCGTAGGCGTGGGCGCGCAGGCCCTGGTAGCGATGGGCCCCGGTCAGGGAGGCCTCGAGGCCCATGTCGGCGATCTGGCGGACGGCGCGGGGGGTGAGGCCGTCCCCGCACGTCTTTTCCCGGGGGAAGACCTTCTTCTCCACCAGGGCCACGTCCCACCCCGCTTCGGCCAGCCAGTAGGCACAGGCCGAGCCCGAGGGCCCGCCTCCCACGATCAGGACATCGTGCACATGGTCGTCATCGGGACGCTTCCCCGAAGCATCGCCTGGGCTGGCAGGTTGGGGGCTCACGACCCTCGATGGTAGGCCCGGTCCGAGCGGGCCGGTGCACGCCCCACTTCGATGTGCCTGCCCCCAGGCCAGCGTGGTAAAACGAATCCGCTGTGGCCGATTATCTCCCGATCCTCGTGCTTTTCGTCCTGGGCATGCTCTTTGCCGTACTTTCTTTCGTCGGGTCGAGGATGCTGGCCCCCAAGAAGAAGCCCACTGCGGCCAAGGTCGCCCCCTACGAGTGCGGCATCGTCCCCAACATCGAGCCCCCGACCAGGTTCCCGGTGCGGTTCTACCTGATCGCCATGATCTTCATCATCTTCGACATCGAGATCATCTTTTTGTACCCGTGGGCCGTGGTCTTCCGCCAGCTGCATACCTTCGGCCTGGTGGAGATCCTGGTCTTCGCCGGAATCGTCTTCGTGTCCCTGCTCTACCTGGTGAGCAACGGCGCCCTCACCTGGGGCCCGGCCAAGAAGCTGGTGGGGGCCATGCCCGCCCGGACGTCCGAGTCCACCATCGCCCGGATCAGCGGCACGCCCGACCCGATCGCCGTCCCCGGGCAACGCCCGGCGGCCGCGGCGGCCACCTCCCGACCCGCGAGCACCGACCCGGTGAGGCCGACCGGCCCCGGGCAGGCTGCGTAGGGCGGGGCGATGGGCCTCGAGGACCTCCAGCACAATTTCCTGACCGGCCGGCTCGAAGACCTGGTGAAGTGGGCCCGTCGCTCGTCGATGTGGCCGGCCACCTTCGGCCTGGCCTGCTGCGCCATCGAGATGATGTCGGTGGGTGCGGCCGACTTCGACCTGGCCCGGTTCGGCATGGAGGTCTTCCGGGCCTCCCCCCGCCAGGCCGACCTCATGATCGTGGCCGGTCGGGTGTCCCAGAAGATGGCGCCCGTCCTCCGTCAGGTCTACGACCAGATGATGGAGCCCAAGTGGGTCATCTCCATGGGCGTGTGTGCCAGCACCGGGGGCATGTTCAACAACTACGCCATCGTCCAGGGCGTGGACCAGGTCGTCCCCGTCGACGCTTATGCCCCGGGCTGCCCGCCCACCCCCGAGACGCTGATGCACACCATCCTCACCCTCCACGAGAAGGTGCGGACCGGTGAGATCGCCCGCCGCAAGCCGGAATGGAAGTCGGGGGCCACCGACGTGGAGTCGGGCCGCTTCCTGACCGACGACGAGGGCGGCGACACCGACGACGCCCGCACCCACACCGATGAGGACACGGCCGGGTGGACGCCCGAGCGCCCCGACGCCGTGCGGCTGGGGACGCCCAAGCGCAACCCGGTCATCGCCCGCAGTGTGGGAGAGCCTCTGTGAGCGCGGCGGGCTCCGACTCGCGCCTGGCCACCGGTGCGGCCGGTGTCGGCCTGGTCAGCCCGTCGGGTGGTGGCTCGGTGCGCGACCTGCTCCAGTCCGACCAGGACGTGGTCTTCCCCTCCCGCGACCAGTACGTGGCCGTGGTGGAGGAGTTCCGTGACGCCGGGTTCGAGATGTGCTCGGACCTGTGCGCCGTCGACTACCTCACCCATCCTCCCCGCCGCCTGCCCGAGGGCGTCACCCCCGAGCGGTTCGAGGTCGTGGTCAACCTGTTGTCGTTGTCGCAGTGCAAGCGGGTGCGGGTTCGCCTGCAGGTGCCCGGGGACGACCCGGTGGCGCCCTCGTTGTTCTCGGTCTACCCCGGCGTCGAGGCCATGGAACGCGAGGCTTTCGACCTCTTCGGCGTGCTCTTCGACGACCACCCCGACCTGACCCGGATCCTCATGCCCGAGGACTGGGAAGGCCATCCGCTCCGCAAGGACTACGGCGTCGGCCGCGTGCCGGTGCAGTTCAAGGGAGCACCGGGGCCGAGATGAGCGACCCGAAGTCGACGACACATACAGACGACGCTCCCGCCGCCGAGCGAGAGGACGGCCCCGACGCCGGTACCGCCGCGGCCGCGGCCCAGGGTTCGGCCGCTCTGCCGCCCGACGGGATCGCCGCCGACCAGGCGGCCCTGGGCCACGAGGGCCTGATGCTGGTGGCCGAGACGTCCGAGGGCCTCCAGGAGCTGAGCCGGCGCACCACCACCGACGCCGGCGAGCTCCGTCGTGAGGTGGGCGCCGTGCTGCGCATGCCCGAGGGCCATGTGGTCGACCCGACGGACATCGACATCGAGCGCACCGACGACGAGACCATGATCATCAACATGGGCCCGCAGCACCCATCGACCCACG
>Ga0207933_1003129_pt1 | contig 10028 bp, 11 predicted proteins | sample NGESurdeep092012_4_FD_184488 | JGI IMG/M metagenome (GOLD analysis project Ga0207933, IMG submission 184488) | Arctic peat soil microbial communities from Barrow, Alaska - NGEE Surface sample F53-3 deep-092012 (SPAdes) | ecosystem: Environmental > Terrestrial > Soil > Wetlands > Peat ...
AAAAAAAAACAGCCAAAACAAGCCAAATCGACGAAAATTATCCCCGCGAGAACTTCACGAACGAAAATAACGAGTTCTTCCGCAGCCTGTTTAGCCCGCGGTAACAGGATACGAAATAGTCGAGGCTTTAGCCTCGGGCTCTCCTCAATAGAACCACAACGGCATTGGATCCAGGCTCACCCCGTCTCGCGCCGATGAAAACAAATATTCGTGCGGCTCCGACACCAACCGCTGCTCCACCGGATTGGCATGGATGTACCGAACGCATGCCTCATACGCGTTGCGATCGACAATTCTGCGGTCGAAATGCCCGCGTTCCCACACATCAAATTTGCTCTTCAGCCGAAACGAAAATCCACCCTTCATAAACTGAAGAGCCTTCTCCAGCGAAATGTCTGCGGCGGGTGTGAGCAGTACATGGACATGATCGGGCATGACCACAAACGCGTGAACCGCAAACTTGCCTTTATCCCGGTACGATTGCAACGTTTCGATCATCAGTTTCGCATTTGCATGCACCTGAAACACGCTCCGCCGGTTCGCCGTGCTGAACGTCGTGAAATAGGTCCGTATTTCCTGTGGTGCGAGACGCATTGCAGCAGCATACGCCCGGCCCGCGGCTAAAGCCGATTTTTCGACGTGCCGCCTTACCGCAGGCTAAAGCCTGCTGCTACTCCTGCTTCAGGCGACTGTCCTTCTGCTGAAGCCTGCTACTCCTTCCGTTCCACCGACACCCCGCCCCAGCTCTCGGGCTCTACGTCCGCAATGGTTTCCGTAAAGTCCCACCGATGCCCATGGAAATCTTCCGCGTTGTACTGCCGCTCGCCGTAGATGTGCTCGACAGGTTCCGCCACAATCTTCGCCCCGGCTGCGCGCGCGCGCTCGCAGTGCGCTAAAGCGTCCTCCACCCGGACCTGCACGGTACACGATCCATTGGGAGTTACATCGCCTTCCGCGATGGTGAAGCATCCATCGCCCGCCCGCATTTGAATGCGATGGTTGGCGATGCGCAGCCTCACCGTAAAGCCAAACGCCTTCTCAAGCCACGCAGCCGCGACGACCGGGTCGGGGTAGCGAAGGACGGGAATCACAGGGCATGGTGGCACGGAGCGGTTGGATCGCAAGGGCGCCTCGCGGAAGAAACATCAACAGACTAGCAGACGAAAACCTAAGGCAGCCGCGCCAACTTCATCCCCACAGCAGCCATAACGCGATAAACTCAACATAGACCATGTCCGATCATTCCAACCCGCTTCCCGCAGTCGACCTCTCCCAGCCACCCGCTGAGAACATGGTCCGCGTCACCTTCGAGCCCGAAGGCAAGACCGTCGAGTTCCCCTTCGGCTCGCTGCCTTACGAGGGCCACGGGCTGCCCATGAGCCTGCTCGACGTTGCCGAAAACTATGACATCTTTCTCGACCATGCCTGCGGCGGCGTCTGCGCCTGCACTACCTGCCATCTGCACGTAAAGGCCGGGGCAGCGGGACTTTCCGAGCCCGAGGACCTGGAGCTCGACCGCATCGACACCGCCCCGGGGCTTCAGCTCAACTCGCGGCTCGGCTGCCAGGCGATCATCGAAAAACCCGGCGCGTATGTCGTCGAAATTCCTGCCTGGAACATCAACTACGTGCAGGAAGGCAAGCCCGCCGCAGTCAAAAAGTAAGCCACTTGAAATTCCAATCGCCCCTAAAACACCGAAGGCCACTCCAACATCGAGTGGCGCTTCAAATCCGGTTGCATGGTCAGGCTTTGTTCATGCTTGTCCCTGATAATGGTCAGGGTCACCACCCTTCCGCTACTGGCCCTCATGCGTTTGGTCCAGTCGGAGCCTGAAGCGACCGGCGCGGCGTCCACCTTCAGGACTACGTCGCCGGCCTTCAACCCGGCAAATGCCGCAGGGCTGTTGGGGTCCACGCCGTTGACCAGCAAGCCGGTCTTGGGCGGCGCGCCGAAAAATCCTGCCAGTTGCGGTTCCATCGCTTCGAGCGACGCGCCTGTATACGGTCCGCTCCGCAGCACCGTCCCGATGATCCCGCGGCCCAACGACTCCGTGCGCGGCGGCGGCGCAGTCTCGACCGAGTACCGCTGCACCAGGATGTTGTCCACGCCGTCGTCGTCCGGCTTGGGCTCCGGCACAGTCAGGTGTTGCTGCCAGGCATTGCGCTCCAGCTGTTTCTGGTCGGCGAGCTTCGCCGTCAGGTTCATCGGCTGGCCCAGCCGCATGATCGACATGCTGAACACCTTGCCCGGCGCCGAATTATGAATCCGCTTGCTCAGGTCTTCGGCGTTTTCGATGTTCTGGCCGTCCACCTGCAGTATCACGTCGTGCGGCTGCAATCCCGCCTTGCCCGCGGGCCCATCGTGGTCGACCATGATGATTTCCGCTCCATGCGCCCCTTGCAGATGCAGCTCGACTGCTCGCTCGTCCGACGTGTCGCGATACGTAATTCCCAGGTAGCCGCGTGAGTGTTCCTTCGAGCTTGCGTGCCCCGCCGCGACCGCGCCGTGTGCCGGGGGCGTCATCGCCGCGAAAGTGAAGCCGCACAACACCACTGCGATCAACCGTGCTTTGGAGCGTGCTCCGCCCAGCGGCGCATTCGCCCGTCGCGCGGTGCTAAAAGCTAAACCCATCATCTTCATCGTGTTACCAAAAATCAATCTTGAGGAAAACATTTGCTACTGAATATCCGCCACGCCTTGCAGCGCCTGGAACGACGCCGTCCGAATCGCGGAGTTCACATCCTGCGCCGACACGGTCCGCAGCACTTCCCGCACGCTGGAATCGGCCTGCACCGGTTCCAGAACGGAGATGGCCCGGCTGCGCACGCTCTCGTTGGGGTCCTGCATCAGCGAAACCAGCACGGCGTCGCGTACGTGGCGGTCCTGACTCACATACGGCTGCAAACCTTCGAGCGCCTTCATGCGCACCGTGGGGCTCTTGTCGTAGCGCAACGTCTGGAGCAACTGGGTGCGGATGTCGCCGTGCGTCGATCCGTCGGCCGACGTTCCATCGCAAGGATGGCCCGCCAGGCAGTAACTCGCCAGCATGGCAACCGAGTCCGCATGGACGTTATTGGTCGTCGCGAGCTTAGTGCCCAGCAGCAGCAGTTGCCGAATCTGCGGATCGTCCAGCGATCCCTGCACCGTTTCGGGCACCATGCGGTTGTAGTTCACCTGCACGATGTCCGAGTTCGGGGTCTGCACGATGCCCGAAACACTCGCAATCGCGCCCGTGCTGTTGTTCGACATAATGACCGCGGCGGGCAGTTTGGGCGCGTTCGCCACCTGGTAGCGCGTCACGAAATTTCCGCCCAGAAAGCCCAGCCCGATCAGCAGCGTGGTCAGCGCGGGAGCGCCTTGCATGGTTCCCATCCAGCGCAGGAAGTTGGCCCTGACGCGCGCCCCAAACGAGCGCGGAGGGATCGCATCCAGCATCTCGTCGAGTTGCATCCGCGAGGCGGCCAGCAGGTTCGGCGAGGGTTCCGTCACTGGCATCAGCGCCAGTTCTTCATCGAGGGCCTGGAGAGCCTTCCACTCCCGCCGGCAATCTTCACAGCCGGCGATGTGCTGCTCCAGCGGAAAATGCAGTTCGTCGGGCAGCTCTCCGTACTGCGCCAGGACCATGTTTTGTTGTGCGTTTTCGCAGATCATGTTGCTACCTCAACCAGCCTCTAAAAAATGTTGCATCATGCGAAGGTCTATGCCCTCTGCATTTGGTTCTCGGTTCTCGGTTCTGGGTTGTTGGTTATCGGGAATCGGCCTTCACCGAGAACCCAGAACCGACAACCTCCAACCGCTTTACCGCACTTCCGCCAAACTAGCCCGCAACTTCCTTGTCGCGCGGAAGAGTGTATTCTTCGCCGTCTCCTCCGTGGTCGAAAGCATCTCACCGATCGTCCTCAGCTTCAACCCCTGATAGTGCTTCAACTCAAAAACCATGCGTTCGCGGGGCGTCAGGTGGTTCAGCGCTTCGTTGATCGCCTCGCTCATCACCTTGCGCTCGAGCTCGCGGGCCGGGTTCGCCATCGCACGGTCATCCGAGATGTTTGCCAGCAGATCCATCTCGTCGCCGGATGAATCGAGCGCGGTGGACGGATCTTCGCGGCGGCTCTTGCGGCGGCGAAGCTGGTCGAGGCACAGGTTCGTCACAATCCGGTACAGCCACGTATAAAACGAGCACTCGAAGCGGAAGTTCGCCAGATGCCGGTACGCCTTGATGAAGGCTTCCTGGTGAACGTCCTGCGCGTCCTGCTCGTGGCCCAGCATATGCAGCGCCAGCCGCAATACGGAGCGGTCATATCTGCGGACCAGAGCGTCGAACGATGAGCGGTCTCCGCCCTGTGCCGCGCGGATCAGATCGTCGTCCTCCGACCGCTGGAGCTGGCGCGCCTCCAGTTGTTCGGCGGTCATTTTACCCCGCGCGGCGGATTGGACAGCGGCCCTCGGCATCACTGCCGATTCTATCGCTTCCGCCGGCGCCGGCGCGCCCAAGGCTCCGCTGACGATCTGCTGCAGCCCAAGTGCGAAGGGGCTGGGACGGCGGCGAGCGATCTCACCGCTGGCAAAAACTGCTTCAACGCTCATGCTTTTCTGACTCCGGAGTCAGGTAACTGCCTACTACACTCTTTCAGACGAGCCCTCGGGGCGAACGTGAGCAATGCGGCGAATGAACTTAACTTCATTCCCGGCCCGGGAGACGCGGCAAGAACTCCCGGCGTCTATGCATATACGCCTGATGCAGGCTGCTTGAGGAGTCCGTTTTGCCCGAATCTCCGAAATTCCTTCTCAACCGCCGTCAGTTTCTGCGCCAGACGGTGGGTTTCTCGGCCCTTGCGGCGTTGTCGCCAGCCTCGATCTTTGCCCAACAACCCGGTCCCAACTCGCCTCCGCCCGACCCCGCGGCCGCGCACATGCTGATGCTGGGCGACTGGGGCACCAACAAGGACCTCGGCCAGCAGATCGCCGTGGCCAACGGCATGAAGAACTTCGTCGACAACCGCAAAATCAAGCCCGGTGCGATGTTTATGCTCGGAGACAACTGGTACGGCTCGATGCTCGACGGCATCAACTCCACCCGCTGGCAGACGCAGTTCGAGCAGATGTACCCCGTCTCCCACTTTCCCGGCCCGGCCTACGCCGTCCTGGGGAACCACGATTACGAGTTCCGCATCGCCAGCAAAGTTCAGATCGAGCTCGATTACGCCGCCCAGATCAAGGGCACGCGCTGGAAAATGCCGTCCCGCTGGTACACGTTCAAGTATCCCGAGCAGAACCCGATCGTCACCTTCATCTGCCTGGACACCAACCTTCCCGGCACCAAGAAGGGCTTCATGGCGCTCCCCATCACGATGACCAAGGCCGAACGCGACCAGCAGGATACCTGGTTTCGCGCCGAGCTTGCCAAGCCGCGGTCTACGCCCTTCGTCATCGTCACCGGGCACCACCCGCTGTACACCAATGGGATTCATCGCGACAATCCCATCCTTATTGGCGATTGGGACGCGCTGCTGCGCCAGTATAAGGTCGATTTCTACATCACCGGCCACGACCACGACCTACAGCATCTGGAGTTTGCCGGCCATCCTACCAGCTTCGTCATTTCCGGCGGCGGGGGGGCGGAGCTGGTCAACTTTACGACCTCGCCGGCAAAACGCGGCCCGTTCGGCGATAAGGTGCTGGGCTTCACCGACCTGGAAATGAAGCCGGATGCCATCATCCTGCGGCACTTCAACCAGAACAACCAGGAACTCCACGCCTTCCGCAAGACCCCCGACGGCAAGGTCGAAATACTGAGACCAGTTGCCGTCTGATTAATTGTCGACAGCGCTTGCATCAAGTGATGCCGATGAGGCATCCTATGTGTGAGACCACTGCCTGGTGTAATCCCGGGCTCTACGCTGGATCCGAGCGCCTAAATCGGACACCGAAAGCCACCGCGAGGTGGCTTTCTTATTTCCGAGCCCAGAGCGGCTCACCTTCCGTATAAAGCTTGGCCGTCGCGCGCGAAGTGAAGTAAGAAGAAATGACGATCCAGTCCTTCTTCTTGCTGCTTCCCACACGATGCGTAAAGACTACCTTTACCGGCGAACCGACATTCTGCTTTCGATAGACTTTGACATACACCTCTTCCGCCTCCACAACTCCAAAGCCCTTCTTCTTTCTATAAATTGCGTCGGGATTGCGTATGACGTCGGGGATCCAAAACAGGGAACGTAGGCGTTCTCTCTCAAAGAGGTAATCGGCCTCAATGAAAGCGCCCGCCTCGAGCTCATCGAGAATCGTGTGCGCTCTTCTCTGCTGATTCTCGTCCTTGTGACGCAAATTCAGAAACTTCGGAAAGTTTGTCCTACGAATCAGAATCTGTCGCCCGCGAGGATCGATGAGCGGCGACAAGGGCAGGAATTCGGCGTTGAACTTCTGAAGTGTGCGGGTAATGTCCAGGTAATTTGGCTCGGGATGAAGACTTCCTTCTGCATCAAGAACAGCCAGATGATTCGATCGCTCGTAGGCGGCAGCGGCCATTTCCGGCAGGACAATAGACAGCTGCTTCCTGAAATCGGAAGGGCCATCGTCACTGCGATCTGGATTTTTCTCCGACAGCGTAGGGCTCGATTGCGTATCTGCTAAATCATAATGGCGATGCAAGGACTCCAGAGCACGATAAACTGCCACTGATGCCGTCCCTCTTCCCCGAACCCCCTAAGACGACCGCCCACTGGATCAACGCCCACTGCGACGGCGGCGCTCGCGGCAACCCCGGCCCGGCCGGATACGGCGCCCTCATTCAAGACGACGCCGGCAACGTCCTCGCCGAACTCTCCGAATTCCTTGGGCACAAAACCAACAACTTCGCCGAGTACTCCGGCCTGCTCGGCTGCCTGCAATGGGCGCTCGACCACGGCCACAAGCAGCTCCGCGTGGTCTCCGATTCCGAGCTGATGGTCAAGCAGATTCAGGGCAAGTACAAAGTCAACAGCCCGGACCTGCGGCCGCTGTGGGAAGAAGCCCGCCGCCGCATCGCAAGGCTCGACGGCTTCCAAATCTCCCACGCCCTGCGCCACAAAAACAAGGACGCCGACCGCCTGGCCAACGAAGCCATGGACCGCGGCGCCGGCCACGGCCTCCGCCGCGAGCCCTCGGCTGGAGAGCGCGCACCGGCCAGGTCCGCGCCCGAACCCGCCGCTTCCGCACCCAAAATGGTCCGCGGATTCACCCGCGACGGCGCCGTCCACCTGCTCGGTGGAGCGAAACTTCCCGACGGCGTCTTCGTCAAAGTCATCGTCGAGTAGCGTTATCGTCAGGTAGGATGGCTGCTTGGAAACTACAAACCCGACCTACGCATCCAACCGCAGTATGGCTTCCACCCGGCATCTCAGCATACTGGCAGCCGTTCTCGTCGCAATGACAAGCGCCTGCACCGCGACGGCTTTCTCGCAACAAAGCGATCCTCACGCCAAACAGCTTCTCGAGAGCGCGGTGCAAACCGAATTTTCAGCGGCCCAGCGCGATCACAGCGTCTGGACCTATCGCGACCACGATAAGACGGACGAAAAAGACGCGGTCTATCAGGCGGTCGATTCGCTCCACGGCGGTGTCCGCCGCATGATCGAGTTGGACGGTCGCCCCGTCGATAGCGCCACGGCACAGAGTGAAACCGAGCGCATATCGACCTTCGTCCATGATCGCTCCGCTCAGGCGAAGCAGCGCAAATCCAACGCCCACGACGACCAGCAAGCCACGGAAATGCTGAAGATGCTCCCCGAAGCCTTCATCTGGACGGTCAAGAGCGAATCCCCGGAGTACGTGACGCTCGAATTCCGCCCCAACCCCGACTTCAGTCCGCCCAATATGGAGGCCCGCGTCATGGGCACGATGGCCGGCGAAATGGTCATCGCCCGCGCCGACAACCGCATCCGCACGCTGCGCGGAGCGCTTACCCAGGACGTAAAATTTGGCTGGGGACTGTTCGGCAAACTGCGCCAGGGCGGCACGTTCGACATCGAGCGCCGCGAAATCGCTCCCCACATCTGGCAGATCACCGAAAGCCGCGTCCACATCGGCGGCCGGGCTCTGCTGTTCAAGAACATCGGCCAGCAGGAGGACGAAATCAAGAGCGACTGGAAGCCTTCGACCGCGAAAACGCTGGAAGAAGCGGCACAGCAGCTTGGCGCCGGCTGAAGGCCGGAATTTAGCCTCCGCGGAGACAATTTCGCATCCCTGTCCGCGGCGTGGCACTCTAATAGCGAGTGAAAAGTTTTCGCCTCATCACTAACCTGGGTTCCACTGCCGTACTCGCTGCTGCATTCGTCGCCGCCAACGCACAGGAAACCGCACTTCCGCCCGCACCCAGCGCGGTCCTCGCGCAGTATGGCGCGGGTACGGCTGCCGGTTCGGGCAAGACTTTCCACGCACCCACGACCTTCGACGGCCCGGGCAAAATCCCGGTCGAGCGCGCGACCACCGACCCGCTGCGGCTCTCCATCGACGACGCCGTCTCCTTCGGCCTTACGCGCAACCTGCGCCTCGTCACCGACCGCGCCAACCTGAAGATCGTCAAGGGCGACGAGCTACAGGTCACTAACGCCCTGGTCCCGTCGCTTAGCCTCTACGCCGCTACCAGCACGCAGGAGGTCAACCTCGCCGCCATGGGCTTCAAGGCGTCGAGCCTCGCCGCGTTCGGGCTGCCTCCCGACGCGATCCACACCATCGTCAAGGTAGACGTGACCCAAGCCCAGCTCAAGATCAACCAGACGCTGTTCAACGCGCCAGCCTACGAACTGCTGCGCGGCGCGAAGGACGAGTCCGAGGTCGTCAACCTCAACACACTCGCCGGGCGGGGCGATCTCGTCGTCGCTGTTGGAACCGCGTACCTCAAGGTGCTGGCCGACCAGTCTGCCCTCACCAACGCGCAGGCGCTGGAACGCTCCGCCCACACCCTCTTCGGCCAGGCTTCCGAAAAGCTGAAAGCGGGCGTCGGCGCCAGCCTCGACGCGCTGCGTGGGCAAGTTGAATACCAGAACCGCGAGCAGCAGCGTATCTCCGCCGAAAACGCGCTGGCCAAGGACATTATCCAGCTCAACCGCATCATGGGCCTGCCCGCCGAGCAGCAACTCATCCTCACCGACACCGCGCCGTTTGCGCAACTCGCCGACATGGACCTCGACCGCGCCAAAACAACCGCCTTCCAGCGTCGCAAGGACTACCTCAGCGTCCTCGCCCAGATGCGCGTCGCCGACCGCGAGCGACTGGCCGTCAAATACCAGCGGCTGCCCACGCTTTCGTTCGGCGGATTCTACGGCGTTATCGGCGAAACCGAAGGCCTGTACCACGGCGTCTTCGCGGCCACCGGCAGCCTGAAGTTTCCCATTTTCCGCGAGGCCGGACAGCGCGGAGACAACGAAGTCATCACCGCGCAGTTGATCTCCCTGCGGCAGCGCGAGGCCAGTCTGCGCGTCGACATCGAAGCGCAAATCCGCTCCAGCATGTTCGACGTCACCTCCGCGCACGACCTCGTCAAAGTCGCGGAGAGCAACGTCGATCTTGCGCAGCAGGAACTCTCCGACGAGCGGGACCGCTTCAACGCCGGCGTGGACGACAACCTCCCCGTCGTCGACGCCGAAGCCTCGCTCGCGGGCGCACAGGCGCAACTGGTTCAGGCGCTCTATCAATACAACGCGGCGAAGCTTCAACTCGCACGCAACACCGGCATCGTGGAGTCGCAGTACCGGACTTACCTTGGCACGAATTAGGTTCTGGGTTTTCGGAGTAGAAGTGGCCTTCAGGCCACTGGTACCAGCCCCGCCACGAAAAGGGCTTCAGCCCCGGCTTCTCCTCTTTGCTGTAGAGTTCGCGGCACGCCAGGGCTTTACAGGCTGCGGAAAAACTCATCTGTCTTTTGTTGGGTTAATTTTCTTCCACATGGAATTAGTTTATGAAGGTTGTATGCGTGGTCAAGACGAGAAGCAGAGTGCGATGTTCAGTTATTTGACGTTGGAGCGGCGTGTGCCCGCGGACCACCCTTTACGTCC
>Ga0207933_1003130_pt1 | contig 10027 bp, 12 predicted proteins | sample NGESurdeep092012_4_FD_184488 | JGI IMG/M metagenome (GOLD analysis project Ga0207933, IMG submission 184488) | Arctic peat soil microbial communities from Barrow, Alaska - NGEE Surface sample F53-3 deep-092012 (SPAdes) | ecosystem: Environmental > Terrestrial > Soil > Wetlands > Peat ...
CAGGTCAATCTCGTCCTCACCGACTAACCCCAGGCTGTGCTTGGAATGTGGGCAGGCTCAGTAGCCCACCTCACCGTCGATCGCTTGGCGAATCAAGTCAGCATGTCCGCAGTGCCTGGCGTACTCATCCACCATGTGCACCAGGATGAAGCGGATGCTCATCGGCCTGCCATAGGCGGAACTGTGCACCACCTCCTCCAGTGAGTGGCTGGCCGCGATACGGCGCGAGGACTCACAGACCGTGCGGAACCTCTCAACCACCGCATCGACAGGACAGGTGTCGAGAGCCTCGAAGTCGCCGTCGGGATGACTGTCGGAGGAGTAGATAGGCGGCAGATCCCGTCCTTCGATGCACTCTTCAAACCAGTAACGGTCCACCTCAGTCATGTGCTGCAGCAGACCGCGGAGAGTCAAGTTCGACGGTGGTGCCGACGCCAGGGTGAGCTGCTCAGCAGACAGTCCCTGACACTTCCGCAGCAGCGTGGAACGATAGAAATCGATCATCGCCGCGAGCACATCTGCCTCGCTGCCGATGAGCAGCTGACGGGATTCGTCGACTTCGTCGATGACGGCCATCATGAGTCCTCCATAGTTAGCCGGCAGGGGATGACAGACCCGCGCGACCACCCGAGGCGGCGAGTTCGGACGCCACCCGACCGAGATGGCCGCGAGCAGAACGTCGGCCATTATGCTCGCGCCCAAGCGGGGGCAGCGTACCGATGAGACGTACCATGGGCGCGGGTTTCCCGGGCGCGGCGATCAAGCACCGGATCAAGCCCTGCGAATTCCTGATCGGTTCCCGACGGCCCGTAGCTCAGCTGGTTAGAGCGGGGTTCTTATAAAGCCCAGGTCCTGGGTTCGAGTCCCAGCGGGCCGACCATCGCTACCGCTTCAGCCTTTCGAGGCTGGATCCAGGGGCCAGCTGCGGCTCGGGGCTTTCGTCGCCGGGCCTAATCCCGGCGAGACTGTCGACGGCCGCCTCAACCATCCGCACCAGGCCCTCGACGCACTCCTCCTCGAGACCCGGTGCCTCCTTTTCAAGGACAACTGCGAGAACCCCCAGGCCACGCTTCTCCCAGACGTTGCCGTCCTCGATCAGCGCCGTTCCCTGCTCGGTCGTGGCCAGATACACCAGACGGCGATCTGTCTCGTCGCGGACCCGCACGGCCATCCCCAGTTCCACCAAGCGATCGGCAACCGGGGTGGTAGCGGCAGGGGAGAGCCGGAGCATGGTCGCCAGCTCGGTCATGATGGTGGGCTTGGCCTGGATCAGAAAGAGCGCGTGCGCTTGCCGGCTGGAGAGAAGTTCGCTGTCCATCCCCTCCCCCTCCGTGCCAGGATCGGGGCGCGGCCGGAAGAGAGCGTGAAGCACGTCGTGGAGACGAGCCAGCTCGCGCAAGAGGCGCTCCGCTCGCGCTTGCCCGGACGGGGTATCCATGACGCTGCTCCAATTCCGGGAGGTCCAGGACCGCTCGGAGGCGCAGGTTAGCACGGCGGTGCCCTCCTTACCTCTGCGTCGGAGCAACCGCCGACCCGCCGACCTCGAACTCGATGCCTCCGGCGTCTCCCATGCGAAGATGGTTGGCGGGCAGAGGGGGATGGGCAAGTCCGAAGCCCAGCCCGGATGGAACCGGGACCCAATGGGAGAAGCAGTACCGTGTCGTTAGTTGTCATCCTCTGCGAGGAGCGATTCCGCGAGGAACTCGAGGAGGTCGCGAGGGCGATCGGCTACGCCGTGCCGGCCGCGGAAGAACTGGGGCAGGACCCAGATGCCGCGGTGCACTCTCGCCTAGTGAATGATCCCGACCTGCTCTTGATCGTCAGCGAGCAGGTCGGTCAGGGATGGCTCAATTCCCTCGACCAAGAGGGAACTCGCTACTGGCTGGTCGAGGCCGGATCCCCCCGTGGCCCTGGTTTCCAGCCCCCCCAGCGCAGGCCCCATCGCCACCTGCTGGGACTGGATCACAGCACCGTGGGATATCTGCGTCAGCTACTCGACGACTGGCGGGACCGCGAGTTGCTGCGCGTCGACTGCTTTACTTTCGCGTTCCGAGATGGGCTGCCTCACGAGGCTGATTGGGTGGTCGACACCCGCTTCTTGGACAGCCCCTACTGGATCACCGAGATGCGCGAGCGCCCGGGGACCGATCCCCAGGTCCGCGAATACGTGATGGATCAGCCCGGAGCCCAGGAGCTGGTCGGACAGTTCCTACCCATGTTGCTGCGGCTGGTTCCCCTATATCAGGAGCAACGGCGATCGGTTCTGCGAGTCGCAGTGGGGTGCACTGGCGGTCTCCATCGCTCCATGGCAATCGCCTCGGAGTTGGTGGAGCGAATCGATCAGTCCGGGGCGGCCGCGGCTCGCTTTCTCGAAGAGCCACCGCTGCACCTACCGCAGGAACTCGACTGAGCAACAGGGGCCGACTCTAGCCCTGGACCCCTCCTAGCGCCGACACCACAACTCGGCCAGAATGCCCGGACCGCTCGGCGCCGGTGGCGCCGCTCTGGGGAAGCACCGAGCTGAGCAAGTCCTCGTAAGCACTGCGCACCTCGGGATAGCGCAGGAAGAGAAGGTGGGCGTACTCCTGCACCACCGGCCGGGGCGGCCTCCGGAGACGGAGGTGGACCTCACTGGGGAGGTGGTTCGCCTTACGACTGTTGCACCGCTTGCAGGCCACCACCTGGTTCTCCCAGCTGCTCGGATTGCCGCCCCGGGAGACCGGGATGACGTGGTCAATGGTCAGCTCTGGCGCGGTCCCGTGGACACCACAGTACTGGCAGCAGTGTTCATCCCGAAGGAGCAGGTTGCGTCGATTGGGCCGGAGCATGCGGCGGGGCACCACAATGTTGCGCAGCAGACGCACCACGATGACACCGTCGCTGAAGCGGCGCTGGGCCAGCTCCTCGACCACCATGGCCTTGACCGCGTCGTCGAGAAAGGCTATCCGCTCTTTGGTCAAAAGCACCACCAGCCGCCGTCGACTGATGACGTTGAGCGGCTGTAGCGAAGCATTCAGCAAGAGCACCGGCATGGCGCCATTGTGAACGCATCAGCGGGGGGACTTCAGCCCCGGCGCAGGCCCAGCGCGTGGCGAAGGGTAAAGACGTGGCCCAAGAGGCCGTGGTTGACCGTCAGCAAAACCAGGCTCAGCACCAGCGCCACCAACAGCAACAGGGCGATGTAGCTGGTGACCGAGGGACCCGAGGTAGGCGAGGGGAGTCCTTGGGCCATCGGTTAACCGCTGCCTCGGTCCCGCCCGGGCTCGAGCGACCAGCGACCGCGCTGGTCGACGTCGACAGCGACCAACCCCCAGGCTTGATCGCGGAAACAGAGGGCGAGCGGGAAGATACTGGCCACCTGCTCCCGAGGCGACCCTCCACCCGCACTCGAAGGGAGGGCCTCACTGGGATGGGCCAATTGCTCTAGGGCAGCGAGTAGAGAATGGTGCCGAAGGGCCACCACGGTACCGCCACCAGACCGGGGCAGGGTTCGGACCACCGCCTCCAGGATCGGATCGGGAGGCTGGTCCAAGAAGAGCTCACCGGTCTGCAGCGCCTCCTGAACTGCTCCCGGATGGTGGGGATCGAGAACCGGCCAGCCAGGGGGTACCCACCAGTCGCTCTCCCCAAAGCTGAGCACCCGAGTGCTGGCGAAGGAACTCTCGAAGTGCTCCGCCAGGGCGGCCAGGGCCGGTTCCGGCCAGGGGCCGGCTACCAGAAGGGCGCCGCCGACCCGCACGGCACGGCGTGCCTCGCGGAGCGCTTTTGGGTCCACCTCGGCGGGCGTCCGGGGAGCCACCCGAACAGCGAGGTAGGAGCGGTCAACCAGGGGTGGAAGAAGGAACTCCAAGGCCGCGTCACCGGCATGCCCGGTGCCGCTGGGCACGTCGTCCGCGATATCCAAGGCGCGCCGGACCGTGGCCACTGCCTCCGCCACTGCGACCGGAGAGAGAACCTTGCCCTGCTCCTTCCAACTCCCAAGGGAAAGCACCTCAAGTGGCGATCCCGGTCTGATCCGGACCAATTCCGCTCCCCGCTCCAGAGGCTCACGCGCCAGAACCGGGACACCACTCAGATCGAGTTCGGTCGACCGCGAGACTTCGACCGGGGGCTCATCCTCGTCCACGGTCGGACCGGCCGAGGGAGGTGGAGGAATGCCCTGGGCGGGCCCGTTCTCAAGCCAGGTGGATGGGCTCTGATCGCTCAGGGAAGTGGTGGATCGGTGGGCCGCCGGCATCCCCGACCCCGCCTCAACCAGGGTCAGGAAGACGCCCGCCACGCGCAGGGAACCTCCGACTTCGAGCAGAGCACGCCCCCCGGGGGGCAACCGCCGGCCATCGACCCAGGTGCCACTGACTCCGCCCAAGTCATGTACCTCGACCCCGGCGGGCTCACGGATCAACTCGACATGGCGGCCGTCCACCGCTTCGCTGGGGTCGAGGTGACTGACGTCAACGTCGGGGATGGTGCCGCCGGGAATGCTCCGGCCGAGCAGGATGGGGTAGCGCTCCAGGGTGACGGTGGCTCCATCGGGAGCGCGCAGCGCCAGCAGGCTGCTGGAGCTCACTGGCTCAGTGCCCCGGCCGGGCACGGCCGAGCCCGGTCACCCGGACACTCCCCGGCTCTTCAACTCCGCGATCAAAGCTGGCACCACCTTCAGGACATCGCCGACTACGCCCAGGTCGCACAGCTTGAAGATGGGCGCCTCCCGATCCTTGTTGATCGCGATGATGTGCTTGGCCCCTTTCATCCCGACGGTGTGCTGCATCGCGCCGCTGATGCCGCAGGCAACGTATACGTCCGGCTTGACGGTCTTTCCTGTCTGGCCGACCTGGCGCGCGTAGGGAACCCAGCCGGCGTCCACCACTGCCCGACTGGCGCCAACCGCCCCGTGGAGCAGGGTCGCCAGCTCTTCGAGCAACTCGAAGTTGCTGGAGTCCTGCAGGCCCCGGCCACCGCTAACCACGACCCTGGCCTCTTCCAGTTTCGGTCCGCTTGCCGGGGCTACCACCGACTCCAAACGGCTCGCTCCTCTGGGCGCGCCGGCGGGAAGTGACACCGAAACGACCTTGGCCGGCGATCCCCCGACGCTCTCGGCCGGCAGCGACTTGGGCCGGAGCAAGATGCAGGGGCTGGGACCGCTCAGCTCAGTCGTAACGTTCTGGGTGGCGCCGAAGATGGAGGAGATGGCGACGAAACTATCGTCCTGGGCTTGGACGTCGGTGGCGTTGGCCAGCACCGTGAGTCCCGCCCGGGCGCTGAGCCGGGCGCAGATGTCGCGGGCGTCGTAGGTGGCGCCGAAGAGGATCAGATCGGGATCCTGCTCAGCCGCCAGGCTAGCCAGGGCCGCCGCGGCCGGTTGAGCTACGAACTTTCGGTAGTCCTCATCAATCCCCGCGTACAGGGTCGTGGCCCCATAGCTGCCGATCGCCGCCGCCGCTGCGGCCGCCTCGGGATCAAGGACTACCGCCTCGACATCGCCCAGCTGGCGTGCCTTGGTGAGCACCTCCAGGCTGACGGGGGCTATCTCGGATCCGGCCATCTCCACGTAAACAAGAATCTTCTTGGCCACCTTCAGATCACCTTGAGTTCGGCCAGGTAGTCGGCCAGGCGTTGGGCGGAATCGCCCTGGTCCTCGATCACCTCGCCGCCCTGACGTTGCGGCGCCGCCTCGACGGCCACGATCCGCTGTCCGGCACCACCCACCCCGACAATGGCGGGATCGATCTCCAGATCCTCTAACGTGGGCTGGTCCAGAAGTCGGGTCCGCGCGGCCACGATGCCCTTGAGGGTGGGGTAGCGGGGCTCATTGATGCCGCCGGTGACGGTGACCACCGCCGGCAGCTCGGCCTCGACCACGTCATGCCCGTTTGGTGTCTGGCGGTGGATGCGCACCATCTTGCCCTCCACCTGCAACTCCTTGGCGAAAGTGAGCGAGGGCCACTCCAGCAATTCGGCGATGGCTGCGGGCACGGTACCGGTATAGCCGTCGGTGGATTCAGTGCAGGCAATCAGAAGATCAGGGGCAACCCCCTTGACCGCCGCCGCCAGGACTCGGGCGGTGGCCAGGGCGTCGGATCCGCGCAGCCTTTCGTCACTGATGAGCACACCTGCGCTGGCACCCATGGCCATTGCCTTGCGGATCACCTCGACCGCCTTCTCGGCTCCCATTGATATGGCGACGACCTCGCCGTCGCCATTGGCCAGTTGGAGCGCTGCCTCAACGCCATAGGAGTCACCCGGGTCGAGCACCACCTCGCCCTGGTCGCGCACCAGGAGATGGTCTTTGGAGTCCAGCTTGCCGACCCCCGAAGGGTCGGGGATCTGCTTCACCAAGACGGCGATTTTCAACCAGACGTCCTCCACTCAGCTGGCCCCCGGCTTTGGGCGCTGTCATCTTACCGAGCGGTCAGAAAGCCGCCTGTTCACCGCCTTTTGAGGGCTGGCGAAGCTGGACGTATAATCGGCCCACCCTCCGGAGGGCGACGCCGACCGGCGGTCTCCCCGCCGGCCAGCACTGGGCCCCGTGGTGTAGCTGGCCTAACACGCCACCCTGTCAAGGTGGAGATCGGCGGTTCGAATCCGCTCGGGGTCGCCAGCCCTCCCTCGCCACGTGCCGCGCCGTCGCGATGCTGATTTGCTCAGCGCTAGGATCGCCCCATGACTATCCATCCAGCGGCCAGAACCGGGTTCGCCCGGGGCGCCGCCGCCTACGAGCGGGGCCGTCCTGACTATCCGCCCGCCGCCATAGGTTGGCTCGCCGAAAGGCTCGCGATCGGTCCCGGCAAGTTGGTGGTCGACCTCGGGGCAGGTACCGGAAAGCTGACCCGACAGCTGCTGCCTTATGGAGCTCGGATCATCGCTCTCGAGCCGGTCAGAGAGATGACTGACGAGTTGGAGCGCGCCGTCGTCGGGGTAGAGGTGTTGGCCGCCACGGCCGCCGAGACCAAGCTCGCCTCGGGATCGGTGGACGCTGCCACCGCAGGCCAGGCGTTCCACTGGTTCGCCGATCAGGCCTCCCTCCATGAGATCCACCGCATCCTGCGGCCGGGCGGCCGACTAGGTTTGGTCTGGAATCGTCGCGACCTGCACGCTCACCTGTGGCGGGTGGTGGGCGAACTGATCGACCCTTTGCGCAAGGACTCGCCCGATCACTCGACCGGGGAGTGGCGACACCGGCTCCGGGCCAGCCTGCTCTTCGGGCCCCTCGAGTCGCGATCTTTTCCACACCGTCAGCTGGCCAACCCCGAGCAATTGGTCGATCGCATCCTCTCGCTCAGCTTTGTGGCCAGTGCGGAAGCGCCGGTTCAAGACCGGCTCCGACAACGACTCCTGGAGCTGGCGCGGGAGTACCAATCCCGGCCTGGCCAGCCGATCTCGCTTGCCTATCAGAGCGAGGTCTTCGCCTGCCGTGCCAGCTGACGGGAGCCGGAAGACGGTGTCGGGACCCCTACCCCACGAGTTCTTAGAACTCCTGGATCAAGAAGAGGAGCTCCTCGTCAGCTCCAGAGACCAGTCCGGGCAGGGCACGGTCCGGATGTGGTTCGCCGTCATCCCGCCCGGCTACGTCTATCTCCTCACCCCAACGTATACCCGCAAGGCGGAGCGCTGGCGGGACGACCCTTGGGTGCGCTTGCGAGTGCCCGGCAGCGATGTCTTCCAGGAAGGAGTGGTCGTACCGGTTGACTGGGATGAGGCCGAGACCGACATCGAGGTGCTCACCTCCAGGTTTTCCATGGCTGGAGCAGCCACCGGGGAGGCACTTCGTTGGATGCTCCAGGACGGCAGCCGCAAGCTCCTTCGGGTCGAGGTCGATGGCGGATCAGAGGGAGTCGAGTCCGTCTAACCGGATGATCGCCTCCAGCAGAGCGGCCACTCCCAGGGCCACATCCTGGGGCTGGCTCCATTCCTCGGGGCAGTGACTCCGTCCATCCTGGGACGGTATGAAGATCATGCCCATGGGGCAGACGTGGGCGGCGTGGGCGGCGTCGTGGCTGGCTCCCGAGGTCAGCTCAAGCGGACGGTGTCCGATTCCCTCAATCGCCTCAGAAATGACACGTCGCATACCGGGGTGACACGGAGTTGGCGCTTCAGCTGAGACCCAATCCACTTGGACGTCGAGCTGGCGCCGGCTGGCCAGCTCCATCAGACCCATCGCCAAGGCCTGGTGGGCGTCCACCAACCAGCCGGCGTCGGCACTGCGCAACTCCAGGGAGGCGATTGCGGTCCCTGGGATGACGTTGCCGGCGCCTGGAGTTATCTCGATCTGGCCCACCGTGCCCACGCCAAGCCCACTCTCCCGGGCCAGGCTCTCCACCAGGAGAACCCCCTCGGCGGCCGCCGTCAAAGCGTCCCGGCGTTCTGCCATGTCGGTCGTCCCAGCATGGTCGGGACGTCCTGTCCAGGTGATCACGCCGCGATGAATTCCGGCGATCGCGGTGACGACTCCGAGCTGCGAGCCGGCCTGTTCCAGGCGCCTGCCCTGCTCGATATGGAGTTCCAGAAAACAATGGAACTGGTCGGGAGTCCACCTCGCCGAGGCCAGGGCTTGGGGCTGGGCGCCGGCTATCCGGAGGGCTGAGGACAGGGTGCTCCCCTCGAGGTCGGGACGAGTTAGTTGAGCGTCGGTCAGCTGGCCCGACACCGCCCGGCTACCGACGCAGCTCAATCCGAATCTGTTCGGTTCCTCCCCGAGGAAGTCGGCGACCACGAGGGGGTGGCGCAGCCGGGCTCCCTCCTCCCCCAGCAGGCGCGCCACTTCGATCGATCCGATCACACCGACCATGCCGTCGAAGCGGCCTCCTCCGGCCACCGTGTCCGTGTGCGAGCCGATGACGATGCGGGACAGGTCGGGCTCTGCTCCCGGCATCTCCCCAAGAAGGTTGCCCACGGAATCGATGCGGACCGCCAACCCCACCTCCTCCATCCGCTTGATCACCCAAGCTCGGGACTCCTGGTAAGGGACGGAGAAGGCCCGTCTGGTGAAGCCCGGCTGGTCCACTTCCCGGAACTCCGCCAGGGCCATCAGCTGCTCCCAGAGACGATCCTGGTCCGGGCGACGAGAGGGCGTTGGCATGACGTCGGGGAACTTAGCAGGCGGGGTGCCGGTGCGGTCTGGAGGCGGACCCGGCACCGTGTGGGTTGTGCCGGAGGTTCAGAGGCTGGCAGGATGGCTGGCAGATGCCAACCCGAGCCGAGGCGCTGGCGCTCCTTTACGAGACGACCAAGACCGACAGTCTTCGTCGCCACGGCCTCGCCGTGGAGGCGGTGATGCGGCAAGCGGCGCGCCGGACCGGCGGTGACGAGGAGCAGTGGGCCGTCACCGGCCTGCTCCATGATTTCGACTACGAAGCTCATCCTCAAGAGCACCCTTTCTGGGGCCGCCCGGTACTGGAGGAGCGAGGCTATCCGCCCGAGGTGGTGCTTGCCATCCAGGGCCATGCCACCTTCAGTGGGGTAGCCCGGGACACCGAGATGGCCCGCTGGCTGTTCGCGCTCGATGAGCTGACCGGATTCGTGATGGCCGTGGCTATGGTTCAGCCGGGACGGGACGTGTCCGCGGTCAAGACCTCTTCAGTGCGAAAGAAGCTCAAGGACAAGGCCTTCGCCCGCAGCGTTCTCCGCCAGGACATCACCCTGGGCAGCGAGGAACTGGGTATCCCCGTCGAGGAACTTGTTGAACTGGTGGTGGCCGGACTCACCCCGGTCGCCGCCGAGCTCGGGCTCGGTTCCGCCCAATAGCGACGCCTATACTCGACCGCTGACCGCAAAGGGGAGGTGGCTGAGTGGTCGAAAGCGCCCGCCTGCTAAGCGGGTGACGGGGGTTAACCTCGTCCGAGGGTTCGAATCCCTCCCTTCCCGCGCTGTGATGTCTCAGGTCATGGTGCCCGTCTGTCGCAGATGGTAGTGCCCGATTTTGGCGAGCTTTTGGGCCGGGTGATGGCCAAGACCGCTCATCTGCCCTTGACTTCCCGTTGGAGACGGACGCGCGGCGTCGGGCCGATCCCCGTCGGAGAGGCCCGTACCC
>Ga0207933_1003132_pt1 | contig 10017 bp, 8 predicted proteins | sample NGESurdeep092012_4_FD_184488 | JGI IMG/M metagenome (GOLD analysis project Ga0207933, IMG submission 184488) | Arctic peat soil microbial communities from Barrow, Alaska - NGEE Surface sample F53-3 deep-092012 (SPAdes) | ecosystem: Environmental > Terrestrial > Soil > Wetlands > Peat ...
AGAGGCAGGCCGAAATCACGGAGGGAAGCGAGCTGCGCCAGACTGCCCCCGCCAAGGGATGCCCCGATTGTGAGAGGCGCCTCGACGCTGTACTTCGCCGACTTGTAGATGATCACGCGGTGGGCGCGAGCGAGATGTTCGGCATCCGGGAATCTCTGCCAGGACCGCTCTTCGACGATATCGAGGTACTGGCCGGCTGTCACCTCTGTGCGCATCCGGTTGAATTCGCCTCGAGCGGCGAGCGCAGACTCCCTGCTGGAGAGTCGCGCCAGCCCTTCGTCGAGTAGCTCGTCGCTCCAGCCGAGGAGCAGGTCGCCGAGAAGGAGGGCGCCCGATCGACCGAAGTCCGGCGCGTCTCCTGACCAGCCGCCGTCCCGGTGCAGCGACTCGAACCGCCTGTGGGTCGAAGCAATGCCTCTTCTGGTGTCGGAGCTGTCCATGATGTCGTCGTGGACGAGAGCCGCGGCGTGAAAGATCTCCAGCGCTGCTGCGGCACGGATGACGGAGTCGAGATCGCGGGGAGCCTCGACGGACTCGAGGGGGTCGAACTCTCCGCGCCCCGAACCGACTGCGTTCCAGCCCCAGTAGCAGAACAGTGCCCTGAATCGTTTCCCACCCTGCAGGAGCTGCCGCGAGAAATCGAGAAAAGTGACGACCTCCGGGGCGATGGCAGCGAGTGCAGGCGTACGCTCGTCAAGAAATTCGTCGATTCGCAGCTGCACTAAGTCAACTAACCGGGTACTCACAGCCACCCTCCTAGCCTAGCCACGCGCACGGGGATACAATTGAGTTCTATTTATCAGCGTCAGTCCCGAGCCTGAGGGGAACAGGATGCCACTTTCCGAGCAGGAGCAAAGGCTCCTGGAAGAGATGGAGCGCAGTCTCTATCACAATGACGCGGATTTCGTGGCGTCTTCTTCGGAGCCACGCCAGAAGCCGAGCTACTCCGTCGTCGTCACGGGCATCCTCATCGGCATAGCAGGTGTCGCTATCCTTCTGGCCGGTGTCATCATTCGGCAGCCGATCGTGGGCGTACTCGGGTTCATCGCGATGTTCGCGGGCGTGCTGGTTGCGGTCACGCCGAGGCGCAACGGCAGGCCCGGTCGTGCACCGGCGGCAGAGAATCCCCAGGCCGATGCGCCTAAGCACGGCAGCTTCATGCAGAACCTCAACGACCGTTGGGAGAAGCGGCAGCACGACCGCGACGATTAATCTCGCGACACTTCATCGTCGTTAAGGGCTGATCCCTCCGGATCAGCCCTTTTTTGTGCCCATTTTGTGATGATTTTGGGAAAAACCCCTCCACTACCCTCCACGCCAAATGTCCCTTTATTCATAAGGCACGCCTCGAAGTGGGGGCGACGTTGTTCGCGAAATTCGTAGATATGTGGAGCTATGTGGAGTAAAGTGGAGACAACCTAAAATTCTGGCCGGATCGTTGAGGGGGCGCGCCAATGTTTCTTGGTACCTATGCGCCGAAGCTCGACGAGAAGGGCCGCATTATCCTGCCGGCGAAGTTCTGGGACGAACTCGCGTCCGGCGTCGTGATCACGCGGGGGCAGGAACACTGCCTCTACGTGTTCAGCACGCGCGAGTTCGAGAGCGTGCACGAAAAGATTCGCCAGGCACCGGTAACCAGCAAGCAGGCGCGCGATTTTCTTCGCCTGTTTCTCTCCGGCGCCAACCAGGAACAGCCCGACAAGCAACGTCGGGTCACGATTCCGGCCGGGCTCCGCGAATACGCGGGGCTCGACCGAGACCTGACAGTGATCGGTGCGGGCAACCGCGCCGAAATCTGGGACACCGAGGCCTGGAACACCTACTACAACGAGACAGAATCCACCTTCGCCAACACCACGGAGGAGGTGATTCCGGGGCTCTTCTAGCGCCCAGGCGCTGACTCCCAGCCGTTCACAGCCCTGACATCACTTCCCCGATGCCAGGTAAGACGAATGGATGGGGATCAGCATTTGGGGGTTGTCCCGCTTTTCATGGCAGAGAACTCACTTCACACCCCGGTGTTGCTCGAACGCACGATCGAGTTGCTCGCCCCGGCCCTCGCGAAGCCAGGCGCTGTGCTCATCGACGCGACGCTGGGCCTCGGCGGTCACGCGGAGGAATTCCTCGCTCGGTTTCCCGAGATCGAGTTCGTCGGTCTCGACCGTGACCCGGAAGCACTGCGGCTCGCGGGGGAGCGGCTGGCGCCCTATGGCGATCGCGTGCACCTGGTCCATGCGGTGTTCGACGCGCTGCCGCAGACGTTGCGATCGCTCGGTCTGGATGCCGCCTCCGGCATCCTCTTCGATCTGGGCGTCTCCTCGTTGCAGCTTGACCGCGTCGACCGCGGGTTCTCGTACTCGAAGGATGCCCCGCTGGACATGCGCATGGATTCGACCTCCCCGCTGACTGCTGAGCGCATCCTCGCCGAGTACAGCGAGTCGGAGCTGCGCCGCATCTTCTACGAGTTCGGCGAGGAGAAGCTGGCCCCGCGATATGCCCGCAAGATCGTGCAGGCGCGGGAGACCGAGCCTTTCGTGCGTTCGGCGCAACTGGTCGAGCTGATCATCGCCGCAACCCCCGCGGCGGTGCAGCGATCCGGGCATCCGGCCAAGCGGGTTTTCCAGGCCCTGCGTATCGAAGTCAATCAGGAGCTGTCTGTGCTTTCTGCGACGATCCCCGCCGCGATCGACACGCTCGAAGTCGGCGGGCGCATGGTCGTGCTCGCGTACCAGTCGCTCGAGGATCGCATCGTCAAACGGATCTTTGCCGCGCGGTCGGCATCGACAGCGCCGGCTGGACTTCCGGTCGAGCTCCCCGAGCATCGGCCGGAGCTTCGACTACTGGTTCGCGGCGCCGAGCTCGCCGACGAGGCCGAAAAGTCACGCAATCCGCGTGCGACGCCGGTGCGGTTGCGCGCCGTCGAGAGGGTAAGGGCAGTAGCATGACAACAAACCTCGCGTACTCACTTCCGGATCCTCGGAAGCGGGATTACGACGCCCAGCCCACCAGGGTGCGGATCGTTACGACCTTCGCCCAGCGCAGTGCGCGCCCGAGAATCACCTATGCGCTTATCGCGATCGCCGTTGTCTTCGGAATCTTCATGGCGCAGCTTCTGCTCACCATCTCGCTTTCGAGCGGCGCGTACGGTATCGCCCGCCTCCAGAATCAACAGCACAGCCTCGGGCTCGTCGCGTCGTCGCTCAACGAGAAGCTTCAGGCTCTCGGCTCGGCCCAGAACCTCGCGGCCAACGCGCAGCAACTCGGAATGGTGAGCACGTCCGCTCCGGCCTACCTGACCCTGTCGAACGGCAGCGTCGCAGGCACGCCAACCGCGGCGGCAGCGGTCGCGACGACGACCGTGACCAACGGATCCACGGGTGCCGTTCCCAACTCCCTTCTCAGCAACGTTCCTGTAATTAGTCCGACCGCTTCGGGACACGGCGGATCGAATGCCGCCGATTCCGGCCCGACCACCACACAATCGACTGGGGCGAACACGCTGTCGGCGGATCCGTTGTCTGCAGGGGCAGCTGACCCGGGCGCCCTGCCATCCCCGGTAACGCATTAGGCACAAGTGACGCATTAGGTACGGTGACATGAAGAAGTCCAGGAGCACGGGAGTTCGACTGACCCTCACGGTGGTCGCGATCTTCGCGGTGGTCGTGGTCTTCACCGGGCGACTGGTCGACCTGCAGGTCGTCCAGTCGGCATCCCTCACGAAGCTGGCGATCAAGAACCGCACGCAGCCGGTGATCACGCCGGGAGTGCGCGGGTCCATCGTCGATGCGAACGGCGTCGTGCTTGCGGACAGCGTCAACCGCTTCGACATCACGGTGTCGCCGAAAACGATCATCCTCGCCGATGCGAAGACCCCGGGGATCATGGACAAGCAGTTGGCGAAGATTGCCAAATTGACGGGCAACCAAACGGACGCTCTCCGGGCTGTCATCGAGGCAAACCCCAAATCCGATTTCGCCTATCTTGCCAAGAGCCAGACGCTCGCGGTGTTCAACGCCGTGCAGAAGCTGAAGGTCGTCGGCGTGTACTCCCAACCTGTTGCGAGCAGAACCTATCCCAACGGCGCGATTGCCGGTAACCTCATCGGTTTCATGGGCACGGATGGCGCGCAGGCCGGCATGGAGATGGCCTACAACTCCTGCCTCGCCGGCACGAACGGAACTTCGACTTATGAGAAGAGCCAGGACGGCACGCGGATCCCTGGCAGCACGATAACCCAAAAGGCGGCCAGGAACGGCGGAACCCTGCAGCTCACGATCGACAACGACCTGCAATATGAGGTGCAGCAGGCCATCCACGCGCAAAGGCTGGTGCTCGGTGCGCCGTGGGCAACCGGCGTCGTCGAGCGGATCTCGGACGGCCACCTGCTCGCGGTCGCCGATGACCCGACGGTCGACCCGAATGACGTCGGCGCGACTCCGGCCATTGCTCGCGGCTCCTTCGCGTTTACCCAGCCGTACGAGCCGGGATCGACGTTCAAGGGTATGAGCGCGGCGGCCCTCATCGATGCCGGGGCGATCACCCCGACCACGCAAATCACGGTGCCCGCGATCTACACCGACGGCCTACCGAAGGGCGCATCCATTCGGGATTCCTTCTATCACGGCACGCTGCATTACACGACGGCGGGGGTGCTCGAGAACTCGTCGAACATCGGGATCTCAGTGTTGTCGCAGAGTCTCAGCGCCGCCAAGCGACACGATTACATGGCCAAGTTCGGGATCGGGTCCAAGACCGCGGCGATCTTCCCCGGCCAGGCAACCGGAGTGCTCCACCCGGTGAGCCAATGGGATCCGATCACAACTCGCGCGGTCGAGTTCGGCCAGGGCGTCACGGCCACCTCCGTGCAGGTTGCCCAGCTCTACGCGACGCTTGGCAACCACGGCGTGCGAGAGCCGAGCACGCTGGTCGAGGGATGCAAGCAGGCGGACGGCACGGTCATCGACCAGCAGAGCGTGAAGCCGGTGCGGGTCGTCGCCCAGAAGACCGCGGACGAAGTGGTCGGGATGCTCGAGACGGTGGTCACCGGTGGTCCGATCGGTTCGTTGCTCCGGATCCCCGGGTACCGCATTGCGGCGAAGACAGGAACGGCCCAGGTCGCAACGCCGGGCGGTGGCTACGGCAAGAACTACATCATCTCGGTGGCGGGCATGGCGCCGGCGGAGAACCCGGAGTACGTGGTTGTAGTCACCTTCGGGCCGACTACGCTGAATACATCGGCAGGCGCGGCGCCCGCTTTCAAGAACGTCATGACCGACGTGCTGAAGCGATACCGCGTCGCACCGTCAACACAGCCAGCGCCCTTCGTCCAGACAACGTGGTAGTCGGGTCGCTTGACTCCAAGAAAGAGGATTGCGTGACCGCACGGATACCCCCGGTACTTCGCCCGGAGCATCCTTCGGCCAGATCCCTCGCCGGACTCGTCGCCGAATTCGGGCTCGACAGCGTTGGTTCGCTCGATGGGGTCGAGATTACCGGCGTCACCCTGAGCACCGCGGACCTGCATCCCGGGGACCTTTACGTCGGAATCAACGGCGCGAACAGTCACGGTGCGAGCTACGCAGCCCAGGCGCGCGAGGGTGGGGCTGTTGCCCTGTTGACGGATGCCGCAGGCGCTGCGCTTGCGAAGGACGCCGAGCTTCCGATCGTCGTCGTCGCCTCCCCGCGCGAGGCACTCGGCGAGATCTCCGCGTGGGTCTATCGCAGCGCGGATCATCCTCCGCTGTTGTTGGGCACGACCGGAACCAACGGTAAGACGTCGACCTCGTACCTGCTGGAGGGCATCCTGAAGCAACTGGGCCTCGTCACGGGGCTCAGCTCGACATCGGAGCGTCACATCGGTGACCTCACCGTCGTTTCCCGGCTGACCACGCCGGAGGCCAGCGAGATGCACGCGCTGCTCGCGCGCATGCGCGAGAGTAATGTGCGCGCTGTCGCCGTCGAGGTGAGCGCGCAGGCGATGACCCGGCACCGGGTCGACGGCATCGTCTTCGATGTCGTGTCGTTCACGAACCTCAGCCACGACCACCTCGACGATTACGTCGACATGGAGGAGTACTTCCAGGCCAAGCTGTCGCTGTTCGATCCTGATCGCGCCAAGCGCGGCGTCGTGTCGCTCGACACCAGCTGGGGCCAGCGCGTCGTCGACGGGTCGCGCATCCCCGTGACCACGATTTCCGCGACGCCGGGCGTGTCAGCGGAGTGGGTCGTCGAGATCATCGAGGAACGGGCGGCGTGCACCGAGTTCACGCTGACCGGACCGGAGGGACGATCGCTCACCACCCGGGTGCCGATCATCGGCTGGCACATGGCAGCGGATGCCGGGCTCGCCATCGTCATGCTTGTCGAGGCCGGCTTCGAACTGGAGGCCATCGGCCACGCGCTCCACGATGACGGTGGCATCATCGCCTACCTTCCCGGTCGCACGGAGCGCGTTTCCGGTGAACACGGTCCGGACGTCTACGTCGACTTCGGGCACAGTCCCGACGCGATCCTCAACACCCTCGCCGCGGTGCGCAAGTTCACCACCGGGCGCACCATCATGCTTCTCGGCGCGGACGGCGATCGGGATGCCTCCAAGCGCGCGGACATGGGCCGGGTCGCGGCGGAGGGTTCCGACATCCTGGTCATCACCGACCATCACCCGCGCTTCGAGGATGCCGCGTCGATTCGGACCGCCCTGCTGGACGGCGCGAAGCTCGCGCAGCACCAGCCGGACACGTACGAGGTGAGCCCACCGGAGCAGGCGATTCGCACGGCTGTCTCGCTGGCGAAAGAGGGCGACTCGATTCTCTGGGCGGGCCCCGGGCACCAGGATTACCGTGACATCGAGGGCGTTCGGACGCCGTATTCTGCGCGGGACGAAGCACGAGCGGCCCTGCGCGAGGCGGGCTGGGCGTGATCGCCCTGACCCTCGCCGAGATCGCTGCGATCGTCGGCGGGCGAATCGTTCCCTCCGACTACCCATCGGACCTGGTCGTCGACGGCCCAGCACACACGGATTCCCGACTGGTCGAACCCGGCGCGTTGTTCTTCGCGCTTCCGGGAGCCGAGACGGATGGCCACCTGTTCGCGCCGGCCGCCGTGGAGAACGGCGCGGCGCTCGTGATCGCTGAGCGTGAGCTCGACCTGCCTGCCCCCGTGATCGTCGTGTCCAACGGGGTCGAAGCGCTTGCCGCTCTCGCCAAGGCGGTCGTGGCGAACGTTCGCGAAAGCGGCACCCTGTCGGTCATCGGCATCACAGGCTCGAACGGCAAGACGACGACCAAGAATCTGCTTCGCGCGATTCTTACGAAGCAGGGTGAGACGGTCGCGCCTCAGGGATCGTTCAACAATCACGTCGGTGCCCCGATTTCCATGCTGGGTGTTACGCCGTCGACTCGCTACCTGATCGTCGAGATGGGCGCGAGCGGTGCCGGCGAGATCGCTCGTCTCGTGTCAATCGCGCGGCCGGACATCGGCGTCGTGCTCAAGGTCGGTCTCGCCCACGTCGGCGAATTCGGAGGAATCGACGCGGTGCAGCAGGCCAAGAGCGAGATGGTGACCGAGCTTCCGGCGACCGCGACCGCCATCCTCAACGCCGACGATGGCCGAGTGGCTGCCATGGCAGCCTCGACGGCCGCATCCGTCTGCTGGTTCGGACTCTCAGAAACCGCGGATGTCCGCGCAGAGGATATCGAAGCGACGGCAGCGGGAACCGGCTTCACACTCGTGGCCGACGGCATCAGGATGCCGGTGCAGCTGCGCATCCTCGGTGAGCACCACGTGTCGAACGCCCTCGCGGCGCTTGCTGTCGCGCGGGAACTCGGTGTCGACCTCGCAGAGGCCGTCGTCGCGATCGAAGCCGTGCCCCGCGCCGAACGCTGGCGAATGGAACTGCTGCGGCCGGCATCCGGAGCCATCGTCATCAACGACGCATACAACGCCAGCCCGGACTCCATGGCTGCCGCGCTCAAGACCCTCGCGCAGATCGCCACCCCGCCGGCCCGTTCGATTGCGGTGCTCGGCGAGATGGCCGAACTCGGCGAATACTCTCAGGAGGAGCACGACCGCATCGGCAGACTCGCGGTGCGACTCAACGTGAAGAAGCTCATCGTCGTCGGGCATGGTGCGCGCCACATCCATAACGCTGCCGGGCTCGAAGGCTCATGGGACGGGGAGTCGGTCCTCGTCGACACCCCGGAGCAGGCATACGATTTGCTTCGTGAAGACTTGGGCGCGGGAGACATCGTGCTCGTGAAGTCATCGAAGTCCGCGAATCTCCGTTTCCTCGGTGACCGCCTCGGCGGTGTTGCCGAGTGATCGCGCTTCTGAGCGGTGCGGGTTTCGCCCTCGCGTTCACCCTGTTCCTTACCCCCGTCTTCGCGCGGCTGGCCCGCCGACTCGGCTGGGGGCAATTCATTCGGGATGACGGTCCGCAGAGCCACCACGCCAAGCGCGGCACGCCGACCATGGGCGGCATCGTCTTCATCGTCGGTTCCTGCTTCGGCTACTTCGTCGGGCACCTGGTCGGGCGCTACCCGCCCACAATCAGTGGTCTTCTGGTGCTATTTCTCATGGTCGGCCTCGGTGTCGTCGGGTTCATCGATGATTTCCTCAAGACCAGAAACCAGCGCAGCCTCGGCCTCACCGGCTGGGGAAAGATCGCCGGACAGGTCATCGTCGCGGCGCTCTTCGCGGCGATCGCACTCAATTTTCCGGATCAACACAACCTGACGCCGGTCGGCGCCGGAGCAACGAAAACTCACGGTGCCGCCGTGTTTATCTCTGCGATCCGCGACATCCCGTGGCTGAACTTCATGACGTTCGGCATCGTGGCCGGCGGCATTCTCTTCGCGTTGTGGTCGACCATCATCGTCGTCAGCGCCTCGAACGGCGTGAACGTCGCGGACGGTCTGGACGGTCTGGCGACGGGCGCCTCGATCTTTGCTTTTACGGCGTACATCTTCATCGGGTTCTGGCAGAATAACGAGTCCTGTTTTCGTGCCCTCGACGCCACCGTCAGGTACAAGTGCTACGACGTGCGGGATCCGCTGGACCTCGCTGTCGCGGCGGCAGCGATCGTCGGGGCACTCATCGGTTTCCTGTGGTGGAACACCTCACCAGCCCAGATTTTCATGGGCGACACCGGATCCCTCGCCCTGGGCGGTGCCCTCGCGGCTCTCGCGATCCTGAGCCACACCGAGCTGCTCCTCGTCCTGATCGGCGGACTCTTCCTGGTCGTCACAGGCTCGGTGATCGTGCAGAGGGCGTACTTCAAGATCACGCATGGTAAACGCATTTTCCTGATGTCACCGATCCAGCACCATTTCGAGCTCAAGGGCTGGGCGGAGATCACGATCGTCGTGCGGTTCTGGATCATCGCCGCCATGTTCGTCGCCGCAGGCGTCGGCCTGTTCTATCTCGAGTGGATCAGTCGATAGTGCCGAGAGCGGTCGACGACCTGACGAGCTGGCACTCGGACTGGAACGGGCTCCGGGTGGCAGTGCTGGGCCTCGGAGTAACGGGTTTCTCGGTCGCAGACACGCTGGTCGAGCTCGGATCTTCCGTTCTCGTCGTCGCTTCCGGCGGCAACGATGAGCAGGTCGCCCTGCTCGAGGTCATCGGGGCGGCCTACCTCGAACGCGAGCTGTCGACCGTACCCGGGGAAGTCGTCGACTTCGACCCCGAGCTGCTCGTCGTGTCCCCGGGCTTCCACCCCGATCATCCGCTGCTCGTCTGGGCCGCGGAGCACGGGATTCCGATCTGGGGCGACATCGAACTCGCCTGGCGTGTCCGTGACAAGGTCCTACCCGTCGCCGAGTGGGTGCTCGTGACCGGGACCAACGGTAAAACGACGACGACCCAGCTGACGACCCACCTGCTCGCGGCCGACGGAAAACGGGTCGCCTCCGTCGGAAATATCGGCGTACCGGTACTGGATGCCGTGCGCTATCCCGCCGGGTTCGACGTGCTGGTTGTCGAGTTGTCGAGCTATCAGCTGCACTGGCTGGGACAGAC
>Ga0207933_1003133_pt1 | contig 10017 bp, 9 predicted proteins | sample NGESurdeep092012_4_FD_184488 | JGI IMG/M metagenome (GOLD analysis project Ga0207933, IMG submission 184488) | Arctic peat soil microbial communities from Barrow, Alaska - NGEE Surface sample F53-3 deep-092012 (SPAdes) | ecosystem: Environmental > Terrestrial > Soil > Wetlands > Peat ...
CGCGCGCCGTCGCCGAGCAGCGCCGCCGCAAACGCGCGCGCGATCGCCCGCTTGCCGGTCCCGGCCGGCCCGTGGAAGAGATAGGCGTGCGATGGCGCCCCCTCCCGCCCGCGGACAGGCATCCCACCCAACCCGAGAGCGGGCGTGAGCACAGCGCGCGCGTGGGGGTGCGCGTCGATGCCGGGCAGCGCCGTCGTCTGGGCGGAGGTGGTCACGAAGGTCATCGTAGAGGCGCTACCGTCCCCGCGGTGGCGCGCGGCAAGCTGATCACGATCGAGGGCATCGACGGCGCCGGCAAGTCGACGCTCGCCCTCGCGCTCTCGCGCGAGCTCTCCGCGCGAGGCCTGCGGGTGGAGCTGCTGCGCGAGCCCGGCGGGGTCGACGTGTCCGAGCGGATCCGCGCGCTCGTCCAGGACCCCGCGCTGGCGGTCGCGCCACGCGCGGAGGCGCTCCTCTACGCGGCCGCGCGCGCGCAACTCGTGCAGGAGCTCCTATCGCCGCTGCTGGCGCGGGGCACGCTCGTGCTGCTCGACCGCTTCGTCGACTCCTCGCTCGCCTACCAGGGCGCCGGGCGCGCGCTTGGCGTGGAGGAGGTGCGGGCGGTCAACCTGTTCGCCACCGGGGGACTCGTCCCCGACCGCACATTGCTGCTGCGGATCGACCCGGCGCTGGGCCGCGCGCGCGCTAGCGAGCGGGCGCTTGAGCCCGACCGGCTGGAGCGCGAGGGGGCGCGGTTCTTCGCTTCGATCGCCGCCGCCTACGACGAGCTCGCGCGCGAGGAGCCGGCGCGGATCCGCGCGATCGACGCCGGGCAGGCGCCCGCGGACGTGCTGGGAGACGCGCTCGCGGCGATCGCCGATCTGCTGTAGCCCGAGCGGGCGATTAGCATTCACAGGCAGATGGCCCTCGACACCGGCTCGACACCGACCCGCACCGCCTCCACCCCGAGCTTCCCGGTGCCCGCGTCGGCGCGGGTGCACCCGGGCGCGAGCACGCCCGTCAAAGCCCCGGTCACGGCGAGCCCCACCGCGACGACCTCGACGGCGGCCACGACAGCGGCCCCGACGACGGCCACGACGACGGCCACGACGACGGCCACGACGACGGCCACGACGGCCGCTCCCGGAACCGCGAGCACCCACACCATCTCTGTGCCCACGGGCGCTCCCGCCGCCGGCAACTCCACGACTCAATCGACGTCGAACGCGCGCGCGTCCACGCACGCGCGTTCGAAGCACTCCGAATCGCTCTCGACGGCGGCGATCGCGGCGCTCGTGCTCGCCGCCGTCCTCGTGCTCGCCTGCATCGCCTGGGCGCTCGCCCGGCGGCGCACGTTCGAACCCCACTGGCTGCTCTCGCTGCGCCACGCGATCGCCGAGGCCGGTTTTCGCCTTTCCGCAACGTGCGCGGAATTTGCGGACTGGATCCGATTGGGACACTGAGACGTCCTAAAATCGAGGGTGCATCCTTGATTTTTTCCGCCGGTCGGAGAGAGATGATGTTCGGCCCAGACAACAGCTTCGAGTAGGCGTCGCGCGCGCCGGCACAGCGCAGAGGAGGCAGGCCGATGAACCCCACCACGCATCCCACGACCACCCAGGAGACGACGCCCGGAGCCGGGCTTCAGATCAGACGCCTGCTCAGCACCCCGGATGAGCATCCGTTCGATGCCGTCGAGTGGGAGACGCGCGACGCGCGCATCGGCCACGGCGACCGGATCGCGTTCGAGCAGACCGACGTCGAGTTCCCGAAGAGCTGGTCGCAGAACGCGACGAACATCGTCGCCCAGAAGTACTTCCGCGGGCAGATCGGCAACCCCGCGCGCGAGCACTCGGTCAAGCAGATGATCTCCCGCGTGGCCGGCACGATCGCCGGCTGGGGTCAGGCGCGCGGCTACTTCGCAAGCGACGAGGACGCGCGGGCCTTCGAGGACGAGCTGACCCACATCCTGCTGCACCAGATGGCGGCCTTCAACTCGCCCGTCTGGTTCAACGTCGGCTTCGAGGAGTCGCCGCAGTGCAGCGCCTGCTTCATCCTCTCCGTCGACGACACGATGGAGTCGATCCTCGACTGGAACACCAAGGAGGGGATGATCTTCCGCGGCGGCTCGGGCTCGGGGATCAACCTCTCGAACATCCGCGGCTCGATGGAGCCACTGGCCAAGGGCGGCACCGCCTCGGGCCCCGTCTCCTTCATGCGCGGCGCCGACTCGTGGGCCGGCACGATCAAGTCCGGCGGCAAGACGCGGCGCGCGGCGAAGATGGTCGTGCTCGACGTCGACCACCCCGACATCCGCGAGTTCATCTGGTGCAAGGCCAAGGAGGAGGACAAGGCCGAGGCCCTCCGAGACGCGGGCTTCGACATGTCGATCGACGGCGAGGGCTTCAAGTCGATCCAGTATCAGAACGCGAACAACTCGGTGCGCGTCACCGACGAGTTCATGCGCGCCGTCGAGAACGGCGAGGACTGGCACCTGACCGCCCGCGCCACCGGCAAGCCCGTCGGGGAGCCGATCCCGGCGCGCGAGCTGATGCGCGAGATCGCCGAGGCCGCCTGGCGCTGCGCCGACCCGGGCGTGCAGTACGACACGACGATCAACCGGTGGCACACCTCGCCGAACAGCGGCCGGATCAACGCCTCGAACCCGTGCAGCGAGTACATGCACGTCGACAACTCCGCCTGCAACCTGGCGTCGATCAACCTGATGAAGTTCCGCCGCGCCGACGGCACGCTCGACACCGAGACCTTCGAGCACGTCGTCGACGTGCTCCTGCTGGCGCAGGAGATCGTCGTCTCGCCCTCCTCCTATCCGACCGAGGAGATCGGCGTCAACGCGCGCGCCTTCCGTCAGTTGGGGCTCGGCTACGCGAACCTCGGCGCCTACCTGATGAGCGACGGGATGCCCTACGACTCCGACGGCGGGCGCGGCACCGCGGCGGCGATCACGGCGCTGATGACCGGTCGCGCCTACCGCCGCTCGGCCGAGATCGCGGCGGCGCTCGGCCCGTACGAGCACTACGAGGTCAACCGCGACGCGCACAACGGCGTGATGGCCATGCACCGCGACGCCTCCTACGCGATCGTAGACTCGACCTGCGCCGACGAGCAGCTGCTCGCGGCGGCGCGGCGCTCGTGGGACGAGGCGGTGGAGCTGGGCGAGCGCCACGGCTACCGCAACGCGCAGGCGACGGTGCTCGCGCCGACGGGCACGATCTCGTTCCTGATGGACTGCGACACGACCGGCGTCGAGCCCGACTTCTCGCTCGTCAAGTTCAAGGAGCTCGTCGGCGGCGGGCAGATGACGATCGTCAACAAAACGGTGCCGCTGGCGCTGCAGACGCTCGGCTACTCCGAGCAACAGCTCGAGCAGATCGAGGCGCACCTGGCCGAGCACGGCACGATCCTCGGCGCTCCCGGCCTGCGCGAGGAGCACCTGCCGGTGTTCGACGTGGCCGTCGGCGAGCGCGCGATCACGCACATGGGCCACCTGAAGATGATGGGCGCCGTGCAGCCGTTCATCTCGGGCGCGATCTCGAAGACGGTCAATATGCCCCAGGAGTCGACGGTCGAGGACATCGCCGACGCCTACACGCAGGCATGGCACCTCGGCGTGAAGGCGCTCGCGATCTACCGCGACGGCTCGAAGACCGCGCAGGCGCTCCGCACCGACGCGCAGCAGGGTGCCACGGAGCCCGTCGATGTCGATGCGCTCGTCGAACGGGCGGTCGCCAAGGCACTGACCGAGGCTGGCCCCAAGCGCAAGCGGATGCCGCGCGAGCGCCAGTCGATCACGCACAAGTTCTCGATCGGCGGTCACGAGGGCTACATCACCGCGGGCATGTACGAGGACGGCTCGGTCGGGGAGATCTTCCTGACCGACATCGGCAAGGAGGGATCGACGCTGCGCGGGATGATGAACTCCTACGCCACGGCGATCTCGATCGCGCTCCAGTACGGGGTGCCGCTCGAGACGCTCGTGCAGAAGTTCTGCTACATGCGCTTCGACCCCGAGGGGATCACCAACAACCCGGAGATCCCCTTCGCGAAGTCGATGCCCGACTACATCATGCGCTGGCTCGCCTCGCGCTTCCTCGACACCGACATCCAGGAGGAGCTCGGCATCCTCACGCCCGCCGTCCGCGCCCGCGCGGCGTCCCAGGACACGGCCCAGTCGGTCGCCTCCTCCGACACCGCCGGCCCCGCCGGCGGCGACGCCCCCGCGACCGCACCCAACGGCTCGGCCGGCTCGGGCGCGCCCAAGGCGTCGGGCGGCAACGGCGGCGGCTCGAGCGCCCCGACGGCCGCGCTCACGGACACGCCCCCGGTCGTCCCGGCCCGCCTCCAGGGCCTCGACCTCGGCCCCGCCTGCAGCCAGTGCGGCGGGATGATGCAGCGGACGGGGTCTTGCTACACGTGCTCGTCGTGCGGCAACAACACGGGTTGTGGCTGAGGCGCGCGATAGCCGGCGCATCTCTGCGTCCTCGCTCGCTCGTGTGCTATCCGCACACGTCGCTCGCTGCGTCCTTGATCTGCTTGGCTCTCGCGCGCCTCAGGGGCGCATTGCCTTATCCGAGCTGAACGCGTAAAGCGCGGGAATCAGGTGGGCAGGTGGTCGGGCGAACCTGCGGCTGCGTACTCGGCCAGCGTGACGCGGGAATCATCGCGGCCTAACATCGTGATGAAGACGGCGGCGAAGGCGATGCCGAAGACGAGGAACTCGGCGAAGCACATCGCCGCGCCGGCGAGGTGCTGGTCGTTGATCGCCGAGAGGCCGTAGGCGCGGAAGGCGCCGGCGTAGAGGGGGTACTCGGTCGCCGATAGCCAGGTCAGGGGCAGGCACACGCAGGCGCTGGCAAGACGGGTGAAGCCGAGCAGCGCGAGGCGCTCGCCGTTGGGGCGCAGGCGCGCGCGCGGGAGCGGGTCGATGATCAGCCACCACATCGCGAGGCCGGTGTAGAAGAGCGTGGCGTGCTCGAAGGCGTGGACGACGGGGTGCTGGGCGGTGTAGTCGAAGATGCTCGGGATCGCCCAGACCCAGGTGGCGAGCATCCACAACGGGATCGCGACCAACGGCGAGGTGAGCCGTGCCAGCGCACGCCCGGAGGGGCGTCCCGGCGCGACCGCCGTCAGCGCACGGCGCGAGAGGCCGAGCGGCAGGACCGGCGAGCGCAGGCCGAGGACGAGCAGCGCGGGCGCGATGTCGGAGAGGAGCACGTGCTGCATCATGTGCGCCGACAGCAGGTATCCGTCGCCGATCGGGTCGAGCGGGGAGAGCAGGGCGATCGCGATCGTCACCAGGCCGCACATGTAGGGCAGCCAATGGCCGATGCCGGGGCCCTTGTTCGAGCGGGCGGCGGCGCGCGTGTACATGCGCCAGTAGACGTAGCCGGCACCGAGCAGCGCGAGGATCACGATCGGGTTGAAGCTCCACGAGCCCCAGCCGGGAACGTTGCTCATCCGGCGCCTCCGTCAGCTGGGCGGGTCGAGGAACGGTCTGTCTGCGGTGCGAGCGTCATGTGCTGGCGGCATCCTATCGATCCTCCGCCGCAACCGCGGACCCGGTGCGCACCGGCCCGAGGCGGGCCGGTGCGCACCGGGAACAGTGCGCGGGTGGATCTAGTTGAGGCGCTTCTTCAGCGCGCTCGCCGCCGAGAACTTCGCCGCCTTGCTGGCCGCGATGTTGATCGTCTCGCCGGTTGATGGGTTGCGTCCCTGCCGTGCGGCACGCTGACTGACGCTGAACTTTCCGAAGCCGGCAAGCGCAACCTCGCCCCCGGCCTCCAGCTCCTTGGCGATCGTCTCGATCGCCGTCTCCAGGGCCTCGCGGGCCTGGCTGGCAGCCAGGCCCGTACTCGATGCGACCTGCTCAGCTAGCTCATTCTTGGTCATGGCACTCCCTTCTCGAGTGTCGTTCTTCCCGCAGGCTAACCGCTAGTTAGGACGATTACATGCCCCACGGCCCGATCCACCGCCGATAGAAGCCCTAATTTCCGGGGAACTTGATCGGCGAGGCCGTCCTCAGCGGGCCCTCCAGGGCGCGCTCGGCCGGCCTGTCGACTCTGCGAGAGACGAGCGCACCGGCAACACAAGCCGCCCACAGGACCGACAGCCACGTCAGCGACGCGAGGCCGACGTGCACCCAGACGAGCTCTGTTGGGAGATGCGTCTCGTACTGATCCAATCCCACAACCCCCTGCAGGGCGAGCAGGACACACAGAATCGTCAACGGGCGCCGAACCTCGGGCCCTGCGGCACGTCGTCGGGCCAGCCACCACAGGCCCACGGCGGCCAGGCTGAACACGAAGGCGATCTCGGCGTGACGGTGGATCACGAAGTCCATCGTGCCCCGCCCGTCGAAGTCCAGCCGGTTGATCTTCTGTCCCGGAGAGCCGCCCGCATGCGGACCGGCGGCCGTCGCCGCCGTGCCGGCGAAGATCGTCAGCGCGGCGAGCGCCAGCAGCGCGCGCATGCCTCGGACGATCGTGCGATCGACGGGGCCGGCTCCGGCCGCATCGGTGCCCTCTTGGGACTCGTGACCGATCGGAGATCGGCCGGCGCGCCAGACGAGCACGACCGCGGCGACGAGGATCAGCATCGACAGCGCGAAGTGGCCCATCACCCAGCCGTAGTCGAGCTCACCCCTCACGGTGAAGCCGCCGAGCACCGCCTGCGCGACCACGCCCAGCGGCAGCAGCGCGCCCAGCCACACGAGGTCGCGGCGGTACGGCCGCCGACGTAGCGCGCCCAGCCACGCCAAGCCGGCGGCGATCGACACCGGGGCCGTGATCAGACGGTTGGAGAACTCGATCAGCGCGTGCGTCTGCAGCGGCGGGTAGACGTTGCCGTAGCACTTCGGCCACGTCGGACAGCCGAGGCCCGACCCGGTCAGGCGGACCGCGGCGCCGCTCAGCACGATCAGCGTCAGCGCGCCCAGCGCGAAGTGGGCGACGCGCAGGTACTGCTCGGGGGTGACGGTGTAGCCGTTCGTGCGCTCGCGCAGTCGCTCCAGTCTTCCGCTCATCGCCCTACAGGATGCCAAGATGCCTGACCATGCGGGCCACAGAGAGCATCGTCCACGTGTGGCGGGCCGACCTGACGAAGGTCGAGGGCGGGTTCGAGCAGCTGCTCCACGAAGACGAGCTCGTGCGCGCGGCACGGATCGTGCCCGCGCGCAAGCGGGTCCTCTGGGCGCGCTCGCGGGGCGTGCTGCGGGCGCTCCTCGGCCGCTACCTGGAGCGTGATCCACGGGAGCTGCGCTTCGCGTTCGGCCCCCACGGCAAGCCCGCACTGCTGCCCGATGGGCAGACTCCGACCGCCGGCCTGCGCTTCAACCTCTCCCACTCCGGCGGGCTCGCGCTCGTCGCGGTGACCGCCGGACGCGAGGTCGGAATCGACCTAGAGGTCGCAGATCGCCGGGTCGACGAGTTGGCGATCGCCGCGCGCGTGCTTGGCCGCGCGCAGGCCGCGCGCCTGGCCGAGCTCGATCCCCGGACGCGCGAGCGAGAGTTCATGCGCGCCTGGGTTGCGCACGAGGCGGCCATCAAGTGCCACGGGCTCGGGCTCGCCACGCAGCCGGGGGACTCCCGGCGGACAGGTCTGTGGACGGCCGAGCTCGACGTCGGTCCCGCCAGCTATGCGGCGGTCGCCGTGGAGGACGGACCTTGCGAGCTGCACAGCTGGGACTGGCGTGCCTAGAGCTCCGCGCCCCCGGTGAGCGTCGCCTGGGCGGCGTTCGCCAGGAAGGCATCCCCCGGCTCCCCCGGTTCGCCCGCTTCGCCCGGCGCGCTCCCGCCGCCGTCGCCCCAGACGTAGGCCGCCGCTCGGCGCGGGCTGTCCGGCTCGGCGGGGTCGCCGCTCGGGACGTAGAGAGCGCTGTCGCTGCCTTCGGTTTCGCACGACGGCTCGCGGCCTGCCCGCAGCAGGAGCTCGTAGTAGAAGACGTGCACCGGCCGCGCGTTCCGCATCAGCGTGTTCACCAGCCAGTCCGCGCGCCGCGCCTGCCCGGCTTCGCCGTTCTCGACGAGGCGCCCGGCGAAGTCCGTGCACCTGCGCGCGGCGACCTCCGTGAACCAGATCCGCGCGCCCTTGCCCCCGTTCGGCAGGTGTTCGCGGACGGTCTCGAACGGGGTTTCGCTTTCCTCTTCCACCGAGTAATAGGGGTGCACGCCCCAGTTCGCCGGAACCGGGTGGAGGTCTTTCACGTATTCGTCCTCGTACGCCGCGACGCCCGGCGAGTCCTCGAAGTCGCCCGCGATCACCGTGCAGTCGCCTTCCCCTTCGCACACGCTCGACGCGGCGTTCGTGAAGGCGGCGGCCTCCGCCGCCGGCTCGCCGCCCTGGCCGTTCGGCTCGTTCCACGCCTCCAACCACGCGATCGGGTGGCCGAGCGCGCGCGCACGACCCAAGATCTCCACCAGCTCGAACTCATATTCCCTCGGTGACGCTGGAAGTGAACCGTCGTAGCTGGTCAACGCGATCTCCGGTTTAAGCTCAATACTCGCCACGTCATCGAGCCATGCTTCGAATTCGCCCAGATACCTCGGGTAGTCGCCCGACATCACGTTCCACTGCACGACGTACCGCGCGAAGTCGACGTGCGCGCCGGGGCCGTGCACCCAGGCGTCGTCGAACAGGCCCGCGAAATAGCTTTGGTCGAAACCGCCGTCCCACGCCGGGAGGCTCTGGTCGGAGATCCCGTCGACATGGCTCGTCGCCGTCGCGGCGGTGGAGGTGAGGGCCCCGGCGGAGGAGGTGAGGGGCCCGTTGGCGGAGGGGAGGGGCCCGTTGGCGGAGGGGAGGGCGCCGGCCGAGGCGGGGAGAGACACGAGGGCGAGGCCGAGCGCCGCGAGGAAGGGCGCGAGGCAGGCGGCGAAGATCCAGCGGCGGATGCTCACCCGAGGATGGTAGGTCTACCCGTGGTGGTGAGACGAGCCTTCGGGCAGGTGCACGATCGAGACGTTCGCACGCGTCACGTTTTTCAGCTTGTCGTACGCGAGGATCGTCAGCGTGTGATGACCGATCGAGATGTGCCGCGCACCCGCCCAGTGGATCTGCGCGAGCACCGTACGGGGGTAGCCCCTGCCTTCCACGAACGGGTCGAAGTTGCGGATCGAATGGCCGTCGTAGAGCAGGCGGATGGTCGCGATGCCCGTCCTGTCGGTGGCCCTGACCCTGATCCACAGATGGCCGCTGTAGCGGTCACCGCTCGTCGGGGTCTCGACCTTGATCCGCGGGCCGCTGAAGTTTCCGCAGCCGCCCTTGATGCGGTCGCCGTGCTTGATGTAGGCGCGCATCGCCGCGTATGAGGGCTTGGGGGAGCGGTTCGCGCGCTCCAGGCCGGAGACGACCGCGCCTTCGTCCTGGATCGGGTACCACAGGCCGAGCTTCACATAGGGGGCCTGCGCGAGGCAGTGATAGGCCTCGCGCAGGTATCTGGCCTGCTGGGCTTCGCTGACGCCCTCCGGCTTCTGCCCGGCGAACGCGCCTTCGCCGCACTCCGCGCTGGTCGTCCGCCAGCTCATCTCGGTCATCCAGATCGGCACGTCGTCGCCGTTGGCGATCTCGGTCGCGTGCACTTCGCGGTAGCCGATGAACGAGTCTTGGTTGATCTGCCCGTCGTTGTTGCGCAAGAAGGCGAACGGCGAGTTGACGTCGCAGGCGGTATCGGTGTGCACGCCGACCGCGTCGAAGTAGCCCTTCCCGCCGGCCTTATACACGCCCTCGAGGAAGTCGTAGTCGTTGCCCGTCAGCCCGCCCAGCACGACCTTCGCGGCGGGGTCGGCCGACTTCACGGCCGGGTAGGCGGCCTGCAGCAGGCGCGTGTACGCCGCGGGGTCGGGGGCGCCGGACCACCACAGCGGCGTGTCCTCCTCGTTCCAGATTTCATACGCGGCGACCTTCCCCTGCCACTGCCCGGCGAGGAAGTGGAGGATGTTCGCGTAGTCGGCGGGGTTGCTCGGTGGGGCGTTCGACGCGGCCGAGCCGCTCTCCCAGGAGGGCGTGTCGACGAACGCGACG
>Ga0207933_1003134_pt1 | contig 10016 bp, 7 predicted proteins | sample NGESurdeep092012_4_FD_184488 | JGI IMG/M metagenome (GOLD analysis project Ga0207933, IMG submission 184488) | Arctic peat soil microbial communities from Barrow, Alaska - NGEE Surface sample F53-3 deep-092012 (SPAdes) | ecosystem: Environmental > Terrestrial > Soil > Wetlands > Peat ...
CGAAATAGACCGGGTCGATCGAACCCGCCTCCACAAACTTCTCGATCGTCATCACCGAAGAAGTCTCGACTTTGACGCTGTCGAAATCCTCGTCGGTAAGGATCACGTAGTGGTCTTTCTTGAACTCGTACCCCTTGACCAGGTCCCGACGGGACAGCTCCTTTCCCGTTTCCGAATCCTGGGTCACCATTCGGATGCGATTGCTCGTCTCCGGGTTGATCATGTTGAAACGGATCGTTCCGCGATGCAGATGTCCTCGCCAGATTGGCCGCTGCGCCATTAGACAAACTTTCGTTGAGAGGGACACCGGCACATGGCTTCGCGATGCGGGCCGCGGCGCGACGGATGGCGTCGTCGCAAAGGAACTGACGAACGCCTACAAGGTGGGCGGTCGGGCCATGATCAAAGTGAAGCGGCTTCGGACGGCTGACTGCGTTGTCGGCGGCTTCCGCTATGAAAGCAGCAGTCGGGAAGTCGGATCGCTACTTCTCGGGCTCTATGATGCCCAGGGCAGACTCGACCATGTCGGCTTCACCGCTACCTTCACCGATGAAGAGCGTCCAAGCTTGACTAAGCGGCTTGAGGCTCTTCGCGAGGCGCCCGGCTTCACCGGAAAAGCGCCGGGTGGTCCCAGCCGCTGGAGCACCGAACGAAGCGGGAAATGGGAGCCGCTGCGGCCGGAACTCGTCGTTGAGATCCGGTTCGACCATGTCACTGGTGACCGCTTTCGTCATGGGACGAAGCTGATTCGGTGGCGCCCGGATAAGGCGCCCAGTCAATGCACGTTCGAGCAAATCAAGGCTCCCTTGGCCGAGATAGGGTTCTAAGCATCCCGCAATCTACACGGGTTGCGTGACAAGGCGGCGGGCAGCCTAGCTAGTCGGGGACGGCCAAGCCGGCGGATCGCCCGCTGCTATGGCGCCCAGCACCGCGTAAGCGGTCACGCGGCAGCGGTAGGTTGCGGATGGATGGCCTGAGATCTCAGCTTGACGATCTCCGGCGCGCCAAACGCCCCGGCCACGCTCTCGACGGCCTCGGCCACCTGCCGCGCCGCAACATAGTGGACCATGTGTCCGGCGCCTTTGACGATCTGCAGCACACTGCGCGGAATGCTGTCCCGCAACTGCTCGGACCTGCGCTTGAACACGACCTTGTCGCCATCGCCCGCGACGATAACCACCGGGAGGGTCAGGTCCTTATAGCCCCCGCGCAGCGCGAGCGCGCCCGGGATCATAAGGGCGCCGTCCATCGAGGTCGCGCGGATCTGCGAGGGCCGCAGCGCCAAGGCAGGCGAATACTCGGTTTGAAACCGGGCTGGCACCCGCGCGGGCGAGAACATTGCCCACTTCAGCAGCGGCATCTGCAACCAGCCGAGCAGCGGCGAGATGGTGTAGCGTAACAGATCGCCCAGCAGAGGGAGCGCTCCTGCCACCGCCAGCAGCGCGTCGGGCCGCAGCGTCCAGAAGTAATAACCCGACAGCAGCACGAGGCCTGCAACATCGTCCTGGTGGCGTTCGGCGAGGGAGAGGGCCACGATCGTGCCCCAGGAGTGGCCGACGAGCACCGGGCGTTCGACGCCGAGCTGGCGTAGGGCCTTGTGGAGCAGCTCGGCCTGCTGGGCGGCGGTCCACCGGTGCCCGTGCGGGCGTTCACTGTAACCGAAACCCGGTCGATCGAAGATGATCACCCGGCGGGACCGCAGTAGGAGCTCCGCAACCCCGCTGGTGTTCCAGTCGTCCCCGTTCACTGCGTTGCCGTGGATCAAGACGACAGGGCTGCCCTCGCCGCGATCGATATAGTGCAGCCGCACGCCATTCACCTCCATGAAGGTGCCTCGGGGTGGGTGCCTGCGCTCCGTCCGGCGAGCTACCAGGTAGTTCCCCAGGGCGAGCGCGGCCAGGGTGGCCGCACCTGCAAAGCCAGCCGCGGTGCGAGCGGAGCGAGTGTTGGAAGTCGCAAAGAAGGTCATGGTTGTCCTTGTGTATTCGGCAGATCTGCGGCGCATCGACCGCTGGGCGGAGCGAAAAAGCGTGGGACTTAAGATCGGGGCGGCAGGGGATATCGCTTTGCGCCCCCCTGCCCGGACGCTCTGCTGCACTGCAGCATCCACACAACATATGGGCCGGATCGCACTCACAAGATGAGAAACCGCATCACGAACCCGTTGCAGCGAGCGCCTGCTGCTCCTACGCGGTTCACCCGCCTTTAGAGCAGGCTGGCTCAGGCTCCGGCACCCGCGCGAGGCCTGGTCCGTCCGGGCGGCAACGCCTAAACAACCGCACCAACCTCGCGCCACGCTCGGTCGGGCATATGACAGGGGCCAGCTCCGTCGACTGTATCTCTCTCCTCACCGTAGGCGTTGAGGGCGATCCGGTTGCCGGAATTGTTGCACATTCTTGTGGCTGCTCCCCCTACTCCGGCCGCCTGCGCGGTGCGCATGCTTTTAGAGATCCCTCTTCCGGGCCGTGATGCAAAGGATCATCGAGCCTCCAGCATCGCCGGTGCCGCCTCCGGCTCCGCTGTCTCGGTGGCATGGGTCAGACACGCGTCCACCACTAGGCCGTTGCGGTTCTCAACTCGGCCGCGATCCGGCTCGTATATTCGCCAGCGCATCCCCTTTCGGTTTGTCCGGGATCGCCGAGTACGTGCCCTCGTAACTGCCACCCAGCTTGCGATGCAGCCGGCGGGCGCGACCATGGGCGCGGTCAATCCACGTGCCCCGTTGCGAGGCATAGCCGAGGCGATAGGCTACAGCCGCATAGGGAGCACGTGCCGCGCGACAATCAAGGTGAGAACGCCCGACAATCAGGATGAGAAAGTCGTTGGGCGGCTGGTGTCGTAGGGAGGGCGAAGCCCGACCGGAGGCGCGAGCCGCCCAACGACAGGCCTTCAGCCTCGCAGGGAGATGGATGGTCTGGTGACGGCGACCGGCCGGAAGTGTGGATGGGTCTTCTTTTTGAAGGGCCCGCCCATTGCCCGGCCGCCATGTCACCGATCACCAGATGAGGCTCTACATGACGTTCCGACAGTCAGACGGCCCAGCGGTTTCAGCTGCCAAGGCGGCGATCAGCACGGCCACCGCCTACCGCTTCGAGCAGGACCATCGAGTCCCTTCCTCCCGGGAGAAGGGACGCGGTCGTCGTCGCCCCGATCCGCTCGCTGACTTCTTCGATGCCGAGGTCGTGCCGATGCTGACGGCGGCCCCGGAGCTTCGCGCGGTCGCGATTTTCGATGAGATGCAGCGGCGCCACCCGGAGCTGCCGGCTGGTGCACGCCGGACCCTCGAGCGTCGCATCCGCGCATGGCGGGCCCTCCATGGCGCAGACCAGGAGGTGATCTTCCGCCAGGTTCATGAACCTGGCCGGATGGGGCTGTCGGACTTCACCGACATGTCCGACCTGGGCGTCACGATCGCCGGCGAACGGCTGGATCACCGGCTCTATCACTTCCGGCTCGCCTACTCCGGCTTCGAGCATGCCCACGTGATTCTCGGCGGCGAAAGCTATGTGGCGCTGGCCGAAGGTCTGCAGAACGCGCTGTGGGCGCTCGGCGGCGCACCGCTTGAACATCGCAGCGACAGCCTCTGGGCCGCGTTCCGCAATCTGGACAAGGATGCGCGCGAGGACCTGACCCGGCGCTATGATGCATTGTGTGCCCATTACGGGATGCAGCCGACCCGCAACAATCGCGGCGTCGCCCACGAGAACGGCGCGATCGAAAGCGCGCATGGCCATCTCAAGAAGGCCGTCCGTGATGCGCTGCTGATGCGCGGGGTCGACGACTTCGACGATCTGCCCAGCTATCGCCGCTTCATCGACGAGATCGTCAGCCGCAAGAATGCCCACCACGCCAAGCGCATCGACGCCGAGCGGCCCGCTCTGCAGCTTCTGCCCGGACAGCGGACCTGCGATCATGAGGAAACGCTCGTCACCGTCACATCCTCGGGCGGCTTCACGCTCAGGAAGGTCTTCTACACGGTGCCGTCCCGGCTGATCGGCCATCGCCTCCGGGTCCGGCTGTACGACGACCGTCTCGATCTGTTCGTCGGCGGGACCAGGCTGATGACGCTGACGCGGGGACACGCCGGCGCCACCGGCAAGCGCGCCCATGTCGTCGACTATCGCCACGTGATCCACGCCTTGCGCCGCAAACCCATGGCATTGCTCAATCTCGTCTACCGCGACCAGTTGTTTCCCCTCGACGCCTATCGCCTGACCTTTGACCGGCTGCTCGAAAAGGTCCCGGAAAAGTCGGCGTGCCGCCTGATGATCAACCTTGTGGCGCTGGCCCATGAACGCGGATGCGAGGCCGAACTCGCGACACTGCTCGAAGCCGATCTCGCGGCAGCCAAGCTCCCCGACATCATCGCGCTCCGCGCACGCTTCGCGCCAGATCCCGCAACTCTTCCCGAGATCGTCGTCCATCTCACGCCACTGATCGCCTACGAGGCGCTGCTCGGCGCCGACATGGCCCTCAACGGGGGACAGGCGGCATGACCCAGAGCATCGACGGTGGCCGGCTGACGCTGATGCTCAACGACCTCCGGCTGCCCGCGATCAAGCAGGATTGGGCGGGCTTTGCCGAGCGGGCGGATAAGGAAAGCTGGCCTGCGGCACGCTTCCTCGCCGCTCTCGCCGAGCACGAGATCGCCGAACGCGATCGCCGCCGCCTCGCGCGTCATCTCGCCGAGGCGCAACTCTTGCCCGGCAAGACCCTCGACAGCTTCGACTTCGACGTGGTGCCGATGGTCTCCAAGGCCCATGTCCTGGCGATCTGCGCCGGCGACAGTTGGATCGACAAGGGCGCCAATCTGCTCCTCATCGGCGACCCGGCGGCGGCAAGACGCATCTGGCCTCCGGCATTGGCCTCGCGCTGTGGAGAACGGCTGGCGCGTGATGTTCGTCCGCACATCCGACCTGGTTCAAAGGCTTCAGGTGGCGCGCCGCGACGCTCGGCGGCAAAGCCGATCATCTCACGCAGGAAGCCGGGCATCGGAGCCCTTCTCCAGCAGCTCGCGAAGGGCAATCTGTCATCGGTATCGCATGGACGCCCGGCACGGCCATGCGGCCCACCAAGTCGGACTGCAACGACCCCAGCGAGCGGAAAAGCTGACCGAGGGCATTCGGTGGTAGCCAACGTGGTTGCCAATCTGGCGGAGGTGCGGCAGCAGGTAGTCTTGCAGGTGGTTGCGATCGCGACATACGCCGCCTCGTCCGGACCGAGTGCCGGGGTCGCGCGGATCGCTCGCCGCGCACTACGCGCCGTCGCTGCCGGGACGCGTGACGCGAGGACCGTCCCCGCCGATGAGGCCCTGCTCGCCTTCGGCCTACATCCCCGTCGCCGGAGCGATGTTCGCGCTCGGCGCGACGCGCGACCTGGGCGAGGCTGCCGCCAACTGTTGGCCGGGCTGCGCTGGCCGCGACGCGGAGGCACGCCCTCGGCCTGCGCCGCGTCGCGGCCATGCCGATCCCACGATGCGGACTGGGCCTCGGCATCAACGACCGTCTGGAACGGGCGGCGGCGGCGCGCTAAGCTCGCCGGCTTATCTCCATCCTCGCCGCGGCCGCGCAGCAAGCACCGCCAGCAGGATTCCGAGACCGAGCGCCAGCCCCAATGCTGCCATGGGGCGGCCCCGGATGCGCTCGGCGAGAGATTCCAGAACCGACTCCACGCTCCCCGCCGCATCGATCGCGACGGGCAGGACCTGCTGGTCGAAGAACCGCTTGGGACCCGACGAAAGCGACGATTTGCCTTCGATATAATTAGACGTGACCATTTGACGGACCCACCGCGTCGGAGCGCAGAAAGGGAACGCAGTTGTGTCCGCCGGGTTTCCCAGGCCGGCGAACGGGACGCCCGCCGGGCGGTTGTCGTCGCGAGTTTCGCCCGGAGCCCCCGATGACGCAACAACCCGCCTTCAGGCCGTATCGTCTCCCGTCCGGCGGCTGGGGCTCCGTTCGCTCGCTGGGCAACATCCTCAGGCGCGAGGGCATACCGGTCAGCGGCGCACTGGCCCTGACCAGGCAGAACAAGGTCGACGGCTTCCAGTGCGTGAGCTGCGCCTGGTCCAAGCCCGCACATTCGCTCCCGTTCGAGTTCTGCGAAAACGGTGCGAAGGCGACGGCCTGGGAGATCACGGCGCATCGCTGCACGCCGGAGTTCTTTGCCCGCCACACCGTGACCGAACTGCTCGCCTGGGACGACTACCATCTGGAGCAGGCGGGCCGCCTCACCCATCCGCTGCGCTACGACGCCGCGACCGACCGCTATCTACCGGCGTCCTGGGCGGGCGCATTCGCCGAGATCGGCCGCGAACTGCGCGCGATCGAAGATCGCAAGAGCGCCGTCTTCTACAGCTCCGGCCGCTCCTCCAACGAGGCGAGCTACCTCTACGCCCTGTTCGCCCGCCTGTACGGCAACAACAACCTGCCGGACAGCTCGAACATGTGCCACGAGACGACTTCGGTCGCGTTGCCGGAGAGCATCGGCGTGCCGGTCGGGACGGTGATACTCGACGACTTCGCCAAAACCGACTGCATCCTGTTCTTCGGCCAGAATCCCGGCAGCAACAGCCCGCGCATGCTGCACGCCCTGCAACATGCCAGCGAACGGGACGTGCCGATCATCGCCTACAATCCGCTGCGCGAGCGCGGGCTGGAGAGCTTCACGAATCCCCAGTCCCCGATTGAGATGCTGACCAAGCGGGAGACGCGAATCGCCTCCCAGTACCACCAGGTCAAGGCCGGCGGCGATCTCGCGGCCATCGCCGGCATCTGCAAATCCCTCATCGAACGAGACGATTCCGCCCGCGCGAACGGCGATCCCGCCGCGCTCGACCACGAATTCATCGCCGAACACACGCACGGCTTCGATCGGTTCGTGGAATGGGCGCGCCGGCAGGACTGGGCCGCGCTGGAGCGCCAGTCCGGCCTGGCCCGCGCCGCGATGGAGGCAACCGCTGCCGCCTACGCCAACTCCAGCGCCGCCATCGGGATCTACGGCATGGGTCTCACCCAGCATCGCGTCGGCGTCGAGGCGGTGCAGATGCTGGTGAACCTGCTGCTCCTGCGCGGCAACATCGGCAAGCCCGGCGCCGGCATCTGCCCAGTGCGCGGCCACAGCAACGTCCAGGGGCAACGCACCGTCGGCATCACCGAGAAGCCGAAGCTGGTGCCGATGGACAGGCTCGCGGAGCAATACGGCTTCGAACCGCCGCGCGAGCCAGGCTACAACACCGTCGAGGCGTGCGAGGCGATCCTGGCCGGGAAAATTCGCGCCTTCATGATGCTCGGGGGAAACTTCGTCCGCGCCATTCCTGACCGCGACCGCATGGAGCCGGCGTGGCGCCGGCTGCACCTGACCGTTAACGTCGCGACCAAACTCAATCGCAGCCAGTTGGTGCATGGCGAGATCAGCTTCATCCTGCCGGTGATTGGACGGATCGAAGTGGATCGGCAGGCCGGCGGCCCGCAGGCGGTATCGATGGAGGACAGCACCGCCTGCATCCACGGCTCTCGCGGAGTCCGCTCGCCGGCGTCGCGGCACCTGATCAGCGAGGTGAAGCTGGTCGCCGGGATCGCCAAGGCGACGCTGGAGCCGAACCCGAAGGTGCCCTGGGACGCATGGGTCGACGACTACAGCCGCATCCGCGCCTCCATCGCCGAGACGTATCCGGATATCTTCCACGACTACGAGCACCGCATGTGGGAGCCCGGCGGCTTCCACCGGTCGCTGCCGGCGCGCGCGCGTGTGTGGAAGACCAAGACCGGGAAGGCCAACCTCGTCACCCCGCGCGGTCTCGACGAGGATCCGGACATGCCGGAGTTCGCGCACGACGTGCTGCGGATGATCACGCTGCGCAGCAACGACCAGTTCAATACCACTGTCTATGGCTACAGCGACCGGTTTCGCGGGATCTACGGAACCCGAATGGTCGTGCTGATGAACCGCGACGACATCGACCGGCTGGGGTTAGCGGAGGGCGAGGAGGTAACGCTCATGACCTCCTCGAAGGACGACGTCAGGCGGGAGATACCGGGGTTTCGCGTCACGCCATACGATATCCCGGTAGGCTGCATCGGAACCTACTACCCGGAGGCAAACGCCCTGCTTCCCGTCTGGCATTATGCCGAGGGGAGCAAGACGCCCGCGGCCAAGTCCATCCCCGTGCTGGTGCTCCGACAGGCGCATTCACGCTTGCGCTAGCGCCGCCCTCTTGCGGAAAACCTCATGGCGCGGGCCGTTGAGGGCGGCGGGCACTCGGAGAGCAACGCGCATGAAGGCACTCACCTGGCACGGCAAGGGCGACATACGCTGCGAGAGCGTGCCCGACCCGAAGATCGAGCATCCGCGCGACGCCATCCTCAACGTGACGGCCTGCGCGATCTACGGCTGTAGTCTATCGCCTCAGCTATGCCCCGCAACGGGGCACGTGGGTTGACCGCGCCCATGGTCGCGCCCGCCGGCTGCATCGCAAGCTGGGCGGCAGTTACGAGGGCACGTACTCGGCAATCCCGGACAAACCGAAGGGGATGCGCGGGCGAACATACGAGCCGATTGCGGCCGAGCTGAGAACCGCAACGGGCCTAGTAGTGGATGCGTGTCTGACCCATGCCACCGGGACAGCAGAGCCGGAGGGGGCACTGGCGATGCGGGAGGCTCTGCCGGACGCTGGCCACAAGACGATTGGTACCGACCGGGCCTACGACACCGTCGCCTTCGTCGCCAACAGTCGCGCCAGGTCGCAGCGGACATCTGATCGGATGGGCGGGCCGAACGAGCATCCCGCGCAGCGGTACGCCCGGCCGCCCTTGATTATCAGTTGCATATTTGTGCACGTAGGCGCCGCGCGGCGCGCGACCCCGCTGGAAGCGGGGCAGTGCCCCGCATGCATGGCGTCGCCCGACAACGCAGGTTTGAAGCACGAACCGGACAAGCTGCCCTTGCGAAAAGTGGGGCAGTCGTGACTTAACGACGACGAAACCCTCACCGCGGGGCGCGACCGGAATGAGGCCGGCAACCTTCGACCGCCAGAGGAACCAAGCGAGTGCTTTCCGCCGCCGAGACGTTCGAGCTGCTGATCCAAAGCGTGGTGGACTACGCCATCTACATGCTCGACCCGGATGGGCGGGTTGCGAGCTGGAACCCCGGCGCGCGGCGAATCAAGGGCTACACCGCCGAGGAGATTATCGGCGAGAACTTTTCCCGTTTCTATACCGAGGAGGATCGGGCCGCCGGTGTTCCCACGCAGGCGCTGAAGACAGCCGCCGAGACCGGGCGTTTCAGCGCGGAGGGCTGGCGGGTCCGTAAGGATGGCAGCCGCTTCTGGGCGATGGTGGTCATCGACACCATCCACCGCGGGGGCAAGCTGGTCGGCTTCGTCAAGATCGCCCGCGATATGACCGAGCACCGCGACGCGCAGCTGGCGGCATTGGAGAGCGAACGCCAATTCCGCCTGCTGGTCCAGGGGGTGACCGACTACGCCCTCTTCATGCTTAGCCCGGACGGACATGTGACCAACTGGAACACCGGGGCCGAGCGCATCAAGGGCTATGCGGAAACCGAAATCGTCGGCCAGCACTTTTCCCGCTTCTACACCCCGGAGGACCGCGACGCGCGCCTGCCCTGGAAGGCGCTTGAGACGGCCCGCCGGGAGGGACGCTACGAGGCCGAGGGCTGGCGGGTCCGCAAGGATGGCAGCCGCTTCTGGGCGGGTGTGATCATGGATGCCATCTATGATGATGGCGAGCTGGTGGGCTTCGCCAAGATCACCCGCGACCTCACGGAGCGGCGCGAAACCCAGCTTCAACTGGAGCAATCGCGCGAGCAGCTGTTCCAGTCGCAGAAGATGGAAGCCGTGGGTCACCTCACGGGCGGCTTGGCGCATGATTTCAACAACCTGCTGACCGGGATCACCGGAAGCCTGGAGTTGCTGAAAACCCGGCTGGCGCAGGGCCGGATCCGCGATGTGGAGCGCTACATCACCGCCGCCGAGGGGGCGGCCTCCCGTGCGGCGG
>Ga0207933_1003135_pt1 | contig 10015 bp, 8 predicted proteins | sample NGESurdeep092012_4_FD_184488 | JGI IMG/M metagenome (GOLD analysis project Ga0207933, IMG submission 184488) | Arctic peat soil microbial communities from Barrow, Alaska - NGEE Surface sample F53-3 deep-092012 (SPAdes) | ecosystem: Environmental > Terrestrial > Soil > Wetlands > Peat ...
GCCCGAAGGTGAGGTCGTCTCGTGGGCCGACCGCATTGCCTACGTGTGCCACGACTTCGAGGACGCCGTCTCAGCCGGCATTGTCGACGTCGAAGAGCTGCCGCCTCTCGTGCGCGAACGATGCGGTGTGTTGCGACGCCAACAACTCGGAGCTTTCATTAACGCAATGATCCGCACCGTCAACACCACGGGCGTGATCGGTATGGACGCCTCACACGCCGAAGCGCTGGCCGCCTTTCGCACGTTTAATTACGAGACGATCTATTTGCGCGGTGCCTCACGCCAACAGGCGACTTCGGTGGTCGACATGCTTCGCGGACTCGTCGAGTTTTACAGCACCCACCCCGATCAGATTCCTGACGTCGCCGTGCGTGGCGGCGAGGTCAACAGTTCCGCTGAGGCTCTGCACGAGGCCGTGGCCTACGTCGCGGGCATGACTGACCGTTACGCGTGCGAAAGTGCGCTTACCCAACTCGCCTGGCCTCGAGAGCGACTGCCGAGCGGCATTGATCGCTAGGGCTTCGTCGCACCCATGAGGTCAAATTTCATGGGCGGACCGCCCTTCATCCATTCGAGTCGCAACTCCGTGGTGCGAGTCGCTGAGCGTTCGTGCGTGAGGATCCAGAACTGTTTCGTTCGCACCGCGTTTTCTACCGCCGCGGCAACATCGGCGGCGTCAATGCCCGCGTTCACCGCCGTCGAGGCCATGTCCGCAATCATTCGCGCGGTTGGGTCTTCGTTGTAGCTCACGAGCTCATTAGGCATGTTGCGCTCGGACTCAAAGATTCTCGTGCGCACAAAACCGGGACACAACACGGACACGCCGACGTTGGTGTTACTGAGTGCCAGTTCTTGAAAGAGCGATTCGGAGAGACCGACGACCGCGAATTTTGCCGCGCAGTAGGGACCCATGCCCGGCGCGCCACCGAGTCCGGCCAGCGACGCGGTGTTCACGACGTGACCCTCGTTCTGTTCGAGAAAGAGTGGAATAAACGCGTTGAGGCCGTAAATCACACCGTTGAGGTCCACGTCGAGCACCCACTTCCAGACCTTGGTCGGCGTGCCAATGGTGGCCCCGGCCGCGACACCGGCGTTATTAAAGACGAGGTGCGCGCCACCGAACTCTTTGAGGGCCGCTTCGCGCAGGGCGATCACGTCGTCTTCGACAGTGACGTCGGTACGAACACCAAGCACGTTGGCGCCGTCGGCCTTGAGGTCGGCCACCGCCTTTTGGAGCGGCCCCTCTTCGATGTCGCCGAGAACAAGATTGACGTGCGACGCGGCGAACTTCTTCGCCGTCGCCAGTCCAATACCGCTCGCCCCGCCCGTGATGACCGCGGTCTTACCCTCTAACTCCATCTTTCCCCCTCGACGTTGCTACACCAGCTTGAGTTCTTGACGATAGACCCGCGAGGGACCTTGCTGGGCGACGCGCGTCGCGAGTTCGAAAAAGGCCTTCGCGGCCTCGCTCTCGGGGTCGCTCACGACAATGGGCTCACCGAGGTCGCCGCCATGTCGCAGCGCCGGCTCCAGGGGAATCTGAGCGAGCAACGTGATGCCAAGTTCTCGAGCAAGCTGTTCTCCCCCGCCCGATCCAAAGATCTCGTAACGCTTGGCGTCGTCGCCGACGAACCAACTCATGTTCTCAATCACGCCACGCACCGAGAGCTTCAATTTTCTAGCCGCGTAGGCCGAACGCTGCGCGACTCGTTGCGCGGCCGCCTGAGGAGTCGTGACGACGTACATCTCGATACGAGGAAGAATCTCGGACAACGTGAGCGCGACGTCACCTGTACCAGGAGGCATGTCGATTAGAAGAAAATCCGGCTCATCCCACCACGCTTCGGTGACGAGTTGTTCGATGGCTTTGTGCAACATCGGTCCGCGCCAGATGACGGGCTGTGCGTCGTCAACGAAGTACCCCATGGAGAGACAACGAATACCGTGCACCAAGGTGGGAATAACCGTGTCACCGAGCACGATGGGATCGTTCGTCGCGCCGAGCATCTTGGGTAACGAGAAGCCGTACACGTCGGCGTCGAGGACGCCCACTTGATGACCGGCCATCGCCAGGGCAATCGCAAGGTTGACCGTCACTGAGGACTTGCCGACGCCGCCCTTACCCGACGAGATGCCGAGCACGCGCGTCTTCGAGAGCTTGTCGAGAAAGCGCGGCGAGGAGTCGCCGTGATCGTGCAACCCTGGTCCAGCGTCCGCGGTCATTGCGCCACGAAGAAAGTTGCGCAGTGCCAAGCGCTCGTCTTCGTTCATTGTTCGTACCACGACGTCTGCTCCGGGCGCTCGCTCAAGTACCGCCTCGCGCAGTGCGTCAAGGTGGGGCCAGTTCGTTACTGGCAGCACGAGCTCGACGCGAAGTTGATCGCCGGACTCGTCCACCGCGCCAAGAAAGCCAAGTTCTTCCAGGGTTCGAACGAGTTGGGGTTCACGAATAGCGGCGAGGTGGCTACGAAGTTGGGGGTCAGGCGTCACGAGAGTCCTTTAGATGGGCCTATTGAGATTACCGTCGGTCTTACGCCCCGGACCCGTAAACTTTTATTGTGACGACGATTAACGAGGACGACCTCGATCCGGCCCTTTTTACCGCCACCGTCACCAGTCTCATGCACTCCTTTGGCGACAACACGCGTCGAAAGGTGTACCTCTACCTGCGAGAGCACCCTGGGGCCACGGCCACCGAGCTTGCGTCCCACTGTGACGTGCACGCCAACGTCGTTCGCCACCACCTCGAGCGGCTCACCGAAGGTGGCTACGTCACCTTTGACAACGTTCCCAAAGCCACCGTGGGACGTCCGGCCAAAGGGTACCGAATCCTCGATGACTCACTGAGAACCGAAGGTTCGATTCGACGTGACGCTCTCCTCGTTGCGCTCCTAGAGATGGCCCTCGAGCGCCTCGGCCCCGGCGCCTCCGAAGAGATGGCGCACGACGTCGGTCTCGCCTACGGCCGCCATCTCACCGAAGCGGCGGGCGCGAGCGATTCAACGCGCACGGTCAAGACAGCCATGATCTCTATCGCGGGACTCTTGACCGCGCACGGCTTTAACGCGCGCGCCGAAGGTAACGACGAGTCGAGTTCAGTTGTATCGGACAACTGTCCCTTCGGAACCGCCGCGGTTCATCACCCCGTGCTCTGTGCCGTCGACCGCGGACTCATCTCGGGCATGCTCGAAGGATTTGGGGTTGAGCGCACGAACGTCACGTTGACCTCGCGCGCCCTTGGCGACGACACCTGTCGCGTGACGGCCTAGATTTCAACATCGAAGCCGCGCAGGACCATCAGCGAATGACCACGATCGTTGACCTACTGGTCGAAGAACTATGGCCAGGCCGCACTCTTCACGTCGAAGAACTAGTGGGCGGGCACACGAACGCCAACTACTTAGTCGACCTTGGCGACGATCAGGTAGTGCTACGTATTCCAGGAAAAAACACTCACCTCCTCGGTATTGATCGTAATCACGAATACGAAGCAAATCAGCTGGCTGCGTCGATCGGTGTCGGGCCTGAGGTGATCGCTCGCTCCGAAGTCGAAGGTTGGATGGTCACGCGCTTTATCCCCGGCGAACGACTCACCTCAGCAGATTTAGCGACCGAGCCTCGTCTCAGTGACGTCGCGACCACCTTGCGACGACTCCACGGTGCCGGTCGCATCGGCGCCGTCTTCAATCCATTCCTCATCGTTCGCAACTACCACGAGATCGCGTGCGAGCACGACGTCGTTGATCCTTTCGACTACGCCTTGGCGCTCGATCGCCTGGACCGCATCAAAGAAGTCCGTAACTTTCAGCCAACATCGTTCTGTCACAACGATCTACTCAACACGAACTTCGTCCTTGACGGGCGACTTCGCGTTCTTGACTGGGAGTACGCCGGTATGGGGGATCCCTTTTTTGACCTCGCGAACTTCTCGGCCAACAATCACCTCGCAAAGAGCGCGGACGACCAACTTCTCAGGAGTTACTTCGGACACTGCAACGAGCCACTGGCGGCAATGCTCGCGTTGATGAAGGTGGTCTCAGAACTGCGCGAGATCATGTGGAACCTCGTCCAGCACTGCGCGTCAACCCTCGATCTTGACTACGCCGAGTTCGCACGACAGCGCGTTGTCGGCTACGAAAGGATCATCGGCGAAATGGACTTCGATGAGACGCTAAACGAAGCCAAGAAGTTGGACGAGACCGACGTCAGCTAGGCGCGCACGCGCTCATTCGCCGGGTCGTAGAGAGACTCAGTGATCACCGAAGCACCAACGGCCCGTCCAAAGACGACCACCTCAACGCGACGACCGGCTTGGGCGAGGTCCGCGGGTAGGTAGGCGTAGGCGAGGGAGCGTTCAACGCTGTAGCCGTAACCGCCACTCGTCACCCGTCCGATCGAGCGTTGTTCGACGCGCACCGGCTCTGATCCGAGGGCGATAACGCGTGGGTCATCAAGGACAAGACCCACGAGACGTCTCGTCGGCGCTCCGGCTTCTGCCAACGCGTCGCGACCAATGAAGTCGCGCTTGTCCATTCGCACCGCGAAGCCGAGACCAGCCTCGAAGGGCGTGTCGGTCGTGGTGACGTCAGTCCCCCACACTCGGTAGCCCTTTTCGAGTCGAAGTGACTCGATGGCTCGGTACCCACCAGGCATAAGCCCGTAGGGCTTACCCTTCGCGCTCAACAGATCCCAGAGCGTCACTGCGTACTCCGCGGGGCAGTTGATCTCCCATCCAAGTTCACCCACGAAAGTGACGCGAAGCGCGAGACACGGCACCGCACCAACGTTGAGTTCCTTGGCCTTCAGGTAGCCGAACGCCTCATTCGAACAGTCAGTGTCAGTGAGTGACTGAAGAATATCTCTGGCCCTTGGCCCCCACAGAGCGAAGCACGCGAACTGCGAGGTGACGTCCTCGACGTCGACGCGACGTCCGTCGGTGAGTTGCGAAAGAATCCAGGCCCGGTCGTGATTGCCAAAGGCCGTTCCGGTGACGAGGCGAAAACGATCCTCGGCGAGTCTGGTCACCGTGAGGTCACACTCAACGCCACCGCGCGCATTGAGCAACTGGGTGTAGGTCACCGAGCCAACAGCTTTCGCAACGTTGTTCGCGCACAGCTCTTCGAGAAACGCTGGCGCGTCGCGGCCACGAACGTCAAGCTTGGAGAACGACGTCTCGTCGAAGAGCGCGGCGCGCTCGCGACACGCTCGGTGCTCCGCGCCAATCGCGGGCGACCACAGACGTCCAGCCCACCCATTGGGGCGAAGCGACGCGTCGCCCTCAGCACTGTTCGACTCGAACCAGTTGACGCGCTCCCAGCCAGCCTTTTCGCCAAAGGACGCGTCGAGATCCTTGAGTCGTTCGTACGTCGGGGGTACGCGAAGCGGACGTCCGGCTTCGCGCTCGTGTCCCGGAAACTTGATGTCGTAGTACGTCGCGTACATCTCGTACGTACGCGTCAGCGCGTAGCCGCGGCTGCGGTACTGAGGACCGAAACGTCGCGAGTCCATCTCCCACGTGTCGAGACTGGGTTGTCCGCTGATGATCCACTCAGCCATGAGCTGTCCCATACCGCCCGAGCCCGCGATGCCGTGCGCGCAGAATCCTGCGGCCACCCAGAATCCCTCCACGGCGCTCGGGCCCACGATGAACTCGCCGTCGGGCGTAAAGGCCTCAGGACCGTTAATTAGTTTGACGACCTCGGCGTCGGCCAGAGCCGGCACGCGCAGTGACGCTGCTTCGTAGATGTCCGCGAAGCGGTCCCAGTCCTCGCTGAGCAGCTGATTGTTGAAGTCGCTCGCGATGCCACCAAGTCCCCATGGCGAAGGGTTTCGCTCGTAGCCACCGGCCACGAGCCCCCCACTCTCGGCGCGGTAGTAGACGAGTCGTGAGGGGTCGCGCATCGTAGGCATGTCGCGCGAAAGCCCCGCGTCTTTCGTGATGACGTACTGGTGCGCCATCGGAATGATGGGTACGTGCACACCAGCGAGACGTCCTATTTCGTAGGCGTAAATGCCGCCAGCGTTCACGACCACCTCGCACTCGATGTCCCCGCGATTAGTCTCAACGCCGGTGACGCGTCCGCGTTCAACACGTATCGCGGTAACGCGAGTGTCAGTAAGAATCGTCGCGCCGCGCTGTCGGGCACCTTTCGCGAGAGCGAGCGTCACCGAACTGGGATCGAGGTAGCCATCAGTGGGCAGATACCCCGCGCCCACGACGCCATCAGTGGTCATGATTGGAAAACGTTCCTGTGCCTCTTTGGGCGAGATCAAGTCGAACGCCAGACCGAAGGTCTCGGCCCAGTCGGCTTGACGTTGAAGCTCTTCCATGCGTTCGGGCGTTGAAGCGAGGCGAAGCGAGCCGACTTCGCGCCATCCAGTCTCTAAGTCGACCTCCTCACCGAGCGTTCGATAGAGCTCGACGGAGTTCATCATCATGCGCGTCAGACTCAACGAACCGCGCAACTGGCCGACAAGTCCGGCCGAGTGAAACGTCGATCCACTGGTGAGTTGTGAACGCTCCACCAACACGGCGTCAGTGAGACCAAGACGGGCGAGCCAGTAGAGGATTGAACAGCCGCCGATTCCTCCGCCAATCACGACGACGCGGGCGCGCTGAGGCACTGACTGTTCAGCCACGATGGTTGGCACCGTCCTCTCACGTCAGTTGAGAATGGACGTCGCCACCTCGCCTTGAGACAGTACACCGATACGATTTTGCAATCGCGCGCTGACGCGACGACACAACTACGGCGTTGGCAGACCGAGCGCTTTGAGAAACGGTCGCGCAATCGTGAGTTGACCGCGCGAGGGGTTCAGCGCGAGAAACTCACGAAACTCTTTTTTCGCCAGCGCAGTGTTCCCCGGCGTGGAGTCAGCGACGATCGCGTAGTAAAGACGCGGTGCCGCATTGCGAGGTCCGTACTTAATGGCTTTTCGAAGGTCCGCGACGCCAATAGTCACGAGTGCGGGATTGGTGCTGGAACTACCGGCCGAGAAGTCCAACCATCCCGTCTCAGTAAGCGCCAAGACGTTCCTAGGTCGAAGGTTGAGTACTTGTTGATACGCACTCAGGGCCGCGACGACGTTGCCGTTGGCGACGTCGGCCTGGGCCTCAGAAAGAAACTGCGTGATCTGCTGGGCCTGACCGAGCGAGACGTTTCCGGTAATGGAGCTGCCTGGTTGGCGCGGCGATAACGACGACCACAACAAGACGATCGCCGCCACAAAAAAACACACCAACGCGCTCAGCAACACCCAGCGACGTCGTCGACGAACGGTCGTTCTTTTCGCGGTTGCTGCACCCAATGCCAAAAGTTCCTCGTGCGCCTTATCGAGCGCGGCGCGTTCGCGGCGCTCAATAGCGGCGGCCTCGCTCTCCGTGAGTTCACCCGACGCACGTTCCTTGGCTGCGTCAGCGAGGGATGCCTCGCGCAGAGCGATCTCGTCGCGAAGCTGTGCTTCGTTCTTGCTCATCGGCGTCGAGCCAGTCGGATCGCACTGGCGATAAGGAGCACCACGACGAGCACGGGCACGATCCAGAGCAACGCGCCCAGTCCTGACGTCGGCGGAGCGAGAAGAATCGACGTGCCGTACACCGATTCGATCGAGGTCAATATCTGGTCGTCACTTTCACCCTTGTGAACTTTGGTGGCAATCTCGTGGCGCACCGCAATCGCCGCGGTGGCGTTACTCACCGCTACCGAGAGATCATCACACGAGGGACATCGCACCAGTGTCTCGAGGTGCGCAATGCGTGCGTTGTCACTCGTCGAATGAGGGTGGAGCGCAAAGGCGAACGCCCCCACGACGACCAACGCCACGCACCACAAGACGAAGGAGCGAGCAACGTTCACGACTTCACCCGAGCGACGACTTGTTCAAGTTGCCGAGCACTGATCGGCCCGATGAGCGTCGCCGCGACAATGCCCTTCGCGTTGATGATGAACGTGGTGGGCGGTGACAAGACTCCGAAGCGATTGGCGATGACGCCGCCGCTGTCTACGACCGAGGGATAGAGCGAACCGTAGTGCGTAGCAAAAGCCTCCGCGGCACTCAGCGGGTCGTCAAAGACAACACCCACCACGTCAACGCCTCGGTCCCTCTCTTGCCACGCGAAGGTCGAGAGTTTTGGTGCTTCTGTCTTGCAGGGGCCACACCACGAGGCCCAGAAGTTCACCACGACGACGCGGCCTCTGTCGTTCTTGATGTTGAGTTTTCCACCACCACCAAGCAGAGGCGCAGAGAGCGCTGGCGCCGTTTTGCCGAGCAAGGGACTCTGTGTTTCGGTGGCGTTGGTGATCGGATGACGCGTTGCCAAGAACAACGACAACGCCACCACGACGACAATCGCCGCGAGCGAGATGGCCATCACCGAGCGCTTCACGTCGCTGCCTCGTCGTAGCGCCGGCGAAAGAATGAGAGCGCACTGCCAGCGCCAATGATGAGTCCCCCGAGCCACAGCCACGCCAGCAACGGCTCGACCGTCACACCGAGCACGACAGAACCAGTGGGCAGATCGTTTCGGACCTGCGCGCCCGAGGTCGAGCCATTACCCCCCACGGCTTCGAACGTGACGTAGACGTCGCGCAGAAGGTTCGAGTCAATCGCTGGTGTGCCGACGGTCTGTCCGTTTCTCCCGTTGTAGGTCGTGATCGCCGGACGTAGTTGATGTCCATCAACCGTGACCTTCAACTGCGTCGCCGTGCGCAGAGCGTCTTTGGCGTTATGAAAACCTGAAAACTTCACGAGCTGGCCGTCAACAACGGTGCTCTGGCCCGAAGCGAGCGTGACCTCAGAGCGCTTGACGTACGTCGTTGACGTGACGATACCGAGTGCCAAGATCACCACGCCCACGTGCACGATCATGCCGCCAATAGTTGGGGAACGAACCACCCCGCGCCACGAGCCTCGTCGAATCGCCGTCACGAGCGCACCGCGTAGCGTTCGCAGCGCCGCGCCCGCGGCCAGTACCGAAAGAAAGACCGCGACGACTTCGGCGGGACGGCGCACGCCAACACTCAAGAGAACAGCCACCACCGCGAGTGCCGACCACGCGCTGATGCGCATTCGATCCCAGAGCACGCGCGCGTTCGCGCTGCGCCAACTCACGAGTGGCGCAATCGCCATGAGTAACAACAACAAAACACTGACGGGCGCGGCGACCGAGGCGAAGTACGGCGTACCCACGGTGACCTGGGTGCCGTTGATCGCTTGGTAGAGCAGTGGAAAGACCGTGCCGAGCAAGACCACGATCGCAAAGCCCACGAAGAGAATGTTGTTCGCCACGAAAAGTCCCTCGCGCGATAGTGGGTGGTCGACGCCGACCGGGGCGCGAAGTCGGTCGCCTCGCCACGCGAGGAGTCCGGCGCCCAACACCACCACGACGAAAAACAGTCCAATTAACAACGGCCCGAGCGTGCTCGACGAGAACGCGTGCACGCTCACGAGCACACCAGAACGGGTAAAGAACGTCCCGAGCACCGTGAGGGCGAACGTCGCAATCGCGAGCGAGAGATTCCACACCCGAAAGAGTCCTCGCCGATCTTGAACGATGACCGAGTGAATGTAGGCAGTTGCGGTGAGCCACGGCAGCAACGCCGCGTTCTCAACGGGGTCCCAGCCCCAGAATCCTCCCCAACCGAGCACCTGGTAGCTCCACCACGCACCGAGCACAATGCCCAGTGAGAGCGATCCCCACGCGAGCACCGTCCAGCGACGTTGTTCGAGCGGCCAACGATCTTGCACGCGACCGGTGATCAACATGCCAATCGCGAAGGCGAAGGGCACACTGAAGCCGACAAAGCCGAGGTAGAGCAGCGGCGGGTGTACCGCGACGAGCGGATTGTCTTGCAACAACGCGTTCGGACCCGCGCCCTGTAAAACGTGCGCGGCGTTGTGGAGAAAGGGATCGGCCGGACCCATCATCAAGAGCGTGAAGAAGGCGCCAATCGCGAACAACACAATCGTCGCCCAGCCCACGACAGCCTCAGCGCGGTCGCGACGGTAGTAGAGC
>Ga0207933_1003137_pt1 | contig 10013 bp, 7 predicted proteins | sample NGESurdeep092012_4_FD_184488 | JGI IMG/M metagenome (GOLD analysis project Ga0207933, IMG submission 184488) | Arctic peat soil microbial communities from Barrow, Alaska - NGEE Surface sample F53-3 deep-092012 (SPAdes) | ecosystem: Environmental > Terrestrial > Soil > Wetlands > Peat ...
TGGTATTACCGTTGTCATTGAGGATGGCGACGAGCGCATTTGGGTCGCGGATCCCGGAATAAAAATGCAACACACGTCAAACGGGCACTACGAACGCGAGACCACCACGCATGGCCAGGTTGTGCAATTCAATCTGAACGGGACTGAGATGGCGCGTCTCGAGAAGCCGCCACATCCTGATTACGAAACCGGCCGTTTCGCGCCTACCGCGGTGAACGTCGACGAAGTGCGACTCGGAGGCAGTGGCGATATCTGGGTTGCGGACGGTTACGGCGCAAGCCTTCTTCACCGCTTTGCAGCCAACGGCTCCTTTCTCCAGAGTTTGAGTGGTGAGGAGGGTGGTGGACACTTCAACTGTCCCCATTCGATATATATCGACCGCCGTCGCGAAGAGCCCGAACTCTGGGTCGCAGATCGAGGTAACGGTAGGGTGCAAGTTTACAACCTTAAGGGAGAATTTCTTCGGAATGTGGGCGAAGGATTCTTGAACAGTCCGTCCGCCTTTGCGCCATTAGGGCGGAACCTCGTAGTCGCCGAACTCTGGGCGCGACTCGCGGTCGTCGATCTCGATGATCAGTTCATTGGATATTTGGGAGATAACGGTGAAGTATGCGATCAGCCAGGTTGGCCGAATAGTGTCGACCATGAGCAACACCCTGTCAGGTCGTCGAATCTTCACCCGGGGCGCTTTAACAGCCCGCATGGGCTGGCCATCGACGCGGAGGGCAATATATACGTCACCGAGTTCCTGATTGGCGGACGGATGATTCGCTTACAAGAAGCGAATGACTAGCCTGATTTTATTAATGAGCCGAATCAGTGGCCGAAAGCATTTTCAACATTTCATACATGTCCGGACGTGCTCGGAGAGAGCCCCGGACATATTGCAATCGTACCGTGCGCATGCGAAGAACGCCTAGCGCCTTTCGACGCAGCCACCCGCACTACCTCACAGGAAGAATTTGTGAGGAGAGACTCAATCCCTAATTGTGATGACTCCGGCAGGGCATACGGCACTTGCACGCCTCGCAGCATCATGCAGTTCTGCGACGGGTTCACTTTCCAGGAGCACCACCACACCATCATCTCCTAAATCAAATAACCCTGGAGCCTCTCTGAATCGTGCTTAGCGTACCGCTGGTAGCGCTGAAATGACGGGTGCCTGGTACATGTCAAGTTTCTTCAATATGCGCCAAGCCCCCGAGACGCTGATGTCCACGTCGTGGTAGCGCTCCAAATACATCGAGATTTTCTGGGGTCCTTGGTGACAGTGCAGGCGCAAGTAGATAATCTTGCCCACGACCTCACCTTGGGTTGCGCGCGGTCAAGTCAGTGGCAGTCGCGAGCGCTCACGAAGCCTTTCCTCGCCCTCCTCTTCGAAGCGACGCAACCAGGTGTTGAAGCACTGGCGGCTGATGTCGCAACAGCGACAGGTTACGCCCACATTGCCGGTCACTTCGTCGGCATAGCAAAGGGTCGTCAATCGATGTTTAATAATGCGCTGCTATTCCTTTTCGGTCATGGATTCCTCCTCTTGAGGAACGAACCAAGAATGTCACCGATGTCTGTCAGTTTTAAAGGACCTCGGTACAAGAAGAGACGGCCGACAGGACTGCGGGCGAAAGATTCGCGTCGCAGTGATTCGACCAACAGTACATCGGCACCTCATTTGACACTTCCAAATACATATGGGATGAACCGGCTTTGATTGGCGTCGATCTCTAGTGGTCTGCCCGTAGTCGGAAATGCTCGTTGCGGACAACTTTCGCGATCACAGACTTTGCATCCTGGACCAATGGGAGTAAGGGAATCAGGGTTTGTTAAGTCAAGCCCGTCTGAGTACACCAGGCGATGCGCGTGGTGTAGATCGCAACCTAGCCCGACCGAGAATGTCTTTGAAGGTGTTCTGTAACCTCCGTTTCTGCGCGAGACAGTTCTCGCGATCCACATGTAACTACGACCGTCTGGCATCTGCGCGAGCTGGGGATGGATCTTGTGGGGATCAGCGAAGGCTTCGTGGACATTCCAAAGCGGACAGTTGCCGCCAACTCGCGAAAAGTGAAAGTTGGTTGCGGAAACTCGCTTCGATATGTTCCCGGCACGATCAACTCGGACGAAAATGAACGGTACGCCTCGGGCCCCAGGTCGCTGGAGGGTACTAAGGCGATGCGCGACAGTTTCGAAACCGACGCGGAACTGCCGAAGAAGAAGGTCGATATCATAACGCTGCCTCTCAGCCGCCTCGAGAAAATTACCGTAGGGAAGCGTGAGAGCACCCGCAAAATAATTAGCTAGGCCGATGCGGACCAACGCTTGAGTTTCAGGACTTGACAGTTTCGAGTCCTGGATTATTTGATCAATTAGATCTCCAGCCTCGACCGAGGCCAAGTGAGTGGCCAGTTGAAATCCACGCTGACCAGGACTGAGCAATTTGGAGATAGCGAGCACATTGGTTTCGGCATTGTAGGAGCGGACGAGACCGGAATCGTCATCCGGCAAGTCGACGATGCGCGTACCGTGTAGATTCGAAAGTCTCTCTGCGACACCCACTGCGGTATTACCAATAGTTAACCCCGCTTCGTCAAAGGTCTTCTCGGCGGCCTGGTCAAGCGACGGAAAATAATTTCGTTCAGAATAAAACAGATCGCGGACTTCTTCAAACGCCATGGGCGGAGGGATACTCGTCAAACCCGCTGTTGCGTCCTCGATTCGACTTGTGATCGTTTCATTTACGGCGAGCGCGTGTCGGTATCTACCGTGCACCTCGACAAGATGGCGTGCCACCGCAGGCATAGTTTCTGCGAGCTCTCGAATTTCCGCGTTGGATATCTTTTCTCCCGACCCTGAGTCGATCAACACGTCTCGGAGTTGCCCCGTCAGTCGTTCCGCTTCGTCAGTAGAAAACTGGTTGAAGTCAACCTCAAACACTTCGGCCAATTTCAGAAGCACGGGAGCAGTTATCGGACGTTGATTGGACTCAATCTGATTGACGTAACTCGGAGAGATACCGAGGGCATGTGCAAGCGCGACTTGGGTGAGGCCGCGCTCCTCGCGAAAACGCCGAAGGCGCACACCGACTTTGGCTTTCAAAAGCACGGTTGCCCTCCTTTCACAATTTTCACAAAATGAACCTTTACGTTCACAGAAATCCACATATTTAGGGGTTTTCGACCGCAATTCCGTTGTGCATACTTTGAAGACTGTAACTCATTTGAGTAACGAATACAGGAAGAGAAGTGAGGAACCTTGCAATGCAAATGTTGAAACGAAAAGAACCCTTGGAGGCACCATTTATGGGTTCCACTCAACAAAATTCCAAAATGGAAATAGCCCGCGACCTCACCGCGAGCTGCAACCACCCTTTGTATCATTGTCATTTTTCGAGTGAGCGTTCAATCCTCATTTTAAATGGCGGCGTGAATCCACGGAAGACGCAATCTCTGGCGTTCAGCCAAACCACTCACACGAACCTTCTCTATTTTCCGAGTTCAGCATCATGAAGACATACGAGGTGCGTACGCACGCGTCTAGCGAATCGCTAACCAAAGAGAAGCAGTTGGCTTGGCGCATCGCTGAGGTTGCGGTAGATCCTGTAGCTATCGAAGAGCCGGTTGCAGATATGATTGCGAATCGAATTATCGATAACGCTGCGGTAGCAATGGCTTCACTATCGCGCCGGTCCGTGGCCAACGCGCGCGCTCAAGCTACTGCCCACCCCTACCATCCTGGCGCCACGGTTTTTGGCCTACCTCTCGCCCAACGGCTTTCGCCGGAGTGGGCTGCCTGGGCCAACAGCGTGGCAGTACGCGAATTGGATTTTCACGACACTTTCTTGTCGTTGGAGTATTCGCATCCCGGCGATAACATCCCTCCGATATTGGCGGTGGCTCAACACACTGGCCAAAGTGGCGCGGACCTCGTGCGGGCAATCGCAACGGGCTATGAAATTCAGGTGGACCTTTCGAGGGGCATTTGTCTGCACGAGCATAAAATCGACCACGTCGCTCACCTGGGCCCATCGGTCGTCGCAGGTATAGGCACTCTATTACGACTTGATACCGACGTCATCTATCAGGCGATCAATCACGCTCTCCACGTGACGACAGCCACACGACAAAGTCGCAAAGGTGAAATCTCTTCATGGAAAGCATACGCTCCCGCCTTCGCGGGAAAGATGGCCATCGAAGCGGTGGACCGGGCGATGCGGAGTGAATCGGGCCCCTCACCAATCTACGAGGGCGAGGATGGATTTATCGCCTGGATGCTGAGTGGCCCTCAATCTACATACAACGTGGCGCTGCCAACGAATGGCGAGGCGAAGCGTGCGATTCTGGATACCTATACCAAGGAACACTCAGCAGAATATCAGGCCCAAGCGCTGATTGATTTAGCCCGTCGACTGAGGGATCGCATTCATGATCTATCCAAGGTTCAGAGCATCACCATTCATACCAGCCATCACACTCATAACGTGATCGGCAGTGGCTCCAACGACCCACAGAAAATGGACCCGGGGGCAAGCCGAGAAACACTCGATCACTCGATTATGTACATCTTTGCCGTCGCTCTCGAGGACGGTGGTTGGCATCACGTTCGCTCTTACACTCCGGAGAGAGCCCATCAGTCCTCGACCGTCGAACTTTGGAGCAAGATTAGAACGGTTGAGGACCCTGAGTGGACTCGTCGCTATCACGCCGCTGATCCGACGCAGAAGGCCTTCGGCGGCTTAGCCGTCATCACCATGACCGACGGCTCGATCATTGAGGATGAGAATGCCGTAGCGGACGCGCACCCCTTGGGCGCGCATCGGTTCGCTCGATACGAGTACATTGCGAAGTTCCGCGAACTGTCTGAGGGTGTGGTCCTGCGCGCTGAACAAGATCGGTTTATTGAGCTAGCAACTCGGATCAATCATTTGACTCCGAGAGAGGTCTCCCAGTTGACCGTCGAAGTTCCAGAATCAATTCTTGGCGCCGGCGCCCTCAAGGGAGGAATATTCCAATGAGTCACTCCGTTGATTCCTCGATATTCGTGTCACCCGCAGAGAAGCGTGACAAATTTCGCATCGCACTCAACTCGGGTCGGCTATTGCAGTTTCCCGGAGCGTTTTCCCCTCTCGTGGCCCGCACCGTCAGTGAATATGGCTTTGATGGCGTCTACGTCTCCGGCGCGGCGCTAGCGGCCGATCTCGCACTCCCCGACATTGGACTGACCACGCTCAGCGAGGTGGTGTCTCGTGGCCAGCAGATCGCCAGGGTTACTGATCTCCCCGTCTTGATCGATGCGGACACGGGCTTCGGCGAACCGTCGAATGTCGCACGCTCGATCAATCTCCTTGAGGACGCAGGAATCGCTGGCTGTCATTTGGAGGACCAGGTGAACCCCAAGAGATGCGGTCATCTTGATAGCAAAGCAGTAGTACCGCAAGGCGAGATGATTCGACGAGTGCGAGCGGCGGTACTGGCCAGACATGACGCGGATTTTGTGATTTGTGCGCGCACCGACGCTCGCGCCGTCGAAGGACTTGATGCCGCCATCGAACGGGCGAAGGCTTTCGTCAATGCCGGGGCCGACATGATCTTCCCCGAAGCGTTGGAAACCGAAGCTGAGTTCGCAACGTTTCGAAGGGCGATCGACGTACCCCTGATGGCGAATATGACCGAGTTCGGCAAGAGCCCGCTCCTCGACGTCAAGACTCTCGAAAGTCTCGGCTTCAACATTGTCATCTGGCCGGTCACGACTCTTCGCATAGCAATGGGCGCGATAGAGGACACCCTCAGCGAACTACGTCGAAACGGCACGCAATCTTCCCTCGTGTCGCGGATGCAGACTCGTAGCCGCTTATACGAGCTCATCGACTACGAGAGCTACAACGCATTCGATCAAAACCTGTTTAATTTTGAAATCCCAGGAGGCAATTCATGACTAGCGATTCCGAGATTCACCGGGGCTTAGCAGGTGTCGTCGTTGACACCACCACAATTTCCGACGTGGTACCGGAGACCAACTCGCTCACCTATCGTGGCTACGCGGTCCAAGAGTTAGCGGACTCGTGCAGTTTTGAAGAAGTGGCGTACTTGATGTGGCACGGCGAACTCCCCGACGCCGAGCAACTTCGTAGCTTCAGTGCCGCAGAGAGATCGCGACGAGCTTTGACAAGGTCGACAATCTCCATTATTGACCGGCTTCCCGAGACTTGTCATCCTATGGATGTCCTCCGCACGGCAATTAGTTTCCTCGGTGCCGAGGACCCTACTGAAGACGAAGTCGCAACCGGCAGCAACCAGGTCAAGGCAGAGTCGCTATGGTCGAAGATTCCCACCATCGTTGCTCACGATTACCGCCGGCGGCGAGGGTTGGGTCGAATTGATCCCGACCCATCGCTCTGCTTCTCGGAGAACTTCTTCCACATGTGCTTTGAAGAAGTCCCAGCTCGTGAAATCGTGGACTGTTTCGAGGTCTCAATGATTCTTTACGCCGAGCACAGTTTCAACGCGTCCACCTTTGCGGCCCGTGTCGTCACTTCCACCTTGTCCGACATCTATTCGGCAGTTACCGCTGCGGTAGGTGCCCTTAAGGGACCGTTGCACGGCGGAGCCAACGAGGCGGTGATGCGCATGATGCTCAACGTCGATTATCCAGCGAGGGCGGCTGACTGGTTACACGGCGAGCTCGCCGCCAAGCGCAAGGTAATGGGATTTGGACATCGGGTGTACAAGAATGCTGACTCGCGAGTTCCCACGATGAAGGAAGCATTCATGAAGATGGCGGAATTGACCGGCGGTCAACGTTGGGTTGACATGTACGTCTCTCTGGAGCAAGCCATGTTGGCGGAAAAGGGTATTTGGCCCAACCTCGATTTTCCCGCCGGGCCCGCCTACTACCTCATGGGCTTTGATATCCCCATGTTCACTCCGCTCTTCGTTATGTCTCGCATTACTGGCTGGACGGCACACATCATGGAGCAACAAGCTGCTAACGCACTCATTCGACCGCTGAGCCGCTACGTCGGCGTCGAGCAACGTACGGTGCCCCAATCGCTTTCGAAGGCAAGCGCGGTTCGGTGAAATACCGCAGGCCAGAAATTCGGTCTGGCTCTTTCAGCGCACTCATTGTTGTGCAGTGCATGTACCGCGGATTAATGCCCTAACACTCATCGAAATTGGCGATGTTTGGAGTGGGGGTTAGGTCACTTGCGCATTACCGAAAACCAACTACGTATCTGACGGAATAATTCTTTGAAGGGTGAGCAGGTTGCAATACGTTTATGACTTTAATCATGACCATGGAGTGCCACCAAGGGTGCTGAAGGACTTGTTGGGTGGCAAAGGCGCCAACCTTGCTGAGATGACGTCGGTGTTAGACCTGCCGGTACCTCCCGGATTCACAATCTCAACTTTCGCCTGCCAAAGGTGGCTGGCGAGAGAGAAGCCTGATCAACTAGTAAAGGAAATCGACACTGCTCTCACCAGGTTGGAGGGGGAGATGGGAAAGTCGCTGGGAACCTCCGAACGTCCACTACTGGTGTCGGTACGATCAGGGGCCAAACACTCCATGCCGGGGATGATGGACACCGTACTCAATCTGGGCCTCAATGATCTATCGGTTCTTGGATTGGCCACCGAGACGAATGACCTTCGCTTCGCCCTTGATTCCTATCGCCGATTCATTGAGATGTATTCAAAGATCGTTCTCGGCGTCGTGGCAACTTCGTTCGACACCGCGTTGAATCAGATACTGGGCAATCGGGATGCGCCCAACGATTCGTCTTTGGAAGTCGAGGCGCTGTGGGCGCTGATCGATATCTACAAAGTTCTAGTGAGGGATGCCACGGGATCGGACTTTCCTCAAGATCCCCGCCAGCAGTTCTACCGAGCAATTGAGGCGGTGTTCAATAGCTGGAGCGGCTCGAGGGCCATTGCCTATCGTGAACGAGAAGGAATATCTCACGCAATGGGCACCGCGGTCAACGTGCAGGCGATGGTCTTTGGAAACTTAGACGACCGCTCCGGTACTGGCGTTGGATTCACACGCAACCCGGCAACGGGAGAGCGGCGACCGTACGGCGATTTTCTCATCAACGCTCAGGGTGAAGACGTCGTGTCAGGAGCCCGAATCACTCAACCGCTCGAGTCAATGGGTCAAGATTTCCCCTCCGCCTATGCCCAATTAATAGAGATCTTCGATCGACTTGAGCGTCACTACGGCGACATGTGCGATACCGAGTTTACGATTGAGCAGGATCGGCTCTGGATGTTACAGACCCGAGTAGGCAAGCGCACCGGGCGCGCCGCTATTCGGATGGCCGTCGAGATGGCGAGCGAGTCGGATCTTGGTATTGGACGAGAAGAAGCGCTACGTCGTATCGACGAGCACCACCTTGATCAAGTTCTCCATCCTCAATTTGTCGTGCCCCACGAGGACGCTATCGGCGTGGGACTCGGGGCTTCTCCTGGAGCCGCGGTGGGAAGGTGCTATTTCCACGCTGACGACGTTGTTGTTGCCGTCAACCGCGGCGAGAAGGTTCTGCTTCTTCGACCCGAGACTTCGCCCGATGACGTTCACGGAATCCTTGCGGCTGAGGGAGTGCTTACCTCCCGTGGTGGACTTGTGTCGCACGCTGCAGTAATAGCCCGAGGTTGGGGAAAGCCAGCGGTGGTTGGGGCTGAACAGTTGGTGATTTTCGGTCATCACGCTAATTTTGGGGATTTTCGAATCGATGAAGGAGATTGGCTCTCAATTGATGGTTCAACGGGAGAAGTAATTCCGGGCATGGTTCCCCTCACGACCTCAGAGGCTTCGATCGAAATGAACACCTTGCTGGAATGGGCGGACGACGTTCGTCGTGGCCATCTCAACGTGAGGGCGAATGCGGATACCGGAGACGACGCAAAAATTGCGCGCACACTAGGTGCGGAGGGGATTGGTCTTTGCCGAACCGAACATATGTTTCTCGGAGAGGACCGTCTTCCAATTGTCAGGCGAATGATCTTGGCCGACAACGCGAGCGCCGAAAGAGCGGCACTGAGTGAACTAGAAACCGCTCAGCGAGCAGATTTCTATTCCATTCTCGAAGCAATGGACGGACTACCCGTAACAGTGAGGCTCCTCGATCCACCACTGCACGAATTTCTTCCGTCGATTGAGGAATTGGTAGTCAAGGAGGCGAACGAAAACCTCAGTGATTTTGATCGGGATCTGCTCAATGCTGCGAGGTCATGGCGTGAGACCAATCCCATGCTTGGTACTAGGGGAGTTCGACTGGGTTTTGTCCGACCGGGCCTTTACGAAGCGCAAGTGGTTGCCCTCATGGAGGCAGTGGGCGACCGCCTCGTTGAAGGAGGAAATCCCATCGTCGAAATCATGATTCCACTTACCGTCTCTGGGCCGGAACTTATCTGCGCTCGGAGTTGGGTCGAAGAAGCCATCGATCGCTTCGCTGACAGGCCTGGATACGACAAAGTGACGACCAAGATTGGAACCATGATAGAGACGCCAAGGGCCGCTTTGGTTGCTGACGAACTTGCCAACTGCGCCGATTTCTTTAGTTTCGGCACGAATGACCTCACCCAAATGACCTTCGGATTCAGTCGAGACGACATCGAAGGTCGACTCATGGAGTTATATCTGACGAAGGAGCTTTTGGCTCACAATCCATTTCAGAAGATCGACGTCGAGGGCGTCGGTGAATTGATGCGCTTGGGAATCGGTCTGGCGCGAAAGGCCAATCCATTTCTTTCGATTGGGGTGTGTGGTGAGCACGGTGGGGATCCTGCATCCATTGAATTCTTCGTAGATCTCGGACTGGATTATGTATCTTGTTCTCCGTATAGAGTTCCAGTCGCGAGACTTGCGGCCGCTCAAGCAGTATTGAATCGACCATAGTTGCAATGTCCAGATTGCGAATGTTTAATCCTCAATCCACCGTCGATCTTGCGTAGATCATCAAGTTCGACCTGCGTGTGTGGGGGATCGTCATCGTTGGTGGTGTCTCGCATAATTGGTTGACGCGT
>Ga0207933_1003138_pt1 | contig 10012 bp, 2 predicted proteins | sample NGESurdeep092012_4_FD_184488 | JGI IMG/M metagenome (GOLD analysis project Ga0207933, IMG submission 184488) | Arctic peat soil microbial communities from Barrow, Alaska - NGEE Surface sample F53-3 deep-092012 (SPAdes) | ecosystem: Environmental > Terrestrial > Soil > Wetlands > Peat ...
ACGTTGGCATGAATTGAGCCTTTCACTTAGGCCCAATTTCAACAAACAGAAAGGTAACAAAACCCAGCGCAGGTCAAACTGTCAACTAAATCGACAGCAGTCCCCTTCGTTGTCATCGTCTTGCTTTTTATTGATGCAAAATTGATGTCGCAGCCATTGACAATCTGTTCGCTGACTCTTAAGTTTCGCCCCAAGTTCCGTTAAGTTCGAGTTTCGAATCTTCCCGGAGAACGGGGGGATCATGTCGCTCAAGGAATCGATTCTCTATCGATTGACTTTCGAGAAAAAGCGGAATGGAGTTGGCCCGCAATCCTCGCACATCGCTTAAATTCCACATTGTCGTGGAAGGCACTTTTGGCGCGTTTATCAGGCAATCTAAGATGACGTTATCGCTCCAAAAGCAGATCACCTTCGGTAAGAGAATTTTCTCAATGGGGGTTAAGGCGATACTTGTTTCGCTCCTTACTCTCACAGTTGTGTCCGCAACAACACTCACGACAGTAAGTCGAAGCATCCGAGTCGACCCATTGAGTAATTCGTCTAAAGTTCTGAATTTTACGACGCTTGCGAACGCTCCGGCGTCGCTGCGTACTGCGATCAATAGAAATCTTGGGGTAACTTCATCCGGGAATCGTCAGATCGCTGCCTCATACTCATCTCAGAGCGCGCATCTCAGTGGATCGGACTTTGGATTTGTCATTGGCCGGGGTTCAATTCGACGCGGTTCGACATCTCGGGCGGTGGGTTCCGCTCTTGAACGTGTGGTCGGGGGTGTCCGATACGGCTCGGGCCTCCTGAGCGAATCATTCAAATCCACGTCTACTGGTATCGAACAAATCTTCAGAGTTGCGAAGCGATTGGGAGGTGCCGGATCATTAGAAGTCGATGTTCCTCTCTCCGGTCTCAACAGTCAGTCCAATCGAGGTTTGATTAGCTTGATCGATGCAAGTGGTCAAGTTCGGGCCACGTATTCAGATTTGAAAGTGACCGACGCGACAGGGCGGCGCCTGAAGGCGTCGATGATCAGCGCCAACGATGGTCGAGAAATCAAAATAAATGTAAACGACGCCGAGGCTAAGTATCCAATCGTCGTTGACCCAAGTTACACACCAGTGTCGGAAATCACAGGTTCCGGCGATCTTGGATTCTCGTTAGCGATGACTGGGAATACTGCGATTCTTGGCGCACCCAAGACCACGGTCAGTTCAAATACCAGCCAGGGCGCGGCCTACGTGTACACGTTGAGCAGCGGTACGTGGAGCCAGTCGGCTGAACTCACCGCAAGCGATGGAGCCTCGGGTGACAACTTCGGATGGTCGGTATCGATCTCCGGGTCAAAAGTGGTCGTAGGGGCGCCGATGCATACGGTCAGCTCAAATACCAACCAGGGTGCGGCCTACGTGTACACGTTGAGCAGTGGTACGTGGAGCCAGTCGGCCGAACTCACTGCAAGCGATGGAGCTTCCGGAGACCTCTTTGGTGGATCGGTGGCCATTGATGGAACTCATGCATTGGTTGGTGCTGCAGGCGTCGTGGCGAACTACGGCGGCACTCCCGTTATATCGCATGGGAATCAGGGTGCGGCCTACGTGTACACGTTGAGCAGCGGTACGTGGAGCCAGTCGGCCGAACTCACTGCAAGCGATGGTGCTTCTGGCGATGACTTTGGATGGTCGGTGGCCATATCAGGAGGCAATCTCGTGGTCGGAGCGCCACTGCACACCGTGAGCGGAAGCGCAAACCAAGGAGCCGCGTACGTGTACACGCTAAGCAGCGGTACGTGGAGCCAGTCGGCCGAACTAACTGACACAACTAGTGAGATTGAACATTTCGGTTGGTCGGTGGCGATTTCGGGTACGACGATGCTCGTCGGAACTCCGGGTGATAATTCGTTTGGGTTTGGAGGGGGCGGTGCCACGTACGTGTATGGACTTAGCGGAAGCACCTGGAGCCTCACCGCAACGCTCTCACTCGGTTCTGAGTGTTGTGCCGGTTTTGGAGATTCAGTTGCGATTTCGGGCTCCACCATACTTGTGGGTTCGGCAGGTGTTGCGCCGGAGGCATTTTCCGGAAGCGCGTACATCTTCACTTTAAGCGGCGGCACATGGGTTCAATCTGGCGAATACACCCTCTCTGGGTCGGAACCAGAGTATGTCGGATGGTCTGTAGCTCTTTCGGGCACGACGGCCTTTGTGGGAACAACAAGTACGAGCAGTACGGTCTACGTATACTCCACCGGTATCGCAGTTGCGCCAGAGTCTATGTTGGCTCTCTCTTCTGGCGACGCAGGGAAGAATCAAACTACCTGCACCAGTGGTAGTGATCCCATTAACTGCGCGAGTGGAGATTTTTGGCACACGTTTACGGATTCTTCTATCTCTGGCTTTGGACCTGGAATCCGTTTGACACGCTCGTACAACTCACAAACAGCCACCAGTGAGGGAATATTTGGCTACGGGTGGTCGTCCTCATATGATTCACACCTCGTTGTCAACCTAGATGGTTCGATCACCATTACCGACGATGACGGATCACAGGTCACCGCAGAGCCAGACGGTAGCGGCGGTTACGTCATGCCCACATCATCTGATTCAACGTTGACGTCTTCGGGAGGAAATTTCATCTACAATCGCCAAGGGCTTGAGACGTTCACGTTCAACTCGAGTGGCCAATTGATGACCTTGGCCGACCCGAACGGCTATTCAACGACGCTGACATACAGTTCGGGCAAGCTCACCACTATCACCGATTCCTCGGGACGCACGGTCACTTTGGCGTACGGAACAAACGGACTTGTTTCGTCAATCACCGACCCGCTGAGTCGTGAGACAACCTACGCTTATGACTCGTCTGGCGACCTCACAAGTGTTACCGACCCCTTATCTCACGTGACATCTTTCACGTACAACACGACAAGTCACCTTATGTTGACAATGACGTTTCCAAATGGGCAATCAGGTGGTCCCGACGCTGGTGACTCCGTAACGAACACGTATAACGGTTCAGGACAAGTGCTCACGCAGATCGATCAGATGGGACGCGAAACGACCTACGCGTACACAGGCGACAACTTCTCAGATGCAGGCGGGACGACAACTATCACGGATCCCAATGGCAATGTGGAAGTGCAGGATTATCTCAACGGCACGCTACTTTCGATGACGAAGGGTTACGGGACCGCCTCCGCCGCGACGTGGAGTTACGAGTACGATCCGACGAGTCTCGGACTCTCGTCGACCACCGATCCAGATGGGAACGTGACGACCAAGACGTACGATGCGTCGGGAAACCTGCTGGCGAACACGAACGCCCTCGGTAACACGGCTACGTACTCGTACAATTCATTCAACGAACGGACGTGTGCCGCTAAGCCACTATCTGCGAATCCGTGCTCGTCACTTTCACCTCCATCAGCAATTACGGCCGGAACGGCCACAGTCTCGCCACCTTCTTCCGCCCCACCGGCCTTCGCCACCTACTCCGAGTACGACACGAAGGGGAACCTCATTTACCAAACGACCGGTGAATATCTCCCCGGCATAAGCACGGCGACACAATCGCGCACGACGTACGACCTATTCAACGGCGAATCCGTGACCCTCGGATCAGCTTCTGACTCGTGCACAAACACGGCACCATCAAGCGAACTACCGTGCGCGACGATCAACGCCGATGGAGTCGTAACTCAACTTGGATACGACACCTATGGAGATTTGACGTCGAAGTCCACGCCGTACAAAAGTCTTGCGTCTTCACCGGGCACGATCAGTACCTTCGCGGGTGGACCGATGGGTTCAGTGACGGCCACGCAAATCTTCCAAGATGCCCAGCAGGTGACGACCGCCGATGTCGGCGGGACCAACTACGCCTATGTCGCGGATCCGAACAACAATGTCGTGCGTCGGATCAACCTCGCTACCGACGCCGAAACAGTTGTCGCGGGCAACTACGCCTGGGGCAACTACGGCAACGCTGGACCGGCGACCAGCGCGCAGTTGGGCAGTCCCACGGGCGTCGCCGTCGATGGCTCGGGTGATCTCGTGATCGCGGACAACGGGAACAACGTCGTGCGTTACGTGCCCGCGTCGTCGGGCACCTACTTTGGCGTTTCGATGGCCGCGGGCGACATCTACACTATTGCGGGTAATGGCACGGCGGGTTACTCGGGGAACGGCGGGATCGCGACGGGTGCCAAGCTCTCGGGCGCCAAGCAAGTCGCGTTCGACGCCAGCGGTGTCGTCATCGCCGACACCGGTAACAACGTCGTGCGATTCGTGCCGTTGACGTCGGGCACGTACTTCGGTGTTGCCATGACGGCGGGCGACATCTACGCGATCGCCGGCAACGCTACGGCGGGGTACTCGGGTAACGGCGGGGCCGCGACGTCGGCGAAGCTCAGTTCGCCCAGTGGCGTTACGGTCGACCCCGCGGGTGACGTGGCGATCGCGGACACGAGCAACAACGCGGTTCGCTTCGTGCCCGTGTCGTCGGGCACCGACTTCGGCCAATCGATGACCGTCAACGACATCTACACCGTTGCCGGCAACGCGACAGGCGGGTACTCGGGTAACGGTGGCGCCGCCACGAGCGCCGAGATCTACGCACCCAATGGCGTCGCCTTCGACGCCTCAGGTGATCTCGCCATTGCCGACAACTACAACGACGTTGTCCGCTTCGTTCCCGCGAGTTCGGGCACGTTCTTCGGCCAGTCGATGACCGCGAACGACATCTACACCGTGGCTGGCAATCACACGTGGGGCAACGCGGGTAATGGCGGGGCCGCGACCAGTGCTGAGATGCACGGAGTCATAGGCGTCGCCATTGACGCGAACGGTAACCTCGTCCTCTCCGATCCCTACCTCTGCCAGGTCCGTGTCGTGGCGGCTTCTTCGGGAACCCTGGCTGGTCAATCGGTGACGGCCAACGACATCTACGCCTTCGCCGGTAGTGGTTCGACGACCGCCGCGACATACTCCGGACCTTTGTCCAACGCTGAGTTCACTGGCCCGTCGAGCGTTCGCGTTGACGCGGCGGGTGACGTTGTCATTGCGGACACCGGCAACCACGCCGTCCGCTTCGTGCCCGCGACGTCGGGAACGTTCTACGGCCAGACCATGACGGCGCACGACATCTACACCATTGCCGGCAACGGCACGGCTGGCTACTCGAGTGACGGCGCGGTGGGGACCTCGGCCAAACTCCACTCGCCCGGGGGCGTCGCCGTCGACGCCTCCGGCGACGTTGCGATCGCTGACACGACGAACAACGTCGTGCGCTTCGTACCCACGACGTCGGGAACGTACTTTGGCGTGTCGATGACCGGGGGCGACATCTACACGATCGTCGGTAACGGCACCGCGGGCTACAGCGGTGACGGCGGGGCGGCCACGACGGCGGAACTCACGACGCCTAAGGCCGTCGCCTTCGACGGCGCCGGTGATCTGCTCATCGCGGACAGCGGCAACAACGTCGTGCGCTTCGTGCCCGCGACGACTGGCACCTACTACGGCCAGTCAATGACGGCGCATGATATCTACACGATCGCTGGTAACGGCACGGCGGGCTACACCGGTGACGGCGGTGCGGCCACGTCGGCGGAACTCGCCACACCGAACGGCGTTCACTTCGACGGCGCCGGTAATCTCCTCGTCGCCGACCACGGCAACAACGTCGTGCGCTTCGTGCCCGCGACAACCGGCACCTACTTCGGCCAATCGATGACCGCCAATCACGTCTACACGATCGCGGGTAACGGCACGTCGGGTTACAGCGGTGACGGTGGCGCGGCAACCTCGGCCAAACTGTCGTCGGCCGTCGACGCGGCGTTCGACGCCTCGGGTAATCTCCTCATCGCGGACACCGGCAACGACGTCGTTCGATTCGTCCCCACGACCTCCGGTGAGTTTTACGGACAGGCCATGACCGCGAACGATATTTACACGATCGCGGGCGCGGGGTGGTCGAGCAGCCACTTCGCCGGTGACGGTGGACCGCCGCTCAACGCCCAGTTCGGCTGGTTGATGTCCATCGCACCGACGAGCACCGGTGGCTTCTACCTTGCCGATTTCGTTGACCAGCGCGTGCGCTACGTTGCCGACACTGCCCCGAGTGACGTCGCGACGACGACTTACACTTTTGACGCCGACGGTGAAAAGACGAGTGTGACATTGCCAAACGGCAATCTCACAGGCGCGAACAGTGCGAACTATACGACAACGTACACCTACAATGCTGGTTCTGAACTCACGGCGTCGACGACCGCGGGCATCACTGGCGCTACAGTGACTGCTCGCACGACGTCGTATGGGTACGATGGCGACGGCAACGCGACGTCAATGACGGATGCTCGCGGCTACACGACTGACTTCACGTACAACGCGGACGACGAAAAAACTCTCGTCACGGATCCCATTGGCAACGCCACTCTCACTTGTTACGACGGCGACGGCAACGTGGCTGAGACGGTTCCGCCCGTCGGCGTAGCGGCGGATTCGCTTACCCCCGCTAGTTGTCCGACGAGTTATCCGACGGGATATGGTGATCGGCTCGCGACGGACGCGACGACGACTTCCTATAACGCCCTCAGCGAAAAAACGATCATAACGACTGCGGCACCAGCCGGGCTTTCGGGTCACGAAACGACCACATATGCATACGATCTGGCGGGACGTGTTACGACTCTGACCGCACCTCCTTCGAGCAACACTGGCGGCGCAGCGAATAACGTTACTGACTATACGTACGACAACGCCGGTGAACTGCTGACAACGACGGCTGGAGCGGGAACTGCGACAGCTTCGACGTCGAGCAACTGCTACGACCCCAATGGAGAAGTCGCCGCCACCGTTGCCGCCGACGGAAATGTTTCGTCGGTGGCGACCTGTTCGAGCAGTTCGCCGTACGGGACTTCTTCGGCGTACCAGACCAGCTACAACTACGACAGTCTCGGTCAGTTGGTAACCCAAACGGCTCCCGAGACGTCGGCGGCCCCAAGTGGTGAGGTCACGATGTACACGTATGACCCACTTGGTAACGAACTAACAATTGAAAATCCAGATGGTGTGACACTAACGAATACTTATACGCCGCTCAGTCAACTGGCGTCAATGAGCTACTCGGGAGGCACTCACGATGTCACGTTCAACTACGACGCTGACGGCAATGAGACGCAAATGTTCGACGCGAGCGGCATCTCGACCAGCAGTTTTGATCCCTTTGGCGAGATAACGAGTACTACAAATGGATTGAACAAAACCGTCGCCTACTCGTACGATCTCAACGGGAACGTCAGCGGGATTACCTATCCACTCGGATCGGGGGCCACGTGGGCGAGCACCGATGCCATTGGTTATGGCTACGACCACGCTGACAATTTGACATCGGTTACCGATTTTAACGGGCACACATCAACCGTGACAGTCTCCTCCGATGGACTACCTTCGGCGTTGACGCTTGGAGCGAGCGGCGATACCATTACGACGGATTACGCGGCGAACGATGGAGCATCGTCGATCACGCTCGGCAACGGGTCGTCGCTGCAATCGTTTACGTACTCCGACGTGCCTTCCGGTGGCATTGCCAGCGAAACCGATACGCCATCAAGTTCGCTGTCGCCAGCGGGCTACACATACGACGCCCAGAACCAGGTAACCCAAAACACACCAGGATCTGGAAGCGCAAAATCGTATGTGGAGGACGCGAGCGGGAACTTAACAACTCTTCCCAATGGGGCGAGTGGAACTTACAACGACGCCTCCGAACTAACGTCGTCAGTACTTTCAGGTACGACTACGAATAGCACGTACGATGCCGCCGGCAACAAAATTGGTTCAAGTGTTGCCGGAACGGCGACTGTAACGGCGACCTACAGTGGATCCGCGGAATTGACGAGCTATCAAAACTCTGCGGCGAACACTTCCAGCGCTACCTACAACGGTGTGGGGCTGCGAACAGCGGTGACTACCACACCAAGTGGTGGGTCCGCTTCGACGCAGAATTTTGTCTGGGACACAATCGCGTCGATTCCCGAGTTGCTACAGGACTCAACAAACGCGTACATCTATGGCCCAAACCGGACACCATTCGAGGAAGTCAACCTATCGACAGGGACAATCCGCTACTTGGTCGCTGATGAAATTGGTTCCGTCCGCGGCGTGGTGAGTTCGTCGGGCAGTCTGTCGGCATCAACTTCGTACGACGCGTGGGGTAACCCTGAGACGACGGGAGGATTGGTCTCGTACACACCATTCGGCTTCGCGGGAGGTTATACGGACTTAACAAATCTGATTTATCTGCTCAACCGTTACTACGATCCAAATGTTGGTCAGTTTATTTCCGTCGACCCACTTGTAGGTCAGACGGGCCAGGCTTATGAGTACGCTGGTGCCAATCCCGTCACAAATATTGATCCGAACGGAACTGACACAGAGGGCTATTGCGTCAACGCAACGATCGAACTCGCTGGAGGGACCGTCGGAGGAGATTTCTGCCTGGTGGAGGCCAATGGGAACAAGCAAGTTGGTTTTACCTTTACAGGATATTCCCAAGCAGGCGTATCAAATATGGCGATTCTTTCCTACATTGAAAAGAACCCATTCTCGTTAGCTTCACTATTTAACGGAAGCGCTGGTTTGCTGTACCAAGCGAGCAACGCAAACTCGATTTGCCAACTCGGTGGAGTATTCCAGACCTATGGGGGTGCCGCGTCTTTCGGCAAGGTCGGTGCTTCATACGAGCATTTCTCCGGGAATGGCATTGCCGGCAATTCGTTCGGCGTCTCTGCGTCACTTTTCGGAGTAGGAGGATACAACGCAGGCCCGGGTCTAGAGGATACGTCGATCACCCACAAGGTAAGCGGAAACGCAAAGACAATAATTCAGAACGTCATCAGTGCCTTGAATATCGTAAACCCGCTCCACTGGTTGGCAAGTCCACTAAATCTCTACTCCAACGGCCATTCATAGCTCGATAATTCCGATTAAATTTTAGTGGGATCAAGAAGGGTCAAACTTACGGGAGTTCAATCAATGCTTGAAGGATTTAAGTGGTTCCTAGCGCACTTGAAGAACGAACACACAACTCTCACGTCTCACTTGCAGCCTGGAGAATTGTTGGCTCGCGTCGCCCTCGAGGTCGCTCCCAGGCCGCCGTGGCAGGACGAAGCGTATTCCTCACTCTCTGGTCGGACAAATTCGTTGCCCGAGAAGCAGTTCACTTCATTTTTCAGGGACTTCAAAACCCGGGGTTCGGTGGCCATTAGGTCCCGAGGACTTTGGGGTCAAGTGTATGATTCGCACTTTTGGTTCGAAGTAGCCACCGGCTATGGAGCGCAACGGTGGTGGATACCACGGGTGAAAGCCACTGTCTCGCAACTCGGCGACAAAGGGTCAGAAATTAAGTACCGACTGATCATGATCCAGTTGCGGCAGCGTATTGTTTGGCTCGTTGGTTTTGGAATCGGTGTTTTGGCAATCATATTTGGTACTTCGCTTTTGATTTCTGCGTCGTCTATGTCTGGCGGCACAATAACACTGACTGTTGGAGTCGTCATACTCGTGGCATTGTTCAATCGCGCGGGCGTGATGGCGTTTTTAGCGCAGCAAATGGCAGAAAATCTCAGACTTTGGCTCGAGCAAATTTCGCGACTGCCGTGACTTCTTTTCTATAAGACCAGTCGACGACCGCGAAACGACAAGGCAGAAAATTCGGGATGTATCTAGTTAGCGAACCCGTACGTTTCCCTCGGTAGCGGTGATTTGATTCTGCGACTTGAAGACGTATAGAAGAGTTACGTAGTGAGTCGTGTTCAACGTCTCTAGTACACCATCCTGACCGGGCGTCGGTCGCGTAGCGCCCGGCAGCCCGAAGGTCTTAAAGGTTCGATCCGAAAATCCACCTTTGTCTCTCAACGTCCAGGTTTCACATATTTCCGAGCTGATGCCAAATTCATGTCTCCAAACGGACTCTGAAATTGGCTTCTTAAGTAGAGGACGAAGATTTCGCCTTCCAAGAA
>Ga0207933_1003140_pt1 | contig 9997 bp, 8 predicted proteins | sample NGESurdeep092012_4_FD_184488 | JGI IMG/M metagenome (GOLD analysis project Ga0207933, IMG submission 184488) | Arctic peat soil microbial communities from Barrow, Alaska - NGEE Surface sample F53-3 deep-092012 (SPAdes) | ecosystem: Environmental > Terrestrial > Soil > Wetlands > Peat ...
CCGAGAACCGGCCGCTGTCTCCGCCGCCGCGTGAATTCCGGAGCTTTGAATTTAAGCAAAAGTGGCGAAACGATCTTCAAATACCGGCCGACCGGGCGGGAGACCTCTTCCTTGCCCGTCAGCAGCGTTTTTAGCCCGAGTCGGCCTTAGGGGTGCCCTCCCCCCTGCCCTACCGACCTTTCAACGCCCTGAGCGGCCTGAAAATCGAGCACAGAGCCTGCCTCGCCCCCCCTTTCATGCAGGCTAATTGTGCCTATCAACCCTCACCGTCGCTGATTGTGTCCCCCTTTATGCTCAGGCAGCCGTCTGTTCGGCTGCCTGAGGGGAGAGGATGGTCGTCCGATTCTCTCGGACGACTCGTTCTGACTAATCGCCCGTAGGGCGATGCCGGTTTAGGGTCGAAATTGCCCTTGTTCTTACGGTTATCCATAGCCAAAGTTATCCACAGCGCAAAGGATTCAAAATTCTAGATTCAAGGATTCCTTGTCGAAAAACACTAATTACAACAAATAGTTGCGCGATCTATCGTAACCGCTGGGGGGTTTTACGTAACCAATGGGGGGCGGATCATAACCGATGGGGGGATTAGCGTAACCGATGGGGGGCATGAGCCATGCATTCCTGCGGGTTCATGCGCAGAGGCCAGCGGAACCCCATCGAGTAAGGACAGTCTGGTGTTCGCTTTGACGCATCATAACTTTTGGGGGGAAAGGCGATGCACGCGCCGTCTCTGCCCGTATCATAACCTAGCGGGGGCGTAGCCGCGGTCAGGGACGTGATTGCTTAACATCATAACCTTTGGGGGGGATCGGTAGCGTATTCCTGCGGTTTGCTTGCGAGCGGACAGAAGCCCGATAGCGGGCAAGGGCCACTGACGGCTGCTTTGATGCATCATAACCTTTGGGGGGAATGGCGATGCCCGTGCCGCCCTCCCCCGTATCATAACCCAGTGGGGGGGGGGTGCCCCCTGATCGGGCTTCGCGATCAGCCCTCATCATAACTTTTTGGGGGAAGCATTTATCATAACCTGAACTTGACTCTGGGTTATGATAACATTACGCCATGAGTGTGAGCAGCTTCCGCACCATTGAGCAAAAACCAAACGGTGGCGATTTCGCCAAAGCCCGCGAGTTAATCGAAATTCGGGGCACGGGCGAGTTGTCCTTGCAAGATCGGCGGATCGTCAATGCGCTCTACGCCAATGCAGGACAGCGGCTCTGCGACGACGTTGACCATGTGATCAGCCTGGCTGAGCTGCGTGGGGCGCACAAAGGCGGCGAGCGGGTGAAGCAGTCGATCCGACGCCTTATGAGCACCGTGGTGGAGGTACCGACCAAAGACAGCAAGGGCCGTCCGGCCACCAAGATGGTGCAAATCCTCTCTGACTCCACCATCAGCGATGAGGACGACAATCCGACCGGGGTCGTCCAATATTCCTTTTCGCGGGGCATGAGGGCCATCATCAAGGATTCCACGCTGTGGGGACGGGTGCGCAGCAGTGTGATCTTCGCGTTCACCTCAAAGTACTCACTGGCGCTTTACGAGCTGATTGCTGCCCGCATCAATCTCAAGCACATGTGGAAAGAAGAATTTACCGTTGATGATTTACGCGCCCTCCTTGGTGTTCCTGATGGAAAACTAGAGAAAATACCAAATTTACTGCAAAAAGTTATCAACCCGGCCGTGCTCGAAGTAAATGGACTCGCAGATTTTGGGGTGAGGATTGATCCAATCCGGGAAGGCGGCAAGGTTCGCGGCCTCGTCATAGGTTTCAGCGTGGCATGGTGGCGCAAGGGCGAAGATGAGCTGAAATCTGCTTTTACCGAGCTGAACCAGAGCAAGGTTGGCCGGCTTTCTCGGCTGCGGGGCAAGGTCGCCTCAGTGGTTAAGCTGGAGCTACCGCCAGTGAGCCTATCGGGCTGAGGCTTTTTGTGTCTCCAGGGGTCGAGTAAATCACATTTGTACAAATGTGCAAAGTTACTTCTGTCCACGCTTGCGCCGATCCAGTCGGAGGTCTTTTTCATTCACTTCAAAGCCGTCCTTGGCGAGCGCCCTGAGGATATAATAGGCCTTCGAGCCGCCATCCTGGGCGATCTTCAGCTTAAGCTGGCGGTCAACATATTCCGGCAGATCAAGACGCACACTGGACAGGGGAGTCTCCTCCTCCGGCACGGTGAGCCGCGTGGATGCTCCCCATTGCTCGCCAATTGCACGGGTGTTGGCTTCGACAGCGCTGTCGGATAGGTCATCACGCGGGCGGAGTTTGGAGAGATTTGGACGCGGGCGAGATTGTACAAGCTCGTCATCGATGGACGGCAATTCCGGCTTGGTCGCCATTACGCGGCCTCCGACAGCTTTTCGAGATGCGCGAGGACTTCATTTGTGATGGCCTCGACATTCTGAGCGGCTGCGTTTGTAGCGGCCTCCTGGCGGGGGACGATGCCGGTGATGTGCATCTCACGGTACGCGGCTCGCTCCATCAAGGCCGCGCTTAGAATCTGAGTCCCCTGCCCTTCCAGACCCATGCGGACTTTGCGGGCAGATCTGCTCTCAAACCCCGGCAGAATGCGCGTCCAGACGATCGCCCTGCCGATCGGCGCGCGAGCGAGTTCCTGCGCGTCATCTATCTGGATGATCGTCTTCGAGGCGTCACGGACATCAGGCAAGGACGCCTGCGTCGGAATAAGAACAAAATGGGAGCGCTGGATGGCCTTAAGCGCAAGCGTTGACGTGCCACCGGGCAAGTCGATGAGCACGAGGTCATTCTCTGCCTCGCACTTACGAAGAGCTGTAAGCACGTTCACGTCGTTAATATCTGGGACGACATCAAGGCCCTTAAGACCTGCTTTCTTTGCTTTCGTTCCGAAGGCGGATGCGTGCTGGTTTAGGTCGCCATCGAGCAGCGCCACCCGATACCCATGGTTTAGGACCAGTTCAACGCTAAGGAGGATGGCCGTAGTGGTCTTACCGCAGCCGCCCTTCGCGCTGGCAATTGATAAAATGGCCATCTGTCCCTCTGTCCTGTTGCCCTAGTGACCAAATAGCATTTTGTACAATTTCCTTCAACCATATTTGTTGATATATCCTGTTGTCATTTTGCTCATTTGTACAAATGGTAGAATGAGCCTTCTAACCTGAGGGCATCCTAGCCCACATACGGCTGGCAAATTGCCGCTCTTCGGCACCTGCGGCATCGAGGTAGATCGCGGTCGTGACGGGGGAGGCGTGACCCATCCAGCGCTGAATCAGATTGGTCGGGACATCGCGGCCAGCGGCGCGCATGCCGAACCCGTGCCGGAGACCTTTGGGGCAGGCCATGGGGCCGACGATGCCGGCGCGCGCCATTGCCGCCTTGATGCCACGCCAGGCGGTCGCCCGATGCATCAACCAGAAACGGCCATCGGCCGACAGTGGCAGCGCACAAAGCAAGTGCATGATCGTGGCGGGAATCGGCACGCTACGGAAAACCTGCCGGCGGCGCTTCAAGGTCTTGAAGGTCAGCCGCATGCCGTCGCGATCAAGCTGGTCCGTCGTCAGTGCCAGCGCTTCGGAGATCCGGCACCCGGTATAGGCCAGCACGTAACAAAGCGCCTGCATAAGCGGGGCGCAGCAGTCGGCCGCTTCCAGAAACCGGGCCAGCTCGGCAGTGGTGAGGTATTTGCGCCGCCCGGCCTCGTCATAGACCTGCCAGTCGTCGCCGTGACGGGTCGCCATTCTGCAACCTCCCTGGCGTGCAACAGAATCGGCAATAGGGTTGCGCGGCGATTCCGGGATTATCGATCGGCACGGACGATGCAAGAAAGGATGCAATACTACCTCGGCCTATCGGGGGCAATTAACTAGGGTATTGTAGAGTAAACTGCAACAAAATTGCCGATACTGTCGCATGGTGACATGCTTACTCCAGTAGCGCCATGAACTCTATGGTCAGTTGGAGGTTGCCTCTCGGTGAGAAAATTCCGCGCCAAAAGTGTCATCGCGCTGCTGATGCTTGCCGTTTCGGCCAGCGGGGCAGGGGCCTTGGCTGCCAGTCCGGCGGAAACCGCTATGCAGCGGCAGGAACTGCTGAATGACATGCTGACGACCGATCCACCGGATGCGATCTCAGCGGAGCGATGGGTCTGTGCGATGGGTCAGTCGCCCGGCAGTGTTGCGGAAAGCCGCGTGCAAGGCGCGTATTTCTTTCCTGATGCCGCGGATGGCTGCGTGACGGCCCTGGTGCGAACAGCACATGATCGCCAATTGCCGGAGCTGTATGGCAAGCTCCTCATTAAGCTGGGCGGTAGCACTGACGCGCTGGAGCGTTTGCCCAAAGCAATCGGTGCGGCAGTGATGAACGGCACGGGTAAGGTGGCGATCGGCAACGACAAGGCCGCGGTGGTAACACCCGCATTGGCGTTCGATGCCGGGTTCACCGTGGCTTACAGTGACCACGCGGCCCCCAGAGGGGCGACTGATTCTGGACAGTTAAAGGCATTGGCGGAGGCCTGCCTGGGGCAGCGTCAGGATGCGGGAACCTGCTTCTCGGCTGGATATGTCTATGGCGCGCAAGCCATCGCGGGAGAACGGGCGGCCGCGCGCTAGCTGCCGACCGTTAGCCCATTTTTGCCACCCGGCTTCGGAACGCTGATGCCGTGTCCACTGTCCGCTGTGTCCGTAACCTGGACCCCGGCAGCCTTTAGCTTGGCAAACGGATCGAAATCGGCGGTGAGTGCGATGTCCGCCACAGGAGCGGGTTCGACGGCCCCAACCGCAGGCAGGACAGTCGGTGCTGTATGGGCCGCTATCGCGATAGCCTTCGTTGTCGTCTCTAGGTTGCGACTGGCTTGGTCGTTCGTCAGGAATGGCTTGACCGCATCGAGCGGGTTGCCAGAGCGTGCCAGGCGCTCGTCGATCTCGGCGTCGGACAGGTGCTTCTCTTCCTTGAGGAAGCGGCGGACGCTGGCGGTTATGTGGCGGTCGTATTCCTCGGTGGACTGGCCTGCGGCAAGCATGGCGGCGCGTTGCTTCTGGGTGGATTCTGCCAGCGCGTCCCAGCGCGGCAGGAAGTCCGGGCTGTCACCGGCACCGTGGGCATGGGCGTCGAGCATCGTGCCCTGCATGCCGCCGGCGGCATTGAGGTCGCCCTCGGGCGTATGGCGTGCCAGTTGTGCCTCGATATATTGGCGCTCCTCGGCTTCGCGCTTGCGGAACTCCGCCTCGTCCTCGGGCGAACTGAAATGCAGGTACGGATCGAAGATCCGCCGCTCATAAAGGTCACGGGACAGGTTTTGCACCTCCTGCCGGGTCGCCGCTGATGCTGTGGCCAGCTCTTGCGTCTGGGCAGCAGATGCGCCGGCGCGGGCACTGGCTTCGGTGATGAGGGTTGCGGCTTCGCTCGAACGCACCACACCTTCCAAAGCCATGAGATCAGCCTGACGCAATGTGAGAATGGGAGAATTAAGCACCTGAGAAAGTTCGCCGACTGCCCCGGAAATCTGTGAGGCGACCGCCGAGAGGCGGGACTGCAGGGCGACATCGCCAACCACGGTACCAAGTGCGCGCTGAATATCGGCCATTTGGATGCGCGCCAACGAAAGTAAAGCCTCCGCCTGACCGCGTAGATTTCCGGTAATTTGGTCTTTATTCGGTGTTGGCTCTGACATATGCACTGACCGTACCATAGTATTGTGACAGTTTCATGACGTAAGCGCATTCTATTACTTAATGCGAGCGGGGAGCAGGAGATCCCACTGCCGAATCGCCCCGGTCGGCCTGCGCCCCCCGCTGGCCTTCTCGCGGTAAATCCTGGCGCACTCCTCGGCGCGGAGTTGGTCAAGCTGCGCCTCAAGCGTCTGCCCGTAGGTGCCGACGCGGGAGTATCCGAGACGGCGGGTTGGCTGTGTAATTACGGTCATATCTTACGGTAACCACGATCCGCTGCAATCCTTGGTCGCGAAAAATTACCCAAGTCTTTACTTCTATCAAATGCGCGAGCCGGTGCGATTTATTGCCAGCAGGCCACAAAAGAGAATGTATATCTGATCGATATGACGTAAAATAGTGCGGTTTGTTTAGTAATATACTAAGAAAAGCATTATGAGTTAAGAGAAGTATTATGAGTTATTGATGCGTGCGGCGATATTACGGACGACGATACTTAGCTCGGCGATGGCGGCGACGCTGGTCGTACCGGTGCCCTCTGCCCTCGCCGCCACGCGAACATGGAACAATGCTGGCGCCACCAACTGGTTCACGGCCGGGAACTGGAACGCCGCCGCGGTGCCCGTGGCCGCCGACACAGCGGTGATTAATCTCGGTGCCACCGGCCCCACCATCAATGCCGCCGGTGCAGTCGCCACGACTGTGGAAGTGGGCACGACCGCCGCGGGCGGCACACTCAATTTCTCCGCCGGTGGCGTGCTGACCGACACCACCGGCTATCTCGGCCTCAATGCCGGCTCCGCCGGTGCGGCAACGGTAACCGGCACCGGGTCGAGCTGGACGAATACTGGCAATCTCAATGTCGGCAATAGCGGCACCGGCACGCTGAACATCCAGAGTGGTGGTAGCGTCAGCAGCACCAGTGATACGCGTATAGGATACAATGCTGGCAGCACCGGCACGGCGACGGTAGATGGTAGCGGTTCCAGTCTTTCGGCCACTAATGCGGAGATTTATGTTGGATTTAGTGGCAATGGGACACTGAACATTCAGAACAGCGGTAGTGTCAGCGATAAAATTGGTGCAATCGGCAACAACGTTGGTTCCGCCAGCACGGTGACGGTAACTGGCACCCGGTCGAGCTGGACAAATTCCGGCAATCTCAATGTCGGCAATAGCGGCAGCGGTACGCTGAATATTCAGAGTGGGGGCAGCGTCAGCGATGTGACTGGCTCGATAGGAACCAACGCCAGCTCCACCGGCACGGCGACGGTGGCTGGAATAGGCTCTGCATGGACTGCCAGTAACGGGGTCTTTGTTGGATTTAATGGCACCGGCGCGCTGAATTTGCAAAGCGGTGCCCATATTAATAGTAGTCGTGGCGATATTGGAACCTTCGCAGGTGCCGTCGGTACCGCCACGGTAGATGGCACAGGCTCGATCTGGTCTAACTCTGGCAATATAAATGTCGGCGACAGCGGGACGGGCACACTGAAGATTCAGAATGGTGGCAGTGTTAGCTCTACGGCAGGCACTTTTATGGGAACCAGTAGCGGATCGAATGGTATGCTGATCATCCAAAGCGGCGGTGTGCTTAGCGACGTGAGCAGCCAGATCGGCACCAATACCGGCTCCACTGGCACTGCGATTGTGACGGACACGGGATCGAGCTGGACGAACAGCAGCAACCTCAATGTTGGCAGCAGCGGTACGGGAACACTGAACATCCAGAGCGGCGGTAGTGTTAGCTCAGCCGCGAGCACATTTGTTGGGACAAATAACGGCTCTACCGGTGTGCTGATCATCCAAAGCGGCGGGGTGCTTAGCGACGTGAGCAGCCAGATCGGCACCAGTATCGGCTCCACTGGCGCGGCGACGGTGACGGGCACCGGCTCGAGCTGGACGAATTCCGGCAATCTCAATGTCGGCAATAGCGGTACGGGGACGTTGACGGTTTCCAACAGTAGTAGCGTCAGTTCTGCCGGTCTTGTGGTCGGCCAAAGCGGCACCGGCACATTGACGGTTTCGAATGGCAGCACGGTAACCACATCCAGCTACTTCACCGTTGGCCGCAATACCGGTTCGTCCGGTATCGCAACGATACAGAGCGGCGCGGCTGTTCACGCTGGCGACGCAGAAATCGGCTTCGCGGGCGGAAATGGCACCGTGGTCATCACCGGTATCGGCTCGCTATTGAGCATCGATGGTACCTATAGCAACGGCAATGCCATTCTAGGCTGCAATTGCGATCCGGTCTTGTATCCCGGTAATGGCACCGCGACGGTGACTTTGGCAAATGGCGGTACGATGGCTGTTGCCGGTAGCTTCACGCTTGGCAGTACGACTGGCTCCGTCGGCACCCTCAACATCGGCGCGGCGTCGGGTTCGCCCGCTGCGGCGCCGGGGACGGTATCGGCAAACACGGTGGCCTTCGGTTCCGGCACGGGGACGCTCAACTTCAACCACACATCGAGCAACTACGTGTTCGCGCCTGCGATCACCGGCAGCGGCACGATCAACGCGCTGGCGGGAACGACGGTGCTGACCGGCGATCTCACCAGCTTCAGCGGCAGCACCAACCTGCTTGGTGGCAATGTGGATTATGCCTTTGGCGGCGGCAGCACGCTGAGTACGGCGCTCACCGGCTCGGGTGGGTTGTCGATTGCCTCCGGTGGCATCACTTACCTCACCAGCAACAGCAGCGCCTTCAGCGGCACGACTACGGTGACGGACGGCAGCACGCTGAGTGTGAACGGCCAGCTCGGCGGCAGGGTGGAGGTGGCGGATGGCGGCACCCTGAAAGGCCATGGCACCGCGGGCGTCGTGATGGCCGATGCGGGCAGTATCCTCGCCCCGGGTAATTCCATCGGCACCTTGACCGTATCCTCGCTCACCACGGCGCCCGGCACCGTCTATCAGGCCGAACTCGATGCCAATGGCGGACACGACCTCATCCATGCCACCGGCACGGCGACACTGAACGGCGGACAGGTGGCAGCAAGCTACGCAGCAGGCAGCTACCTGCCGGGCATGTCCTACACGATCCTCACCGCCGATGGCGGTGTGAGCGGGCACTTCGACAACGAGGCGGACACGCTCGGCACCCTATTCATGGATGCGCAGCTTTTCTACGACCCCAACAACGTCACCCTCAAGCTGGTCCAGTTCCGCAACTTCAACGCCGTGGCGCAGACCCCCACCCAGTTCGGCGTTGCCAATGCCGCGCAAAGCCTTGCCACCGGTAACGCTGTTTATGATCACATCGTGGTGCTGACCGACCCGGTCCTCGCCCGCACGGCCTTCAACCAGCTCTCGGGGGAAGCCTATGCCAGCACGCAATCGGCGCTGCTCGATGAGCAGCACCTGATCAGCGACCTGCTGCTCGACCGCCTCGACAGCATCGCCACCCGCACCGACGCCACCCGCCCGCGCCAGCTCGCCTATCAGGGCGATGACCTGCGCGGCATGCTGGGCACCGGCACGCGTAGCGGCTTCTGGGTGCAGGGGTTCGGTGACTGGAACCAGCTGCAAGGGGACGGCAACAGCGCCAGCATGCGCGACAGCAGCAGCGGTGTGCTGCTGGGCGCCGATGGCGACCTCGGCGAGGCATGGCAGGGCGGCGCCGCGGTAGGCTACAGCGACAGCGCCATGGACGATGTGGCACGTAGCGCCTCGGGCCAGAGCAAGAACTACCATGCGGCGATCTATGCCGGTACGCGGCCATCTGCCAGCATGCCGACGCTGCGCCTGGGCAGCAGCCTGACCTGGCATGATCTCGACAGCCACCGCAGCGTCGACTTCAACGGCTTCAGCGATACCGACAAGGCCAGCTATGGTGCCTATACCGCGCAGGCCTTCGCCGATCTCAGCCACGCTTACAGCATCACCCCCGCCAGCAACCTCGCGCCGTTCGGCACCATCGGCTACCTGCATCAGTCGATCGACAGTTTCACCGAAAGCGGTGGCAGCAGCGCCCTGCATGTCGATGGGGCCGATACCGACCTTCTCAGCACGACGCTCGGCATCCGCGGCAACCACGCGATCCGCATCAACGATGCCGACCTGCCCACCATCCACCATGCCGATCTCAGCGGCAGCATCGGCTGGAAGCACCTCACCGGCGATGTCACCCCCACCACCACCGCCCGCTTCGCCAGCGGCAGCGACGGCTTCACCGCCGACGGTGCCCCGCTCGCCCACAACGCCTTCACCTACAACGCCGCCCTCACCCTCGATCTCGACAGCAACGCCAGCCTCGGCCTGCGCTACGCCGGCCAGCTCGCGACCGAGGCACAGGACCAGTCACTCACCGGCCAGTTCAAATACGCCTTCTGATTATTTAGCCGTGGCTTTC
>Ga0207933_1003141_pt1 | contig 9997 bp, 8 predicted proteins | sample NGESurdeep092012_4_FD_184488 | JGI IMG/M metagenome (GOLD analysis project Ga0207933, IMG submission 184488) | Arctic peat soil microbial communities from Barrow, Alaska - NGEE Surface sample F53-3 deep-092012 (SPAdes) | ecosystem: Environmental > Terrestrial > Soil > Wetlands > Peat ...
CGGGATCGTGCGGATGCATCTGCATCGAGAAGCCGAAATCGGATGGAACACCGTTGGCGATGTCGGTCCATGAATCGCCCCAATCATCGCTGCGGTAGAGTCCCCAGTGATTCTGCAGGAACAGGCGCTCCGGTCGTGAAGGATGATTCACCACCTTGTGTACACACTGTCCAAATTCCGGGTACTTGTCTGGCAGGAACTGCGCGCGGACGCCAACGTTGCGAGCGCGCCAGTTCTTACCGCCGTCATCGGTGCGATAGAATCCGGCGCTGGATACGGCGATGCCCATGCGGTTCGAATCGCTCGGGTCGATAACGATAGTATGGAGGCAGAGACCACCGCCACCAGGTTGCCATTTAGGCCGGTCGGGGTGGTCGTAAAGACCCTGGACGAGGCTCCAGCTCTTACCGATGTCGCGCGACTCGAAGAGCGCCGCGGGCTCGACTCCGGCATAGATAACGTCCGGTTCAGACTCACGACCGGGGAGAATCTGCCATATCTGAACGAGCGAGGCGTCGAGTCCTTCGGGAAACTTCACGTTGTGACTGTCGGGTTCACTCCACGTTTTTCCGAAGTCATCGCTCGAGCGCAGCACGCTGCCCCAGTGGAAGCTGCGCGTTGCTGCAAGTGTGCGACGACGGCCGCCGCGCTGATCCACCGCGAGCGCGTAAACAGATTCACCCGGGAAATGTGGTCCATCGATTCGCCATTCGCGTCGTGCCGCGTCGGACCAGACGAGGAACGCGCCCTTCAGTGTTCCGACCAGCAGCACGACTTTGTCGGCCGTACTCGCATTCGATGTGGTAGAATTCATCATAGTCTCCGTGGCAATGCTATCGGACTGCTCGATTGACTACAGGAACAACGCTTGTGCGACTGCAAACGCAACGTACGGTCGCACAAGCTACGACCGGTTGCTTCTTACTTTGTCACCTTGAGATCGGTGACCATTCCCTCGGTGTTGTGCGCGAAGCGGATGCCGTAAACACCGTCGGTTGACTTGAGTTTGCCCGGCGCGACGATCTCAGACTTGGGGTAGCTGGCGACTTCTGTTCCGTTGATCGAGCAGGAGACCTTGTTGCCCCTGACCGACATCGCGATCAACTGTGTTACAGGTTGATCCTTGCCCGCTGCCTTGTGGACTGCGGCATTCGAAGCGCCTTCCCGTCCGTTCATCTGAAATGCATAGGGTCCGAATCCGCGCACGATGAAATTGCCGTTACCGTATGCCGCGCAGTACAGATACGTCTGTTGATCGGTTCCCATGTCATTGCCGCCAATGAACACGCCATAGGGATGCGGATGGTCGTTGAGCGACATGTATTTCGGTTCGGTGAACGTGGCGCTCACGGTGTAATCGCCACTTGCCTTGTCCGAAGGATTCCAGTAACCGACCGCTGGTCCCGTCGTGACATGAAGAGCTGCGCCGTCTTTGGCAAGTTTGGCGTCGTTGATTGTTGAGCCGCGCTTGGCAGCGCTCGCGTCAATCTTACCGGTCCAGCCAGGAACTGAAATGCCGCCGCCTGCGACGCTGCGGGATGCTTCCTGCGCCTGGGCTAATGTCGCGAAGGAAGCGAGAAAAACTGCCGCCGCCGCGGCGTAACCAAAATTGCGATTCATTGAGTCGTCCTCTGTCTAAAAGGGTAATCGGGTAGTGCCGACGATTGCAATTTCCGCGCAATCGCCGACACCGGCCGTTCGTGCTATCGTGTTCTGATCAGCGTGGTGCTGCTGCCAACCGACCGACTGCGCCGGCCAGCATGTTCACCTTGGATGCGTCGGATGAACTGCTCGCATCACCTTTCAACTGCGTTGCCAATTTTGTCAGCGCGGTCCGGCGTTGCGCGCCTGTTGCACTTTCCGCGCTGGTGAGACCTGACCGAACGCTGGAGATCCTGTCTGCGCTCAAACCGTTCGAGCGTTCCAGCTGATCAACGTACGCACGTGCAAGCGCGAAGCTGGCTGGCCATACGATCTTCGGCTGTCCCTGCACATTGAGATAGTCATATTGAACAGTCTTCGCGGCGTCGATCTCATTTTGCGAGAGATACTGGCTCGGCTGCAGTTCGAACACGTCGAGACCGCGGCCGATCTCCGAGCTCACGATGGCGCCGTTGTACCAGTACGCCGACCACGTACCGCCGGTAACCATTCTGGTGGAGTCCATCGGCCCGCGATCGAAGAATGCGATTTCGTGCGCGTCCTTTGGATCGGTCCAATCGAACACGGACACACCGCCCTGATACCACGATTGCACCATTACGTCACGTCCGGGGATCGGAATAAGAGATCCGTTGTGTGCGACGCAATTTTCCAGCGATGTCTGTGCAACGGGGAGTTTGTAATACCCCTGGAAGTGCATCTTCTTGTCAGCGAGCGTAAAGATCGCATCTGCGCCCCAATCACGTGGGTCGCTCGCTCGGCATTTTGCCTGGCCACCACCGCCCCATTCGTCGGAGAAGAGCACCTTGGTGCCGTCGTTGTTGAACGTGGCCGAGTGCCAGTAGGAGAAGTTCGAATCTGATACGGCGTCGATACGTACGGGGTGCGCCGGATCGCGAATGTCGAGCAGGAATCCGTAACCTTCGCAGGCACCGCCGGCGTAACCGATTGCCGGATACACTGTGATGTCGTGGCACTGGGTCGGACCTGGACGCGGTCCCTTGGAATTCGAGGGAGAAGCGCCGAACATTTTTGCAAGTATGCCCGGGAGCGCATCGCGCAATGTGGCGCTGTCCGCGGCTGTTGCGGCGCCGGTTCCGTTACGCACCTTCACGAGGCTGTCGAGCATGTGATCCGCGAAATTGTTTGGGAGAACCATCTGTTCGCCCATCACATCGACAATAAACGCGCCCTTCGCGCGTGCGGCATCGAGTTCGGCCACGTCGGCGGCTGACGCACCGTGCGTTGGCGGCGCAACGAGGTTGTTGAAGATGCGCGGCGAGCTGACGATTGCAGCCTTTTCCGGATGTGCGAGCGGTACCTTGATCACTTCGATGCGGAAGAGCGCCGAATTGGGGTTCTGATCTGGAGCGGCTTTTACGCAACCTGGAAGCTCATTCGGCGAGCGTACGCCCGCTGAACCGGAGACGTACACATATACATTGGCCTTGTCATTTGGATCGACCAGCAGCGTGTGTGTATGTGAGCCTCGGCACGTCTGAACGTTACCGACATACTTGGGCGCTGACATGTCGGCGATGTCGAATATGCGAATGCCGCGCAGGCGTGCCGCGCTGACCGTGTCCTTGACACCTTCGGCGCCGCAGTCGAGGCGACCGCTGGTCCCCTCGCCTGAAACGAAGAGCAGATTCTTGTACACGGAAACGTCACTCTGCGACGCGGGACAGAAGTACGCTTCCTTGAGGGTCACCTTGCTGGGATTGGAGATGTCCCAGATCTGATAGCCGTCGTAATTCCCCTGGATTGCGAAATGACCGGTGAATGCGAGGTCGGAGTTGGTGCTGCCGACGAACTTTGCTGATGGTGGGGTTGCCGACATCAGCGTCATGTTCCATGCGGCCTGGCCTGCGTCATAGACGCCGGACTTGAGCCCGATACGCGGATCCGGATTGGGTGCGCCGGGCGCCCTGTTGGACTGTTCGGACTGAGCACCTGCCGCAGCTACGGAGAGGCCGACTGCGACCGAGATCTTGAGCATGGCGGCGATGGCGGATCGAGCCCGAGCGCGGAGTGGCTTGTACAAATGCGACATTGCGGTTTCCTGGTATGGAGTGGAGTTGGGCAAGACTCTGGTGGATAACGGGTCGATCACTGTGATCCGTTCGTGAACAGCATTGCAACCAGCATCCGCTTCATCCGTGCGATCTCGGTGGTCTGATCCACGTTGACGTCCGAAGCGTACTTGAACATGTATTGGTCCTGCGCGGCCCCGTAGGAATCGAACAGAGTTCTGACCATGGTAAGAGCACCGGTGTGGTGCTGAATCATGAAGGTGAGAAAGAGCCGATCAAAGTCGGGGCCGCGGGCGGCATCCAGCTGTTTCAGCTGGGCCGGTGTGAGCATGCCGGGCATCAGGCCGACGCGAGACGTGTCGCTCCTGTCCATGCCCATGTTCATGTCAGCGCCAGCCATGTCCATTTTCATTGGAGAATGACCGTCCGGAGCAGGCTGATTTCTGTCCACCAGCCACTGCTGCATGGTGCGAATTTCGGCCTGCTGTGCATTCTTGATGCGCTCGGCGAGCGTGAGCACCGAGGGGCTCGCGCCGTGAGTGGGAGCCATGTCGGCCATGACGATGGCCTGGGAATGGTGGCCGATCATTCCCGTCATGAAGTCGATGTCGGCTTTGGTGTAGGGATAGCGGGCGCTATCGGTGCGCGCCTTGGCACGGGCGGCAGCCTCGCCAGGCATGTCAGCGGACGGGATGGCGGTCGTCTGGGCCACAGCCGGGTGGGCAGTGCTGACGGACGCGAGGGCAACTGTAGCCAGTATCGTGGCGATCCCGGCGATGCGCGAAGGGCTCATTTGATCACTCTCCCGGGACGAACGAGGGGACCGTCCCACCGTGAAAAGCGTGCTTCGAACGATACCAATACTAGCACCTGGGAGCGGCGTAATGAAGACAGGTCCAAGGTGGGGTCTGTAAACGTTTTGCGTACAACCGGTGCTGGTGAGAGTATGGCAACATCGGTGGAGAGTGATACGATTCTCCTATGGACCAATTGGAGCGTTATATGGTTGCCGCCGGCCGGCACCGGGCGGAACAATCGATCCAGCGCAGTCGGTTCATATGCACCCTGGAGCGAGTGAGAGATGCTGCCGAGGCGCAGGCATTTGTACGGGAAATGGACCTGGAGTTTGCTGACGCGACTCATAATTGCTGGGCATATGTGGCGGGAGCGCCCGGGAGCACGAATGCCGTCGGGATGAGCGATGATGGAGAGCCGCACGGAACTGCAGGTCGACCCATGTTGACCGTGCTGCTGCATAGCGGTATCGGTGAGATCGCGGCGGTGGTAACGCGTTACTACGGGGGGACGAAGCTGGGAACCGGGGGGTTGGTGAAGGCGTACGGCGGGACGGTGCAACTCGCCCTCGAGAATCTTCCGAAGGTCGAGCGGGTGGACTACGTGAGTGTTTCGATTTCGATTGCTTATCCAAGCATTACCGCGATCCAGCAGGCGATCGTCGAACTTGGGGTGGAAGTCGTGGAGGAGGACTACGGTGTTGACGTTTGCTATCGGCTTCGGGTCCCCCGCAGCGCAGTGGATGAGCTTGCTGCAATTGTGGCGAACGCGACTCGTGGCGACGGGACATTCAGTCTTGAGTAAGAATAGCATTACCCTATCCGGCCGCGAATCGAAGGGGTAGTTTCTCCGGAAGTCAGCCCCTCTTGCAGGAGCACTTCATGGCGTCTGAAGTGGTTCAGTTGACGCGCCGCGGTTGGGGAGAGACGATGCGGCGCGATGTGTGGTGGCTTCAACCGCTCACGGTCTTCGTGATACTGAGCGCGTTCCTGGTGTACGCCACCTGGGCGGCGTTTCAGAACGCGCACTACGAATACGGCCCGTATCTCTCACCGTTCTATTCGCCGTTGTTGTTCGCGAACTCACCTCATGCATTGATACAGGGTTCGCGACCGTCGTGGATTCCGGGCTTCATTCCGTTCACACCGGCTTTGCTGATCCTGCCGCTTCCTGCTGGATTCCGGCTCACCTGCTACTACTACCGGGGCGCGTATTACAAAGCATTCTGGGCGGATCCTTCGAGTTGCGCAGTTGGCGAACCGAGGAACAGTTATCGTGGTGAGCGGCGGTTTCCGCTAATACTGCAAAACGTGCATCGCTACTTCCTGTACTTTGCGCTGGTGTTCATCGTGATTCTGGCGCATGATGCATACGTCGCGATGTGGTTCCCGGATCCCGCAACCGGAGCGATGCACTTTGGCATCGGCGTAGGTACTCTTGTACTAACGCTCAATGTAATTCTCCTAGGCGGCTACACTTTTGGCTGTCACTCACTGCGTCACTTCGTGGGAGGATACCTGGACCGCATGTCCGGTGCCCCCGTTCGCAAGAAATGCTACGATTGCGTGAGTTGCCTCAATCGCGGACACATGCGCTGGGCATGGCTGAGCCTCTTCTGGGTGGCGTTCACGGATCTTTATGTGAGACTGTGTTCGATGGGGATTCTGCATGACGTGAGGTTGTTCTAGATGGCGGAGTACGAAACGCACAGCTACGACGTACTCGTGATCGGGGCCGGCGGCGCGGGGTTGCGAGCCGCGATCGAGGCAGCAAACACGGGCGTAACCGTCGGTCTCGTCTGCAAATCATTACTTGGGAAGGCGCACACAGTCATGGCGGAAGGAGGAGTTGCGGCCGCACTCGCGAACACAGACGAGCGCGATTCCTGGCAGACTCACTTCGCCGACACCATGCGCGGCGGACAGTATCTCAGCAACTGGCGCATGGTGGAGCATCATGCGCGCGAGGCACCAGCCAGGGTGCGTGAGCTTGAAGCGTGGGGAGCGGTATTCGATCGAACTCCGGATGGTCGCATTCTGCAGCGCAACTTTGGGGGTCACAAGTATCCACGACTTGCGCACGTCGGTGATCGTACCGGGCTGGAGATAATCAGGACACTGCAGGACCATGTGATCTTTCAGCAGGTCGAAGTGAACATGGAATGCACGGTGGTGTCGTTGCTGCGGGATGGAGACCGCGTAACAGGAGCTCTGGCGTACGACAGGGAACGTGGGCGATTCAAAATGTTCACAGCTTGCGCCGTTGTACTTGCCACTGGAGGAACAGGCCGAGCCTATCGCATTACGAGCAACAGTTGGGAATACACTGGCGACGGTCAGTCGCTTGCGTACAATGCCGGTGCAGCGCTGCAGGATATGGAGTTCGTGCAGTTTCACCCGACGGGGATGGTGTGGCCGCCGAGTGTTCGCGGAATACTTGTCACGGAAGGAGTTAGAGGCGAAGGCGGAATTCTCGTGAACAATCAGGGACATCGATTCATGTTCGATGACATTCCCGAGAATTATCGAGGCCAGACCGCAGACAACGAGGAAGAGGGTTGGCGCTACACGCAGGGTGACAAGAACTCCCGGCGTCCGCCGGAATTACTTACGCGAGATCATGTTGCGCGCTGCATCATGCGCGAAGTGCGCGAAGGACGCGGCAGTCCGCATGGCGGGGTTTTTCTTGATATATCATGGATCAGCTCGAAGCTCCCGGACGCGGAGGCGCACATCAAGCGCAAGCTTCCGAGCATGTATCATCAATTCAAGCAACTGGCGGACATCGACATCACGAAGGAGCCGATGGAAGTTGGCCCGACGACCCACTACGCGATGGGTGGAATTCGCGTGGATGGCGACACGCAGATGACCACAGTATCAGGACTGTTTGCGGCTGGGGAGTGCGCGGCAGGACTGCATGGCGCGAACAGGCTTGGCGGAAATTCGCTGTCGGATCTGCTCGTGTTCGGGAAACGCGCTGGCGAACACGCCGCCATTTTCGCGAAACAGAATCCAGCCGTCGCGGCGAAGCCGGAAGCGGTCGACGCGATCGTGAACTACGCGCTGGAGCCATTCGGCAGGAATTCCGACAACACTGAAGGACCGTATCAGATTCAGCACGATCTGCAGGGCATGATGCAGGACAATGTTGGAATTGTCCGTCGCGAGGCGGAGATGCAACACGCGCTTGAAGCGCTTGCCGGGTTGCGTGAGCGGGCGGCAAGCGTGGCGGTCCCAGGCAACCGTGAGTTCAATCCCGGATGGCACACAGCGCTCGACCTGGCGAATCTGCTCACAATCTCGGAGGCAATAACGCGTTCGGCACTTGAGCGGAAGGAGAGCCGCGGTGGCCATTTCCGGGACGATTATCCCGCCAAGGATGAAGCGTTCGCCCACTTCAACATCGTCGTGAGCCGTGGCACGAATGGTGAGATGAATGTGAGCCGCGTTCCGTTGCCCGAAATTCGTGAGGATCTCAAGCAGATAATCGAGGAGGAGAAGTAGTGGCTTCAGAAACGCTCGCTCGAGATGTTGCTGGCAGTGGTGCAAGGGCTGCCGCGCGAAGCAATCAAAGTGCCGGGAGCACTGCCAGGAGCCTCACGTTCAGGATATGGCGCGGCGACGCGGCAGCCGGTCATTTCGAAGACTACCACACGCAAGTTTCCGACGGAATGGTAGTACTTGACGCCGTCCACCAGATACAGTCCGAGAGTGCGAACGATCTTGCCGTTCGCTGGAACTGCAAGGCCGGCAAGTGTGGCTCCTGCTCCGCCGAGATAAACGGCATGCCGCGCCTGATGTGCATGACGCGTCTTAATCAGCTGGATCACGAGAAGCCGATCACAGTGGAACCCATGCGCGCCTTTCCACTGATGCGGGATCTTGTGACGGACGTGTCATCCAACTTCCGCCAGAAGAAGAACATTCGGCCATTTACCCCGCGGCCGCCGGACGCTCCGGATGGCACCTGGCGCATGGCACAGACTGACGTCGACAGGGTACAGGAATTTCGCAAGTGTATCGAGTGTTTTCTATGCCAGGATGTCTGTCACGTGTTGCGGGACCACCATCTGCACGACGAGTTCGTAGGACCGAGACTGCTCGTGCACGCCGCGCAGCTCGAGATGCATCCGCTGGATGTGATCGACCGCACAGGGGATCTGAAGGACAAGCACAACATCGGCTACTGCAACATCACAAAGTGCTGCACCAAAGTATGCCCGGAGAATATCACGATTACCGACAATGCAATCATCCCGTTGAAGGAGCGAGTGGCGGACAAGCATTACGATCCGCTGCACATGCTCCTGAAACTTTTTCATCACAAGGATCCAGGGAGTGCAGAGTCATGAGCGACAAGTTTGAGCTTAAGCCGATCTCCAGCGGAGCGATTCCGCAGGCTATCAAGAAGGCAGAACACTACAGATTGCTCAACCAGTCGTGGGCAGCTGAGAGTATTTGCCGGGACGTCCTGGCGATCGAACCCGACAATCAGCAGGTGCTGGTGATGCTCGTGCTGTCGCTGTCGGACCAGCTTGCATCGGGTCACAAGCGCGTGATGCGCGACGCGCACGAAGCTCTGTCCCGGATAAGCGATCCGTACAGGCGAGCGTACTATACCGGGATCTTATCAGAGCGACACGGACAGGATTTGCTGCATCGTGCCGCGATGGGCAGCAGTACAATGGCGTATGATGCATTTCGCGAGGCAATGGACTGGTACGAAAAAGCTGAAGCCATACGCCCACATGAGAACGACGAATCCATCCTGCGTTGGAACACGTGTGTTCGGATACTCGCACGTGAAAGCCACCTGCGTCCAGCTGTGGCGGGTGAGTATGAACCGGTAATTGGAGATTGAGCCGAGATGTCGCATTTTATGGTTGTATGCACTTTGATGCTGCTAGCATGTGGCGGCGCGCCAACCACGCGTCAGGTGGCCTCAGTGTCGGATTCGACAGTGAAAACTGCCCCTCCGCTTCCGGCCGCAGCTCAGGATTGGCCGCAATTCGGCTTTGACCTGGCTCGTTCGAGCGACAATCCAGCGTCCACCGGCATAACCGCGAGCAACGTCGCCTTGCTCAAGCGGCAGCAAGTTGCGATAGACGGAACTGTGGATGCCTCTGCTCTATATTTTCGTGACGCCAAGATAGCCGGCGCAACTCACAACGCCTTTGTTGTGACAACGACGTATGGAAAAACCATCGCCATAGACGCCGACAGCGGCAAGGTGCTCTGGGAGTACACACCGGCCGGATACGACGGCTGGGTCGGATCGGCTCAGATAACTACGGCCACGCCGGTTGCTTCAGGAGATCATAACTTCATCTTCGCTGCGTCTCCGGATGGGCATATTCAGAAACTCACGCTGGAAGATGGGAAGGTAGTGTGGAATACCGCGATTACGCTTCTCCCATCGCGTGAGAAAATTGCTTCGTCGCTCAACTACTTCAATGGAAATGTTGTTGCGACGACCGGAGGTTATATAGGCGATGCGCCGCCGTA
>Ga0207933_1003143_pt1 | contig 9983 bp, 11 predicted proteins | sample NGESurdeep092012_4_FD_184488 | JGI IMG/M metagenome (GOLD analysis project Ga0207933, IMG submission 184488) | Arctic peat soil microbial communities from Barrow, Alaska - NGEE Surface sample F53-3 deep-092012 (SPAdes) | ecosystem: Environmental > Terrestrial > Soil > Wetlands > Peat ...
AATATACTTGTAAGCAAAGTGGTAGCGATAAGACAGCAGTAGATATAAGGCGCTGCCGATTAATGCGAATAAACCTCCGTAGAATAGCCCCATCGGGCGGCCGAGAGTCTTGCCGGTGACATTACTAATGGCGTCTACTTGTGATTGATGAATAATTTTACTAAAAGCTTTTTGTGGTTTAGATAATTGTTGACGAGTTTTTCGTAAGGTCAGATCTAGGGTTTGGGCTTTTAGGGCCTTATTGGCCGGCGGCAGAGCGACAGTTTCTTTTGGCGCCGCAGCCTCCATGTCTGGCGGGTAGATGGTTTCGGCAACCTGATTGACGACAGTACGGATATCTTCAACTTTTAGAGTATCTTCCTCGGGTGCACTGACCGGAGCTTCGATATGTTGATTGGGCTCCGACTCTATTTCGTTGTTTGGCAGTGACTCGATACCATGATCATGTGATTGCTCGCTCATAAATCAGCTCCCCCAGCAGAACTATAGGTCTGCAGGATTATGTCCGTTTCCTTTGATAATAGGCGGCTTCTGGAATAGAAGTATCCAGCAACTGCTGTTACCAAAAAGACAATGATGAGGTCGTTACCGGGCCCGGTGTTAGGTAGTGAGTTGCTAGTCTGGGTTATTACTGGGACTGTCACCTGTGGAACAGGAGTAAACAGTGGAATCGTTACGGTGTTGCCGTAGAAGTTGGTCATTTTCATGTCAAAGGCTTCAGGATCGGAGGCAGCTTGTGGTGTAGTTGGGATCGGGCTATCGACTTGAACGTTAAAAGTTCGTATTAAAGTAGTCCCTGGCGGTACATTACCCTCCGGCCAGGTAATACTACCGTTACTGAGCACTCCCCCATCACTTATTGATTGAGGTTGAAGTTGGGCATATTGCAAAACATAATTTATATTATCAGCGATAGTGTAATTAAGCTCGACAGCTTGACCAGTATTTCGGGTAGTCAACGTATACTTGATAACATTTCCGGCTATCGCATCTTTTTGCTGAGCGTCAGCTAGGCCCTGAGTGATATTGACGGCAGTCTTGCTTTGGGTTATATATGGTGCTCGAACTGGCGTGGGTGTGGGGGTTGGTGTAGGCGTTGGCGTGGGTGTGGGGGTTGGTGTAGGCGTTGGCGTGGGTGTGGGGGTTGGTGTTGGAGTGGGCTTCGGAGTTGGGGTGACTGTCGGTAAGTGAATAACTATATTGCCGCAGGCAAACATAATGGCAAAATATTTGGCGCCGGCATTTCCGGATATCCCAGCTCTCTCACCAGCGAAGACGTCATAGGTTATGTTATTACCCCAAGTGTATAAAGGCCTCAAGTAGTATGTCTTACCCTCAACGGTTACCGCTCGGTCAAGAGAAGAATGCGGGTTACGCCCCAATGAATAGAGACTATGGTCTGAGGAATTGATAGTTGTAGCCACACTATTCTGAATATCTGAGCCGTTGATATTGTAGTAGTTCATGATGGCGCGTATGCCATCGTTGTGACCGTCGGTGTTGCTGGCATAGTCAGCCAGAAGCGTAGCTTTGGGGTTGGGGCCAACGTTGTAACCAATGCCACCCCAGATGATGTCGTTTGATGAACCGCTAACAACAGCTTGAGCCGGGTAAGCTAAAGTAAAAATCTGAAGGATAAAAGCTAGAATCAAAAAAACTAGACCAGTTCGACGTATTGAACTCTCGTTCTTTAAGCGTTTAGAATAAAAACGAACCTGACTAATGAGGCCTCTGTTAAACGGAAGGTTGGAAATCAATGTGTTAAAGCGTGGCGTTTTCATTTTCTGTGAACCGCTAACAGTTAACCACTAAAATAGAACAATTTCAAATTCACTATTTTCCGGGTAACTAAACTCAGAGATATCTTATTCAGTAGGGTTATCGTCAAAAGCGCCTTCTACAGCGATTTTACCTGGGGCATCAGATTGAGGTTCTACTTCAGAAGACATGCTATCTACTGCCGTATTCTCGGCTTGACTAGGCTCACCGTCAGCGCTTTCTGTCTCAGTCATATTAAATTGGTCGGATAGCCTTCGGTGATCGAACGAATATTTATCGAACAGACTCATTAACATATTTTACCATGCAACCAGTAATAAGCAATTAATCATTAGCAACACTTACCGCGAAAAATTATTAAAAGACTCGGTAGTTACTTAACTAACTAGGAACGTATATCAATGCGCACGAATGCCTCAGCATACTTATAGCCGAGAGGCTTACCGATTGTCTCGGCTATCTCTGACATCCAGCCTTTTACTTCATCGATATTACCTACCTGACTAGTATGGGCTTTCAGGGCTGCAATTTTGTTGTCAAAAGTATCAGTTATATCGACGACGAAGCTATTAGTTTCAAAGTTGGTTAGCAATATCGTAGGGGTTTTATGGGGTAAATAGCCATCGGCAAAGAGTTCCGGAAAAACCATATGATCACGGGCTAGCGGGAAAACGCTGTCTAGAGTTGCCTGCCCAGCAGCACGATGATCGGGGTGATTGATGAAGCCGCGCTCTACTGAGTAAAGCACAGACGGGTCCATAGTTATAACAACATCGGGTTTGATAGTTCGAATAACTTTGACAAGGTCTTTCTTGAGTCCCAAAGTAATTTCCAGCTCTCCATCGGGATAGCCAAGGAAAGTTACGCTTTTGCCACCAACAGCTTTTACGGCATTACGCTGTTCATCTTCTCTAATTTTAATTAACTCAGTTGATGATACTTTAGGATCGTCAGAACCCTTACTGCCGTCTGTGATAATCAGGTAGTGGACGTCAGCTCCTTGTTTGGCGAATTTTGCCATAGTACCAGATGCCCCAAAATCGAGATCATCAGGGTGCGCGGCAATTCCGAGAACGATTTTTGGGCTGAGTGGTTTATTCATTACGTAATTTTATCATTATTTTTGATTGTAATCAGCTAAGTTTGGCCTTAATCAGCTAAAATATAATAACGTGAGACTATATGACACTGCCAAATCAGCTTATGTTATTTTTCAACCCAAGAAAATAGTTGGGATATACGTTTGCGGCATTACGCCGTATGATTCGGCGCATTTAGGCCATATCTTTACTTTTATGACCTATGATTTGCTGCAGCGTCGCTTGGAAGACTTAGGTCACCAAGTCAATATGGTGCGAAACATAACTGACGTTGATGAACCAATTTATGAGCGAGCCAGACGGCTTGGTATTGCCTACACAGATCTTGCCGAAAAGGAGATTGTCTCCTTTCACTCAACCCTTGAGCGCCTTAATTTCCGGCCGCTCTATGCTGAACCCCGGGCCAGCGAGTACATTGATGATATGGCGCTAGCCGTCGATAAGTTATTGGCAAAAAATATTGCATACAAGGTCGGTAAAGACATCTATTTCGACACAGCAAAATACCCTGATTTTGTCTGCTTCTCGGGCTTTAATGATCGGCTGATAAATGGTCTTTTTAAAGTGCGTGGCGGTGACCCTGACCGTAAGGGCAAGCATCATAAGCTGGACTTTCTGCTGTGGAAGTCGGTTGACGATCAAAGTGATCCTGCTCATTGGGATAGCGTTTTAGGGATAGGCCGACCGGGTTGGCATATCGAGTGCAGCGTCATGTCTTCTAGCACGCTAGGTGTGCCATTCGATATACATGGTGGCGGTACCGACTTAATCTTTCCACACCATAGCGCTGAGCTTGTTCAAGGCCAAGGCTTGGGATTTTCCCAGTTAGCCCATAATTGGATACACGTTTCTCCGTTACTGAGTGACGGCGAAAAGATGAGTAAATCTCTTGGCAACCTAGTCTTTGCCAAAGACCTATTAAATGATTATGAGCCGGCTGTCATTAGAATGGCGTTGATGCAATATCATCACAGAATTGGTGGGGAATGGCAGCCCGAGTTGCTGGTCGGTGCCGAACAATTGCTCAAAGCTGTGCGTAGACAGTCGGCGAAATGTGATCAGCATACGGCTTCAACACTTCTTGACAAAATACGACTATCTCTCGATGATGACATAAATACTCTTGAGGTTATGGATGTCTTGAAGGATTTTGCGGCAGCTAAGCCAGCCCCCAAGAAAACATCTCCGGCAACATTCAAAATTATTGACCGGGCTCTGTCTCTCATTGGCCTGCAGTAGCAATATTAGCTTAGACTGCTTTTTCGGATTCAGCGGCGATTACTCGACAATAATTAGACTCATATCAGAAAATACAGCAAGGCTATGCCAATGCCAATCGCCAAAGATAAAAATATGATAGTGAATGCTTTATTGCGGTCCTTTTCCCGATACTCTGCCATGCTAACATTGTCGGTTATACCAGCGCTATTAATAACATTGTAAAGACCTTTTAACCCGAAACCGACACAAAAATGGAAAGAGCCCTGTAGATAGCCTAATGCCGCGGCTGAGACCGGGATGAAGACTGATAAACGCCAACCTCTTGGAGCTCCGATGGCAACTAGAGTGACCATTAGTACTATTGACGCTAGGATGCCAACCAAACCCGATTGTCGTCGTTTGGCCCTTTCGGCTGGGCCAATATTACAGACCCCTGGGATATATTTTTGATCTGTTGATACTTTCATTTTATTGCTCCCTCGCTCTCTCTACAATCGATTAACCACGGAACCTAGACTAACTATGCTCATGACTGCATCTTATCACGGTCTGAGTTTCAGTATATCGGAGTATTATTAAAGTATTGGTATAAAGAATATAGGAGAGTCTTTGTGATAGTTCCATCAACTAAGCTCGCTAGCAACGTTTCTATCCCCCGGGTTGGCCTTGGTACATGGCAAATTAAAGACGAAAATCAATGTCTCGAAACCATTAAAACGGCCCTAAAGTATGGTTATAGGCATTTTGATACAGCCCAACTCTACGGTAATGAGCAGTATATTGGCCAGGCCCTTAAAGACAGCGGCATTGATAGAAGTGAGTTATTTATCACTACCAAGATATGGCTATCAAACTTTTTATCGTCACGACTTACAGCAAGCTTTAATAAATCACTAGATAAACTCCAAACCGACTATGTCGATTTATTGCTACTGCATTTCCCTGTACCAAAACTACGCCACTCGGCATGGAGGAAAATGGAAGAAATACACGATAGCGGCAAAGCCAAGACGATAGGTGTTAGCAACTACACTATCAAGCATCTTGAGCGGCTTCTCAAAGATTGCCGGATTAGACCAGCGGTCAATCAGGTCGAGCTACACGTCTTCCTGCAGCAACCCAATTTACTCAAATATTGTCAGAGCGAGGGTATTGTCGTTGAAGCCTATTCCCCGCTAGCTCACAGTTACGGTTTGAATAATCCGCTACTGGCTAAATTAGCTAAGAAACACAGTAAATCACCGGCTCAGATTATGCTGCGCTGGTGCATCGAAGTTGGGACTATACCGTTACCTAAATCGTCGACTGCCGCACGGATTGCAGAGAATATTGATATCTTTGACTTCAAACTAGATAAGGCTGATTTAGATGAGCTCGTATCCCTAGACTCTAATCATCGAACTAGCTGGGATCCGACACGCACACCCTAAATATTTATTTCAACAGGATCTTATTACAGTCGTTGCAGTAACCCTGTATTTCGACCTGGTGCTCAACCGGAGTAAATTTTTGAGCCGAAGCTAGCTGGGAAATAAAGTCTTCCAGCTCATCTTTGTTTATAGGTATAACTCTGTGGCATTTTAAACAGGTTAGATGATGGTGGTGCTGAGCAAATTTATCAGTCAACTCAATTGTGTATTTCCAGCCGATATTAAGCCTCTGGGTAATACCAATCTGATTGAATAATCCAATTATCCGGTAGATACTAGCCCGGTCAATCTGGTTATTGGCTAGCTCGATCAGTTGGTGCATTGTCAACGGCTCTTGGTCTACTAAAAGATTAAAGACCAAAAGTCTCTGTTCGGTAATGCTATAACCATGGTTCTTGAGCAAGGTTTTGAAAGAGTAATCTATATCAACCATGTTGCAAATTTTATAGTAATTGCAACAAATTTGCAATAATTTATTAATGCCTATAGCATGGTACCCATGAAGCATCTCAAATCCACTAACAAATATTTACCAGTAGCTATTGTTTTAATTGTTGTCGTTGCACTTGTTGTCGGTCTGGTTCGAATTAGCCACAATCAAAAGATTAGTCAGACTGGTCCCATCCAAATTGCGGCAGCTGAAAACTTTTGGGGTAGTTTAGCTTCACAACTAGGAGGCTCTAAAGTTAAGGTAACCTCTATTGTTTCCGACCCCAATGCTGATCCACACGAGTATGAAGTTAACGCTACTGATGCCCGGGATTTTGCCTCGGCCAACTACGTCATTATGAATGGTGCTGGCTACGACAGCTGGGCAACTAAACTGCTGTCCTCCAACCCGAACTCCGAACGTAAAGTTCTAAATGTCGCTACACTGTTAGGGAAAAAAGATGGCGATAACCCCCATTTTTGGTATTCGCCGAGTTATGTTAATAAGGTTGTAACCCAAATTGAGCAAAACTTGATTAATATTGATCCGGCTGATAAGTCATATTTCGCCCAACAGTATAAGACACTGAATGTCTCGTTATCAGATTATCAACAGCGTATAGCGACAATCGCCAAGCAGTATGCCGGTACCAAAGTAGCTGCTACTGAGGATATCTTCGTCTATCTAGCTTCGGCGGCTGGCCTGAACCTAGTATCACCATCGTCATTCATCGAGGCTGTAGCTGCTGGTAATGACCCGCCGACAGACAGCGTAGTTCAGTTCCAACAGCAACTCCAAAGCGGTCAAGTCAAGGTCTTGGTGTATAACCAACAAACAGTTACACCACTAACTTCTAACATGAAGCTTATCGCCGCTCAGCAAAATATCCCAATTGTTGGCGTAACTGAGACAATCCAGCCGCCAGATACTTCCTTTCAGGTTTGGATGAATGCTGAACTTCTAGATTTACAAAATGCCTTAAATGCCCAGAGTCTGGGGCGATAATTTGGAAAATAAAAAAAAGGATATTATTACTGCCAAGAACGTTGTTGCCAGTTATAGGGACAAGGTGATTTGGCGAGACGCCAACTTTAGCGTAAAACGTGGTGAGTTCATAGGGCTACTTGGAGCCAATGGGGCTGGTAAAACTACTCTGTTTCGGTTGTTGCTTGGCCTAAGCCGTCCTAAGTCCGGCAAACTGGAACTTTTTGGCGAACAACCATCAAGAGGCAATGCTCGGATTGGTTATGTCCCCCAGCGACCTTACATTGACCGGGATTCTCGAATTGAGACCTTAGAATATGTCCGACTGGGAGTCAGTGGCACTAGGTTAGGATTTAGTTTCGGACAGTCTAGTAACGAGCGCCAGCAAGCTTACGAAGCACTTAAGGATGTCGGAGCGGTTGGTCTAGCCCATCGTAGCTTAAGCGAACTATCCGGCGGTGAGTTACAGAGAATATTCTTTGCCCAAGCACTAGTCTCTAAGCCAGACCTATTACTTCTAGACGAGCCCCTGGCGAATCTCGATATTCGCCGCGAAGTCGAGCTGATTCGTTTGATTAGTGAGGTGGTCAAGAAACAACAGATTGCCGTTTTGCTAATCGCGCACGACATTAACCCCCTACTCCCGGCTGTCGATCGGATTATATACATTGCCAACGGCAAGGTGGCCAGCGGTAAGCCTAGTGAGATAGTCACCAGTCAAAAGTTGTCAGAGTTATACGATTCTCCAATTGAGGTTCTAAGAGGCTCAAAGGGTCAACTAGCAGTACTTGGCGTAGAAGAGGCTCTGCATCATGAGTAATAAATTAATGGCAACCCTAAGCGGCAATAGTTTTAGCTTTAATCTCTATCATGACTTTGTGGCTATGTGGCAGTATGATTTTATGCGCCACGCTTTTGAAGCTGGGACAATTGTTGCGGTAGTCGCCGGCGTAGTCGGTTATTTTGTGGTGATGCGGCGTCTATCGTTTGCTGCTCATGCTCTTTCGCACATTGGTTTTGCCGGAGCTGCTGGAGCCGTTTTAGTCGGCCTAAACCCTCTCAGCGGCTTACTGCTTTTCACCTCTGGTGGTGGCTTGGCCATGGCCGTACTTGGTAGAAAGGCATCTACTAGGGACGTCCAAATCGGCACGGTTTTAGCTTTTATGCTGGGGCTAGGAGTACTATTCATCAATCTGTATAAAGGCTATGCTACAGAAGCCTACTCACTACTATTTGGAGAAATTTTAGGTATTAGTGCTAGCGATGTTTTCGTGACGTTAATAGCCGGCTTAGCTATTATTGCTGCCATTGCTCTGCTGTTTAGGCGCCTAGTCTTTACCTCATTAGATGAAGAAGTTGCTGAAGCTAAGGGTATATCGATGATGGGTATGAGTATTATCTTTATGCTACTAATTGCTGTAGCAACATCGATTGCCGTTCAGGTTGTCGGGGTTCTGTTAATCTTTGCCCTAATGGTAACGCCTGCGGCTGTTGCCCAGCGCTTGGCTAGGCGACCATCTCAGGGCTTGATTATTTCGGTCAGTATAGCCCTCTTGGCTACTTGGTTTGGGTTATTCATATCCTACTATATCCCTTATCCAGTTAGCTTTTTTATAACGACTGCGGTTTTTACCATTTATATTTTAGTTAGGCTTTTTCAGTCGGGTTTTCCCGCTAAGCTATTACCAAAAAGCACTGACTAATAAATAAGTGATCTGTAACCTATCTAAATAACTTTGGCATCCTAGAATCAGTTTCCCCAACTAAGAGTAACCCCTTGACTAGGCTGGTTACGTCTTTCTTTGCTATTGTAATGCCCCCACGGCCAGTAAGTGAAAATGACTGTTGGTTGGGGGTTATCTGGTTACCCGTGATTACCAACGTACCCAGTGGGTTATCTTCATCGATTGGAGTTTCCGCAAGTTTTAACCAAGCTCCAGAATGGCTGTGTGCTAATTTGATGCACGTTAACCGGCTTTTCGAGGTAGTAAAATCGTTGGCCGGGTCCTCCGCAAAATATGACTCATCTCTGGCGTTCTTATCAAATAGGGACAGAGCTTTTTGTTGACTTCTTTCGGTGGTGATAGTAGATTCAAGTTTGGTTTCCCACAACGGTGTATAAACATATTCAGCTACATCTAGCTTTTCTTCATTTTGGTTAGACGATAACTCCCCCCTTAAGTATGTAGAAAGGGCTAGTCCTACTAACGTGCGCGCAAATCCAAGCGGGTCGTTAGGAGGAATAAACTCTCCTTCTAAAGTACCTTTAAACATTCGCGTAGACGCTAAGTCTTCTACGGGTATCGACATTATAAGGCTACATTACCACATTACTAAGCATTTGTAAATATTAAACCAGAAACTGCGTTTTATAAAGATCTGCGTATAATCCATGCTGCTTAATGAGTTGGTTGTGATTGCCACTCTCGACAACTCGTCCTCGATCAATAACCAATATCTGGTCGGCGCTCTGAACAGTTGATAAGCGGTGAGCAATAACTAGCGAAGTTCGTCCAATCAAAGCAGTTTGTAAGGCTTGCTGGATGGCTTTTTCCGATTCTGAGTCTAGGTGCGCTGTTGCCTCATCGAGGATAACTATGTCTGGGTGCTTAAGTAGGACTCGGGCGATAGCTAGGCGCTGTTTCTCGCCACCAGATAATCGATAACCCCGGTCGCCGACCATAGTATCAAGGCCTTCAGGCAAGTTTGACATAAGAACGGAGAGCTGAGCATTATCTAGGGCGGCTTTTAGATCTTCTTCACTGGCTTTGGGATTAGCAAAAAGAAGGTTATCTCGGATGGTCTCATGAAAAAGATGAGCTTCCTGGGTGACCATGCCAATACGCGCGCGCAAGGAACTAAGGCTGGCATCACGAACATCTACGCCGTTAATCTTTACGACTCCTTTCGACACGTCATACAATCTGGCAACAAGCTGAGAGATTGTTGTTTTACCTCCACCAGAAGGCCCGACTAAAGCTACGAGTTGCCCCGGTTTAACCTCAAATGTAATATTGCTTAAGATCTGCCTGGATCGAC
>Ga0207933_1003144_pt1 | contig 9982 bp, 8 predicted proteins | sample NGESurdeep092012_4_FD_184488 | JGI IMG/M metagenome (GOLD analysis project Ga0207933, IMG submission 184488) | Arctic peat soil microbial communities from Barrow, Alaska - NGEE Surface sample F53-3 deep-092012 (SPAdes) | ecosystem: Environmental > Terrestrial > Soil > Wetlands > Peat ...
GGAGCCAGAGAAGTCGCGTGACCACACCGAACGCATGCTTGCGGCGCGCGGCGTGCCGGTAATCGTGGATGGGAATTCGGTTTCCATCGGCGTCGCGCGATCCATGCCAGCCATGGATTCCTTCGTACCCGGCGACCCGTCGTCGGCCGCGTTTTTCGTCGCGCTCGCAGCGTTGCTTCCGGGTCGCGATATCGTCATGCCGCGAGTCTGTGTAAACCCGACCCGGATTGGTTTCATGGAGGTCGTTCGGCGTATGGGCGCGACGGTGACTCTCGTATCAGCCGAAGACGTCGGGGGCGAGCCAGTCGCCACCATCCGCGCTTCCGGACGTGATTATCTCGCGTCGGTCACGGTAGGCGCAGCCGAAATGCCCTCGATGATCGACGAAATTCCGATGCTTGCGTGTCTGGCGTCTCGCGCGGAAGGCGAGACGGTGATCACCGGCGCCAGCGAATTGCGCCACAAGGAAAGCGACCGGATCGCAGCTGTGGTTCGTAACCTCCAGGCCATCGGTGTGGAGGCCGAAGAACTTACGGATGGAATGACGATTCGCGGTAGCAACGCTGCACTCTCCGGCATTGTCGAAACGCATGGCGATCATAGAATCGCCATGGCCTTCGGTGTGCTTGGCGCCGCTACCGGAGGCGGCATCCACATCGTCGACGCTGAATGCGTCAACGTTTCGTATCCCGCCTTCTGGAGCGATCTGCGGCGTGTCGCGCAGTAAAATCGTAATCGCCATCGACGGACCAGCGGCCTCGGGCAAGTCGTCCACCGCCGCATGGGTCGCGCGCGAACTTGGCTTCCAGCACCTGGACTCCGGTATGCTCTACCGCGCCGAAACCGGGCGAAGGCTGGGCATCGCGGACCTCCGCTCGCCCGAAGTGACCGCGAACGTTTCTGCAGTCGCGCAGATCCCATCCGTCCGGGCTGCCGTCAACGCAGAGCTCAGGCGCATCGCTGAAACGGAGAACGTCGTCGTCGACGGTCGCGACATCGGCAGCGTCGTATTCCCGGACGCGCAGCTCAAGATCTTCCTCGTCGCCGACCCATGGGAACGTGCCCGGCGCAGGTTGCACCAGAAGCTCGGGCGCGCGGTGTTGGATGCGGAGATAGCGGACGAGACCCGGCGACTGGTCGAGCGCGACGCGAGCGATGCGACCAACACCCTGCAGGCACGGGACGCAGTGCTTATCGACACTACCTATCTCACCCAGGAGGAGCAGGTCCAGCGCATTGTGTCGCTGGCACAGGAATGCTGAAAGGTAGAACTGACCGGTTCTTGCTTACGCCGGAATGCAGCGGCCTTGCTGGCTTCCAGCCGCCGGCAGACTCACAGAGTTGCTTTCTGCCACCATATGGATAGATTTCTTACACGCCCCGAAGTTTGGGGGCGCTTTTCAATGTGGGGTGGTCCCCCGCATTTTTTTATTCATAGAGGTCAGTTAGAAATCACATGAACCCAGCATTGCAAGACGTTGTCTCACAAGCGATTGCGGCTCTTGGGTTTGATGTTTTTAGTGTCCAGCAGCGGGGCACCCGAAGTCGTTCCGTGCTCGAGGTGAGAATCACTCGACGCGACGGTGAGGGGATCACTGCTGGCGATTGCGCCCGTGCTTCTCGGGCGATCGAGGAACGTCTCGACGCCGACAAGTCGCTGGGGGAGTTCTATACGCTCGAAGTGTCGTCGCCAGGAATCCGCGATGACGCGGAAATCAACTGGAAGAGGTAGGTACCATGGCAGGTGAAGCTGGGAACATCCTTACAGCGATCCGCGAGCTGACGAACACCAAATCAATGGCTAGTTCGGAGCTGCGCGATCTTCTGCAGGACGGGATACTCGCCGCGCTCGCAAAAAAGCACGGTGGGCCCGTGCAGGCAGAAGTGGACATCGACGAAGAGCGCGGCACCATCCGCATCGTCCTTCTCAAGACAGTCGTCGAGAAGGTCGAGGATTCTGCGCGCGAAGTTTCTCTCGAAGAGGCGAGATTCGAGGATCCGGAGTTCCAGGTGGGTGACGTTATGGAAATTCCGACCGATTTCGCCGAGTTCGGCCGGTCAGCGGTTCAGGCGGCGAAGCAGCGGATTCTACAGCGCGTTCGCGAAGGCGAGCGCTCCAAGATTCGCGACGAGTTTACGTCCAGGGTTGGCGAGCTGTTGAGCGGCGAGGTGCAGCAGATCGAGCGCGGCAAGCTCGTGATAATGCTCAATCGATTCCGCGAGGCCGAAGCCGTGATGCCGTACCGCGAGCAGAATCACCGCGAGCACTACCACCAGGGCGAGCCGATTCGTGCGGTACTGAAGAAGGTCGAGGAGACCCCTAAGGGCCCGCGACTTATTCTCAGCCGCGCAGACGGACTGTTTGTACAGGCACTCTTCAAGCTTGAGGTTCCCGAGATCCAGGCGGGCACCGTCGAGATCCGCTCAGTTGCACGTGAGGTCGGCAGTCGAACCAAGATTGCCGTCTTTTCGCGGGACGATGCCGTCGATCCAGTTGGCGCGTGCGTTGGCGTGAAGGGCGCGCGCGTCCAGGCTGTCGTAAATGAGCTGAGTGGCGAGCGTATCGACATTGTGCCGTGGTCAGGCGACCCGGAACGATTCGCACGGCTTGCCCTTGCGCCCGCGAAAGTGGCTCGCGTATTCAGCGACGCGACGACGCGCACCATTCAGGCGATCGTCGACGAGGATCAACTTTCACTTGCGATTGGCAAGAACGGGCAAAACGTCCGTCTCGCGTCGGAACTTACCGAGTGGAAGATCGACCTCTACTCGAGCAGAGAGTGGATGGAACGTGCAGCAGAGACGCTCCCGTTTGCTCCGCTGGAACACGAGGTTGATAACACCAATCCCAAACTGGCGGCCATCGAAGGGTTACCACCGGCCACGGTCGCGATTCTGGAGAACGCTGGATATCGTCGTCTTGATGACATTCTCGATCTCGAACGCGAGGATTTCCTCAAGCTCGCTGGCATAATGAAGGAAGACGCCGATCGTCTGATGGCGATCATCGATGAACTGACGACCGACGCGCCCGATGAAGACGCTCCGGCTGCTTCAGTTCCCGCTACGACTGCTGCTTCGGCTCCTGTCGCTGATGGGGAGCCGCCATCAGCGGCGTAGTGGATTCGACGGCCGCGGTGTTGCGTCTGGTTGGACTTGGCATGCGCGGCCGACTGGTTTCCGTAGGTGTGGACAGGACGAGGGAAGCTGCTTTCAAGGGGACGCTTCGGTTGGCCATAGTCGCCGCTGACGCGTCACCCAATAGCCGCGACAAGATCGTTCCGCTGCTTTCGGGGCGTGGTGTTAGTATGATTGAGACGGCCTCAGCTGACGACCTCGGCAGGGCTGTTGGGCGCGCGGCGACGGCTGTCGTCGGCGTGCTGGATGCGAAGTTGGCGCGTGGTGTAAGAGCCGCGCACAGGGGACAGGGAGAAACTGGGTGAGTAAGCTGCGTGTAACGGACATGGCCGGTGAATTCGGAATTCCCGCTGACGAAGTGATCAATCTGCTTCGCCAGATGGATATTCCGGTGCGCAGTCACGTTAGTCCGCTAACCGACGATCAGGTCGCCAGAGCACGGGCGCGCTGGGAGCGTGAAAAGCGCGCCCGGTCTGCCGCGCCCGCCCCCGCCGGCGCTACTCGCCGACGACGCGGCACAGCTGCACCAGCCGCCCCGGCGCCGGAGCCAGAGCCGACACCTGCATCAACTGTGCGGCGCCGTCGTGCTGCGGACGTACATCATGATGAGCCAGAACCGGAAGCACCACCGGTTGAGCCTGTAGCCCAGACTGTGCCAGTTCAGGCCGAGGCCGCGCCTGTGATTGTGGCTCGTCCGCGGAAGACTACGCCAGCAGCGGAATCCTCGGACGAAACGACCGCAGCAGCAACGCAGCCGGCTGAGGTGGAGAAGCCAGCGGAACCAGTAGCAGAGAAGCCTGCGAGAAAGCCGAAGCCAGCTCCAGTTGTTGCGGCTGCTCCAGCTCCGATAGCGGAGGCGAAGGTCGAGTCAGCGGCTCCGACGGAGACCGTAAAGACAGCTCCGGCGCCGGTCCAACCACCAGCTCCGCCGTCTGCACCGCGGCCCGAATTGCAAACCGCTCATTCTGCGCCGACTCCTGCGACTCAGCGGTCATCGTCAGGCCGCCCGGATCGTCCGCGGCCAACGCCGTTGCCTCCGTTGCAGCCGCGCGCAAGTGCGACACCACCGCGACCGCTCACACCAGGCGGCCCGCGTCCACGTCCGGGTAGCTCCAGCAACCAGCGGCAGGGTGGCGGTGGTGGCGGATCTTCCGCTGCGCGTCCATCGAACTCCGCCGCATCGACGGCGATTCCTGGCACGCCATCACGCGAGAGTCGTCCCCGCCCAACCGGTGACCGTGCGCCAGCGCGACAGGAAGATCGCTCGCGTGGTCGTGGTCGCGGTCGCAGGGTAGATCAGGAAGCGGTCTCGGCAAACATCTTCAAGACGATGACGTCCATGCGCGGCAGCTCGCGCAAGGGCTCAGCGCGTCGTGATGAGCCGGTTTCTCGTGAAGAAGTGGAGGCGCAGCGCAAGGCCGCGGTCGAAAAGGAACGCAAAACGGTACGCGTCAATGAGTTCGTTACCGTTGCCGAACTTGCTCAGCAACTCAAGGTTCCTGGAACGCAGATCGTCGCGTTCGCATTCAAGAACCTTGGCCTCATGGTGTCGATCAATCAACGCCTGGATTTTGGCCAGATTGAGTTGATCGCCGGTGAATTCGGATTCCAGGCTGTGCTCGAAGACGAGTATGCTGCAGATACGGAGTCGCTGCTCGAGAAAGACGCTGCCGAAGACCTTACACCGCGCCCACCAGTCGTCACGATCATGGGGCACGTTGATCATGGTAAGACATCGCTTCTCGATTATATCCGCAAGGCACATGTTGTTGCGGGTGAGTCGGGCGGAATCACGCAGCACATCGGTGCGTATCACGTGTCGCTACCCGGTGGACGTGAGATCACGTTTCTCGATACTCCGGGACACCAGGCATTCACCGCCATGCGTGCACGTGGTGCGCAGGTCACGGATATCGTCGTCCTCGTCGTTGCGGCCGACGATCAGGTCATGCCCCAGACGATCGAGGCGATTTCGCATGCCAAGAACGCGGGTGTGCCGATCATTGTCGCGATCAACAAGATGGATCTGCCCGGTGCAAACCCGATGAAGGTCAAGCAGGGCCTTCTTCAGCATGGTGTCGTACTCGAAGAGTTCGGCGGCACGACGCTGGCGAGTGAAATCTCCGCGAAGACTGGACAGAACATTCCCGCTCTTCTTGATCAGTTGATCCTTCAGGCCGAAATTCTCGACCTCAAGGCCAATCCGGATCGGCGCGCCGTAGGATCTGTCGTCGAAGCCCAGCTCGATCCCGGCAAGGGTCCGGTTGCAACCGTACTCGTGCAGAACGGAACTCTTCATGTCGGCGACGACTTCATTTGCGGCATGTACTCTGGTCGCGTTCGCGCTCTGCTTGATGAGCGTGGTCGGAATCAAAAGAGTGCGGGTCCGGCGATTCCAGTTCAGGTTCTCGGAATTGGCGGAGTCCCAATGGCGGGCGACCAGTTCTTGGCTGTCGAAGACGCTACCGCTTCGCGTGAAATCGCACAGCGTCGCCAGCGACTCGACCGTGAGGCGCGTAGCCGTCGCACGATGAAGGGAAGTGTATCGCTCGAAGACTTCATGTCGCAGACCGCTCCAGGGCAGGCGCGCGCGCTCAGTATCGTCATCAAGGCTGACCAGGGCGGTCCGGCAGAGGCGCTCGCCGACGCACTGGGCCAGCTCTCGACTTCAGAAGTAACTGTCGAAGTCATTCACCGCGGCGTCGGCGCGATCTCCGAGAGCGATATCCTGCTCGCACGCGCTGCCGGCGCGATCATCATCGGCTTCCACGTACGGCCTGACAACAATGCGCGCAATGCAGCTGAGCGCGAAGGCGTCGAGATCAAGTTGTACAAGGTCATCTACGAAGCCGTCGAGGACGTCAAGCTCGCACTCGAAGGAATGCTGCGCCCGGAAGAGAGGGAAGTCGTGCTGGGCGACGCCGAGGTCCGCGAAATCTTCAAGGTCTCACGTGTTGGTGTCATTGCCGGATGCAGCGTTCGTAGCGGCGTCATCAATCGCGCCGGCCGCATTCGCGTAATCCGCGACGGGGTTGAGATATATGATGGCATCATCTCCTCGCTGCGACGCTTCAAGGATGACGTCAAGGAAGTCCGCGAAGGTTTCGAATGCGGTATCGGCGTCGAGAACTTCAACGACTTGAAGGTTGGCGACATTCTCGAATGCTACCACAAGGAACAGGTCGCGCGCACGCTTGCATCCAGCGCGGCTGCATCGTGAGGTCAAGCGATGCCACGCGACAATCGCCGCGCTGAGCGCGTCTCAGCCGCCATTCGTGAGGAGATTGCTTCCTACCTCACGAGTGGTTCGCGGGATCCGCGTATTACAGGAATGGTCACTGTCACCGGCGTTGACATAACACCCGACCTGCGTCGTGCACGCGTATATGTAAGCGTGATGGAGCCCGATGGTACCGATCCCGTCGCAATTCTGAATCAGGTCGGCCATCGATTGCGTGGCGAAATTGGTCGCGCGCTCAGATTGAGGCTCGCACCGGAACTGGATTTCCAGATTGATGAAACCGCGGCGCGGGCGTCACGCATCGAGTCCATTCTTGCGCAGATAAAGGCAGAAGACTCAAGCCGTGAAAGCTGACGGCAGTCACGCGTCCGGCCTGCTCCTTGTTGACAAACCAGCCGGCATTACGTCGCACGACGTCGTTGACATCGCGCGACGTGCATACGGTGAGCGAAGCATCGGTCATCTCGGCACTCTCGATCCATTCGCTACAGGACTGCTCGTCCTGTTGCTTGGACGTGCGACTCGTCTCGCCACGTTCGTGGAGAACGAACCCAAGGTCTACGACGCGACGATCAGTTTCGGAGACGAGACCGACACTGGTGACCCCACAGGCGACGTGATTCGCTCCGCACCAGTTCCACCGCGACAGGCAGTTTTCGACGCGATTCACTCGCTTACGGGTGACATTCGCCAGGTGCCTCCCGATTTCTCGGCCAAGAAAGTGTTCGGCGCGCCCGCGTATCGCGCAGCACGCGCCGGCGAGCCGATTGTGCTCGCGCCCGCGCCAGTCACCGTTCACGAGTGGCGAGTCGAGAGCTTTAGCGGCAATGAACTGACGGCGTCCATCACCTGCGGTAGCGGGACCTACATCCGCGCGCTGGCTCGCGATCTGGGACGTGCGTGCGGCAGTGCAGCGCACCTCAAGGCGCTACGGCGCACTCGCACCGGTGAATTCGACGTACTCGACGCTGCGACTATCGCGGATCTCAAAGCAACACCACCACCGCCCATTCGCCGCCTCAAGGTCGTCGCGGAATGAGTGCGTCTCGCGTCATTCGCGACGGCGGCCTCCTCCCGCCGGAAGTGCAGGGTGCAGCTGTCACCGTCGGCACGTTCGACGGCGTACACCGCGGCCACCTCGACGTAATCGGCCGGCTCGTGGTGGCCGCGAGGCAACGTGGCCTTCACAGTGTCGCCATCACATTCGAGCCGCACCCGCTCGAAGTCGTCAATCCCAGCGCCGCGCCCTCCTTGCTCACTGTCGGCGAAGAAAAGCTGGACGCGCTCCGCGAAACGGAACTGGATCATATCGTCGTACTCGAATTCACGCATGAGCTGGCCGCTCTGAGCGCTACCGACTTCGTCGATGACGTGTTGCGCGGCCGTTTTCGCATGCAATATCTGCTGATTGGTTATGACCACGGTTTCGGACGGGAGCGCGCAGGGAATCCTGCGGTGCTTCAGGAGCTCGGGCGCACGCGCGGATTCAGCGTTGATGTTGTCGAGCCCGTAGCAGCTGAAGATGGTAGATGGATCTCGTCAACTGTCATTCGCCGAGCTGTCGCGGGCGGTGATCTGCCCAGAGCTGCTGAGCTGCTCGGCAGGCCTTATTCGATCACCGGCACCGTCGTGCCGGGCGCCGCGCGGGGCCGATCGCTGGGCTTTCCGACACTGAACCTGTCCCAACCGTCTCCGCGGAAACTGCTGCCACCCGACGGTGTGTACGCCGTGAGAGTCAGGACTGATAGTGGCATCTTTGGCGGTATGATGAACCTCGGCCCTCGCCCGACCTTCGGAGAGCACGACCGGTCGATCGAGGCATACCTGTTTGACACTTCCGGGGATTTTTATGGGCAGGAGGTAAGGCTGGACGTCCTCAAGCGTCTGAGGGACACCCGCGCCTTCCCGTCACCCGAAGCTCTGGTGGCGCAGATCAGGCTGGACGAGTCGGATGCCCGGTCTGCGTTGACCGTGACGCCTCCTCAAGGTAACCTTAAGGGCTAAACCCGATATTCATGTCTCTCAAATACCGTATCGCCATCATCCTCGCGTTGATTGCGGCCTCCGCATGGCTGCTGTTCCCGCGCACCGTCACCGAGCGCGTCAAGCGTAACGGCATCTTTGTCTCCGACACTGTCCGGCGAGTTCCTCTAAAACGCGGCCTCGATCTCCAGGGTGGTATGCACCTGGAACTCGCGGTCGACGAGTCGAAGGGCGCTATTGCCGATAAGTCGGACGCAATTGAAAGAGCCCTCAAGGTCGTCCGCACGCGTATCGATCAGTTCGGCGTCTCCGAACCGTTGGTTCAGAAGGCCGGCGCTGATCGAATTATCGTGGAGCTCCCGGGTATCGACGACCCGCAGCGCGCGATGGACGTCGTTCAGAAGTCCGCATTCCTTCAGTTCGAGATCACCGACAAGACGAACGCTCTCGAAAAGGCCCTACCGCGACTCGACGCAGCGGTCAAGGGGCTTGCATCGGCAGCCAGGACCGGCGCACCCGGTGCGGCGCCGACTGCTGCAGCCGCTACAACGACTGATAGTACGAAGAACGCATTGCAGGGTCTCTTCGCTAAAGACACCACGAAGAAAGCAGCCAGCGATTCGACAAAGAATGACACAACCCTCGCAGCAGGAGGTCCGTTCTCCAAGCTGGTTCAGCAGGGACAAATGCCCGGCGAGTACTATGTCCTTCAGTCCGACGTTCCGACTCTGCAACGCTACCTCGCTACGCCGTCCGTTCAGGGCGCGATTCCGCCAGGAAAGGTCATCCGCTGGTCAAACGACACGACCTCGCTGGGAGCGAATACGTATCGCGCCATGTACGTGCTCGATTCGCGCCCGATCATCACTGGTGAGTATCTCACCGACGCGAAGCCGACGCAGACGCCGACCGAAGGGACCGTCGTCGAATTCACGCTCAGTAATGAGGGCGGTCGGCGGTTCCGCAATGAAACGTCAAAGCACATCAACGATTTCATGGCGATAGTGCTCGACAGTCTCGTAATGGGCCGACCGCCTGTCATTCAGGGCGCGATCGGCACACGCGGACAGATTACACTCGGCGGTCGAGATCTCCAGGCTGCGCAGGATCTGGCGCTCGTGCTCAGAGCAGGAGCACTTCCAGTTCCGCTCAAGATCGTTGACGTCGTCAACATCGGACCGAGCCTCGGCGCCGACTCGATCCGCGCTAGCATCAGGGCCGGTGTTATCGCGCTCGGGCTCGTTGTCATCATCATGATTGGCTACTACCGCTTCTCCGGAGTGCTCGCAGTTGCCGGCCTCGCGGTCTATACGCTTTATACGCTGGCTGCACTGGCAGGCTTCAGTGCCACGCTCACATTGCCTGGACTCGCCGGATTCGTACTGTCTATCGGTATGGCAGTGGATGCCAACGTTCTGATATTCGAGCGAATACGAGAAGAGCTGGATCATGGCAAGTCCACTCGTCTATCGATCGACGAAGGATTCCGCCATGCGCTTCCCGCAATTGTCGACTCCAACGTTTCTGCCGCGCTGACGGCGGCTGTTCTCTACCAGTTCGGAACCGGACCAGTTCGCGGCTTTGCCGTGACACTTCTTGCGGGTATCGCAGCGTCGATGG
>Ga0207933_1003145_pt1 | contig 9982 bp, 5 predicted proteins | sample NGESurdeep092012_4_FD_184488 | JGI IMG/M metagenome (GOLD analysis project Ga0207933, IMG submission 184488) | Arctic peat soil microbial communities from Barrow, Alaska - NGEE Surface sample F53-3 deep-092012 (SPAdes) | ecosystem: Environmental > Terrestrial > Soil > Wetlands > Peat ...
TCACTTTGATAACAAGGTCCGTCAGCCCCTTCTCATTGGTCACAGCACGAATGGCTGAGGTCTGCTCCGCTTGGGGATCGATAGTGGAGGCCCAGCCATCCGCGGTTTGCCGCATATCCGCGTGATGGACGTCCACGGCGTCATAGCCCTTGCCAAGTGTCTCGGTCGGAATAGCCTCTACTCGTTCAATGCGGCCGGCGTGGTCGAAGAGACTGAGTTCATAGGTCACCTCTCGAACCCCGAAGGTAGTTTCGTGCTCGTCCGAGATGGCGCCACCCCCGGTCCGCAATTGGAGCTTCAGATGGTAGAGGTTAGGGGCGCCGTAGCCGTTGGGCCACCAAAGACGCGGATGCGAGAGATGCAATTGCGGGAATTTCTGCGGTAGAAGATTGAGAACTGTATCGCCCGGCGGTACGGTGGCGGGCATTGCGATGTGGACACCTTCAAAGGAGGCGGCAACGATCACATGCAAGGATGTCGTCGCGGAATTGTGTACCGGCACGTGCAGCTCTACATCGGAGGAGGAGATGTCCGGCAACGGAAGCCGCGTGATGACTTGGGGATCGCCAAGCGTGACAGCGCCAGTTTCGGTGAGGGTTACTCCTTGCCACAAGCCGGTGTCGCGATCACGAATCGCCGGCATCCAGTCCCAACCTTCAGTTGCTATGAAGGTTGGACCATCGATGGCCATGAGTCCGCCGTCAGAGCCTGGACCACCTTTTATCGATTTTTCGTATGGGATGCCGGGGTGCGGAGGCGGCGCAACACGAACGGCGAGCGCGTTGATCGCATTCGGACGCAGGAGATGCGTCACATCGAAATCACCGCGGCGAAAAGCTCCCCGGATTTGTCCTAAACGATGGCCGTTCAACCACACGTCAGCGGTGTAGTTGATTCCGGCAAAATGAAGGGCCTGGCGACTGCGGTCGGTTTTCGGCGTACGGAACTCTACGCGATACCAATAGTCGTGCTTGTTGAGCGACTCGGGAATGGCCAGGTTGTTGAAGCCGAAATCCGGGTCGGGATAGATGCCGCGGTCGACCATCGTCGTAAGCACGGTGCCCGGAACCGTAGCCACTAGCCATGCGGAGTCGTTGAACCCGGGCATCGAGACCTGTGCGCCGGCCTTCGGAGGAATCGCTGCCGGCCCCATGTTAGACAGCAAGCGCCAGTTGGCCGCTATCTGCCAGGAGCCTTCGCCGTTCTCGTGAAGGGTGGGACTCGGCGGCGGCAGCGGCTTTGCCTGCAGTTTCTCAGGAGCTGCGCCGTGCGGCATGTCGGCAGGATCTTGTGGCGCACGATAGCCGACCTGCTGTTTTGTCTGGACCCCCCACGGCTTGGCATTCTCTTCGCGGAGTTGCGCCTCGAAGTTCGGAGGCGTGGCGAACATACGGGCAATCTCGGCCGCGGTAATCGCACGCGCAGTCGCGGAAAACCCGCCGATTTCGCCGCTAAAACGGGCCATCGTGTTCGATGGAGGGTCCGGGGCCATCTGGATCTCCGGACTGACCTGTTCATGGGCCATGGGCTGCGATGCTCCGGGCACGCCGTCCACATATAAAGTGGCACTCGTCCCGTCGTCTGTTACCGCAAGCAGGTGCCATGCGCCCGAGGGCAGAGAAGACGGGGCAAGCAGCGACGACTCTGCTGAGAAACGCACCCCCGGGCGACCGTTCCGCAGCTCAAAGTAGCTCGAATAAGAAGAAGCCGGATCACCGATGCCGGCGATCAGAGTATCCGGCCTCTGATCATCGGTGCGGAGCCACACCCACTCGCTCCAACTGTGGGACTTGGCGATGGACGGCGGCAGCGGCTTCTTCAGAGATGGGCCGCCCTCCACCAGATTGGCAAGGTACGGACCCGTCTGCTCAACGACTTGCGCAGGCAAACAGGACGGCAGCCACCAGACGATCAAGGCGACGACGATCGCCCTAACGAATGCCCGCGGACGCAAAACATTCAATGGACAAGAGTTAGTCAACTTCTCAGCATGAAATCCCAAGCGACGGTGTCCCAAAACCTGCCCTCTCAATTACGGCACCCAGAGTAAGAGCGCTCCACGACAAAAACTAGGTTTGACAGGTTGGAAAATGAGGTTTGGGAGGTTTGCAGCACGGCCTAACGTTCGCTCAAAATCGCCTAACGTGATCAATTTTGGGCTTTCCGAGGTGTTTTCACATGGCTGTCAGAATGCAGCGTCGGCGCTCGCGTATCGTAGGGTCTGTCTGGTATACATGGAGGTTGCCAAAGGTCCGAGCATGGCTACCCTGCACCACTTGCGCGATGAACCCAGCGCTGCTGAGGTCCGGTTGAACCAACCCTCGCCGGACGAGATACGGCAGCACTTGGATGTGATTCTGGCTGGAGATGAGTTTTGCTCAAGTCGCAGATCCTCAGAGCTGTTGCAGCACATCGTGGAACGAGCTTTGGCCGGGGATGTAGAAAGCCTCAAAGAACGATTGCTCGGGGTGGAGATCTTCCATCGCCGAAGTGACTACGACACCAGCAGCGATTCGATCGTGCGGGTCACGGCAAACGATGTCAGACGCCGGTTGTCCAATTTTTATGCCGAGCATCCAGCTCAGTCCATGCGCATCTCTCTGCCGCTTGGGTCCTATGTTCCGGACTTTATGACGCTTGTCGCCCGAGAGCATTCCTTGGAAACGCCACATCTCGAGGATCACCTCGGCGCATCAGGCGGGATGAGCAGCCCGGTCCACTTTGCCGAGGAGCAGGTCGTCCCCCCCAGCTTCGAGGCACGAAGGCCCAAGTCACTACGGATGACGGCACCGATGGCGATAGTACTGTGCGCCGGGATGGTGTTGGCCCTGGGGGCGGGCTGGTGGCTTCGAGGCGTGGTTCACGGTCCTGTCATTCCTCAGGCGGACCGCGCCTATGCGTTCTACAACGATCTGCTCGGACCGATCGGAGCCAAGGGCAATGAGGATACTGAGATTGCGTTGACCAATCCGCATGTCCTGCTCTACCTGGGCCTGAAGAGCGCCGGGCCTCCGCTGGGAAATAGTTCGATCGATGTCCCGGTACCCGACGACATGGCTTCCGTTCTTGATCAGACAGCGAATGACAATCAGGCGGATTTCCCGTACCACCATTTCTTCGTGGATACGACCAACTACACCGGCCTTGGGGAAGCAACGGCGGCGTTCGGCCTGGCGCGGCTGCTGCAGGCGACCGGCCGCAGTGCGCGGCTGACCAGCGCTAGGTTCCTTAACTGGGAGGCGGCGCGACAGGAACCGTTGGTGATTCTGGGAGCTCCGCATGAGAGCGCATTTGTGCAGAGCACGCTCTCGGCCGCGAACTTCACGATTGGCTACGACTCGATACACGACGCTCATCCGCTTCCAGGCGAACAGACAGATTATTCCAAGTCGCGTCATGGAGATGTGCTGGAGGATTATGGCTTGATTTGGATGACCAAGTCTCCGTCGGGAACACGGGTGTTGGTTCTGGCGGGACTGAGCAGCGCGGGGACAGCCGGAGTAGGGGAGTTCTTTACCGATCCGGAACGGATGCGGCCGGTTTATGAACAGCTGCTGGCTAAATCCAAAGCGGGTACGTTTCCAGAGTCATGGCAGGTTCTTTTACGCATTCAGGCGCGCGAGGATGTGCCCATCAATGTGAGTCCCGTTGCTATGCGCATTACTGGAGGAAATTGAAGGTTTTGCACCATCATTGTGGCAGAACCAGGGCTACAAGTTACCTCCCACAAATTGATCTGCGCAAGCGCTAATGCTTTCTGAGCGATTTGGATGAACGCGTGGTTGTCTGCTCCACAATCCAATGCGCGAGATCTTCTCCGGCCGCGAAATTCTGTTCATTCAGAGGATTCTTTCGTCCGTCTGTGTACTCGTTATAGACCCAGGGGTCAACCGTCGCATATACCAGGCCACGACCAACGTGAGCGACGGCCATGACCGTGTCGCCTTTGTCGCTCAGAATCGACTTAGCCGGAGTCGATACAGTGATCGTGCAGATCTCCTTCATCAAGGCCTTATAGGAGTGCGTGAAAATTCCACCTGTATCCGCTGGGACAGGAACTATAGTGTTTGCGTAGCTGTCATCTAGCTCTTTGTTTCGGATTACTGGATTGTAGTGAATTCCGAACTTATCGCTGAGCAGATCAAAGTGCACCTGGTCTGCGCGGCCGACATCGTTTTCCATCAACATCAAAACGCCACCCGCCTTCACCCACGCCACAATTGCGTCCGCGCTTTCCCTGTCCATAAAGTGCGCCTCTGGATTGAACTTCAGGTTGTCGGGCGAAACAATCACATAAACTGCGATGCCCTTCAAGTCCTTGGCTCGGGGTGCATGATCGAGCGTCTCCAATCGCATGCCGTACTGCGCAAACATTCTCCCAAAGACCGAATATCCGCTATTCGCATCATCGTTCCACTTGTAGTGGAACAGCTCTTCATTACCCGCAGCTGTTCTGCGTCTCTGAGAGCTGAACCAGCCATCGACGAGCGCGATCTTTCCGCGTGCTTTGGCAAGCAGCGAGGCTGCCCGCTTATGTTGAATCATCTCACTGTCGGCAAGAAGATAGGCTCCTACACCCTTAGCGTCGTTATCGCCGGTGGGTTCGCTGACGTAATAATCGTACGTGCCACTACGGTAAGGCTTACCTCCCAATCCCGCGACCTTCACGGTTCCTGTCAGTGTGCCGTCCGGCCGCACAAATCTCTTCTCTATCGCTGTCCACGCGAGTTCTGCGCTGCGCTCATCTTCGAGTGGCAACACACCTAACCGCACAGCCTTAGCGATCGAATACACAAACATACAGCTCGCCGAAGCTTCAAGGAAGTTTCCTTTGTGCGAACCTTTGTCCATTACCTGCCACCACAATCCGGAGTTCGCATCCTGATACCGGATCACCGCTGTCAGCGTTCGCCGCGTCAGTTCTTCGATTTTTAGCCGCCGCGGATCATTTTCAGGCATAGACTCCAGCACATCTACGAGAGCCATCGAGTACCAGCCCATTGCACGCGCCCACACTTCCGGACTCAGCCCTGTGCCTTTGTCTGCCCAGCCCATCTGCTTCGATTCATCCCACCCATGCCGCAGGAGACCGGTCTTCGGGTCGCGCATCTTCTCGTCCATGAGCAGCAATTGTTCGGCAGCGGCGTCCGTGCCACTCGGCTGCGCGAAGGTTCGCGCATACTCCGCCAAGAACGGCTCAGCCATATACGCACCGTCAAGCCACATCCGGTTTGGATAGATCTCCTTATGCCAATACCCGCCGCTCGCATTCCGCGGCTGCTGTGACATCTGATCGTGCAAAAACTTCGCTGCTTTGTAGTAGCGATCCTGTTGCAATACGCGATACATCATCAGTACGCCGCGACCCATTTCGATGTTGTCTAATGAATGCGCCGAGATCGGAAACGGTTTACCGCCATCCAAGTGGATGACGCCATTTGCATCGATTGAACGATCCACCGCAGCTTTCACGTAGTTGAAAAGCCGGCCGTCGCCTGTAACCTGCCACATCGCGACGACACCATCCAGCAATACACCCTCTTCATACGACCACTCGCCCGGATGCTTCACGGTTGAGATGCGGCCTGCGGGCCACTCCCCCAGGACACGGTCTAAAACTGGATCATTCGCCGGCTCGCCGGCTGCCGCAATCGGCATGTGAGAAGGAGATGTCGCTTGAGCAGCCACGAGAGATTCACTAGTTGATCGATAGTGCGGCTCGCTGCTCTTCGCAGCTTGCACTGTCAAAGAACCTCCAACCCAGGCAATTGCAATCAGAGCAGTCAACCAACGATGCATCCGGTCACCCTCGAAAAACGAGAATACCAATTATTTCAGCCTTTGCGCGGCGGGCGCCAATCACACAGTGGACGTTTTAATCATTGGAGGCGCGGTCCAGATGGACGTAACCGCCGTCGACAAAAAGGTGTTGTCCAGTCGTGTGACTCGACCTTTCGGAAAGCAGAAAGAGTACCGCGCTCGCAATCTCTGCTGGTTCCGTCATGCGCTTGTCTAACGGGATGCTTTTCGTAATGGTGCGAAGTTTTTGTTCGGGGTCTGGAAACGTCGATAGCCATTTCCGATAGAGAGGCGTCATCACTTCCGCAGGAATTACTGCATTCACCCGGATGCCATACTTCAGCAGTTCGACAGCCCATTCGCGCGTCAGCGCCAGTTGCGCACCCTTGGACGCCGCATAACCGGAGGTATCTCCCTGCCCCGTTACTGCCGTCTTGGAGCTGATGTTCACGATAGCGCCGCGTGTCGCTTTGAGTGCAGGCAGCGAATAGTGCGTCATCGAATAATAATGCCAAAGGTTGTTCTCCAGTGAGCCCATAAATTGCTGCGGCGTCCCGTTTTCCAAGCCGACCTTGTCATTGACTCCCGCGTTGTTGACTAACGCATCGATCCGGCCAAAGAGCCGCAACGTAAGGTCAACGGCGTCGCGGCAGCTCTCCGGGCCCCTCAATTCCATGGGCAACAGTTCGCAATGAGCTCCGCCTCCACGCAGCCGTTCTGCGAACTCTCGCACCTCTTCGGAGTCGCGATTGACGATAATGGGGATCGCCCCCTCCCGAGCGCAGGCCTCTGAAATCGCTGCACCGATACCTTGCGCGCCGCCCGTAATCACCACGACCTTATCCTTCAGTTGCAGATCCAAGCCATTACCCTCGAAAATCGACAAACTCGCTCTTAAGCGGAATATTAGCGCCTGTAACGAAGATTACAGCATTAGAGAAAAGCAGGGCTTGCCCCAATAACCCGGTCCGGCTTTCGCTGCGATCCTATCCGTCACATCACAACCCAACGGCTGCGGCTTCGATTCCCGGCATGAAGCATTCGGCCTTAACTTTTGTATATGCGATTCGGATTGATCCGTGATGCAAGCTTTTTCGGAGTCATCGTGATAGAACCTGATTGACGAAAGTCTCTGGAAGGGCAGGTTGATGTTTCCATCTTCTGATCGAATCGCAACTGGGGAGCACACTCTCGACCTGGAGCGGTCCTTCACGGCCCCAGCTCGAGTGAACCTCATCGGCGAACATACGGATTACACCGGCGGACTGGTTCTGCCTATGGCAATTCCCTTTTTTACCGTCGCCACGATAGGTCCAGCGCGCGACGGGCTCTATACCTTCGAAAGTGAGCTATTTAAAAAGACACGAGCGATGGCTACGGAAGACCGCTCCGCCAAATCCTCCGACTGGAGCGATTATCCCGTCGGCGTGTTGCGACAATTACAAGCTCTGGGAATATCGATTCCACCCTTCGTGCTCCGGCTGAACGGGGATGTCCCCCTCGGTGCCGGCCTTAGCTCCTCAGCGTCGGTTGAGGTCGCTTCAGCGATGGCTCTACTCACCCATGCGGGCGTAACTCTGCCCCTGCCAGAGATCGCAACACTTTGTCGTCGCGCGGAGAACGAATATGTCGGTTCGCCTTGCGGCATCATGGACCAGTTCGTGATTACAGCCGCTGTCGCCGGTCACGCGCTGCTGCTCAACACGCGCGATCTAACATATGAAAATCTCCTGATGAACACCGGAGATTTAGCCAGATGCAAGATAATCGTGGCGAACTCCGGCGTGAAGCACTCCATCGCCGGTGGTGATTATGGGCTTCGGCGGCGTGAAGTGGAGGCCGGCCAGACGGCACTGCTCAGAAAGTTTCCTGGCCTACGCGATCTTAGAGATGCAACCTTGGATCAACTGGCTGACTGCGTGCATGAGATGACGGCGGAAAGTTATCGGCGTTGCCGTCACGTCATCAGCGAGAACGCGCGCGTCCGCAAAGCCAGAGAGGCCATGCTCTTGGGTGACCCGATACGACTGGGTACAGTCATGACAGAGTCCCATGCTAGCGAGCGCGATGATTTCGAGTGCAGCGTCGAAGAGGTCGACTTTCTTGTCGACACCGCGTTAGAGCTTGCGGGTTGCTACGGTGCTCGCCTCACGGGTGGGGGCTTCGGTGGCTGTACTGTGAACCTTGTCGACATGCAAGCAGCGGAATCCTTTGCCATCGATCTTCGTCGGACGTATCGTCTGCGTTTCAATATCGAAGCGGAAATCTATGTGTGCGATGCAGTCGATGGCGCCGTCGCTCGTAATCGATCGTGATCACTTCTTCTTTCGAAGCATTCTACTGTTCATCGAAGTCTCTCAGGTTCCCACTCCGGCTCCGACGCCGGAGAAATTGGAGGAAGCCGCACCGAATGCCGTCTCTAGCGTCGCATAGCCTGCTCTTGTGCATCGTTGCTGCAAGCCTCCTTCTGATGCTCTTGCGGCCGCGCGATATTCCGGAGGTCTACTGGGTTGGCGGCGGAGTTCTCCTGCTTCTTGCTCTTCGCCTCATCCCTTTTCAGCTCGCAGGACACGCCATTGCAAAGGGCTCCGACGTCTACTTCTTTCTCGCCGGCATGATGCTTCTATCCGAGCTTGCGCGCGAAAATGGCGTTTTCGACTGGCTATCCGCCGCCGCCGTGCGGCACGCCCACGCCTCGTCTCCCCGCCTGTTCGTCCTTCTCTATCTCGTCGGCATCGGCGTCACAGTCTGCATGTCGAATGACGCAACGGCCGTCGTACTCACGCCCGCGGTGCTCGCTTCCGTACGCCGCTCGCGTGTCGATCCGGTGCCCTTCCTCTTCGCTTGCGCCATGGTGGCGAACGCCGCATCATTTGTTTTGCCTATCTCTAACCCCGCGAATCTCGTCGTCTTTCACTCGGGTATGCCCCCGCTGGCCCAATGGCTGATGGCATTTCTGGTACCGTCCCTCCTCTCCATCGCGGTCACCTTCGCGATCCTGCGCTGGTACTTCCGTCGCGAACTGCGTGCCACAATCGACTGCGACATCGATCCAGTCCCACTCAGAACCGGCGGGAAGCTCGTTCTCGCGGGCCTCCTCATTGTTGTTATAACTCTGCTCACGACGTCCGCATTCGGAAACGATCTCGGCCTCCCCACATTCCTCATCGCGGTCGCCATCACGGCAGCGCTGGCTCTGAACAACAGATTGAACCCGCTCAAGATCGCGAAGCAGATCAGTTGGAGCACACTGGCTCTCGTCGCTGCCCTCTTTGTCATGGTGGATGCAGTCGAGAGCATTGGGTTGCTGCACCTCACACAAGAAGCGTTCAACTATGTGCGACATCCCGCTCCGGCTGCCGGGGCTCTCCTTGCCGCCTTCGTCATAGGCATCGGAAATAATCTAATCAATAACCTGCCGATGGGCCTCATGGCCGCGAACACACTCACCAGCGCCCACGCTCACGGGCTGCTCGCGGACACCATCCTGATTGCGGTCGACCTTGGCCCGAACCTCGCTGTAAGCGGATCACTGGCGACCATCCTGTGGCTGATCGCTCTGCGCCGAGAGGGCCTGAACGTAGGCTTCGGCAGGTTCCTCAAAGTGGGTGTCCTCGCCATGCCGGCCGCGCTGCTGGCCAGCGTCCTTGGACTGCTTGGCATGCACTTTATTTTTCCTGGCACATGAATGGATATCGGAGAGCAGGAGCGCCGCTGGAACCCCGATCCACTGCCTGGTCTCCGCTATAGCTTTTTTGCATCGTCCAACAATCCAGCCGAATCTCATTCAAGAGCATTTGTGTAACTTTTTTAGGACAAGTGGAGAGAAGTGGATGGAGTTAAGTGAGAATCGGATGCGCCTTGGTTGTACAACGTACTTCATCACAGGCGTGGGCGTGGCGGTCTTGTTCGCATCTGCGCTCTTGGCTGGCTGCAACAGCAAGCCCTCCGGGCCGCCGCCAGGAGCTATGGGCGGCCTACCTGTCGGGGTCGTCCCGGTGCAGCAGGCTGAAGTCCCTCTGACGGGCGAGTGGGTGGGTACTCTGGACGGTTTCGTCAACGCACAGATCCAGCCTCAGGTCAGCGGCTATCTGATCCGCCAGGACTATCGCGAGGGCTCCTCGGTCACAAAAGGGCAGGTCCTCTTTGAAATCGACCCCCGCCCTTTCCAGGCTACCCTCGA
>Ga0207933_1003146_pt1 | contig 9980 bp, 6 predicted proteins | sample NGESurdeep092012_4_FD_184488 | JGI IMG/M metagenome (GOLD analysis project Ga0207933, IMG submission 184488) | Arctic peat soil microbial communities from Barrow, Alaska - NGEE Surface sample F53-3 deep-092012 (SPAdes) | ecosystem: Environmental > Terrestrial > Soil > Wetlands > Peat ...
ACGGCTCGCGGAGGCAAAACAAACACCGCAATACCAATGCCGAACAGGCTCAAAACGAGAAAATGCGCTTCACCGGAACCCAATACCAACGTAAAGAAGCCTTTTTCCGCAGCCTGTAAAGCCCTCATTCATCTTTGCTGCGCTTGTGGCCCGGCTAAAGCCGTGCCCTTGTTACAAGGCTCCTGTGCGTCGAGTTTTTTCGGCAACCTGTTTAGCCCCTGAGGGAAAGACCTTCCAAACTCCTCCGCGACCAAAAATCCCGCGACATCCGCGAAATTGAACTTTCAGACTACGGCCTCACGTCGCCCCGCGCAATTGCCTCCATCGCGGGCGAGGGAAGCAGCCGCGCGCGCATCAGCACCTTGCGCGTAAGCCCCGTCAGCGCCATATTCCCCGCCTCGCGCGGCGCAACCCATCGCCGCTCACCTCCCGCAACCGTCATCGCTTCCACATCTTCCACGGCGACATTGCGGATGCGCACATAGTAGTTCACCTGCATGATCGCGTGTCGCAGCTCCATCCGCAGCTCGCTCGCTGGAACCTCGGGATGAATCAACGTCGCCAGTTCCCACATCCCCGGCATCACCGTCGTCTCCGCCGGCCGCTGCACCAGCAGCACCTGCTCCGTGTTTGCGCCGCGCCGCTGGCTCGGCCGCGGAGTCGCGCGCAGCACCAGCGCATAGCCCACAACCCGGCTCGTCATCGGAGCGCGCCGCGTCGTCTTGTGCTCGCCCCGCGTCTTGCACTCCGCCGTCAGTGGGCACCCCGCGCACAGCGGATTCCTTGGCGTGCAAACCGTCGCGCCCAGCTCCATCATTGCCTGGTTGAAATCTCCCGGCCGCGCCCGATCCAGAAACCGCTGCGCCAGCACTTCAACCTTGCGCCGCAGCGCTGTTCCGCCGCCCTTGCGGCTTCCCGCGCCCCACCCCGCAAAGCGGCACAGCACGCGCTCCACATTTCCATCCACCACTGCCACCGGCTCGTCGTGCGCAATGCTTGCCACCGCCGCCGCCGTGTACGCGCCAATCCCCGGCAGCACGCGCAGCTCCTCCGCCATCTCCGGCAGATTGCCTTGCAGATTCTCGCTCACAAACTGCGCCGTCTTATGCAGCATCCGCGCCCGCCGGTAGTAGCCAAGACCGCTCCACATCGCCAGCACATCCTGCTCCGGCGCAAGCGCCAGTGCCAGCAGCGTCGGAAAGCGTTTCAGAAATTCCTGGTACCGCTCCACTACCACCGCTACCCGCGTCTGCTGCAGCATGATCTCCGCAACCCATATCGCATATGGATCCCGGCTGCGACGCCACGGCAAGTCGCGTTTGTTGCGCTCGTACCATTCCAGCAATCCCGCGCGCAGCTCTTTCGTCTTTGCCCGTTTTTCGTCCTGCGCCGTCATGCGCCCAGCTTACGGCATCAGCCCATTTCCCCGCCCCATCCGCCACAGGTCAGCCTGATCGATAATTTTCAGCCCGGGCGGCGCTTTGAAAGGGCACGGCTTTAGCCGTGCCGCAAGTGCCGCAAATTAAGTTCGGCTTTAGCCGCTGAGGGATGGTTTTCCTCCCCCAGAGACTTTTTTCGCAGCCCCTTTAGCCCCGGATCGAGAATTCTTTCGCTCCGAGCCCTAACAAACGCGCGCCGCAAAATCTCCGCTCATGCCGTTACCGAAGTGCCCCACTAACTCTTTTCGTGTATTGCCCGGCAAGAGTCCCATTGTTAGATTCAAAGAGAAAATTCCCATTCTGGCGAAAGTCTGCTGGAACATTCACTTTTTTCTGGCAGGTAAACGCTTAAAGGCTCGTCCAGGCTCAAAAATCGCCGATGCAGAATTCAGATTCTCTAGCTCCTGAACTGATCCCGCATTTTGGTCTACCACTTGGAGGCATCTTGAAACGACTCGTCTGCTCTCTCACCCTCACCCTGCTCGCCCTCATCGTGGGCCTGCCCGCCGGCTTGTCCGCTCAAACCTCCTCTTCATCCGGTTCTTTATTTTCCTTTGGCGGCTCATCGGCTTCGTTTGGCGGATCATCCACCGCGCCCGCCCGCGGCGTCATCAACAATCCCTCCCCCGCGCCGTTTTCACGGCTGGCTCTTTCCGGCGGCATCGGCTCCATGGGCATCAACATGCAGGCCGCCGTCAACGCCAACCGCTTCTTCAACATTCGCGGCACCGGCAACTACTTCACCTATACGGTTTCAAACGTCACCATCAACAACAGCGGCGGATCCAATGGCATCAGCGTCAGCGGCAATCTGAAGTTCGCCACAGCCGGCGCCTCGCTCGACATTTACCCGTTTCCCAATCATGGATTCCGCCTGAGCCCCGGCGCAGTTTTTTACAACCGGAATCAGGCCGCGGCCACGGGCGCCACTGCACCCGGATCCAGCTTCACCTTCGGCTCGCAAACCTATTACTCCGATACCGTCGATCCCCTTAACCTCGCGGCAAGTCTGGGGCTCAACAAACATCAGACCGCTTTTTCCATGACCACCGGCTGGGGAAACCTCATCTCCCGCAGGGGCGGTCACTGGTCCTTCCCCTTTGAAATCGGCGCAGTTTTCGCCGGCGCGCCCACTATTGGTTTCAACGCCAGGGGCAACGCCTGCCTCACCCAGGCCGATGCGGCCATCAATGGCCCCTCCTGCGAAAATATGGCCACCAATCCCACCGCGCAGGCAAACATCGCCGCCCAGGTCGCCAAATATCAGAAAGACCTCAACCAGGTCCCCGTCTATCCCATCTTCTCCTTCGGCATCGGATACAACTTCAAGATCCGCTAATTCATCGACCGTCCTTCACTCAACATCCCACAAAATTGGGTTGCCCCATCCTTCCCGCGGTTCCATCGCGGAAGGGTGGGAACCCACGCTCTCAGTCGAGCACCAAGAATGAACACCCAAAATGGGTGCCCCCGGTCCCTGGCATTTGGGGACCGGGGATACCACGCCTCTCGCGCTTCGCAAAAAAATCCGGGCCGTCAGGCCCGGACTCTAACCCCGCTAGCTCCGCTGCCTCACCCCAGCATCTCCCCCGCAATCCCCTCCACCGCATCGAGCGCCGCATCAATCTGCGACTGATCTTTCCCGCCGGCTTCCGCAATCTCCGCCTTCCCGCCGCCCGATCCGCCCACAATCTTCGCCACCGCGCCCACCAATTTTCCCGCCTGAATTCTTCCAACCAGCCCCGGCGTCACCCCGGCAATGATCGCGACTCTTCCCTCCGGCTGCGCCGATCCCAGCACCACCACTCCCTCGCCGAGCTTCTGTTTCAAGTTGTCCACCAGCGTCCGTAGCTGCCCGCGCTCCAGCTCGTCCGCGCGATGCGTCAGCACCTTTACGCCCTTCACTTCCACGGCTCGGGAGACCGCGTCATCCAATCTTCCGGCAGCCGACTTCATCCGCATCTCTTCAATCTCGCGCCGCAGTTTTTTCAATTCATCGTCCTGCGCCGCAAACTTCGCCCTCAAGCCCTCCGGCAAATTATCGGGCGACGGCAAAAACTGCCCTGCCACTTTCGCCAGCTCAAAATCTTTTCTGAACGAATCCAGCGACCCCATCCCGCTGATCGCCTCAATCCGCCTCACTCCACTCGACACCGACTCCTCGCCCGTCAGCTTCAGCAATCCGATCTCGCCCGTCGCCCCCGTATGTGTTCCGCCGCACAGCTCCGTCGAGAAACCATCCGACAACTTCACCACCCTTACCTTGTCGCCGTACTTCTCGCCGAACAGCGCCATCGCGTGGTACTCGTTCACCGCCACGTCAATCGGAACATCCACGAGCGTTTCGACTTTCGCATTCGCGAGCACCTCGCGGTTCACAATGTCTTCAATCTCCTGCAATTCTTCGTCGGCCACCTGCGCAAAATGCGAAAAATCAAATCTCAACCTGCCGGGAGCCACCAGCGACCCCGCCTGCTTCACATGCGTGCCCAGCACCTGCCTCAGCGCCGCATGCAGCAAATGCGTCCCCGTATGATTCCGCCGGATCGCATCGCGTCTCACCCCATCAACCACCGTATTCACGCGATCGCCTACCGCAAGGTCCTGCTTCAAAATCGCCTTGTGCGCCCGCACTCCCTGCACCGGCAGCACGCAGCCAACAATTTCCGCCACAATTGAGTTTCCATCCACTGTCAGAAAAACTCCCGTATCGCCAATCTGCCCACCCGAGTCACCATAGAAACTCGTGTGGTCGAGCACCACCTCAACTTCATCGCCGGCCTTCGCCGCAGGAATACCGACGCCGCCCTTCACAATCGCCAACACTTCAGCGTTCGTCGAACTCAGCGCCCCGTAACCCTCAAACACAGTCTTCGGCAACTCGCGAAACGCCGGGCTGGCCGTCTTCTGCGCGCCGCCTTTCCAACTCGCCCGCGCGCGGGTCTGTTCGGCATCTTTGGCGGACTCAAAACCGGGTTCGTCGAAAAGAATCTCAGCGTCACGAGACGCGTCTTGAATGAAGTCTTTTGGTAATCCGAAGGTTTCGTATAAATGGAACGCAACTGCACCATCAAGAGTCGCCCGGTAAAGGTGCAGTTTGGATTTATCACCGATCGAAAAATATCCGGACTTCAAGACCGCACGATACTTGTCGAGGAAGGATGCATCTGTATACCTCTCGCTCAATTCGCCCTTCATTCTTGCATCGTTGCAGATTTGCTCCACAATGCCGGGTTGAAACGCTTCGTAATTACCGATAGCAGTGTCCGCCGCAGCTTCAAAGGCGTCATTGAGTTTTAGCAGTCCGATTCTTAGAACCCGATCAAATTGCTTTTCTTCCGCCTCCATCACCTTCGCCACGCGCGCCGCCGAATCAATCAACTCCGGATACGCGCCCTGCATCAGATCGCGAACGGCATAAACCATTCGATAGAGAAATGGCTTCTCCTGTCCCAGCAGCCGACCGTGTCGAATCCCGCGACGAAGAATCTTGCGCAGCACATAACCGCGTCCTTCATTCGCCGGCATGACACCGTCGCTGATTAGAAACGTTGCCGCACGGGCGTGATCGGAGATGATTCGTAGGCTGGCAGACGCCAAACGCTCTAACTCGTACCTACGATCCAACTCGTCTTGAGAGGGAGGCGGTGGAATGCCAACTGATCGCCTTCCAATTAATGGATCGCTGTATTTGAACTCCGCTAACTCCGCTGCTCTTCGAATCAGCGGCGTAAACAAATCCGTCTCAAAGTTGCTCACCTTCCCCTGAAGCACCGCCGCCACGCGCTCAAGGCCCATCCCCGTATCAATCGAGGGCTTCGGCAACGGAGCCAGCTTGTATCCCGACGTCTTTCCCGCCGCATCCACCAGCGCGGAGCGATCAAACTGCATGAAAACTAAATTCCAAATCTCCACATACCGCGCGTCGTCCTTGCCAAAAGGCAAATCCACGCCAGGCGTCTCCGCAGCCTCCAACCCCATGTCGTAAAAAATCTCCGAGCAGGGCCCGCACGGCCCCGTCTCGCCCACCTGCCAGAAGTTGTCCTTCACCCCGTACTCAAAAATCCGTTCCTTTGGCACGCCAACTTCCATCCAGAACTTCTCCGCCTCATCGTCTCGCGGAACGTCAGTCGTCCCCTCGAAAATCGTCACGTACAGCCGGTCTTTTGCAATTCCAAACCACTCCTCACTCGTCACCAACTCCCACGCAAACTGGATCGCCTCGCGCTTGAAGTAGTCGCCGAACGAAAAATTTCCCAGCATCTCAAAAAACGTATGATGCCGCCGCGTAAAGCCCACATTTTCGAGGTCGTTGTGCTTCCCGCCCGCCCTCACGCACTTCTGGCTGGTCGTCGCACGCTTGTAGTCGCGCTTCTCCGCACCGAGAAAAAGGTCTTTGAACTGATTCATCCCCGCATTGGTAAACAGCAACGTCGGATCGTTCTGCGGCACAAGCGAAGACGAGTGCACCCTGCGGTGTCCCTTCGACTCAAAGAAGCGCAGAAACAGCTCGCGTATCTCATTTCCCGAGCGCATTTTCATAGCTCCTCCAGTGTAATGTCCCGCAGCGTCCCAGCCCGCTTTAGCGGACATAAAGATCGTTAAGCCCCTGGCCCTGCCCTTTCAATTTCCCACAAGTTTCAGCCGATGTTGTAGAGGAGGGTACGGCCTCAAGGCAGGCACTTTGCAGTGCCGCTAGCGGGGCTGTGAACTTGGCTGATGAACGAGGGAGCGAAGTCCGCGGCGGAGTTGTGTGTTGGTCAGCACTGGATCGAGCAGGAATTGGCGGCTGTAAAGTTGCCCGATGCGCGACTGGAGAAGCGGCTGCAGCATCTGGTGGAGCAGATGGCTGCCGGGGTTGGGACGCAGCATTCCGCTGGCCTGTCAGGACTGGGCTGCCACCAAGGCCGCCTACCGTTTTTTCTCCAACGAGCGGATCTGTGAAGAGCAAATTCTGTCCGGGCATTTTGAAGCGACGCGCGAACGGCTGCTCGGAGCAGAAGTTCCCGTGCTGGTGTTGCACGACACCACCGAGTTCACCTACAAGCGCGAGGATATGGCGGCGGTGGGACTGGTCAGCAAGGGCTCGGTACGCAAGGACGAACACGGTCAGCCGGTGTACTTCACCACCTGCGGAGTTTGCCTGCACTCCAGCCTGGCGGTAACGCTGGAAGGTCTGCCGCTGGGGTTGACGGCGGTCAAGTTCTGGAGCCGCAAGGCGTTCCAAGGCCGCACTGCGAAAAGAAAAGCGCATAACGCACCCATCGAGGAGAAGGAGAGCGTGCGCTGGCTGGAGAACCTGCGCGCCTCGACCGCATTGCTCGCCCAGCCCGCACGCATGGTGCATGTGGGCGATCAGGAGAGCGATATCTTCGATCTGTTCGCTGTGGCGCGGCAACTAGAGACACATTTTCTGGTGCGTACGCGCGCCGACCGTCTGGCCGATGGCGGCCCCGAGACCGTAGCCGAGGCCATCGGGCAAAGCCCATGCCGGGGCTTCTACCGCATCGGGGTGCGCAATCGCAAGGGTGAACCGTCGCAAGCGGTGCTGGAAGTCCGCTACCGGCACCTGCGCCTGCAGACATCCAAAGGCAAGAAGAAACGCTATCCGGATCAGATGATGACCGTGGTCGAGGCACGCGAACGGCAAACGCCCGCTGACCGGGACCGCATCGATTGGAAACTGCTCACCGATCTGGAAGTCGGTTCGCTCGACCAGGCTATTGAGAAGGTGCAGTGGTACGCGCTGCGCTGGAAGATCGAGGTCTTTCACAAGATCCTCAAATCCGGCTGCCGAGCAGAACAATCGCGTCTGAGAACCAGCCAGCGGCTTACCAATCTGCTGGCGGTGTTCTGCATCCTGAGTTGGCGCCTCTTCTGGCTCACCATGACCAATCGCACCGCGCCAGAGGCCAGCCCCGAACTCGTCTTCACGGACATGGAACTGCGCATCCTGGATCGATTCGTCAAAGACAAACCCAACCCAGCCCGAGGCCAACCCAGCCTCGCTCATTACCTGATCAAACTGGCACGGCTGGGCGGTTATCTGGCGCGCAACTCCGACCCTCCTCCCGGCAACGAAACCATCTGGAGAGGATTAACGCGTCTGGTCGATATCCAACTCGGCGTCATGATCGGAGCGAAACTTGTGGGTAATTGAAAGGGCGCAAGCCTGGGGAAGGCCCATGCCACAACACGCCAGCCCGCGTCAGCGGGCGAAAGAATCCATCGAATAATCTCTCCCTCGTTCCCTTGGTCCCTCCGTCCCCGTCTTGCGTCCAATGGACAGATGACCTCTCGACTCCACGCGGCCTCTCTCGCTCTCCTGATATTGGGGTGCCCCATCCAAGCTCTGCTTGGGTGGGGTTCGCTGCTCCACGCCCAACCCGGCTCCCATCTCCCCATCGCCGAAACCGACCACATACAGGTCGGCGCATCTCTTCTTCAAATTGACTTCGCCGACGGCCCGCTCGATCTTCCCAAATCCGCCATCCTCGCCCGCATCGCCACGGCAGCCTCTGCCGTCGCCACCTACTACGGCCGATTTCCCGTCCCCGCCGCTCGCGTGCTCGTCATTCCGGTCCCCGATCGTCACGGCATCGTCCAAGGCACGACTTGGGGCGACATGCACGGATCTCCCGGCTTCACCCGCCTCCGCATCGGCGAGCACACCACCGCGCCCGAACTCGCCGCCGACTGGACCATCACGCACGAGCTCACCCACATGGCATTTCCATCGATGCCACAAGATCCGAATGAGGATCAGTCAGCCCAGCACTGGATCGAGGAAGGCCTCGCCACTTACATTGAGCCAGTTGAGCGCGTCATGATCGGCGATCTCACTGCGGAGAAAATCTGGCACGACATGGTGCGCGATATGCCGCAAGGCGAGCCAGCGTCGGGCGACCAGGGCCTGGACCACACACACACCTGGGGCCGCACCTACTGGGGCGGAGCCATGTTCTGTCTCGTCGCCGACGTCCAGATCCGGCAACAGACCCACAACCGCCTCGGCCTTCAGGACGCGCTACGCGCCATCGTCGCCACCGGCGGCACCATCGACCATAACTGGACCCTGCCACAAGCTCTCGCAATCGGCGACAAGGCCACCTACACCCACGTCCTCACCGATCTCTACGCCCAGTGGAAAGACACGCCCGTCCAGTACGATTTGTCCGCGCTTTGGACCCAGCTCGGAATTCTCTCTACTCCAAACGGATTCGAGTTCTCAGGGACCGCCCCCCTCGCCAAAATCCGCGAGGCAATCACGAAGCCCAAACAAAACCCCATACCCGCAACAATCCTGCCCGCTGCCAGCAGATAATCAGCGGCGGGTCAAAATTGGCCGCTTCGGTGCATAAAATCGAAGAAATTCGACTAAATTTGACGACGATCTCGAGTGGCTTTTACTGATTCTAAATAAGTTAAGTGCCAAAATATGCCTCGAGGCGGGGATATCACTCAGTGTGGCCCGTTAGGGGCTTCGAGGAGCACCGCGACTCGGATTTAGCCTTGGTGCTTCATGAAATGAGTATGCACCGGAAGGCGGAAATAATCGGCAAGCTTCGGGCAATTTACTTTTGACTTACATACGCCTGATACCAGGTAAGTTAGCGAGCGGTGAGTGGGTGGAAGCACCGCGCGAAAGCTTGACACGAAAGACAGCAGCGTGTGGAGCTGCGCGATTCACTGTTCGTTTGTCCCCTCACTCGTGTTCTGCTTCGCGGTCCGCGTCCAACTGCTCCAGCGGCGCCAGCTCTTCCTCCGCCACATTCCACTGCCGCAGAATTTTGTAGATTGTCCCCGTCGAAAATCCCGCTGCCACCAGCCGCCGCATCACGCGCGCCGTGCCCTTTGGGCTCTCAGGTTTTGGAATGCGTTTTCGGCTGAGGTATTCGCGCGCCAGGTTCTCTTCATTCGCCAGCCTTTCATCGCTCGCGCCGCCGTATCGCGCCTCAATCGCCTCCGCAATCAGCTCGGAATGGATTCCCTTCTTCTGCAAATCCTGCCGCACGCGCCGCGCGCCCAGCTTTTCGTTCTCCTGCCTCAGCCGCGCGTATGTCTCGGCGAACGCGCGGTCGTCGAGGTACCCATGCTCCTTGAGCCGCGCAATCGCCGCCCTCACGGCCTGCTCGCCCCTCTCACCCGCGGCAGCCCGAGCGTTCATCAGCCGCCGCAGCTCTACCTCAGTGCGCATCTGCCGCCCCAGCGCCCTCACCGCGTACTGATACAGCCCCGCCTCTTCCAGCGGCTCGCGCGCTTTGCGGGATTTGGGCGGGGATGACATGGGCTTGCTCAGTTCTGTGCTATCCCACCCTTGCCGCAAAGACGCGGCAAGGATGGGGCAACATCGGCTTAATCAACGATGGATCGACCCTCAGGGGCTAAGCAGGCTGCGGAAAAACTCGATTTCTCAAAAAGCGTGAAAAATGAATCGCGCCAGGATGACCCAGGAACGATCCGCGAGGGTTGGTCGATGGTTTTGCATCCCCCAAATTTCGCTCTTTCGCCTTCCATTTGGAGTTTTTCCGCAGCCTGTAA
>Ga0207933_1003147_pt1 | contig 9977 bp, 4 predicted proteins | sample NGESurdeep092012_4_FD_184488 | JGI IMG/M metagenome (GOLD analysis project Ga0207933, IMG submission 184488) | Arctic peat soil microbial communities from Barrow, Alaska - NGEE Surface sample F53-3 deep-092012 (SPAdes) | ecosystem: Environmental > Terrestrial > Soil > Wetlands > Peat ...
GCGGCGGCTACCGCCGCCACTACATTGCGGCGGCTACCGCCGCCCAGGTCTGGGGATGCGCGCCCAAACCCCGCCCGGTCTCCGGGTTCCAGTACTCCGCAAACTTTGCGCGCAAGCACGCGCGCTTCGTGAGCCGACCGATCTCCGCCGCGAGGACCTCGTCACCGCTTTGGTGTGCCGAATACGCGGCCAGGTAGTTCAGCTGCGGCCAGGTCGGTCCACGCCAGTACTGGACTGGGTTGTAGGCGGGATTCCAGGAAGGTACGAAACGCGGACCATACGGTGCGCCGAACCGCCCGGGATCTGTCAGTTGGCGCAGTGCGGCCCCGGCTTTCGCCGGATCAGAGGTGCACATCGCGGGCAACGCGGCGTCCATCGTCGGCACCCGCACGCTGGCGCCGCCGCCCCGAAACGCGACATCTGACCACAGCCCTTCGGAGCGATCCCATGCTGCTTCATCGAGGGTTTCCGCCAGCGCGCGACCGCGCGCGATCCAGTCGGTATCGCCAATCAACTCACCCAACGTTGTCGCGGCATCTGCCGCGATCGCATTGAACGATGCCGGCGCGACGACGAAGTCAGGATTGTAAATCGCCTGACCCGAGGGACTGAACACGGTGCGGTTCAACAGTGCTCGGTCGAACGCCGTCCAGACGCGGCGATTCCAGACACTCGTGCCGATCCAGCTATCCCAACGCGGCGAGTCATCGGTGCCCGCTTCCCACGGATGCACGATCACCAGCAGTCCATCGCGCAACCGATCGCGCCACAGTGCCGCGAGTGCACGCTGCGCGCTCTCAAGCAATTGATCGGACGGCGGGAAGCCGGCGTCCGCTCCCGCCTTCAGCGCACGCGCATAGACGGGTGGCTGGGTGAACGACGACACGCCTTTCAGCGGGCCACGCGGATAGGTACGACGGCCGTAGCGCATGTGTGGCAGGAATCCGTCGGGCAACTGGCCCACGAAGACTGCCTCGAGTTCTCGGGATCCTCGCGCATCACCGAGCGCGAACCAGGCAATAGCGTGAAAGCACGAATCCCACAGCCACAGGTGAGGGTAACTGCGGCGGTTGGGTCGGCAGTACCCGGCCGATTCGTTCCATGCGCGGTCAAGAACGCGGGTAGCTCCGGCGCGCACGATGGCATCGAGTCGGTCGGGGGCCGGGGTTCCCGCACGAAAACTGCGGTGGTCGCGGCTCAAAGCGACGCAGGAATGGCTAGCGAGGCGTTGTGGTCAGGTGCGGCGTCGCGCAGCGCTGCCGCGGCGCCGGTCTGCCTTGCCGCAAGCACCGCAGTCGGAATCGTACCCGTGTCAGCTCCGTGCGCGACGGCGTCAAGGTACGCGGTCCACTCGTCGAGGTAGGCGAGTTCAGCGGCTTTCGCCTTGTGCAGCGCGGTGTGCCACGGGAGCACTGACGTCGACGCCACGGCTGCGCGGGTCGCACGCACCTGGGCCACGCCCTGACTCGCCGACTGGTCGATCAGTTGCAACAGACCGGCCCGCACATTTGGCTGCGCTGAACCGAGCAACGGCATCGTGTACTGCCTCGTCGATTCGAGCGTCGCGTCCGCGTGCGCAGCTGTTGCCTGTCCATTGACCGTCGCAGCGAGCAGTGCTTTGAACTCGTGGTGACGCGAGTCTCGGTCGAGGGTTACGGCGCCGTAGGCGATCAGGATGACCACCACCAACACGGGGACGAGAACACGTGGCAGGCGATGACGTCTTTCGCGACCGCCAGTCACGAGGACGTCGGCGCGACTCGCCGGCTGATCACCGGTCATGTCAGGTCGCAGTCATCTCAGGTCGCAGTCATTTCAGGTCGGCCGTGCGTCTAGGTCGAGGGCGCCAGGATTGCTGCGGCCGCATTAAAGATGTCCGCGCCGACCGAGCTTGTACCACCAAACAACCACGCTGAGGCTGCTGACGGTTGCGCGGTCGCGAGGTAGCCAGCGACCGAACTCGGCAGAGCGCCGCCGCTCGGTACCAAGACGACAGGTCCGTGGTTCATGGCTGCCACGCTGCCACCTGAGAGCGCATCAGGGAAGGCCAACCCACTGGCCAGACCGATCGAAGCGGGTTTGGGGAAGAACGCCTGCGCCACCAGCACCGACGTAGCGAACCGGTCACTGCCCACGAATAGCTGTGCCGAGGCGTCTGCGTGTCCCGCGGGGCCGCCGATGGCGTAGCGCTTGGCACTCGGGTGAGCGGCCAAGTAAGCCGCGGTCGGGCCCGATTGTCCTGAGCCGGCCGTCAGCAGCACGACGCCACCAGCCTCAGCGGCAGCCGAACCGGCCGACAGCGCGTCAGGGAAGTTCGTGCCGTCTGCTTCGAAAACAACGTTGGGGTTGCCAAGCGCAGCGGCAACTTGGGCTGCCGTGGCGAATCGGTCAGGTCCAGAGATTCGAACGACCGGGTGGCCGAGGGCAGCCACCGCGTTCGCGACGGCAGGTGTCACCGCGGAGATCCCTCCGAGCACGTACACGGTCGCCCCTGGCGCGAGAACTCGCTCGATCTCGGCAGACGTTGCGCTCGACAGTGACCCGCTCGCGGTCAGGAGCAGTGGGCCGTGCTTACCGACGGCGAGCGGCGTGCCCGAGAGTGCATCGGCAAAGGTGTCCGAGCGAGCCAACACAACCGCCGCCGCTGAGCGCGTTGTGGGAAATTCCGTTTGCGACGCGGCGATGCTCGTCGCGATGCGGTCTGCGCCCGAAATTCGAGCGAGCGCGAGTATCTGCACTGCTGATCCGGTCCCGCCGCCGCCGCCACCGCCGCCACCGCCGCCGCCACCGCCACCGCCACCGGTGCCGACGGAGACGGTCGGCGGACTGGCCATCGCGGTCAGGGTGCCGCTCGAGGTGTTTCGTTCCTGGGCGGTGAACGTTGTCGTGGCGGCGGTACTCGGGGACGTTGTGGCGCCACCAGACCCCGACCCGTAGGTGATGGTCATGCTGCCGCCGACCGGAATTGACACGGAGTCAACACGGATCGTCGAGCCGGTGACGGCGACGGTGCCGGTGCTGACCGTCACGTAGCCAGGTGTTGACGGCGTGGTGTTCGGCTGGGTCCAGCCGGTCGAGCCGCCTATGGGCACAGTAATTGCGACGGTGCCCGTGACAAGACTGGTGTTCGCTGCCGGCCTGTAGATGAAGGTCAGCGTGGTCGATGTCGACGGCGTAACGCTGGTCGGCGACACGGTCAGCGTTCCTGAGCCGTCAGGACCGCCCACCAGAACCTGCGGTGACGAGGCGAGCGCCGTCAAAGTGCCGGTGCTGAGGCCCTCCTGTGTTGTGGTGAAGGTCGAGGTCTGCGCACTATTCGGGGAGAGCGCCCCGAGCCCGCCGCTCGCCGTGTCGCCGTAGGCGATGGTGACGGTAGTGCCGCTGGCCACAGTCAGGCCGGACACCTGGATTGTGTTGGAACTGATCGCCACAGTCCCGAGCGAGGAGGTCGTGTAGCCGGCCTGGCCCGTAGTGGTCGACGGGGTTGACCAGCCCGCAGGCACGGCAATGTCGAGCTCGCCGGCCGTGAGGTTGTGGCCCGCACCTGCTGTGTAGGTGAAGCGCAGCGTGGTCCTAGTCGATGCGTTGATCGTGGTCTGGTCAGCGACGATTGCTCCCGAGCCGTCTGAGCACAGGTCGCCGGTCAGGTTCGCTCCGACCGGCGTCCCAAGCCCGGTTGCCATGTCGTAGCCGGTGCCGGCCATGTAGTTGTTGCCGTTCGTGCCCAGCGCGTCGTTATTGCCGGCGGTTACGTCATGGAAGTCCGCCGGCCATGCCGCACGCAGCTGGTACAACGCCGGGTTGAGGAAACCAAGTCGGTGTCCGTCGCACGACGAGCTGGCATCTGCCAACGCAATCAGCGCGGCCCAGGTAGGTGCCGCAGCGCTGGTGCCGCCGATCGTGTGCCAGCCCCCGAGGACATAGATTCGGTACCCGGTCGACGGCTGGGCCGACGCGCTGACGTCAGGAACCTCGCGACACAGTGACGCAGCGGGTTGTCTGCACATCGTCCCGGTATTGCCGCTGGCAACCGACAGCGCCGTCTGCCACGAAGGCATGAGCCATGCTGAAGAGATGCCCCCACCGCCCGCGCTCAACCCGCCGTTGACGGTGCCCTCGTTCCAGGTCGACTCCGGGCCACTCGCTGACTGCAGGTCGGTGCCGCCGACGCCGGTCACATACGGCTGACTCGCGGGGTCGTCGACTGCAAGCGCAGTTGAGCCCCCGAGCGGGTTGTCGCAGTCGGCCGAGCCTGCGTCGCCCGACGCTGCCAGCATTGTCTGCCCCTGAGCGGCCATCTGCTGGAAGATCGCGTTCTCGGCGTTGAGGAAGTTCGTGGTATCACGAGCTTCGCATTGACCCCAACTGGTGCTCACCACCTGCGCGACGTTGTCGGTCGCGATCGCTTGGTACATGTGCAGCACGCTGGGCAATGAGTTCGGCGCCTGGTAGACGTCGATCGTGGCACTTGGCGCGAGCCCGATGACGTCTTCGATGTCAAGCGCCGCTTCGCCGCTTTGACTACCGCTCGGGCCGCCGTCAATAGATATCGGGTTCACCGTTGTAGCGGTGGTGTAGCACGACTGATACGTCGCGATGTCGCTTGGCGTGTATGGCTCCAACTCGGCGATGGCGACCGTGACGCCGCTACCGAGCGTGCCGCCCGAATACAGCGACGTGAGGCCGTAGTAGTTCGCGACTTGCGGCGCGGTGTATCCGGGCGGTCCAGCTGCCTGGACGCAGGCAGTGGGGCCGGTCAGGTTCGCGGTCAAGGCCGGTGTCGCGGAATTCGAGCCCAGTACGTCGTCCGACGTAGCCTGCATGGTCGAAAGCGAGTGCGTGAGTTGGGTCAACGTGTCAAGGCCAACGATTGCTTGCACAGCGCCGACGACGTCGGTCGGGACCTGGGGCGCCGCCACGTTCGCGCGTGCAGTGCGGCCGGACGCGAGCCGGTACTGGCGAAACGATGTGTGCAAGGCACTGCCGACTTTGGTGACCGACCCGGAGACGGGAAGAAGTGATCCCTGCGCGGTGCCGACCGTGAGCCCGAGCGATCGCAAGCGCCTGCTGACATCGGCGATCGTTGACGGTGTTGGCCCGAACTGGCTCGCATATTCGGCCGAGGTGAGGAACTGCCGGTACTGCGGTGAACCAGGCGTCGAGACAGCAGTGGTGAACGCGTTGAGCGCGGCCTGATTGCGGGGGCGCAGGACGACGTCGAATGAGATCGGCTGTGCCGCAGGAGCGGCGCCCTGCACTTGGGCGCCGACCGGGATTGCGGGTGCGCTTCCCACCGAGGTGTCACCGGTGCCGGCGCTCGCCACCGCCGAGACATTGATCGCGAGCGTGAGAAAGAGGCCGCTGACTGCGGCCACGGCAACGCCAGCGCGATCAGATCGGCGCACGAATCCCCCGATGAGTCGATGTGGCGACCAGAGTCCGCCGCGTCATTGACCACGATAGGTCGCATGAGGAGCTTGCGCGGCCGAATCACGCGTTCGGCCCCAACCAGCGCCGCCTCGGCTTGTCGCACGCACCCTGATATCACAGCCCATACGCTTCCTGTGCCCGCACGCAAACGGGTGAAGCGCAGCCAAATGGGTGATGAACCCCCGCGTATGGATGACTGCGCGCGGCGAAGGGATGGCGCATGAGCGACGCGGCTGCGCGGGCCGGCAGCCCAGTTTCGCCCCGCACCCCATTGCCGCCGCGCGCCCCACTACCGCCCCGAACGTGGCGCCGGCTGCGCGATGACGCACTCCGGTTCGACCGGCACGGTGTGCTGCTTCGCCCGAGCCTGCGGATGGCGGCTGGCGTCACGGTGACGCTGGCCATTGGCTACGCGGCTGGGTCATGGGCAACCGGCGCGGCCGCCGCGGGGGGAGCGCTGGCCGTGGGAATCCCGTCCGTAGCGCCCTCGCCGCGGCCGCGCATCGCGATTCTGGCGTCGACCGCTGCGGCGATGGCGCTCGGCACTTTCGTCGGCTCGGCGACGAGCAGCTACGCGGGCCTGCATGTCATCGCGGTCGCGCTCTTCACATTCGCGGGTGGCCTCCTCGTAGCGGTCGAGCCAGCCGTCACGGCGGTTGGACTCAATGCGATCGTCGGGCTCGTGGTGTACGGCCGATTCCCGGGATCGCCTGAGACCGCGTTGAAGAGCGCTGGCCTGGTTGCAGCCGGCGGCTTGTTCCAGGTGCTGTTGGTCGTGGTCTTGCGGGGTCGTCCGCGCGTCGGCCGCGCGCTTGCCGGGCTGTCACTCGGCTACGCCGCACTCGCGAGTTATGCCGCAGATCTCGACATCGCACGATCGAGCTTGCCACTTGCGGCGGCCATCGACGCCGCGGTTGTCGATCGCGAGTTCTCGTTCGGTGCCGGTACGAGCGGTGGGTCCGAGGAGGCGCGCCGGAGCCTCGTCGACGAGGCGCGGCGCGTCAGGCTGGAACTCTTGAGCCTCGCGAGCGCGCGGGCGGCAGCGCACGAGGGCCAGGAGCCGGACTCCGCATTGCTGGCAAGTTTCGACCAGCTGAAGTCGCGGCTAGGCGCCTTCTTTGATCACATCGGCGACGGGCTCGCACATGCCGGTGTCCCGGCCGACCTCGAGGTCGCGCTTCACGCGGCCACCGAGGCGATTGAGAACCTTCGGCGAGCCGCGGCTGCGGCGCCGCATGCCCAGCTCATTGCCGCGCGAGCGTCGACTGCGGGAGCAGCACTGGCCGGTCAACTGCGCGCGATCGCCGGATTGCTACCCCCAGCGGTCGAAGTGAAGCGCACGCCGCCGTCGTCCGCCGTCCGTTCCGCGACCCGCATCACGCGCGTCAGTGCGCAGGGCGCCGAAGCGATTGTCGAACGAATGCAGGCGAATCTGACCTGGCAATCGGATGCGTTTCAGCACGCGGTACGACTCGCAAGCGTCGTCTCGGCGTCCGCTGTGATTGCGCATGCGGTGGGTATCGGACGCGGTTACTGGCTGGCGCTGACTGCGGTGCTGGTTTTGCGGCCCGAATTCTCCGTGACCTACACGCGGGGGGTGGCGCGGGCGATTGGGACGATCGTCGGCGTGGGTATCGCGTCGATCGTCGCCGTTACGGCGCACCCACACGGATGGGTGCTGGTGCCGTTCGTCGGTGTGTTCGTGTGGCTGTCGGGCGCGCTGTTCAACGCGAGCTATGCAGCGTTCAGCGTCGCCGTCACGGGCGCCGTGGTATTCCTGCTCGCCGGCCTTGACGCCGATCCGGTAGCGGACGCTCGCGACCGCCTCGTCGCCACGGTGCTTGGCGCCGCTCTTGCGTTAGGCGCGTATGCGGTGGCGCCCGCGTGGGGACGACGACCGGTGGCCGAGGCGGTCGCCGATCTCGCGGACACCACGCAGCGTTACGTCGCCCTTGTCTTGCAGGCGGTGATCGACCCAGCCGCGGATATCTCGGCATTGCCTGGGGCGAGTCGCGCGGTTCGGCTCGCGCGCACGAATGCAGAGGCTGCGATCAACCGCTCGCTGGGCGATCCGGCATCTCGGCGGATCGACCCTGCAGCCACGCTTGAGGTGCTGGCCACCTTCAGGCGGCTTGCCATCGCTTCCCATACGTTGCGGCTAGCGCCGACGCTCAGCTTGGTCGGCGTCCCACCCGCTCTGAATGAGCTGAGCAGGGCCATCGACTCCGAACTCACGGCGATCAGCGCACGGTTGCGGTTCGGCAGGATCACGGTCGTGCGTGAACCCCTGCGCGCGCTGCACCAAGAGGTCGTCGCTGCGCTATCCGCCGATCCCGCAGCCCCGGAAGCACTTGTCGTCGCAGAAACCGACGAGATCGTCGATGCGACGAACTCACTCGCCGACATCGTCGAGCGGGCACCGGCGTAGCTTCGGAACACGCAGCAGTCATCGAGCAACATTGCCTGAACGACGACGCAACCAAACAGCGCCCGCGCGCGTCGATTCGCCGTGACACCCGCAACGGGTTCGGCGCGCCGATCAAGAAGAAGCGGCGCAATCAAGAACAACCGCGGCGCGCCGGTCAAGAACACGCGGCGGCGCGACGAAGCAGTGTCACACTCGGCTCGTTCAGACGCTCTATGAGAGCGTTCGATGATCAAGATCACGGGGGCAGGGTTTGACGTGAAGGCTCCGAGCAACCGCCGACTGCCGGGGCTGGACGGCCTGCGTGCGATCGCCGTGATCGGGGTGCTCCTGTATCACGCCGGCGTGGGATGGCTCCCCGGCGGGTTCCTGGGCGTCGACCTCTTCTTCGTGATCTCCGGCTTCTTGATCACCTCGCTGCTGTTGAGCGAAGCGCGGACAGCCGGCCGTCTTTCGTTGCGGCAGTTCTACCTGCGCCGGGCCCGGCGATTGTTACCCGCACTATTCGTGATGCTCGCCGTACTGGCTGTATTCATGGCGATCTTCGCGGCCGCCGAGTTGGGACAGGCGCGCGGCGACATCGCAGCCGCACTGGGGTACGTGTCGAACTGGTGGTACGTGCTCCATCACCGGTCGTACTTCATCGCTGCGGGCCGGCCGTCGCCTTTCCAACACTTGTGGTCGCTCGCCGTCGAGGAGCAGTTCTACCTCATCTGGCCGGCAGTGCTGGTCGCACTGATGGCGACCCGCGCTCGCCTGCGCTGGGTCACCGGCGTTGCGCTCGCTGCGGCAATTGGATCGGCGTTTTGGATGCGCGTGCTCGCGGTGCGCGGCAACGTGCCGTTCGATACCGACTCGTCGCGGTTGTACTTCGGCACCGATACACACGCGAGCGCACTGTTGCTCGGGGCCGCTGCGGCGGCCGTGATGTCGGGCCTCGCCGCCAGACTTGATCGAGGGATCGCCGTTGGCGTCCGCGCCGCCTGGGACGTCGTCGGTGTCGCAGGGCTAATCGCTGTGTGCTGGTCGATGCACGCAGTCGACTACTACCGGCCGGGCTTGTATCGCGGCGGCTTTCTCGCGTTCGCTGCGGTCGGCGTTGTCGTCGTGGTCACCGCCTCGGCACCCGGCGGCTGGCTCGGGCGTGCACTCGATGTGCCGCCGATGCGATGGATTGGCGAGCGTTCTTACGGCCTCTACCTCTGGCACTGGCCCGTTTTCGTCTACACCCGACCCAGTCTCGATTGGTCGTTGCACGGCCCGGCTGCCCTTGCCGCCAGGTTGGCGATCGTCGCGTTGTTGAGCGAACTGTCGTACCGCTTCGTCGAGGTTCCACTGCGCCGCGACGGCGCGGTGTCACTAGTTCGCAGGGTTGCGATGCCGCGGACGTGGCGGGTCGTCGCGCCGGCGCTGTCGGCCGTTCTCGGTGTCGCGGCCGTTGCCGGGGCGACGGCTTTCGTCTCGAATCGCATCGCCCACACGCAAGTCCGAGGCCGTCAAGACACCGCAGCCCTTGGTCAGGGTCAGGCGACATCGATCGGAGCGATCGCGTCCCCGAGACCGATCTCGCCGAAACCCGCGGCGTTGCCAGCTACGGCCTCGGCCACTTCAGCGGCCCCGAGTGAGCCACCCGCGACGCCGGCCCCGACATCAGAGCTGCCTGTCGTTTCGTTGCCGACACATCCGCCATCGCGCCCGACCCACCCGGTGAGCGGTCCGCACGCTGCGGCCACTAAACCACCGACGATCCCCGTCGGCGTCCCGCCCTCTGTTAGCGCAGTTGGCGACTCGGTCATGCTCGACGCCGCTACGGCACTGAAGGCGGCCTGCCCGGGCACCGAGGTGTATGCCGTCGTCGGCTGGCAGGCGAAGGCGGTGTTCGCCGAAGTCGCCACTCTGCGCACTGCTGCGCACCTCGGCCGCGACGTGGTCATCGAAACCGGCACCAACGGCATCGTCAGCGCGAAGGAGTTGGACGCCACACTTACCGCACTTTCCGACCGCCAGAAGGTGATCGTCATCAACGACCACATGGACCGGCCCTGGGAACCGCCGAACAATGCGATGTTTCCTACGGTGGTGAAAGCGCATCCCAACGCCGTACTCGTGAACTGGGACGCCG
>Ga0207933_1003149_pt1 | contig 9971 bp, 8 predicted proteins | sample NGESurdeep092012_4_FD_184488 | JGI IMG/M metagenome (GOLD analysis project Ga0207933, IMG submission 184488) | Arctic peat soil microbial communities from Barrow, Alaska - NGEE Surface sample F53-3 deep-092012 (SPAdes) | ecosystem: Environmental > Terrestrial > Soil > Wetlands > Peat ...
GGCGGCAATTTGCCGGTTCAATCCGCCGGACGCCAGTTTTTCTCCCAATTCGCCCAGCGCGGATTTGATTTTTGAGTCAATCATTTCGCCGCGTCGAATGATCAATTGCCCGGCGTCGTAATGCTCGGCCACGACCAGTTGCCCGACGGCCAGGTCGCGCGCCTGTTGTGTGAGCGGCGCGTCGGGAATGCAATTCGGCTTGAGAAAATCTGACAGTGCGCGCGCCAGCGGCTGCTGCTCCTCGGAAAAATTCTCGCGGAACAACGCGCGCAAACGCAAAATCGTGACGACGCCGGATTCGGCGACTAGCGTGCCGCGCTGCGTCACGTCGTTCAGAGATAATTTTTCATTCGCGTCGCCGACCGGCACCAGCCGCAGCGTTTCGCCTGTCACAAAACCGGCGGGCAGTTCGTCTGGACGCGCGGGACGTCCGGTCATTTGCACCAGCGAATCAAGCAGCCGGTCTTGGATCGCCAGCCCCGAATCGCCGCGCGCCCAAGCTGCGGCGAGTTCGGCGGTGACGGGAAAACTTTTATTTTTGACATTGAACGCGGTGATCAGATAACCAAAATCGGGCAACGCAATCGTCTTGTCGTCAATCACACGCTGATGGAAGGTGTCTTTCACGGCGGCGGTGAAATTGGAATGTGCCGATGCAAACGCCGCGAGAAATTCATTTTCCACGGCGCTGGCCATGCCGGGATAACTGCGGAAAACAGCCGGGGTTTTCAGCGCCTCGGACGACTTCAACGCGGCGGTTGCGTTCGCGTCAATTACATCAAGCGTCACGGGCGTGACGATGTCGTCATCGGCGGTGTCGCCGATGCGATAAGCAGCGATGTCTTTGGCGTGGAGAACGGAAATGAAAATGAGCGCGCAGCCGCAGACGAGCCTGAAAATTTGTGCGCCTCTCAACATAAAAACGGTTTTTGCCCATCGAGCAAATCATCGCCCGACCAGAGCGTGGGCGGAGTCCAGCTTCGGAAAAATCCCGGCGTGACTGCGGTTTCCAAAACAGTCTGCCTCGGCAAGCCGCCCCTCACGGTGTCAGCCGCAAACGCCGACGACAGCGAGCCGAGCAAAATCAAAACCATCAGGAGCTGACGCATGATTGAACGATAATGAGTCGCGGCACAAATTCAATCCTGATTATTTAAGGCTTTGCGCAGTATCATTTGGAGTTTTGCCGGAAAATGTCAACTGGGGTTGATTGCAGATTTTATTTAAGTTCTTTCAGCTTCTGCCGATGAAATTAACAGCATGGTGCCCGGCGACCATAAATAGCTGGAAGGACCAACCGGTGAACGCCTATTTAATGGTTCACCAGCGCAGCATGGATGTTGCGTAAGAACAATGCCCCTAACGGGGCGACTCACGGAAAGAGTTAGTTATGGTAATAAATACAAACACATCAGCACAATCAACCGCAACATTGCTCGCCCAATCGAGCGCCATGTTGAGCCAGTCGCTTGCACGCTTGTCTTCCGGTTCGAAGGTTACTTCGCCGGCGGACGACAGCGCAGGTTTGGCCGTCTCGATGAACTTGGTGTCGCAAGAGGGTGAAAATACTGCGGCTTCAAACAACATCGCCGACGCCGTATCGTTCAATCAAACGCAGGACGGTTATCTCTCGCAGGTGACCAGTGCGCTGGATCGCATGAGCGAACTGGCGGTTCAGGCGCAGGACGTGACAAAGTCGGACAGCGACCGCAGTCTTTATCAACAGGAGTTCAGCACGCTGGCCACTTATGTCAATAACGTGTCCACGGAGAACTTCAATGGCGTCAGTCTGTTTGGAGGCACCCAGTTGAATGTGACAATTGACAGCAGTGGAAATACGTTCGCAATGCAGGGCGTTAATTTGGCCACTAGCACAACGTTCACTAATCTCAGTAGTAGTGATAACATCAGCACCCTTACCGGCGCGGCAAGCGCACTGACGGGCGTCGAAGCGGCCATCTCCCAATTGGCAACGGATCGCGCAACTCTTGGCGCGAACGAAGAAACGCTCAACGATTATAGCGGCCAGTTGGCGACATTGAACAACAACTTGTCAGCCGCCAACAGCACGATCATGGACGTGGACGTGGCGCAGGAAAGCACCAACTACGCCAAGGAAAACATCCTGGTCCAGACCGGCACGGCGATGTTGGCGCAGGCCAATGCGTTGCCACAAATCGCGCTGAAACTCCTTCAGTAAGGAGCGCAGTTTGATTCGCTGAATTGGTAACAATCCTCGGACGGCGCAAAAGCGTCGTCCGAGGTTTCGCATGAAAAGTTATTTGTTGAACATGATGGAAAATTTCGCCGGGAAGTGAACAGACGGATCGAAGGATTGTATGTCAACAGCCAGCACCATTAGTTCGATACTCGGCACCAGCCAGGTTCCTCAAATTGGCTTGACGAATAATTCCAGCACAAGTTTGCAATCCACGCTGGCGGTGACCGGGCTGGCTTCGGGCATGGATTGGTCAACCGTGGTTTCTGAACTCGCGCAGGCGGAACGCGCGCCCGAAACTCAATGGCAAAGCCAGCAATCCGCCATCAACACCCAGAAATCCGCCTTCACAACCATAGCGGGCGACTTGAGCACTTTGCAGACGGATTTGCAGACGTTGCAAGACCCCACACTTTACCAAAGCACCTCGGCTCAATCATCCAATGCTGCCGTTGCAACGGCGGCAACCGGCACCAAAACTTCAATCGGCAGTTTCACTTTCAATATTTCACAACTGGCCACTGCGGCCCAAATCAACGGCACGGCCAATATCAGCCAGGTTCTCGCTCCGGGCGGTAACGTCAGCGGCGTGACGATGGGCACGGCGGGATTTGCCACTCCAGTGACGGCGGGGACATTCACGGTGGACGGCGCGCAGGTCACCATTGCGGCCACGGATTCGTTACAGGACGTTTTTGACAAGATCGCTTCTGCAACGGGCAACAAAGTTACTGCCAGTTACAATTCAACCACGGATGAAATCACTTTGGCCAGCAGCGACAGCAGTGAAGTCGTTCTTGGCAGCGCGGCGGACACGAGTAATTTTCTGCAAGTCGCCCAACTTTACAACAACGGCACGGATTCCGTGAGCAGCACCTCGGCGCTGGGCCGGGTCAACACCACTGTGACGATGTCGAGTTCGGATTTGGCGGCGCCCATCACGGACGGCGGCACCGGTAATGGCCAGTTCACCATCAACGGCGTGACTTTTAATTATGATGCCAATTCCGACAGCCTTCAAAATATTCTGGATGACATCAACCGTTCCGCTGCCGGCGTCACGGCCAGTTATGATTCGGTGAACAATCGCTTCACGCTGACGAATAATTCCACCGGCGACGTTGGAATTTCGATGCAGGACGTGACGGGAAATTTTCTGGCGGCCACCGGACTTTCCGGCGGCACGTTGGCGCGCGGACAAAACCTGCTCTACACTCTCAACGGCGGGTCGCAACAATTGGTCAGCCAGTCGAACACGATCGGTCAATCGAGTTCCGGCATCAGCGGGCTTTCGGTCACTGCGGCCGCCACGGGTTCAACGACCGTCACGACCGGCAGCGACACGAGCAAAATCAGTTCGGCCATTCAACAGTTCATCACCGATTACAACGCCGTGCAGACGGCGATCAGCAGCCAGCAGCTTGTAACCACGGCTTCGGACGGCACGGTGACGCCAGGGCCGCTTACGGGCGATCAAACCGCCAACGACATCGCCGAAAATCTGCGCGCCTTGAGTTTTTCCTCCGGATCCGGGTTGACTAATTCCATTGCTTCGATTGGCGATTTGGGCGTTCAAACCAACGGACAGGACAACACGCTCACGTTGGGTGATTCCGATACGTTGAACAATGCGCTGGCCAACAACCTCAACGCCGTCCAGTCATTTTTTGCCGACGCCACCAACGGCATGGCGACGCAACTGAACAGTTACATCACCAACATCACCGGAACCGATGGCGAACTCACGGGCCACCAGGCCAGCCTGACGCAACAACACGACAATTTGAGCACCCAGATTTCCAACTTGGAAACAAAAATCACATCGGACTCGGCGCAATGGACGAGCGAATTTCAAGCCATGGAACAAGCCGAGTCACAGGCCAATCAGGAGCTGACTTATCTGTCCGAACAAGTCACCAACGGAAGCCTCTGATCGTCCATGAAAAACTTTTTTTCCAGCCGTTCGTTAGTCGCGGTCGTCATTCTGGCCGGTTGCATTGTGCTGACGCAGGATACGATTATGTCAGCGCAGGATGCCAAACCTCAAAACGTATTTTCTTCTTCGCCGGTTTTGCCGGAGGATTTGAAACGCGTGGTGGTGTTGCCGCTGGTTTGCGAAAAGTCGCAGACAGATTTGTCAAGCGGCTGTGAAATGCTGGATCCGGTTTTGCAGGTGGAACTGGTGAAGACCAAAAAGTTTGAGGTGGTTTCCGCCGGCTCCGAAATGCTGCGAAGCCTCACGGGGCAATCCGGCTGGACCGGCGCGGAGGTGTTGCCGACGAATTTTTTCGATTCGCTGCAGCGAGCGTATGGCTGCGACGCCGTCTTATTTTGCCAGTTGACCGTGTTTCATGCTTATGCGCCGCTGGCTGTCGGCTGGCGGATGAAGCTGGTTGATGCGGCCACGAAAAAGATCATCTGGGCGGCGGACCTGGTTTTTGACGCCAGTGATCCGGCGGTCGCAAAAAGTGCGGAACAATTTCAAAAACAGCAGCAGAATACTCATGGGGAAACGAAGTCGCTGCTGAAAAACTTGGCAAGAGTCGCCGACCGCCAGCCAGCGTCAGCCTTGGATGATCAATGGGGCATATTTAATTCACCACGCCATTTCGGCCAGTTTGCGGCCGAAAAACTGTTGCAAACATTGCCTGAAAGATGAAATCGGGCTAAAGTTATTTCGCGCGCCGCCGATAAAGACACAGCGAACGCGAACGTTGTAACATTGTTACCAAGAAATATGGAAATTGAGTTCAATCCCGGCCTGAATGCAAATGTTGGAATCAGCCAGCCCATTGCCCGCCGGAAAAACACACAATCGGCGGAGAATACCATGCCCTTTGAGCGCACACAGGCCCTGGAAAAAACCCTGAAGGAATCTTCACAAGTCCGCCCCGAATCCGTGGCGTGCGCGAGCGCCTTGGTTGCGGATGCAAACTACCCTTCCGACAATTTGCTAAACAAAATAGCCGGGGTTTTAGCCGGACACATTAACGACGAGCAAGCCTAAGCCGATTTTTCTTACACGGCTATGAACGCAGCCAACACGTGGAAATCATACCGGCAAATCGCCACGCAGACCGCGCCGCCCGGACAACTCGTGCTGATGCTGTTTGACGGAGCGCTGCATTCGCTCGAACGCGCCCTGGCTGGCTTTGATTGCCATGATCCGCGCCAAAGAAACGAGACCATCCACAACAATTTGCAGCGCGCGGTGAACATCATCCGGCAACTGAACCATTCGCTGAACCTCGAAGCCGGCGGCAAGCTCGCGGAAACGCTTCGCAATCTCTACCATTACTTTGACCGGCGCATTGTGGAGAGCAATTTTAGAAAACAGCGCGAAGGCGTTGATGAAGTGATTGTTCATTTGAAACAGTTGCGCGACGCTTGGGAGGCAATCCTGGCCAGCGACCGGCAGGCATCGCCGTTGCCACTTGAGCCGGAAAACGAAATCCTTTCCGATGTGAGGGCGGCATGAGCGCGGAGCAAGCGCTGCTCGACGCCTATTCGGAATGGCACCGGCTGGCCGAGGCCGCAGGCAGGGCCATTCGCCGGCGCGATTGGAACTTTTTATTGGAATGCCAGCAGGCGCTTAAAAAACATCAGCCGCTCATCACCCGGTTGACCCGCGAAGCGCGCGATGAATGGAAACAGCCGGGCGCAGGCTCTCCGGCCAGGGAAAAAACCATTCGCGCCGTCATTTTGGAATTGATTGAACTGGGGCAGCGCAACAAAATGTTGCTTCAAGCCGCTCGTGAAGCGGCGCGGATGAAATGCGAACAACTCGAACTGGCCGCACGCAACTTGAAACACCTGAAACTCTCCTATGTTTCCGGGCGCCCGCCGGGGTGGACTTCGTTTTCCTGAAACCCCGCGCAGCATGAACGATACTGAAATCATTTACAAACCGGCCATCCCCATCCTCGTCGTGGACGACGATCCGGAACAAGTTTCCGTGCTTCAAGAGACTTTGAGACGCGCGGGCTATGACGCGGTCGGTTTTGTGGATCCGGCGCTGGCGCTTGAGGAAATCAAAAGGCGCAAATTTTCCGTCATAATTTCCGACCAGCGCATGCCCAGGCTGTCGGGGCTTGAACTTCTGGAACACGCCCGCCAAATACAACCCGACGCCACGCGCATTCTCATCACAGCGGTGCTGGAACTGGACTTGGTCATCGAGGCGATCAACAAGGGCGGGCTTTTCCGGCTCGTCGTCAAGCCCTGGTTGCGCGAGGAATTTCTAGTGACCGTAAAAAATGGCGTTCAACGCCATGAATTGATCTGCCAGAATGAGCAGCTTCAGGCCGCCACCCAGTCCATGAACGAGCAACTGGTCGAGTTGAACCGTTCGCTCGAACAGCAGGTCCGGCTCGTCGCCCGGCAAAACCAGCAGCTCGGCGAAATGAACGTGACTCTGGAGCAGAATCTGGTTCATTCCATGGAATTGTGCGTTCACACGATGCGGACGTTTTATCCGTCGCTCGGCAATCAGGCGCGGCGCGTGTTCCAGCTTTGCAAGGCCATGTCGCAGGTGCTTCAATTGAGTCCGCAGGACGCGCGCGCTCTCGAAAGCAGCGCGTTGTTGTATGACATCGGCCTGGTCGGCGTGCCGCGGCAGATCATCCGGCGCTGGGAGGAAGACCCTGGTTCATTAAGTCCGGCGGAAAAGTCGGTCATTGAACAGCATCCGATTTTGGGACAGGAACTCGCCGCGTCCGGCAACAAACTGGACAAGGTTGGCGAAATCATACGCGCGCACCATGAATGTTTTGACGGCAGCGGTTATCCTGATCAACTGGGCGCCGAAAACATTCCCTGGCCGGCCCGGCTTCTGGCCGTTGCGGTGGCCTATGCTTCCTATCAGTTGACGGATGCGGATGCGGTTGAAACAATAAAGCAGGGTTCCGGTTCGGCCTTTGACCCCGAAGCCGTGGCAGTATTTTTGCGCGCGCACACTGTGGCGGTGATTCCGCGAAGACAACGGCAGGTGGTTCTGGCCGATTTGCGTCCCGGAATGGTTTTGGCCAGGGGCATTCACACTTACAACGGCCTGCTGCTCGTGTCTGAAGGGCAGCAATTGAACGCCACTTTCATCGAAAAAGTTTTGAATCACAACCGGATCCAGCCGATTACAGAGGCATTGATGGTCTATTGCTGACCGCGACATTTGGGTAATCAATGAAAGATTTGCCTGTTGAAAAGGTGTTGCCAAAGCGGGAATCAACTTCCCGCTGGTGGTGGTCCCTTTTCAATGCTTCCGAAGACGCCCAAATCGTTTGCGGCACGGATGGAATCGCGCAACACATCAATCCCAAGGCCGTCCGGCTGTTCAAGCCCAAGATTGATTCGGATGAGTGTGAATTTTCCATTTTCAAAATTCTTCCGTTGCCGGCGAATCAAAAATTGGAACGGATTTTGAAAAGCCGCACGCCGCGCGTGGAAACGATTTCTTCCGTGACCATTGTCCGGGATGATGCGCCCAGTTCGTTGATGGATTTGGAAATCGTCCCACTGGAAGAAGGTTTTACATTGGTGGTTTTTAAAGACGCCACCCGGCGGCTGCGCCTTGAATCGCACGTCCAGCGGCTTATCACCGCGATTGACGCCACGCCGGATGTTTTTTTGGTCACGAACGCTGATCTGCGCATCACCTATGTCAATCCCGCCTTTCAATCCGTCACCGGTTACGGCATCGAGGATGTGCTGGGCCGCTCCGATGAATTTTTGCGCGCGCCGTCCGAGCAGGAAAAAGTGCGCGCGTATCTCGACCGTGTCAGCCAGGGCCGGGAATGGATCGGTGAATTTACCAACGTGCGCCGCAACGGCGAGACCTATCAGGTTGAATCCACCGTCTCGCCTATTTCCGACATCGCCGGGCGTTTCATGGGTTATGTCATTTGCGAGCGCGACATCACCATGCGCAATCAACTGCAGGACGCGCTGCGCATGGAGCGTGATTTTGTCCAGAGCATCCTGCAATCGCTTGAAGGCGCGATTTACACTCTGGATTGCGGATTTCGCCTCACGCACGCCAATGATGGATGGCGGCATCTCCCCGCCGAACACGGCGGCATCCGGTTGAATGGCGCGCCGGAAACTGGCCGTGCGCTGCTTGATTACGTTTCTGATTCCGCGCGCCGCACGGAACTGCAATCCGTGTTTCAGGAAGTCATCAATTCCGGCAAGGCGCAGTCCAATTTTTTCCACGCCGCAGACGGCCACTATTGGGTGATAAAAACTTCGCCATGGATGGCCGGCCCACAGGTGCGCGGTTTGATTTGCAGTGTCGAGGATCAAACCCACAATCACGAACTGCAAAACCAGCTTTTCCAATCACAAAAAATGGAAATCATCGGCACGCTCGCCGCCGGGGTTGCCCACGATTTCAACAATTTGCTCCAGGTCATCATCGGCTACACCACCCTCATTCTGACCGAGGCGGAAGCCGGATCGCCATTGCGCCTGGGGCTTGAAAAAATCAACACCGCTGCGGCACGCGCCACGGAGATCACCCAGCGGCTGCTTTCGTTCAGCCGTGCTGCGGATGAAAAATGCGTCGTTCTGGACTTGAATAAAATCATCAAGGAATCCGGCCAACTGGCACGCTGCTCCTTGCGCAGCAACGTGACCATCGAAATTCAACCCGCGCCGAAACCCATTCCTGTGAAAATGGATTCCACGCGCGCCAGCCAGGCGTTGCTGAACTTGTGCGTGAATTCCCAGGACGCCATGCCCGACGGCGGCCGGCTGTCGCTGAAGAACGACGTTGTGAAACTTTCATCCGATCTCGCTTCCCGGTATGATCTTCGGTCCGGCGAACTCTATGCCCGGTGCAGCGTGTCCGACACCGGTTGCGGCATTTCCCCGCATTTGCTGCCCCGCATTTTTCAGCCGTTTTTTACGACGAAGGAAGCCGGCAAAGGCACGGGGCTTGGGCTGCCGATCGTGCAGCGCGTCGCGCAGGAAGCCGGAGGTTTCATCGAAGTGGACAGTGTTTTGAACAAAGGCACGACATTTCATCTTTACCTGCCGCTGGCAAGTGAAGAAATCACACCCGACGCCGCGCCGCGCCAAACATCGCTGGCGCAAGGCAAGGGACGGATTCTCGTGGTGGATGACGTGGATTTGGTGCGCGACCTCGCGCAGAAATTCTTGGAAATGGCGGGGTTGACCGTTCTTGCCGCCAACAGTGGACAGGAGGCGCTGCGGATTTTGGAAAGCGCCGTCCAACCGGTGGACATCATGTTCACCGATTACAATATGCCCGGCATGAATGGCATAGAATTGATGGAGCAAGTTGCCGCGCGCTGGCCCAAAATAAAATTCATCCTTGCGTCCGGCTACCTCGACGAAACCACCCACGCCTGCGTCGAACGCTGCAATGCCAGCCTGATTTCAAAACCATACGTCATCCATGACGCGATGAAAATCATCAAGCAAAAACTTGCAATGACACAAACGGACGCGACCTGAATGCGCGGCCCCTGCGCCAAAACCTTTTTGATATGTCCGCCACCGTCGCCGTGTCGTTGAATTTGACACGAACGTTCCCATCCGAAGCAACGCGGCCAAGCACATTGGCGAACTGCCAAAGATCGAGCAAAGCTTTCGGCGCTGCCTGACCATCGTAAGCGTCACGCGTAGCACCTCTATTCAGTGAAGTCATAAGAATCGTAGCATAGATGCTATGACGAATACGACAGGGGCAGAAGAACAGGTGTTGAAAACGGACGTGTTGGGTCGGGTGAAGACG
>Ga0207933_1003150_pt1 | contig 9966 bp, 15 predicted proteins | sample NGESurdeep092012_4_FD_184488 | JGI IMG/M metagenome (GOLD analysis project Ga0207933, IMG submission 184488) | Arctic peat soil microbial communities from Barrow, Alaska - NGEE Surface sample F53-3 deep-092012 (SPAdes) | ecosystem: Environmental > Terrestrial > Soil > Wetlands > Peat ...
CCCACCTTGGCCGCAAGCTCGTCCTTTTCGGCGGTTATCCGCAGCCCTGACCCGACTACTGTTTCTGAATCAATCATTTGAAATAAACCTCGTTGTAGTGATAGGGCTGTGGAGAGCGGGGAGAAGCTGCCTGCGCCGCACCAGCGAGCCATTTTCGCTGTGGGTCCGGATGGGGGACAAGTCGGTGCGATCCACAGGCATTCCGATCAGCGTGCCTGGCGGACTCGAGCTGTGAGTTCCTGGATCAAGTTGTACACAGACCTATCCTCACGAATCAGGCGCGCGATTTTCGACGTCGCGTGGATCACCGTGGTGTGATCGCGGCCTCCGAATTGCTTGCCGATCTTGGGCAGCGACGCGTCCGTGAGCTCGCGTGAGAGGTACATCGCGACCTGACGTGGATAGACGATGTTCTGCGACCGCCGCTCGCCCGTCAGCTCCTCGTGCGTGACGCCGAAGCGCTCGCAGACGAGCTCCTGGATCCGCTCGATCGAGATCTGGGTGCTCTCTCCCTGCGGGAAGACGTCCTTGAGAACGTCCTGGGCGAGGTCGGGAGTGAGCGGCCGCCCCGTGAGCGAGGAGAATGCGACCACGCGTGTGAGCGCCCCTTCGAGCTCGCGGATGTTCGTGGAGACGCGTGAGGCGACGAAGGTGAGTAGTTCCGGGTCGCCGATCTCGATCTGGTCGTTCTTCACCTTCTTGCGCAGGATCGCGATGCGCGTCTCGAGGTCGGGCGGCTGAATATCGGTGATCAGTCCCCACTCGAACCGCGAGCGAAGGCGTTCCTCGAGCGTCGAGATCTCGCGCGGCGGCCGGTCGCTGGACATGATGATCTGGCGCCCTGCCTCGTAGAGCGAGTTGAAGGTGTGGAAGAACTCCTCCTGGATCCGCTCCTTGTGCTCGAAGAACTGCACGTCGTCGATCAGCAGCACGTCGTAGGTCCGGTAACGCTGCTTGAAACCCTCGATCCGCTTGTCGCGGAGGCTGTTGATGAAGTCGTTCATGAAGGTCTCCGACGTGACATAGCGGCAGGTCAGGCCGCCGCCGTGGTCGGTGACGAAGTTCGCGACGGCGTGCAAGAGATGAGTTTTGCCAAGGCCCGTGTGCCCGTAGATGAAGAGCGGGTTGTACGCCTGCGCCGGCGCTTCGGCGACTGCGAGCGCTGCGGCGTGGGCGAAGCGGTTGGACGAGCCGATCACGAACGAGTCGAAGGTGTACTTCGGGTTGATCCCGAAGGCCTCGGCTCTGTGCGACTCAGCTCTGTGTGACTCGGCTTTGTGTGACCCGTCGCGGTGCGCTACCACCTCGACTGGCAGCGGGGTGACCGATGCCGGCACTGCTGAGCCGCTCACCGGCTGGGGTGCGGGCGGCGGAGTCTCGTCGACCCGGAGCTGCACGCGAAGCTCCCGGCCGGCCCTGTCGCCTGCCGAAGCGTCACGGACGGCAGCCCGGATCAGGTCGAGGAAATGACCTTCGATCCACTCGCGGGTGAAATCGTTCGGAACACCCACGGCGAAGGTGTCGCCCTCGAGCTCTGCGCCGGTGACCTCCCCGAACCAGGTCTGGAACGTGGTGTCGTTCAGGGCCTCCCGCAGTCGAGTCGAGACGTCGCTCCAGAGGGTGTCCGCCGTCAGCTCGATTTGCTCCACGTTTGCCTGCACACTCCTTTAACATTCGAGACCGCGGGGTGGCGAGCATAGCAGCGTCCTGCCGCACACTCAATGAGGATTTCTCGCCCTGTCCTCTATGCGAAATACCGCAATTTTGCAGGGATTTCTCCGTGCTCCACACGACTCTCCACAGCTGTGGAAAGTCTGTCTCGGGACTGTCACACTAGCGCGCTTTCCACGCCTTTCCTGCGCAGCCGGGCTGTGGACAACGGAGCATGGAATTGGTCCGGCTATACTCGCCCCTCGGCCGGCGCCTCGTCGGCCACTCTCCTTTCTTCGCGGACGACATGAAACGGACCTATCAGCCGAACGTACGCAGGCGGAAGCGGAAGCATGGCTTCCGCAATCGCATGTCGACGCGTGCCGGCCGCGTGATCCTGAAGCGTCGCCGGGCGAAGGGGCGCAAGCGCCTCTCTGCGTGAGCCGGTGCAGCGCCGGAACCGCCTCTCGCGCTCCCGCGACTTCGACGCTGTCTACCGCCACGGGCGGTCTGTGTCGACGCGGTTTCTGACGCTCTACTGGTTCCAGCGCGACGAGTCCGTGGGCGATCCGCGGCTCGGCTTTGCGGTGCCGAAGGCGGTGGGGAACGCCGTCGTTCGCAACAAGATCAAGCGGCAACTGCGGGAGATCGTCCGTGGCCGGATCGGCGGGGTGCCGCAGGCGAACGACTATGTCGTCGTCGTGCGCAAAGGCCTGCCGGAAGCCGCGGAGGCGAACGGCTTCGAATGGCTGACGGAGCGCGTCGACGAGGTGCTGGGGAAGGCTGCCGCATGAGCCGTAGGCTTGACGGAGCGGGTATGAGTCGCGGCGTAGGCTTGACGGAGCCGCCCAGGGGGCGGATCCAGCTGCTGCGGGGCATCGCGATCGCGCCGATTCGGCTCTACCAGCTACTCGTGTCGCCGCTCGTGCCCGCAAACACCTGCAAGTACCACCCTAGCTGTTCCGAGTACGCGGTGCTCGCGATCCGCAAGCACGGGGTGCTGCGCGGGCTTCCACTGGCCGGCTGGCGCCTGCTGCGCTGTAACCCCTGGTCGGACGGCGGAGTGGACTACCCGTGATCGCCGCCCTGCTCGCCATCACGATCCCGGGCTTCACGTCGCTCGAGCACCTGATGAAGGGGATCCTCGACTTCCTGCACACGAGCGTGGGGCTGCCGTGGGCCTGGTCGATCGTCGCACTGACGATCCTCGTCCGCATCTGCCTGGTGCCGCTGACGGTCAAGCAGATCCACTCGATGCAGTCGCTGCAGCGGCACGCACCGGAGATGAAGGAGATCCAGAAGAAGTACAAAGGCGACCGCCAGAAGCTCAACGAAGAGCTGATGAAGTTCTACAAGGAGAACCACATCAACCCGGCGGCCTCGTGCCTGCCACTGGTGGCGCAGTTCCCGGTCTTCATCGCCCTCTACCTGACGCTCAAGCACTACACGCACGACATCACCGGCACCTGGCTGCATGTCGTCCCGAATATCTCCGACAAGGGCACGGCTCACTGGTCGGGCTTCGTGCTGCTCGGCGTCTATGCGGGCTCGCAGGTCGCGTCCACCTACTTCATGGGCACGACGATGGACAAGACGCAGCGCAACATCATGATGGTGCTCCCGCTCGTGTTCATCACGGTCGTGTCGCGCTTCCCAGTCGGCCTGATTCTCTACTGGATGACCACCAACCTGTGGACGGTCGGGCAGGGGCTGGTTACCCGCAGACTGGTGCCGAAGACGCCGGCCCCGAAGCTGTTCGGCTCGAAGAAGGAGCCGGCGAAGGAACTGCCTGCCAAGCGCAGCTCGCGCGCCCAGCCGGCCACGAACGGCGCCTCCGAGGAGCGGAAGGCGGAAGATCCGCCGAAGCCGAAGCCCACAGCGCCCGCCCAGCCGCGCCGGGTCAAGCGCAAGAAGGGCGGCTCGCGCCGGTGAGTGAGCCGGAGGACGTCTCGGTCGAGGCGTCCGGCGAGACGGTGGACGAGGCGAAGTGGAAGGCGCTGCGCGACCTCGAGCGCTCGGCGCCGGGGCTCGACCAGGCGAGCGTCCGCTACCAGGTCGTCTCCGAAGGGGAGCGCGGCCTGCTCGGCGTGGGCTCGTCGCCCGCGCGAGTGGTCGCGACGGCAGCCGTAGCCGTGCGTGCACCGCGCGTCTCGGTGCACAGCACTGCGCAGCACAGCGCAGCGCAGCGCGACGAGAGCGAACCGGCGGCCCGGGTGCGCGGCATCGTCGAGCAGGTCGCCGACGCGATCGGCGTGGACGCGGACGTCGAGTTGTTCGAGAGCGAGGAAGAGATCGTGGCCACCTGTATCGGCGACGATCTCGGCCTGTTGATCGGAAAGCATGGGCAGACGATCGACGCGCTGCAGTACGTCGCGAACGCCGCGTTGCATCGCGGGGGTGCGGGCGCGAAGCCCGTGACAGTGGACGCGGCCGGCTACCGCGATCGGCGCCGGGGAACATTGGAAAGCATTGCGCTCCGCAGCGCAGAGCGCGCGGCCGCCGGCGAGCGGGTTCTGCTCGAGCCGATGACCGCCAGCGAGCGGAAGGTCGTGCACGAGCGGCTGAAAGAGGTCGACGGTGTACAGACCTCCAGCGAGGGGATGGAGCCAAATCGCTACGTCGTGGTCGCTCCCGGCTGAGTTTGATCAAGTGCGGGCGGATCGCTGGCTCGCCGCGGTCGTCGCGACCCCGGGGCTGACCGGGATCGCCGGCGAACTCGAGGCGCGCCGCATGCTCCTCCTCGACTCGCTGCGCGCAGTTCCGCTTGTCGACGGTTTCGAGGGAACGATCGTCGACGTCGGCTCCGGCGGTGGCGCGCCTGGTATTCCACTGGCGTACGCGCTGCCGGATCGCGAGGTCGTCTTGCTGGAGGCGGAGCGGCGCAAGTGCACGTTTCTCGAGCAGTGGGCTCCGCCGAACGCGACGGTCACCTGGGGACGTGCGGAGGAGCAAGGGACGGACTGGGCGGGCGTCGCGGTCGCGAAGGCGCTTGCGCACCCGCCGACCGCCGCCGAGTGGTGTCTGCCGTTGGTGCGCGAGGGTGGTGCGGTCGTGCTCTGGGTGGGTCCATCCGCCGACCGCGAGCGGGTGGCGCGGGTCGCCGCCCGGATCGCCGGCGAGCTGGTCGATGGCCCGGAGGGGCTGCTCGTGATCCGCAAGACCGGCCCGACCCCGCAGGGCTTCCCCCGCCGCGCCGGCGTGGCCAAGAAGCGCCCGCTCGCCTGATCCCGGCTGGTGTTGACTGTGCGCGGCAAGCGGTTGGCGACCGGCCACGCGGCTAGATTGAAGCCGTGCCCGGAAAGGTCTACGCGTTTGCGAACCAGAAGGGCGGCGTCGGCAAGACGACCACTGCGATCAACCTCGCCGCGTGTCTCGCCGAAGCCGGCGAGCGTGCGCTCGTCGTCGATCTCGATCCGCAGGCGAACGCCACCTCCGGGCTCGGGATGCGTGCCAATGGCACCTCGACGTACGACCTGCTCGACGGCGTTCCCCTCTCCGAGCTCGCCAAGCCGACGCGGTTCGCGAATCTCTTTTGCGTTCCTTCGCGTCCCGAGTTGGCCGGTGCCTCGGTCGAGCTGTCGCAGCGGGAGAACGGTGACCGCTATCTGGCCGACGCGCTCCAGGGCGCCGACGACTTCGACTTCGTGCTGCTCGACTGCCCGCCGTCGCTCGGCCCGCTGACCGTGAACGCGCTCGCCGCCGCCGACCGGGTGATCGTGCCAGTGCAGACGGAGTACTACGCGCTCGAGGGCCTCGCGCAACTCGTGCAATCGATCAACCTGATCAAGGCGCGGCTCAATCCGAAGCTGTCAATCGCCGGCGTGCTGCTGACAATGGCCGACGGCCGCACACGCCTCTCGGGCGAGGTCGAGGCGGAGGTGCGCAAGCACTTCGGCGACCTGGTCTTCACCGCGGTCGTGCCGCGCTCGGTGCGGGTGGCCGAAGCGCCGAGTCATGGCCTGCCGATCACGCACTACGACCGGCGCTCACGCGGCGCCGAGGCGTACTGGAAGGTGGCGATGGAGCTTGTCGCCCGCCCCTAGACGCGGCCTTGGTCGCGGTTTCGAGGTCCTGATCGGTGGCGCCGAGCCGGAGCTGGCCCACGTTGAAGTCGACCAGATCCACGCGAACCCGAAGCAGCCGCGCAAGCGCTTCGACGGCGAAGCCGTCAGCGGCCTGGCCGAATCGATCCGCGCCCAGGGCTTGATCCAGCCCGTCGTGCTGCGGCCGCGTCTCGAGGGCGGGTACGAGCTGATCGCCGGCGAGCGTCGCTGGCGCGCCGCGCGCGAGGCAGGCATCGCCACCGTTCCGGCGGTCGTTCGCGACGCCGACGACCGCGACACGCTGCTGCTCGGCCTGGTCGAGAACGTCGCTCGCGAGAATCTGTCGCCCGTTGAAGAAGCGCGCGCTTACGCGATGCTGCTCGACGAGTTCGGGCTGTCGCTCGGCGAGGTGGCCGATCGCGTCGGCAGGTCGAAGCCCACGGTCTCGAACCGGGTGCGCCTGCTCGAGTTGCCGGAGGACGTGCTCGCGATGATCGGCCGGAACGAACTGACGGAGGGCCATGCGCGCGCCGTGCTCGCAGTGCCCGACAACGATGGCCGCCGGAAGCTCGCGAAGCGCATCGTCGGCGAGGGGCTGTCGGTGCGAGCTGCCGAGCGGGCCGCCCGTTGGGCCGGTGCACGTACCAAGGAGCGCCGCGCGACCACGGTCGATCCCGAGCTGGCGAGCCAGATCAGGGATGCGATCAAGACCCTGACCGGCTTCGACGGCAAGGTGGGTGCGTCGGGCCTGCATGTCCCGGTCGACGGCGAGGTTCAGCTCGCCGAGCTCGCAGAGGCGCTGGAGCGCCTGCTCGAGCGCCTGCGCGCGTAAAGCGCGGCTGTAAGCACGGTATGGCCGTAACCCGAACCGACGCCAGCCCGTTGCACCTTCCATGGACGCCTTCTGGTTCACCGATCTCGAATCGCTCGAGGCGATCTCGCAGGATGACGTGACCCGGTCGCTGTTCCTGCGGATGGCGCAGATGTCGCAGGCCGGTCGCCTGACGCCGTTTCTGCGCGAGCTCGAGGCCGATCGCGATCTGGATGAGCAGACGAAGCTGACGGTCGCGGAACTTGCCTCCGACGGACAGTTTCTGCACGCGGTGGAGGAGTACGTTCACCGCACGAGCGCGCTTCACTGATGCAGCCGGAGCAGCAGCAGCCCGAGGAGTCAGAGCCGCAGGAGGAGCCGCGGTACTTCGGCAAGTTCCCGGACGAGTTGACCGGCGCGCAGACAGTGGTCGTCCGCTCGGCCCGCCGCACGCGCTGGTTTGCGAGCTTCGCGGTGGCGTGGGTCGCGGCCTGGATCCGGGCCAGAGCTCGCGTGGCTGCGCTCAAACGCGAGCAGCGCCACCTACGCCGGCGGCGCAACGCGGAGCAGTTCGCCCTGGGCGCGGCTGCGTACGCACGCGATGCGGCCGAGGTGGAGCGCCTGATCGCGCGGATCGCCAACCTGGACGACGAGATTGCAGCTTGCGGGCGCGCGGCGAGCGGGGCAATCGACGCGGCGCGGACACGAACGGCCGGCGAGCGCGCCGCTACGGCGCGAACCGAGATCCATGTACCGATGGGCGATCCTGGATTCGAACCAGGGACCTCCGCCTTATCAGAGCGGCGCTCTAACCAGCTGAGCTAATCGCCCGCGCGGCCGGGAGTGTAACCAGGTTTTAGTGGCCGGCGTTTGCCTTGAACGCGGGGGGTAATGTAGATCTCGATGGTCGAGATGACGATCTACGGAGTCTCGTTCGACCTGGTCGGCAAGCAGCCGATCGTGCTCTTGAAGACGGCCGACGGGAACCGCTATCTGCCGATCTGGATCGGCCACCCGGAGGCTGCCGCGATCCTGATGAAGCTGCAGGGAGCCGAAGCGCCGCGGCCGCTGACGCACGACCTGCTCGTGAACATCCTCGGCGAGCTCGATGTCGACGTCGTGCGCGTGACCGTGACCGAGCTGCGCGAGAACACCTTCCACGCGTCGATCACCGTCGCCCAGAACGGCGCCGAGGTCGAGGTCGACTCGCGCTCGTCCGACGCGATCGCCGTGGCGGTGCGCGCGCAGGCGCCGATCTTCGCCGCCGACGAAGTGATCGACGAGTCGTCGATCGAGATGGAGGGCGACGAGATCAACGAGGAAGAGGTCGTCGACGAGTTCCGCCGCTTCCTCGACAAGGTCTCGGCCGAGGACTTCGCCGAGGCCGAGGTCGAGCCAGAGGACGAAGACGAAGACGAAGACGCACCCAGTTAGAGCCTTTACTTGCTGATCGTGACGGCGACGACGAGCGCGATCAGGTTGAAGGTTGCGTGCAGCAACATGCCCGGGTAGACGCTGCGCGTCGTCGAGCGGATCCACGCGAGCACGCAGCCGAACGCGATCAGGACAGGCAGCGACACGAGCAGGCCGTGGGCGAGACCGAACAGCAGCCCGACGGCGAAGATCGCCGGCCAGCGTCCGAAGCGCTCGAGCAGCGAGTAGCCGAGCCCGCGGTAGGTCAATTCCTCGACGAGCGGGATCCACGTGCAGATGACGATCGCGTTGACGACGTATGCCGCGGCGTGCGCGGGCTCCCAGTGCGACGGCGTGAGCCCCTGCTCGTTGCCCGGGTGCGTGAGAGCCGTGTAGACGATCTCGAACGCGTAGACCGCGACGATCGCGATGAGGAGAATCCGCAGCGCCTTGCCGATCGACACCGGCCGCCGCAGGCCCAACAGTTGACTATTGCCGCGAGCGATCGCCAGGACGAGCGCGAGGATGATCGCGTCCTGCACGAGCCCGCCCACCGCGGTCGACCAGCGGTAGAGCACCTGCGGGTCGGGCTTGCCTCCGGTCGCCCGGCTGAGATACGCGATCGCGATCATCAGGGCGACCAGCAGCAACCAGCCTGCGAGCTGTGGCGTCGCGTCCCTACGATGTGGCGGCGCCGTGCCCGATCGCGTATTCACCGTCGCCGAGGCTAACAGCGCCCTCCCTGAGGTGCGCCCGGTCGTCGAGCGCCTCGTTTCGGCCAGAACACGCATGCGTGAGCTCGAGCACGCCCAGGGCGAGAGCGTCACGGCGATCGGCGGGAACGGCGCGGGCTACGCCGCAAGCGACCTGAACACGGCGCAGGCGGAGTTCCAGGGGCTGGTCGAGGTCGCACGCGAAGGTCTGCAGCGGCTGAACGAGCTCGGCGTGATCGTGAAGGATCTCGATGCGGGCCTCGTCGACTTCCCGGCCCGCCGAGGCGGCGCCGACGTGCTGCTCTGCTGGCAGGCGGGCGAAGAGCTCGTCGCGTACTGGCATCCATTCGACGAGGGGTTCGCCGGCCGGAAACCGATCGACTGGGACGAAGCAGGAGCCCACGATGCCTGAGCTGGGGCAGCGCCTCCTGATCGCTGCGGCGATGATCGTGGTTGCCGTAGTAGCGGCGAAGCTCGCCGACTGGCGGATCGCCCGGCACGACCTCGCCCCCGGTTCGGTGACGCGCTACCGCGTCCTGCGGCGAACGATTGTCGCGGCGATCGTCTTCGTCGGCGTCATGTCGGCGCTGCTCGTGATCCCACAGATCCGCGCGGTCGCCGGCGGCGTGCTCGCGTCGTCGGCCGTGATCGGGCTGGTGATCGGCTTTGCCAGCCAGCGGACGATCGGCAACGTTGTCGCCGGCCTCTTGATTGCGATCAGCCAGCCGCTGCGCCTCGGCGACGAGGTCGAGGTGCAGGGCACGAAGGGCGTCGTCGAGGAGATCGGGCTCACGTACACGTGGATCCGGACCCGCGACAACGACCGCCTGGTGGTGCCGAACGAGAAGCTCGCGTCCGAGACGATCCGCAACTCGACGATCCGTAGCTCGCTCGCGCTCGCCGAGGTGACGGTGCAGGTGCCTGCCGGCGCAGGCCTGCGGGCGGCGCTCGACTCGTTGCGAGCCGAGGGCGAAGAGGTGTACGTCACCGCCCTCGAGGGAGAGAACGCAACCATCCTCGTGCGTAAATGGATTCCCGATGAAAGTGCGGCGGAGCGCGCCGCCAGCGATCTACGGCTCGCGATCGCCGAGCGTCTCGCCGCGGCTGCCGGTGCAGGAGGCGCATGAGCCCGGCCCGCCGCACCGGCCGAAGCCGTGATGACCTCGACCTGATCCTCGCCCAGCGCGGCCGGAAGCGAAAGCGCGCGGCCCGCATCAAGCGCCGTCGCCGCACGGGTGTGCTCGTGGGCGGCTTCGCCGTCGCTGCCGGCATCGTCGCCGTCGTGACCGGCCTGGGCGCAGGCGCCGCGCTCTCGCAGGGCTGCGACCTGAACAGC